>Ga0137395_10000809_pt1 | contig 13736 bp, 15 predicted proteins | sample czobulk216metaG_FD_108283 | JGI IMG/M metagenome (GOLD analysis project Ga0137395, IMG submission 108283) | Vadose zone soil microbial communities from Angelo Coast Range Reserve, California, USA - czobulk2.16 metaG | ecosystem: Environmental > Terrestrial > Soil > Vadose zone | place: USA...
GCTTATTCCCTTTCGTTCGTTCGCATGGCGAAGCAGCGGCGGACCGCGGAGATGTGGCCGTAGCCAAGGTGCCGGAGGAGTAGGGAAGAGCGGCTCACCGAAACGTTTCCGGGCGCGTACAAGCACCTCCGGATCTGCGCCCTCGATCCTTACGACCTCGCGTTATCAAGGCTCGCGGCGATCTAAAGCACCTGGGCCACCCCATCCCGTTGGACTTGAAGATGCTCGAGCGATCGTTGCGAGAAAGAGCTTAGCTGGCAGCTCGGAAACCCGGAACGCGAGGATTTAACTCTGAAACTGTGGAGCGAAATGATCGAAGAGGAGAGAAGCGGGAGTGCGGGAACCGGCAGACCATGAAAGGTTACTTCGGGCTATTTTCCTTTGCATCGCGAGGGAAGCGCGTCATAGGATAGCGCCCACAGCGTCTCCCATTGCTGACCGGAGGAAATCCTTCATGCATATGCATAGTCTGAATTGGCTGGCGATTTTTGTAGCCGGGATATCCACCATGGTGGTGGGATTCCTTTGGTACTCGCCCCTGCTTTTTGCGAAACCGTGGATGCGCGAAATGGGCTGTGACCCGAATGACAAAGCCAATATAGAGGAAATGAGGAAAGGCGCAGCCGCAGCCTACAGTGGGTCCTTTGTTGCCAGCCTGCTTTCCGCTTTTACTCTGGCCCTGATCCTTCATGGCCTTCAGGCGAATGACCTCCATGTCGGTTTGATGCTCGGGTTCCATGTGTGGCTCGGTTTCGTGGCCACCGTACAATTGACGGGCGCGCTGTTCGCAAAGCAGAGCATGAAACTCTTCGCCATCAATACTGGCTATCAACTTGTCTGCTATCTGGTCATGGGAGCCATCCTGACTGCTTGGAAATAACTGCAGCAAATAACGATATATTCTTTTGTTGAGAGAACTCCCTTGTTACCAGGACAGGAGCGCCAGCCGGGGACAGGGCGCTTGGGTAGGCCTAGCTCGAACAAAGGCTTACCTTTTCTACCGCCGCTGGCGCTCCGTCCAACTCCCCGTCTCCGTTCCGTTCGAGCTCCCTGGCCCCTTCTTTGTTGTCCAATAGGCTACATGGGACGGGATACCCTTGAAGAGGGAGAGCCATCCGAGGATGATAGTACTGGAACCATCTGTACCCCAATTTCAGGAGGAGGAGAGATGCGTAACTTACTGATTCTTGGAGCACTTATACTTGTTGCGACGGCTCCCGTCAGGGCCCAGGACTACCCCAAGGCTGAGGTTTTCGGGGGTTACCAATACATCCGGCTCAATCCTGGCGGCGCTAACTGCCAAGGCATCGGGGGATCGGCGGCGGGAAATCTGAACAACTGGTTCGGAGTGGTCGGGGACTTTGGCTACTGCAGAGTGACCGGCCTGCCGTCGGGCACGAGCGCCCACGCAGTCAACTACCTGTTTGGGCCCCGCGTAACCTATCGTTCCTATGGCAAGCTGACGCCGTTCGGTCACGTTCTTTTCGGTGGGCAGCATTTCGGGGTCACCGGCGGGGGTACTGCCAACGCCTTCGCGATGGCCCTAGGAGGCGGTGCTGACTACAAGTTGACGGAACATGTCGGCCTGCGGCTAATCCAAGTCGAATACCTCTACACCCACTTTGGCGGCACACGGCAGAATAATGCCCGGATCGAAACCGGGATTATCTACCGCTGGGGCGGAAGGTAACTCCACTAACCTGGCGAGGGTCCCGGCTCTGAACGGCGGGGCCCTCCGCCACACTCCTTTGTTTCCTGCTGCCAATCGTCTTTCTCGCTTCTTAGCATCCCAACTCCAAAACCATCCCTAACGCGCTCGAGGCGGTCATAGCGATCTCTTCGATTGCACCAATCATCGAAAGGCCCACTTGGGAAACTGAAGAAGCCGCTTGCCACAAACCGAATCGGCGGAGAGAATGGCCGCCGACAACACTTGCCCCTCCCAATTGACAACGAGAATGGCCGAAGTTCGCGCACAATCGCCCGGGTGGTGACGCTGTTGGCCGTGGCCGCCTTGATCAATTACATTGATCGGGGCAACCTCTCCATTGCGGCGTCGTTGCTGAAAGACGAGTTGCATTTATCCGCGACTCAGCTCGGCATCCTGCTGTCCTCCTTTTTCTGGACGTATTCTCTCTTCCTCCCCCTTTCCGGCTGGCTGGCCGATCGCTTTGACGTCAAATGGGTGATGGCAATCGGTTTTTTCCTTTGGTCCGGCGCAACGGCGGTTACCGGCGGACTGCACGCGTTCTCGGCCTTGCTTGCCGCACGCTTGATCCTCGGAATTGGCGAATCGGCCGCGTATCCGTGTTATGCGAGGACCCTGGTGCGGCATGTTCCAGAGGTAGGCCGAGGGTTTGCAAACGCGCTAATCGCGGCCGGAGTTGGTTGTGGTCCGGCTCTGGGCACGTTTTTTGGCGGCACGCTCATGGCGCGATATGGATGGCGCCCTTTTTTCATCGTCCTCGGAGCCGTCAGCATGGCCTGGCTGATTCCCTGGTTCTCGTGGATACCACCAGCAGGGACCGCAATTTCGCACGTGGAGAAGGGTGACGCGGGGTTTCGCAAACTCCTGAAGGTACGATCGATGTGGGGGACTTGCGGCGGTCTGTTTGGCGCGAACTACGTTCTGTATTTTGAGATCACCTGGCTGCCCTACTACCTACAGCGGGAACGGCACTTGCCCCTGGAAACGATGGCAAAAATTGCCGGCGTGGGATATTTGTGCTATTCGGCTGCCGCGGTGATCTTCGGTTGGATTTCAGACCGTTGGATCGCCGCCGGTGGAACGCCAACGCTGGTTCGCAAGACCTTCGCTGGCGTCGGTGCCGGGAGCGCCGGCCTTTTCCTTCTCGGCTGCGCCGTCGCCGGCCCGAGACTCTCCGTTGTTTTGCTGCTTCTTGCTTTCGCGGCGGGCGGAATGTGCGGGTCCAATATCTGGGCCATCACGCAAACGCTTGCCGGGCCGCGAATGACCGGCCGCTGGACGGGTTTGCAGAATTTCGTTGGAAATCTTGCAGGCTTCCTCGTGCCCACAGTCACCGGATTCGTGGTTGACCACACCGGGCACTTTTTCATGGCCTTCGTGATTATGGCGGTCGTCGCACTGCTCGCGGCGCTTTCTTATTTCTTTGTTATCGGTCCAGTCGAAGAGATAGCCTGGGAGAGATGACGCTCGAAAGAGAACGCCGGACATGCATTTCCACTCGTTGAGCTCGGCGATCTCTTTGTCTTACAATCCTGCTTATGAACGTCGATTGGCTGCGCGAGGTCTGTCTTTCCTTTCCAGGTGCAACGGAACAGATCCAGTGGGGCAATGACCTGTTATTCAAAGTAGGCGGCAAGATGTTCGCGATCACCCCTCTGGAACCGGCCTCCGTTTTTCTCTCGTTCAAAACCTCTCCCGAAACTTTTGTGGAACTCACAGAGCGAGCCGATATCATTCCTGCTCCGTACCTGGCGCGAGCGCAATGGGTCGCGCTTCAAACGAAGGATGCTTTGCCGGCAGAGGAACTCGCGCGCTTGCTGCGCGAATCCTATGACATGGTTTTCGCGAAGCTTCCGAGAAAGGTGCGCGGGACGGCCATCGCCGCAAAGTCTGCTGCGCGCAAGCCGCGCGCCAGGAAAGCTGCGAAAAAGAAACGCAGCCGTAGCCGCTGACTTCCGGAGAAGATATACTCCCCCTGAGACTCAGCATATTCGAAAGAAAACAATGTTTCAGTCGAGGTGATCGATGTACGCACGCTTGTCATTGCTTCTTGTTTTCCTGACATTTGCCGGTTCAGCCGAACTCCGGGACGCAACGACTGCGCCGTCAACAGGCGGTCTGCTGGTGGTGGCAAATCAGAAAGAGCACACTCTGCTTGTGGTTGACCCCGGCTATCGCCGCGAACTCGCAAAAATATCGGTGGGAGTGAACGGCCATGAAGTTATCGTCTCGAAAGACGGCCGCTTCGCTTACGTTCCGATCTACGGAAATTCCGGCGTCGGCAGGCCCGGGACGGACGGCAGCACGATTGATGTGATTGACCTGCAAAATCGCAAATTCGCTGCCACGATCAACCTGGGCAAACCGCTTCGCCCGCACCGCGCTGAATTCGGGACCGACGGTCTGCTCTACGTCACCGCCGAGCTCGCCAACGCCGTCTACGTGCTTGATCCTTCCTCGAACAAGGTTATCGCCGAAATTCCAACTGGTGCGCCGCAGGCTCATATGCTGGTTCTTTCCCCTGACGGCGCCCGCGGTTACACAGCCAACGTGAGTGCAGGCAGTGTGAGTGTGCTGGATCTCGTAAAACGCACCCTAATCACCACGATTCCCGTGGCTAAGAGCGTCCAGCGTATTTCCATTTCACCGGATGGCCTGCGCCTCTTCACACACGACCAGGATGCCCCGCGCATCGCCGTCATCGATACGGCCGCCAACAAAATCATGAACTGGATCGAATTGCCGGGCGTGGCTTATGCCTCGGCGCCCACCCTCGATGGACGCTTCTTGCTGGCGGTCAGCCCGGGAGCGAATCGTCTCCATGTCGTTGATTTGCAAACGCTCAAGGTGGTTCGTTCACTTGAAATTCCCGAGCGAGCCTCTGAAATTCTGATTCGGCCGGACGGTGAAATCGCCTACATCAGCGGGACCGGCGCGGGAAAAATTGCGGTCCTCGACCTGCACTCTTGGAAAATGCAGGACCCCATCGAACTCACGCCTGGCGTTGATGGCCTCGCCTGGGTTGCCGTTCGGAACTGATACTTCCACCAGGCTGACCTCGCGCGAAGCCTCAGTCCTTGCTGACGAAATAAGAAGCCCACTCCCTCTGTCCGAAGGAGTGGGCTTTTTGATCCGGTTCGCCGGAGAATTCTCCGGCTGCAGCCAGACTGAAGCCTGCAATTCAGCCAACTAGAGTGCCGGGTCTGTGGTCACAGCGCAGGTGCCCGCCGCGTTGTAGCGGATGACGCCAGACTGGTCCGTGCAGAACCCGCGCTGGCCGCTCTGTCCGACTACCGTCGGAAGAGCCGTCGCGGTGTAGGTCACAACCACCGGAGCGCCAGTCAGGTTCGTGACGGTGAAGTTATAGCCGCTCTTCACTGCCGTGGACGCCAGGACGTCGTCAATCAGGCAAGCGCCGGTTGACGTTGCACCGGTCGTGGTTGCGCAAGTTGTCGGGGAGCCGCCGAGAGCGTTCAATGCTGCGAAACCAACCGACGGATACGTCGTAGAGAACGTAACTTCCGCCGTGTTGATGGTGCGGAGAGAACCCACTGCTGAAGACTCGTTCGCGGCCATGCGCGACCGGAGCAAGTTCGGAATGGCGATGGCCGCGATAATCAGAATGATCGCGACGACAATCAGAAGCTCAATCAATGAGAAACCCTTTTGGCTTTTACGCATTTCCTGACTTCTCCTTTTATGACTCAGATGTTCCGTCTAGAAGTTTCTTTCACGGCGTCGCAACCTGGGTATAGTCTGCTTGAGTCGATTTTACCACGCCATGAAGCACCAGTCCCGATTTTGGCCGGACTCTTGTCCTACCAAGAACAGCCGTTTCCGGCGGAGAAGTCCTAGTACTATTGCCTGCCCCTACGGTCCTGTTAAACCATCTAAATTGAGTTAATTGCGGGATCAAGGGAGGCATGCACCTTCCTGTTTGTGCTGGCGGCTTGGAGGCAAGCCGGGTTACGGTGAAGGTTCAAGGCGAACGAACTCCACTTCGTAGGGCGTTCGGTCCACTCTCAGGTGTGCCACCGTGACCGGCAACTGAAATCTCCGCGGGCCGGCGCTCCCCGGATTGATGAACAGCACTCCCCGGCGCTCCATCTTGCCCGGTTTGTGGGAGTGGCCGCTGACAACGATGTGAAAACCAGCCGCGGCGGGATTCAGGTCCAAGGTGTTCACGTCGTGAAGGATGTAAATCATGGCCGCGCCTGCTTCGGCCACGGCCGTCTCCGGCAAGGCCTGAGCCCACGGTTCTGTGTCCACATTTCCACGTACCGCCACAACCGGCGCGATCTTTTTCAGCTCCTGTAGAATCTCCAGCTTCCCCACATCTCCCGCGTGGATGATCAGTTCGGACCCGCACAGGGTTTGCAGTGCTTCTTTGCGCAGCAACCCGTGCGTATCCGAAATCAGACCGATCCTCTTGATTTCGTTTGCCATGAGCAGATCGTACCGCGAAACGAACGGACAGCGCCGCCCCGCCCAGCCAGCCCTCTCCTCTTGACAATCTAGGGTAAGGATGCCATCCTCCTCTCGACAATCGAGAGGAGCAAATTTCATGACAGACAAACCGGCCGGCCTGGTCCAGGGCACGCTGGATATGCTGATCCTGAAAACGCTGGAGCTCGAACCCATGCATGGCTATGGGATCGCCATGCGCATCGAGCAAATCAGCAAAGGCGTCTTCCAGGTGAATCCAGGATCGCTGTTCCCGGCGTTTCGCAGGCTCGAACGCGCGGGCTGGCTCAAGTGCGAATGGCGAGACACGGAGAACAACCGGCGCGCCAAATATTACATCCTGACGGCGCTGGGACGGAAACAACTCAAGGGCGAGACACGCGAATGGGCCAGACAAGCGGCCGCCATCGCGCGAATTCTCGAGCCGGAGTCGTAGGAGGTAGGCGATGTCTTTGCTGCGAAATCTTGCGGGCGGTTTGCGGGGATTGTTTCAGAAGGAACAGGCCGAGCGCGAACTGGATGAGGAACTCCGCGGCTATCTGGAGGCCACCGTCGAGGAGAAGATGCGCCGCGGGTTGAGCCGCGAAGCAGCGGAGCGCGCCGCGCGCATCGAAATGGGCGGCCCGGAGAGTATAAAGGAGCAAGTCCGTGCCGTGAGCTGGGAGTCCTTGCTCGAAACTCTTTGGCAGGATCTGAAGTTTGGATTGCGTCTCCTACGGTTCAATCCGGCGTTTGCGGGGGCGGCGATTCTCTCTCTGGCGCTCGGCATTGGAGCCAATACCGCCATCTTCCAATTGCTGGACGCCATCCGCATGCGCTCGTTGCCGGTGAAGAATCCGCAGGAACTCGCCGAGGTCCGAATCGCTGACCGCAACGGCGCAACCGGATCGTTCGTCACGCGCTACCCCAAGTTGACAAATCCGCAGTGGGAACAAATTCGTGGGCAGCAGCAGGGCTTTTCTGGATTATTTGCTTGGGGGCCGACCACTTTCAATATTTCTCCCGGGGGCGAAGTCCACACCGTCCAGGGCTTGTGGGTCAGCGGCAATTTCTACGAGGTCCTGGGAATCAGCCCTGAACAAGGCCGTCTGCTCTCACCGCCCGATGACCTTCCGGGCTGTGCCGCTCCCGGTGTGGTGATCAGCCATGCGTTCTGGCAGCGGGAATTCGGCGGGGATACGTCCGTGCTCGGGCGCAAGATAACCGTTGAGAAGCATCCCTTCGAGGTGATCGGAGTAACGCCGGCAGGTTTTTATGGCGTCGAAGTGGGACGCAATTTCGAAATTGCCCTGCCCCTGTGCGTCGAACCCGTCATCCGCAGCGAGTTTAGCGTGCTAAACCGCCGGGACGGCTGGTGGCTCACGGTCATGGGCCGGCTGAAACCCGGCTGGACACTCGATCGAGCATCCGCGCAAGCCCGCGTGATTTCACTGGGAATCTTTGAAGCCACCTTGCCGGCTGAATTCGATGCCGGCGACGCCAAACACTACCTCGGCTACCAGCTCGGCGTGTTCCCGGCCGATACGGGCGTTTCTGAATTGCGTTCAACTTACGAGAATCCGCTATGGCTGATGCTCGCTCTCGCTGCGCTGGTGATGCTGATTGCTTCCGCTAATCTGGCCAACTTGATGCTGGCCAGGGCCAGCGCCCGCGAACGCGAAATGTGCATGCGCATGGCTGTCGGGGCGACGCGGGGCCGATTGATCCGGCAATTGTTGGCGGAAAGCTTGTTGCTCGGCCTTGCAGGCGCACTCCTGGGAGTTCAACTCGCTCATGCACTGACTCGCTTGCTGGTCGCCTCCATCAGCACGCCGAGCGCTCCTCTGTTTATGGACATGGCCATGGATTGGCGGATAGCGGGCTTTACCGCTGGGATCACCACGCTGACTTGCGTCCTGTTTGGGTTAACGCCGGCTTTGCGCGCCACGCAAGTTTCCCCGGGCGCAGTGTTGAAGTCGAGCGGGCGGAGCGTCATCAGCGGCCCCGCGCGCTTCGGCTTGCGGCGCGGCCTGGTCGTTTCGCAGATCGCCATGTCGCTTATGCTCGTCGTGGGAGCGATTCTCTTTTCGCGCAGCCTGCAAAAACTTGCCAGGCTCGATGCCGGATTCACGCAGAACGGAGTGCTGGAGATGGATCTGGACTTGACGGAGCTCCACTTGCCAGTCGAACGCCGCGCGGAGTTCCAGCGGTTTGTGCTCCAGCAGGTTCGGGCGATTCCCGGCGTGGATTCTGCCGCGGAAGCAGGCATCGTCCCTTTGAGCGGCGATGGTCAGAACCGGCAAGTATTGGCGAACAGTGCCGGACAAGTCATCGAGGGCCGTAGCGAGATGAATGAGGTCAGCCCGAAATATTTCTCCACCTGGCACACACCGATGCTCGCGGGACGGGACTTTGACGATCGCGATTCGTTGACGTCACCGCTCGTGGCGATTGTCAACGAAGCCTTCGGCAGAAAGTACCTGGCTGGAGCAAATCCGGTTGGCGCTACGTTTCGCATCAAGTCGGAGAGCAAAGGAACCGGTCCTTACCTGATCGTCGGGCTTGTGAAAGATACGAAGATATATGATCTCCGCGAAGACTTTCTTCCGACAATGTTCCTGCCAGTCGCGCAAAAAGCGCACCACGAGCAAAATGAAACCATCCTGATTCGATCGCAAGGTTCACTCTTCAGCCTGATTTCTGCCTTGAAGAGCACGGTTCAGCACATCGATCGCGGGATAGACATGGACTTCACACCCTTCGACCGGTTGGTGGAAGTGTCTCTCCTGCGCGACCGCCTCATGGCCCGCCTTTCCGGATTCTTCGGCCTGCTGGCCGTGGTCTTGGCGACCGTGGGTCTATACGGCGTGATCGCCTACATGGTGGAACGACGCACCAGCGAGATCGGGATTCGCATGGCCTTGGGCGCGGATAGCGGGAGTATTGTGCGCCTGATGATGCAAGAAGCTTCCGTACTCCTTGGCGTTGGACTGCTGATCGGGACGGCGTTGTCCCTGGCCGCCGGCCGGGCAGCGGCGACCATGCTCTTTGGACTCAAACCCACGGATTTCATCACCTATGTTTTAGCGGTGGCGACTCTGTCGGCAGTTGCGGCGCTGGCGAGCCTTCTGCCGGCCCGCCGAGCTTCCAGACTCGATCCTATGGCGGCGTTGAGAAATGAGTAGGTTCGGGACTGCCGGGACGCGCAGATGATCTGGGTACAAGATCGCCGTGCTTCATGCTATGAGACTGGAGAGCATTTGAAACGAGAAGCTGGAGTGGGCCGCTCGGTCTTACGCGGAGACTTTCTTTGGAACCATGCGGCGCAGCGGTTTTGCTCCAGGAATCGGGAACTGCATGCGCCAAAAATTCGTTTCGGGCGAGATAAACTCCACTCCGATGTACTGCTTGCTGTCGCGAGCGCGGTGGATCGAGACAACGCGGCATTCCATGGATTGCGCGGTGTTGTCATTCATCAAGATCAGTGTTTGTCCCACCAGCACGATCTCTTCAAGCTGAAACAACGCGCCATGCCGGTTCACTGACTGTGAATGGGTCTGTGCGGAAAACTTTTCGCCGTTGTCCGTTTTCCCGTGAATCGTGAGCGGCACCGTCAGGGCTACCCTTAACGTGCGCCGCCTTTCTTTGCAACGAAAGTGAAGCAGGGACATTTCTGCTAAGACCTCGAACCTGATTTATGAGCTAACGGCGCTTTCGACTAACTTCGATCGACGGGTACTCGCCTACCGAGTCGTGTCAGCAGGGTGCTAAAGCGACAGAACAAGAGAAGAGAGGTGACTAGCACGAACCTTGCCCACACAGCCCCATACTGCTTACATACTTCTTCCGGGACAATGGAGGAACGGTACCACAAAACCCTGTCCCATTACAGTACCCTCGTACTTCCCCATTTTTCGGCTTCATTCGCGCTCCGTGCTCGGAACTATTCATGGGCCGAGGCCAGGAGTCTTCCATTTCGCCATTCCCAAAAGCCACCGGAACAAATATCTCCTTATTTATCTTATATTTCCACTAGGACTCGCTTCGCTGCAGATCATCTATTCGCTTAGAGACAGAGAACCACAGCCTGTCCTTGTCTAGTGTCTCAACTCAGGCTGTCGTTTCAATTTGCTCGCCGCTTGCGAGATTTTTTTCGACCTGCTTGTGGCGACGGCGCACCAATTAGCTGTACAAGGAGCAGCGGATTCACCCGCGCTCGCTCTACTGTAAGCCCCCAATGCAGGTGCGGCCCGGTGACGCGGCCCGTCGCTCCCACTTTTCCCAGCACGGCGCCGGTTTCCACCTCGTCCCCCACCTTGGCGTCGATCTCTGAAAGGTGCCCGTAAAACGTGTAAATCCCCAAGCCATGATCCACCACCACCGCGTTGCCGGCAAAGAACAGTTCCTCTGCCAGCACGACACGTCCCCGCTGCGCCGCGTGGACGAGTGTTCCCGTGGTACCCGGCAAATCCACGCCACTATGCGGCGATCCGGGATTGCCATTCAGAATCCGCCGCTTCCCAAAATTCGTGCCGGTAGTTACCCCATCCAACGGTATTCGAAAGTTGCCCTTCCACAGGCGCTCCGGCGTCGCGCGGTCGAAAATATCGCGCAACTTCTGCCGCTCTTCGTCGGCGCGCTTGATCTGTTCCGGGCTGGGCTCGACAAACTGTTTCTCCACATGCAGTTTCTCTGTCGCAAACAAGCCCTGCTTTACCGCCAACATCACGCTGCAACTGATTCTCTCGCCGTTCGCGGTTTGTCCCGTCACTTTCAATTCGTATTCGCCTGGAGCTTTCTCGAGGTCGACTCCAAGCAATCCGCTTCTCTGAGCTTCGTCCGCACCCTCGCGCCAGAACGGGACGCTCCGTCCGCCCCAGTCTCCTTGCACTTCTCCGATGGGCTTTGCACTTTGTAGTTGGATTAACACCAGGCTTCCTTGGCTTGCTTCGGGCGCGCTCAAGTGCAATGTTGTTCCCGCGGTGCAAGCGCTCGCATCTTTTGCCATTGCTCCAGCGGGTAGCAGCGCGCCAATCGCCGCAAGGCAAGCAACGGCGTTCGGCATACTTCGTTTCCGGAGAGTTCTGTCTTTCAGAGCTTTCATTTCTGCTGCCGCATCGCCGTCACGCGCGCTTCCACTTTTTCAAACTGCGCTCGCGCCACCTTCGATCCCAGGATGGCCTTTTCCATCATCAGAAACAGCTCGGGATTGTTCATCTTCTCGCGTAGTTCCTTCAGGAACGGCCGCACTTTCGCAAAAATGAAGTACATCTCTCCGCAAAATGACAGTTGGAAGAAAAGCTTTTCGCTCACCACGCCATTCAGGACGAATGAGATCGCTATTCCCCAATAGCTCCCCACCTGTCGCAGCCAGTTATTCTCTTCCGACCCCATGGCCATGGCCACTTTCACAAAGTCATCCGCGCTTTTGGGCCAGAACGTGATCAGCCACCACTGCCGCGCCTTCCGCAATTCTGGCTCGCGCCTCAGGTCGTAGAGTTCCAGGATCAACCTGGCATCCTCAATCGTCGGCTTTCTGGGCATGCTTTCCTCCAAGGACTCTCTGCACTGTGATTTTACATTCCGTAAGCACCTTTGCGCCCCGATTTCTAACCCGACTCCCCAGAAACCTCGAACAAGCGGTCAGCGTGCCGGTAGGAGACCAGCGAGGTAATAAGTCGGTCAGATTGCCGGATACCTGCCGGAGTGTCCGGCAACGCAACACTTTCATCCCGCCGCCGGACGTTAGAAGCCCGGCCCGGCCCATGCTCCTCGCCGGAAGTCTTTTTGATTCTATGGCTTCCGCTCTGTCTTCCTACGGCACAACGATTGCGCTGATTTACCCTGTCTAAATCCATCTCGGCTTTTCGAAAACGCCTGTCCAGGAGGCTTCCGGTGAAAAAGATCGATCACATGCGTGAACGAGTCACCATCCTTCCCACCTCTTCCTATCTTTCCAAAATGCACGACGCCGGCTGGACCCTCGTCGCCCTCGAATGGGAGCGCGAAGTGGAAACCTCTTCCTCCCCCGAGCCTGAACAGCCCCTCGCCGCTTCCGAGGAAATCCCCTTCGGCCTGCGCATTTCCTCCGATTGCCAGCATCTCGAAGACGATCCCCTCGAAATGCAAACGCTCCGCTTCCTCGCCGAAATGATTGTCCAGGACATTTCCTTCACCAGCATGGCGGAAGCTCTCAACGTGCGCGAATACCGCACTCGCGACGGCCGTCCCTGGAACGCCGCTGGCGTCTTCAAACTCACTCCACGCCTCATCGAAGTCGCTCCCCGCATTCTTTCCGGCGCCGAATGGGAATCGCGCAAGAAACAGCTGACACGAGTCACTTGGAACTCCTGAGCATCCTGGAAGTCGAACTGCCTGTTCATTGAAATGAGCAGGCTCACCCTCCTCCGGTCTTCCACGGCACATACCTGCCCGCACGCCCCTTATCCGCGAGGCATGGATGATTTGGATTTTTTTTCTTTCACTCCTGCCCATGGGAACACGCCAAGTGCATAAGCTCTATGCACTTCTCTGTTTCATCGCCGGCGGTTCCCTAAAGTGGGTTGGCTGGAAAACCTTGCGGCCTTACGACCGTCCGCCGCAAGCAACCGGTTTCAGTGGTCCCACTTTCAGGCGGCATTTGTTCATTGGTCTGGCGGGAAACGTAGTTCTGATCCTTGGGATTGTGATCGCCGTTCTCTTTACACTGATTTTCTTGCTGACCTAGCTCCGGCTTGCGCGATCTCTTACTTCCTCACTGACCCATCCGCTTCGCGGCACGGCGCGTTGGTATGCCAGCCGTTCTCCAGCCAGTTCCGCATATTCGTGGACAAGTGATCCACCGCGTCGCGCCAACCGATGAACGGCGCCGGCCCGCTGCTCTCTCGAAATAGCGTGCCGGACTTCGCCAGCCCGGTCACTTCCGCATAAGCCGAGTCTTGCTGCGTCCCGTCATTCGTTTCGCTCATCGTCACGTTGATGAACAGATTTGGCACCACGCCGTTGGCTTCCTGAAAGGTGATTCCGTGTCCGTTCGCGTTTAGGTCCGCCAGGATGCGCTGCGCCACCACGGATGGCGCCTCCGGAAATTTCCACGTCATGTTGTACGTTGGCTTGACCGTAATGACCACGGTCAGTGTCGTGTAGCGGAATCCCACCTGATCCTGGCATGGCCACACGTTATCTTTTTTCTTTTTCTTCGCAAACAGCTGCGCGTCTGCCGCTCCTGCGCAGAACAGCAACATCAGGCCGATCGCTAATGCCGCCTTGAATTTCGAGTTCATAGAGTTCTCCGTCGCCAGGCTGGATGCCAGGACTCTAGATGTGCGTACCCGGGCAGTTTCGCGCGTTCCGCAGGCTTGGCCGATAGTACTTCGGTTAAATTGTCTCCAATCCACTAATAAACTCCCGCTGGAACACCACCCCTGGTGCTGCCGGTTGGGTCGCCGAATTGCTCCAAAAACCGGATCTCTCCGATACGTTGCGTCTCTTCGCTTCACTATTTTCAGTAACAGAGTCTCCTGGGGGCGCCGTGAAAACGAATTTATGTCATCGCTTGGCTGCGTCAGCGGCTGTCCTGGCTGCC
>Ga0137395_10000810_pt1 | contig 13725 bp, 7 predicted proteins | sample czobulk216metaG_FD_108283 | JGI IMG/M metagenome (GOLD analysis project Ga0137395, IMG submission 108283) | Vadose zone soil microbial communities from Angelo Coast Range Reserve, California, USA - czobulk2.16 metaG | ecosystem: Environmental > Terrestrial > Soil > Vadose zone | place: USA...
GCCGCTCGAGCAACTTCTGGCGGAATGTGATTTTATTTCACTGCACACGGCCGTGAGCCCGCAAACGCGGGACATGATCAACGCCGGGTCCATTGCGAAAATGAAGAAGGGCGTGCGCATCATCAATGCGGCGCGCGGAGAGCTCATAAACGAAGCCGACCTGGCAGCGGCGATCAAGAGCGGCCACGTCGCAGGAGCGGCGCTGGACGTCTTTGCGGAGGAGCCGCCGAAAAATTGTCCGCTGATCGGGCTTCCGAACGTAATCACCACGCCGCACGTGGCGGGTTCCACGGCCGAGGCCCAAGAAGAGCTGGGCACTCAGGTTGCATTGCAGATCCGGGACTATCTTGTTGAAGGCGTGATCCGCAATGCTGTGAATCTGCCGGCGCTTTCGCCGGACCAATACCGGCGTGTCCGGCCTTACCTGGAATTGGCGGAGCGGCTTGGGTCACTGGTTTCTCAGGCGGCAGGCACGCGGCCGGCCCGGATTCGTATCCGGTACGCGGGCGAAGTGGCGGAGGTGGGAACGCACCTGCTTCGCAGCGCTGTGCTTGCGGGCGTACTCAACGCCGTGCTGGATGAAAAGGTGAACGTCGTCAATGCGCCGGCAGTGGCGGCGGCAAGAGGCCTGACCGTGGAAGAAGAGACTCACAGGCGCGAGCATGGCTTTCCGAACACTCTCGAAGTCTCTGCTCTGCCCGAAAAAACCGGGTCGGCACCAGGTTTTACGGCGGAAGGTACGGTCCTCCATGACGGCTCGCCGCGCGTGCTGCATATCGAAGGAATTCCGCTGGAGGCGCAGCTTGAAGGGACGATTCTTTACTTGAGAAACCGCGACGAGCCCGGAGTCATCGGCCAGATCGGCACGACGTTGGGGAAACTCGGAGTCAACATCGCCACGTTTGCTCTGGGCCGCCGGGAGGCGCAGCGTGGCGCAGATGCTGTCTCCCTTGTTCGCGTCGACGGGAAAGTGTCGTCGGCCATTCTGGAACCGATTCGGGCAATACCTGCCATCACTGAGGCTAAGCTACTGCATTTAGGGTAGATAGATACATTCCAGCGCGTCGAGGCAAGCTCTCTTCCGCTACTAGGTTTTAGGCAGCTGTTTACAGTTTGACGAGTGTGAGGAGCAGGTGCCACACCTAACTCTTCCCGTTCTGGAACCCACCTCGCGCCGCGTGTTTTCCTTTCTTTTCAATCATTTTACGTGGAACCCATTTTGCAAGTCATTTCTTTTGAACTACATCCACCGAATGGGGGGTGGTGCCACCCCCAGGCACCGTGGAAAGAGTGTCGAGCCTAGCTGATTTCAAAGGGATCTCCGGAAGCTGGCGCGCAAGAGAGTGCGTAAGGCGATTGAATCCAAAAGGTTTTCTCAAGAGATCGCAAAATTGTCGGCGTGAAATTTATGCGAAAAAACAAACCAAGAGTTAGAAAAGAACTAGATTAGTCGCCAGTAGTTCCAGTAAGTGGACAGAGAGACAAAAAAGATTCACCGCGCAAGTTTCCCTAGAATGATTCTATCCGAGCGGCAGTAGGAGTCAAAGAAATTATGAAGACGGCCTCGAGGCGGAGGGCAGGTACTGGCCTGTTTAGGCCATGCACTCGAAAAAAGACTGCTTTAAATCGAAACAACTTTACTTGACATCTTCAGGCAACTTGGACTAAAAGCTAGCTCAACGATAGCTTGGGTCGAGCGGTGGGTAAGGTTGCCCGGGGATTATTGACATTATCTTTTGAAGCTCTTGAGCCAGCGGCGGGTCGGCGTCGCTTCTCATTCGTCCGGCACCTTCCTTTTGAATTTGGTTCGATCATCAATTGTGGTGCGCGAAAGGAGCAGTTTATGAAGCGGCCATTTCTTTTTGCCAATTTCGCGGTGTTGGTTTGCATGCTGTTTTTCGCGTCGATGTTGCAGAGCCAAACAGGAACCTCCGCCATAAGCGGAATCGTCTCCGACCAGCAGGGTAAAGGAGTGCCTGGCGCGAAGGTCATGATCACAAACATTGCGACCAACGCCACGCGCAGTGTGGAGTCAACGAACACAGGTGCCTACGGGTTTGACTTGATCGCACCTGGCGATTACCGGCTCGAGGTCGAAGCCAAGGGATTCAGCAAGACAGTCATCGACAATGTGCGAGCCCTAATCGGCAAACAAACCGAAGCCAACGTGCAAATGAGCGTTGGGACGATCAGCCAAGTGGTTGAGGTGAGGGCCAGCCTTCAAGACTCCGTCATCAACACCCAGGATGCCTCGCTCGGAAACGTCTTCGATTCGACTCAAATTAGTCAGCTCCCGCTGGAAGGGCGCAACGTGTCGGACTTGCTCAGCCTACAGCCCGGTACCACTCAGGAAGGCTATGTCACGGGGTCCAGAGCCGACCAATCGAATGTAACGCTGGACGGCGTGGATATCAACAACGCGCAAACTGGAAACGCCTCGATTGCTGCAAGTGACAACACCCAAGTGATCGGCCAGTTTGGGGGCAGCATCACGACGGGTCCGGTTCTGCGTCTCAACTCGGAGGCAATTGAGGAGTTCCGCGTCACGACGGCAAATGGAAACGCAAACCAGGGCCGTTCATCGGGTGCACAAGTCAATCTGGTCACCAAATCCGGGTCGAATAGTTGGCATGGAGCGGCGTTTGAATTTTACCGCGGCACGCTTTTCGAGGCGAATGACTGGTTCAGCAACGCCTCGGGGACTCCCCGTACGCCGTTGGTACGGAACACGTTTGGCGGGGCGCTCGGCGGGCCAATTCTAAAGAACAAATTGTTCTTCTTCTATAGTTACGAAGGCCGTCGAGATGCCACAGCGACGGGTGTGACCAGAACTGTTCCTTTGCCTAGCTTGGGAAAAGGAATCATTAACTACACTTATTGCACAAATGCGGCCTGCAACACAACGCCGCAAGCCTCCTTGAACCTGACGCAGAATCAACAAGCGTTTCAAGCTGGCATAAACCCGGCGGCGCTGGCTGCTCTGGCTGCTGCCGCTACCAAGTATCCGGCGAACGATACGACCGTAGGCGACCAGTTGAATACGAGCGGCTTCCGCTTCAACGCGCCCACGCCCGTAAGATTAAACTCGAGCATCGCGCGGTTTGACTATACCTTGAATAACAAGCAAACCGTTTTCGTCCGGCTGAACTACATTAGTGATACTCAAGCGGTTGCTCAGTACCTCCCCGATACGCCTTCTCCAGGCGTGTGGAGCCATCCGCGCGGATTGGCTGTCGGTCACACCTGGGCCATCGGAAACAATTGGGTGAATAATTTGCGGTACGGCTTAACACGCCAGGCATTCACGCAGGGTGGCGACAGCAATGGCAATGACATCAGATTCCGTTTCGTGTTCCAGCCTAATAGCCGAACACATACGCTCACGCGTGTGACGCCCGTGCACAACATCACGGACGATGTTTCATGGATCCACGGAAAGCACACCGTGCAGTTTGGAGGCAACATCCGGTTGATTAGCAACCAGCGCGTAGACTTCGCGAATGCTTTTGATAACGCGGTCACGAACCCTTCTTTTTATTTTGGAGCCGGTGACCATGTCTCGAGCGATTTCCAAAGCTACTTGGACGCAAACCATCTGCCCGGCGATCAGACAGTTGGGCAATCGCTGAACTCGATCTCAGAAGTGCAAAACGCGGCCACGGCCATCATCGGACGGTTCTCGCAGTATACTGCCAACTTCACCTTCGGCAAGGATGGCAGTCTATTAGCTGCAGGCGTGCCCACTACCCGAGACTTTGCCACGCAAGCCTACGAGGAATACCTCCAGGACTCCTGGAAGATTCGTCCTCACCTCACCCTTACATTGGGGCTTCGTTACAGCCTGGAGCGTCCGGTGTACGAGACGCAAGGGTTTGAAGTGCAGCCCACCGTGCCTCTTGGAACCTATTTTCAGGAGCGCCTCGCCGCCGCGGCTCAAGGCAATAATTTCATCGACCCGGTCGTTATCAATCGCTCCGGCCCGGTCAACGGTGGAAAGCCAATGTACAACTGGGACAAGAACAATTTCCAGCCGCGCATCGCCGTGGCTTGGTCCCCCAACTATTCCCAGGGACTTCTGCACTCCCTATTCGGAGATGCCGGCAAGTCCGTCCTGCGCGGCGGCTTTGCTTTAACCAACGACTACTACGGCCAGGCTCTGGCAGTGGACTGGGATTTGAATAACACCCTTGGGTTTACCTCCAACTACACGACGCCGGCGAATACGTACGATACCGTCCCTGGTAACTTGGCGCCCCTGTTTACGGGCTTCAATCAGGACATCCGGTCACTCCCGAATGTCGTGGTACCCCCCAACCTACAATTCCCACTATCGGCATCGGCCGACGAAGCCGAGCGCATCGAGACGGGCGTGGATTCAAATCTACATGCTCCCACCGAGTACGTTTGGAATTTGACCTACGAGCGTCAGATGCGCGCAGGCACTACTCTATCCGTATCCTATATCGGGCGGATGGCACGCAGTCTGCTGGCTCGCCGGGATGCCATGGCCTTCAACAATGTTCGTGATCCGAAAAGCGGGATGGACTGGTACACAGCCGCAACGATTCTGGAAAAGCAGCGTCAGCTAGACGTGCCCACCAGCCAGATCGCATCGATCCCATTCTTCGATAACCTTTTCCCCGCCAACTTGGTGAGCCTGATGAATAATGATCCGAACATCCAGGCTGGCTTTCCTTCGACTTGGACGCCTACGCAGGTCTTCTATGGATTGCAAAGCCGCGGCGGGGGCGGGCATCCAACGAACCCATTTGCGTTTTTTGCCGGCAACGACTGGACTGATGGGGAAGCCCAAATTGATATCGCTCTTTTCGATGCTGGCGCACCCACACGGTTCATGCAACCGCAATATGGAGCGCTGTCCGCATGGAGCACCATTGGGAATTCTAATTATCATGCGTTGGCGGTCTCTCTGCGACAGCGCCTCAATAGTTTGACCCTGGACCTCAATTACAGCTTTTCGCACTCGTTAGATGACTCTTCCGGTTTGCAGACGGACTTTGGCTATGGCAGCCAAAACAACAGTGGACCATTTATCGAGAATCCCATCCGCCAGCGCGACAACTATGCAAGCTCCGACTTCGATATCCGGCACCTCATCAATGCCTCCGCCGTGTGGCAGATGCCGTTTGGCAAGGGCAGAGCCCTCGTGAACACCGACAATCGCGCCGTGCAGGCGATCCTTGGGGGATGGCAAGTCGCCGGAATCTTCCGTTGGAACACCGGATTGCCAGTTTCCTCGCCTTTCGACGACGCTCGCTGGGCAACGAACTGGAACGTCCAAGCCAACGTCACCCCCATAAACGCGATTCAAACTTGCCCGACGCGTATTGGAACCCCAGGCCCCGCTGGTACTGGAGCGCCAAAACTTTTCGGCGGCAGCAGTTGCGATATCAAGGCGATTTACCAGAATTTCCGGAACGCTTACCCTGGCGAAACTGGCCCGCGGAATTACTTGCGCTATCCGGGATACACGAACGTGGATCTCGGGTTAGCGAAGACCTTCAACATGAGCGAGAAGCTCCACCTGCAGCTCCGTTGGGATGTGTTCAACGTTGCCAACCATCAGAGTTTTGGATTGATTGACGGGAGCCGCACGGGATCCGGCGTAGTCCGCGATCCAGCGCTACGCGGATCGAATGCCCCGGCCAACTGGTCAAACTTCACCCAGATCCAGGGTCAGCCCCGGGTGATGCAGGTGGGCGCCCGCTTTTCGTTCTAGCTGTTGGTCGACGTTGGTGGGGCTGAAAACGTCCCGCTAAAGAAATACCGCCGGGGAGCGAAAGCCCTTCGGCGGCGTTTTTTTGCAACTCGCGGTGGATGCCTAAAGGATTTTGGCAAGTTCATTTTACGTGAGACAGGCTTCCTCCTTCTTCCTCCTAGGGAAGCAAATGCGGAGAAATGGAGTTAGGGACGGTCGGGGCTTTCGAGGGTCGTGGACGGCCCAAACGGTGACGGCGAAGGCCAATGAGATGGATACCCAGATGAAATTTGCTCTTGCCGGAGGAAGACACGGGACAAGCCTCGTATAGCCGCGGGTGGAGAGCTATGCTAATCTGGGTGAGAAGTTTGAGGCGGACAACTCCGCTTTACGGTCGGGGCGTAGCGCAGCCTGGCTAGCGCGCCTGGTTCGGGACCAGGAGGTCGATGGTTCAAATCCATTCGCCCCGACCACTTCTTACAATCAGCGGTTTACGGGCACACGAAAAGTCGTTGAGCGCCTAGTCGCGGGCTAGCCATTCTGTTTTCAAATCACCTGCACGCAACCAATCTTTCTCGTCTGAATTCAGTGTCTTACGGTGTGCAGTGCACCACACGGCGAGTCTTGGTTTGGGAAGATTAGGTACAAGATTGCGCTTTTTCGAATAAAAATCAAACGACAACCTCAAGCCCGGCGCCTCACGCGGTCAAGTCACACCGTCGGGAGTCCTCGCACACTTCCCAGATCCCCGTTTGAACCAAGCCGCCCGGCGGCGGACGCTACGCGTGCTATGCTCCTCACGTCATGCCGCAAGGTAGAGCTTTTAACTTCGATTTTCGCTTTTCTCTGATTTTCCTAAGCCCTGCAAAATCAATAAACTGCAAACGAAAAAGGATTCAATTCCCTTAGCCGTTAGATCGGGTCCAGCCATTAGCCCGCATCCACCGCAACCACCAGCGGCCACCTTCAAACGGCTCTATCGAACGCGCGCAGAGCACCTCGCCCAACTTCACGCTTTCCCGAAAACGCGCCTCCGATAGAGCACTAGCGTTTCTGGACCGCAGCCCACTTGATGTGCGGGAATCCGACTTATTCGGCACTTGCACATGCTTCGAGCTACTCAGCCGTGTAAGTGATCTCCATCCGATGAATGAGGAAACATGATAGAGCAAGAATCGTGATGGTAAGAAGGAGCAATCCGAGGACGGCAACAAAGGGAGGGACGGGTTCCGCAACTATAGTGAAAATGGCCAAGGGGCCAGAGAGCGGCAAACTGACGGGGCATAGATGCTTCAGATAGAAAGTGACAGTGAGCATCTGGGCCCAGTCAGGAAAGATGGCGGCGATCGTTTCCCATCCCATGATAACGACTCCAGGGACAATCGGATTCTTGAAGAGAAGGCTGAGAGCAAGAAACACAGCGCCGTAGCCGATACAAGCGAGGGCCGTCACCAGGAGATAGGACCCCAACTGTCCGAGGCCCGGCCCGTCAAAGACATACGATGTGCCCGTAGAACCAAAACGGCTATACATGAGGTAGAAGCAAGCAAGGACGGCTGTTTCGAAGAGCACGATGGCAACGACCGAGCCGGCAAGAAACTTTCCTACGACCAAGACTTCTCTTCTTACGGGCACGAGAAATTGATAATGAAGAGTGCGTTCAACCATTTCGCCGCGAAATAGCCACGTAAAGATGGCCATACTAGCAAAGAAGATGCCCAGCCGGAAATAGTAGAGCTGCACTATTCCCGCAAGGACCTGTGTATCGGTCTCGATTTGCGCGGGGCCCGCGGGTTGGTTTCTGTCGAAGATGACGTGCGTCAGGATGATGAGCACGGGAACCCAAGCGAGGACGTAGATCCCAATCCTGCGGCGCGTAAACAAGTTCCGGCGAAGCTCGTTGCGCACGAGGATAGAGATCTGGCTACCATAAAGCCGCCACGGCTGTTCCTTTGCCCACTTTTGGGCCCGCGCGACTAAATCTTGAGCACTCATGCCGGCCCCCCATCCGATCCGATGAGATACTGGTAGATTGAATCGACGTCATCATCGGCAGGCGCAACGGCGTCGACTTCCACGAGGCCCCCGGAAACGATCTTGTTCAGCAAAAGATAAAACTGCTCCGCATCACGCGTGCGCACCAAAACGCCCTGACCATCATTGAGAATTTTGGCCTCCACAACGTGATCGAGTTCAAACGCGGCCGCCGCCAACCGCGCCGCATTCGAACAACGAACAAGTATCTGCATCGGATGGTCGCGGACTTCCCTGCGGACCTCGCGGATCTGTCCCTCGGCAACAACGTAGCCGCTGCTCATCAGTACCACGCGGTCGGAGATGCGATCGACTTCCTCCAAAATATGGCTGGAAATGATGACGTGCATCCCTTGCTTGGCAATCGCTTCAAACAGCGCGATCGATTCCGCGCGGGCCATGGGATCAAGGCCGTTGAGCGGTTCGTCGAGAACCAGCACGGAGGGATGATGAGCGATGGCTTGCGCGAGGCGAATGCGCTGACGCATCCCTTTGCTATAGCCGGCTACCTTGCGCCGCGCCACTTGGGCCATGCCAGCGCGCTGCAGCGCTTCGTCCGTGAGCTTGGCAGCCTGATCGTGCGCAAAACCATGAAGACGCAGAGGCCAATAAATGAAGTCATATCCCGTCGTGCCAGTGGGGAAAGAGTCAAACTGTGTGCAGTATCCCACGTGCCGAAAGAACTCTATGGGTTGTTGCGGGGTAAGGCCGAGGACGTAAATCGCACCTTGTGAAGGCCGGATCAGGCCCGTCATCAAGTTCATCAGCGTGGTCTTGCCCGAGCCGTTGGGGCCGACGAGGCTGGTAATCCCGGGTTTGAGAGTGAAGCTCACTTTGTTCACTCCGAGAACTTCTCCGTAAAACTTGGAGACGTTCTCGAAAACGATTTGGTGGGCGTCCGGTGTCATCCGCCCACCACTTCACGTGCTTTCAAGCGCGCATTGAGAATGACAAGCGAGAGCAGGCAGACCAAAATGAGTACGCCCCAGGCCGCGGGAACTGGAATTTCGTTCCGGCTCAGCGTGCCGAGGAGCCCGGTTCGCTCACGAAACCCTTTTGCCAGGATAAGCCGGAACATTTCTGTGAAATTCAGCAGCCGACCCCAATAGGTGCCCATAATCGAGTTGTACATTTCACCGAAGCCCGCAGGGATAAAAAATGAGATGAAGATTACACCTGTAGCCACAATTCGCAGCTTGACCGATGCTGATACCGCAAGGGAAATGAGAGAAAGCATCAGGATCCAAATCGCTGAGCAAAACATGATGGGCACGACCATCCAGATGTGCGACCAGATCCATCCGTTCCCGGCCAACCCGGCCTGCAGGCTGAATAAAAGCAAGCCCGGAATCCAAGTGACCGCGGACAGCAGTAGACCCAACACCGCGAGTTTTCCTAGAACATAATCGGCCCTGCTGAACGGCCGGCTTAGAAAAAGCGGAAGCGCGCCGTTGGTTAGATCTCCAGCGATCAAGACCGGGCCAACCCAACAGTTCAACAGAAAGGCTGCCTGCGTCTGCGCGATCATCATCATGATGAAGTAGTCGTTTTCCACTGAAAACAAACCAGCGGAGCGCATTTGCATCAGCAATTGAACCGCTTTGTTGTTGGCGACAAAAATGTAACCTGCGAAAAACAGGATGGGAACGAGGCTAAGAATCAGCAGGATAACGAAAAAGCGAGATTTGAACAGCTCTGCGAAAGCATATCTCGTGAGGACAAAAAACCGCGACCACTGCGCCGTCAGAGTTCCGCTGTAGGGATTGTACCTGCGCTTATATACGGCCATCAGCCGCTCCCGTCTGTTCCATCGCGTTGAGGAAAATGTCTTCAAGCGAATCGCGCCGGTGATTCATCCGGCGAATTTGCACGCCGCGGTCCGCCGCGACTTTGAACACCTCCCTGATTTCCACCTTGTCCGGCATAACCACCTTGATGCGGCCGTTGCTGAAAACCGCGCACTCGCAACCAAGGCTCTCGAGCGTGGACGTAAATGTGGCCTCGGCGCCAATGGTTTCCAACTCCAGGAACTTGCGATTGGCGCGCCGCTCCTCGACGAGGTTACAAATGGAGGCGATTTGCCCGTTCCGCAGGATCAGCACCTCATCGCAGGTTTCCTCGACGTCGTGCAGAAGATGCGAGGAAAGCAGCAGGCAGATATCACTGGCCTCCCGGATTTCGCGAATAAGTTCGATTAAGCGTTTGCGCGCAGGTGGGTCCATGCCATTCGTGGGTTCGTCCAGAATGAGCAACTTAGGTCCATGCGCAATCGCCTGCGCCAGCTTCGCCAGTTGTTTCATGCCGAGAGAATACGTTCCCACCGGGCGATAGCGCGCTTCGCCTAATCCCACGTACACGAAAGCTTCGTGCGCACGCTCCATCGCTTGATCGGGTGGAAGACCCGAAATCTCCGCCATGTAACGAACAAAGCGCACGCCGGACATTTTTGAAATGAAGGCCTCGTTCTCAGGCATGTATCCGACAAGAGACCGAAGCGCACTCCCGTTGGAGTGAGAGTCGAGCCCGAGCACGCGGGCGCTCCCTTTAGACGGGGAGTGAAAACCTAAGAGGGTGTTGATGAGTGTCGACTTGCCGGCGCCATTGGGTCCGAGCAGCCCAATGGCGTGGCTCTTCAAAACGCCTGTCAGACCATGAAGGATCGTTCGGTTGCCGAGTTGTACTTCAAGCCCATTGAGCTCGATTGTTGCGTTCATCATCTACCAAGCACTACGGATTGGCTTGGCGCGAAGTTCCATGATCCGACAAACCCAGCAAGTGGATCAAGGTCGGAAAACCTGGGTTCAAGTCAAAGAGCTTGGCGCTGCTGGCCACCTCGATGCGATCGCTTTCCCCATAAGCACAGAATACGCTCGGTTTGGCGTCGGCTGGCATCTGCCGGAGGAGCGCCAACTGTTCGGAAGTAAGCTGCGAAGCGAGCGGTTTCAGGATCGGGCTGAGATTCTGATAAATCATTGCAGAAAAGTTCGCCTGGTTGTCGCTGGGGAGAAGCGCCCGAAACGATGCGGAGCGGGCCAGCGACATGCCATTTGCGTGCGTTTGCAGCGCCGCGAGCAGCAGCGCGCGTGAGGGCGCCATAATCATATACCCACCTGCGAAGGTGTAGTCGCACGCTGTCGAAAGCCCATCGCTTTGCGATTGGATTGTGTAAAACGTTCGTCCACCGGACTGTGTTTGACTGAGGGTTGTGCCCGGCTTGTTCGACTTTTGCGCTTCGCGGTTAATAGCCTGCACCAGCTTATCTATGGCCACCTGAAGGGCTCCCGGATTGTTGACTTCAACAACCACTTTCCAAGAAGGTGTGGGAAGAACCGGGCCATCAAGAGCCAGGGTCAGTTCCCCTCCCAGCGCGCTTGCCAAGTCGTTGCGAATGTCCAAGCCGAGTTCTGAATTTGTTTGAGCCAGACTTTTGCTGAAGTTGGCGTCGGAAGCGCCGATGGTGCTGAGAATGTCATCCAGCATGAGCGCTGGTTGTTTCGCAACGAAAGAAACGGCCGCACCCGCATTGGCCGAAACATACTCCAGCGAACCCATCGGAGCTGGCGCCGCCAGCCAGGAAGCGATGCCGTGCCTCGGGCCATTAAATTCCAAAGTAATCCGGTTGTCTTCCTGGCTGGAGGACTCGCCGCGTGCAGCAATCAAATACTTTATATCATTAAAGCCACTATTCTGCAGCGCCTTGGAATCTCCTTGCTGGGCATGCGTGCTGTTTATGATCTGGCCGAGATTCGCGGCCACCAGAGTCTCGGTCCCGCGGCTGTAGACGGTTGTGATTCGCTGGCCAAAATCCGTACCGGAGAAGAGAGTCGTACCGGCGTCGAGTTGTGCGCTCATCTGTCGAACCGAGTCAGCGTGGCCGCCGGCGACAAGCATGTTGGACCTGACAAGCATGATCATTCCGCGCTCATTGCCAGCAAGTGAAGAGAGCGACTGCGCGTCCACGACGTGCAAATTGGCTGTGCCCTGCGGGCTCTTCAAGATATCAGCAAGATAATTCTGCAAATAATCCTTCAGTCCAGACTGCCTCACTTCGGCTAACAGGACGGGTCCATGCTCGTTGGAGGTGGCCGTAATCACCACTTCGTCACCCAAATACTGGCTTATGACTTGAATTTGGTCGATCAACTCCTGGGGAGTGGGGTGCTGATTCGAGTTGCCGCTCTTGTTCCACCATTCCTGCAGGACTTTGCTCTGCGAGAGCTGTTGTTGGAAGATTTTGTTTGCCTGTTGAAGCGCATCCCCAAGGTTGGGGATGCCGATATACAGGACAGTATCCGCAGGCAGCAAGGGAAGAATTTTGCTTTCATAACGCGGACCAGGAGTCTGGATTTCCGCCAATTTCGCGCGAAGTTTTGAAAATTCTGCAAGCAGAGCGAGTTGGTGATCCAGGTCGCTGCTCCATGCAATCTCTTCGCGGACGGGAACAACGCCGACACTCTGGGTTGTCGCCACCACATCGCCGGAGTGCAGAATGGATTCCGCCCCGGCATGTTTTACGTGGACTTCTCCTTCAATCACCGCCACGCGCGAGCCTTTCGTGCCGGAATTCACGGAGAAAACAGTTCCGGTGACGGCTACCGTGCAATCCGGAGCACTTACGTAAAGGTGCCCGGTGCGACGCCTCGCCGCTTGCACGATGATGCTCCCCTGGTCGAGATGAATGGTGGTGTCGCGACGCGTGGCGGTCACTGCCAATTCCGCGCGCTGATTCATTTCCACTTGGGAGCCCTCGAAGAGCCGCACCTTGGCACGGGAATTGGCGCCCGTGCGAATGAACTCACCCGCAGCGACTTCGTCACCCGCCTTCAATGCGCGCTCGCCCGCGGGGCCAATGAGATACGCTTGCCCTTCGACGGAACCGATTCGCGCGCGGCTGCCCGGAGGGCCTGCGAAGTACCAATTTCCCCCGGCCCAAACCAAGGCAACCAACAAGACCACTGATGCTGTCGCCATGGACAATCTGACAAAGCTCCACTGAAAGCCCCGGGACGCCGGCTCCATCCGCCATCCCACGCTCATCGCGCCATTAACCGGACGCCCAGAAGCATAAGAACGGCACGAGACACATTCCCTCAAGTGATCCTCCACGATGAGCACGCGAGCCGGCGGAAGCTCGTGTCGATGAAAAGCAGGCAGCAGAGAACGAATATCGGCGCAGCCACGGATAGGCTGCAGACCATTGGTAGCGGCCTCCTGGCCTTCGCTAGTTTGTAACAGCTGCCACACGCGCTCCGCTGACGCGGACAGAGTCTTGGCGTCGGGCTGTTCGCTGCGAAGTTCGGAAATCGCCCGGTCAAGCTGGACGTCTTGTTTGGATCGAAATAATTTCATGATGCACCTTTCATAGAGCCACGAAGGCCTTTCTTTAGTCGTGCGCGAGTCCGATGCAGGGTAACTACCACAACGGCCTGAGATGTGTTCATGGTCCGCGCAATTTCGGGGTTATCCAGCCCTTCGAGATAGCGGAGGACAAACATCTCGGCAGCCCGGGGATTCAGCGTTGCAAGCTCCCGGCGAAGACAATTCTTGATTTCCAAGGAGGAGAGCGCCCGTTCCGGAGAAACACCGGGATTTGATTCCAGCTCGTCGGCTGCTTCCACGGGCACGTCCTCTCGATAGCCCCTTGAGCGGATTAGATCCAGGGCGGCGTTGACTGCCGACTTGTGTAAGTAGCTCTGTAGATTGGAAATACGGCTTGCGTCGACAGTCCCGCGGGCTAACCGGAGGAAGACGGATTGTAAGACGTCTTCAGCGTCCGCCATGTTGCCGGTCAGGCGGTAGGCCGCCTTGAGGACACAGGCTTGGTGTGCTCGAAAGACCTCCTCAAGCTGGGCGAACGCCTGCGTCACCATGATGTTTTCTATCGCGGCCGCCAAGCATCCCTCCTCGGCTCTTCTACAACCTAAGACGCGATAGCTAGAAACTTCTTAACACACAATCTGAATTCCGAGGCA
>Ga0137395_10000812_pt1 | contig 13702 bp, 8 predicted proteins | sample czobulk216metaG_FD_108283 | JGI IMG/M metagenome (GOLD analysis project Ga0137395, IMG submission 108283) | Vadose zone soil microbial communities from Angelo Coast Range Reserve, California, USA - czobulk2.16 metaG | ecosystem: Environmental > Terrestrial > Soil > Vadose zone | place: USA...
CGCAAAACCAATGATAAAGGCATCGGGACTGAGCATGTGCTCGAACTCGGCTATCTGGACAGATCCCTCTCCCAGGCGCAGGTGATGACGCTTTAAATGGCGACGAGCATAACTGATGAGTGCCTCTTTCCGCTGCATGTGAATCTTCCATAGTTCCTCGTCAGGAAAATCCATGATTGCATTCCATAGATCGGGTTCATCCACATGCTCTTCCCAATCTTCACCCAGGTAGCGTTTGAAGAGAGCATTCAACTCTGGTGCGATCCATGAAGGGGAATGCACGCCATTGGTAATAAAATCAATTGGCACCTCGTCTGCATCTACGCCTGGCCATAAGAACTGCCACATGTCTCGGGAGACCGCTCCATGTAAAGCGCTTACACCATTATGCTGACCCGTCAGATGCAGCGCAAGTACTGTCATACCATAGGAAGGTCCCCAACCGTGATCCTCACGTGCCACGTCCATGAATTGATCGCGAGTTAATCCAAGTTGCCCCCAGTAAGAACTAAAATACTTGTCTACCAGGTCATAGGAAAAGGTATCGTTTCCTGCTGGTACAGGTGTATGCGTTGTAAAAAGCGAATTTGCAGCAACCGCTTCACGAGCTTCGTTAAAGCTTAACCCGGCAGCTACCAGTTCTCGACAGCGTTCCAGATTTAGAAATGCAGCATGACCCTCATTGATATGCCAGGCAGCGGGTGAGATGCCCAGGGCGCGCAATGCGCGGACACCGCCAATACCCAGTACTATCTCCTGCGAAATGCGCATCTCTCGATCCCCTCCATATAAGCGAGCTGAAAGCTCGCGGTCATGTGGAGCATTTGGAGCGACATCCGTATCCATCAAATACAAAGTAATGCGTCCCACTTGCAATTTCCATACCTTGGCATGAATTCGTCTTCCCGGCAATTCGACATTGATCATTATTTCATTACTATCTGGGTCGCAAGCTGGGATTGCGGGAGCTTCAGAGAAATGTAACTTGTCATAAAACGCCTCTTGTACTCCATCACGAGTAACGCTTTGCCGGAAATACCCTTGAGGATACAAAAAGCCAACGCCAATAAATGGCAGGCCCATGTCACTCGCCTCTTTGCAGTGGTCGCCTGAAAGAATGCCCAGACCGCCAGAGTAAATAGGTAAAGATTCATGTAATCCGAACTCTGCCGAGAAATATGCTATCGTTTGGTTTAGCAGTTCAGGATAATTGTGTGAGAACCACGTTTCTGTGCGAGGATGCATGTAATGGTCGAAATCACTGAGAACACTATCGTATTGTTCCAGGTAAGTAGTATTATTAACAATTTGTTCGAGGCGCTGGGGTTGAACTTCACTGAGAAAACGAACGGGATTGTGCCCTGCATCTTCCCACAGGTCTGGATCAAGCTCTCTATACAGAGCGAGTGCTTCTGGGTGCCAACTCCACCACAGATTATAGGCCAGTTCATAAAGTCGACTAATGCGGGAAGGCATGGTGGGGAAGACCGTCATGCGGCCAAAAACTTTCACAGAACCTGATTCCTTTACTTTAACTGTCGTGCATCTGAATCCAGCCATGACGTAGCGCGTGCACTACAGCAGCGGTACGATCATTGACCGATAGCTTTTTAAGGATAGACGTAATGTGATTCTTCACTGTTTGGTCACTTATCTTTAGCGATTTAGCAATCTCTTTATTGCTGTTGCCTCCTGCGATATAGTCCAGGATTTCAACTTCACGGTTTGACAACGGTGAGTGGCTATCTTTGCCAGGGACTTCTTCCTCTTCCACCGACAGCTCGCGAAACGATTTGAGGACACGGCTAGCGAGTTGTGGCTTCGAAAGTACATCATCATTGATAAGATATTCGCCGTGGCTGACTCTGCGTACTGCATCTTTTAATTCTTCTGGTGTGATATTGCGCGTATAGTAGGCAGCAGCCCCTACTTTGATCGACTGAAACAGGCGCTCCTCATCTTCCGAAGGAGTAAGGATCATAATGGCCATTTGTGGAACAAGATGGCGCATCTGCCTGGCTATCTCCAGTGGATCAGCAGAGGTGAGACCCGCATCGATAAGCGCCACATCAGGGTTTCCGTTGCGCGACAGTTCGAGAATCTCTTCAGCATCAGTGGATTTACCGATAATCTCACATTCGCTCATTTGTTCGAGCGTGGAGCATATACCCTGACGAAACAGGGGTTGCTCATCAACGACGATCACTCTTATCGTTTCCATCAAATTCCTCGCAGCAGAGCAGCTAGAGCGGAATTGCCGCTGTACTGCCTACACTTCTATCGTTCTATTCCCAAATAAATAGAAAGCATCCACTCCTCAAGTTTCAAGGGGGGAGTGTAGTTCGGGAAGTTGTGCTTTCAGCACTTTCCCAACTATTGCATCATTATACACACAAATCACGCGTTGAACAATCGTTAGATGGCCAATCTGGTGATATCTGCGAGTTTCTTGCAACTAAATGCGTTCGAGGCGTCTTAAGGTGGAATTGATACCTACACGCAAGCATTCGATCACGCCATTACCTGTAACTGCGACAGACTCAAAGCTCGGTACGTGGTAAGGGTTGAGGTATTGCTCAAGTACTGAGACCGGCAGTATGTCCTGCAAGTCTCGTTTATTCCACTGCATAACCAGGGGAAAATCGTTGATATCCTTGTTCATACGCCGGAGCTGCTCCTGAAGTTCGTTCCAGCTCTCGATGTTCTCTTGCAATTTGCTGGCCTGCGAGTCAGCGACAAATATTACGCAATCAGCACCTTTGAGTACAGAAATACGCGTCTGTTGATACAGCACCTGGCCTGGCACAGTATAGAGTTGGAAGCGAATTTGAAAGCCATGAACCTTGCCGAGTTCAAGGGGAAGCAAATCGAAATACAGAGTACGCTCAGTCTCAGTGTCAATTGAGACCATGTCGCCTACATCTTTTGGGTTGACTGCCTGGTGTATGTAATGCAGGTTAGTGGTTTTGCCACACAGACCAATGCCGTAGTAGACTATCTTGCAGTTAATTTCTCTTTTGGCCATGTTTATTAGGGACATTCGAGGTTATTCTCCTACCCGCTGAAACGTGTCACTACCAGAACGCACTCATCACGATTTCGAGGTAAACCGTAGAGGCGACCTTTCATTCGGTCGCCTTGTTTCAATCATCTTTGTTACGCAACAGTATACAGTATTTTACCTGGATGTCAATTGAGCTGTGAAGGCCCTCAAAAGCTTGCGCCTTTAATTAAACGACAGTATATCGCTATTTTTGGCTGTTTGGCGCCTTGTGTAAAAGGTCTGCGAGAGGATAGTACTTTATTCCTATGAATACTGAGTGAGTAGGAAAAAAGGGTAGTACATATTGTCGTTTTGCTAGAGGTGTAAAAGAAGACGTAGAAAGACACAGGGAACTGGCAATCAGTTCGTCCGATCCCTGCGATGATGGGAGCAAAAAATGTATTGTAATTGGGGAATTCTTGGCCCTGGATTCATTGCAACTCGTGCTATTATCCCTGCCGTACAAGGGGTATCTAACTCCCGTGTATTAGCTGTTGCAAGCAGCAACAAAGAGCGTTCGCGAGCAGTCTCTATCCGCTTTGGCATAGAGCGGTCCTATTCTGGCTACCAGGCTCTGCTAGATGATCCTGATGTTGATGTAGTTTATATTGCTCTACCGAATCACCTGCACCGCGAATGGACAATTCGCGCGGCAGAGGCAGGTAAGCATGTATTATGTGAGAAGCCGCTCGCGATGTATGCTGCTGAATGCAACGAAATGATAGCCGCATGCCAGCAAGCGAATATACTATTGATGGAAGCTGTGATGTATCGCTTCCATCCACGCATGCTCCACCTGAAGCAGATGCTAGTGGCTCGCGAACCAGGCGATATACGTTTCTTACATGCAGCATTTTCTTTCAATTTCAATGCGCCAGGCAATTATCGTGCTTATAGACAATTTGGAGGTGGTGCCTTGCTGGATATAGGTAGTTACTGTGTAAATGCCGCTCGCTGGCTCATTGGCTCCGAACCAGACTCATCACACGCTGTGATTTCCTATAGCCATGATTCTATCGATCTCAATACAAGTGCAGTTCTGCGTTTTGGGGAAGATGTGCCTGCGCACATTCAATGTAGCTTTGTAGCCGCCGAGCATCAGATAATAGAGGTAGTGGGCACAACAGGCGCTGTCACGGCGCCACTTGCCTTTACGGCCTGGCGTGGCGATACAACAATGCTGCTAATCCAGCGAGGAGCGGTGTTTGAGCGAAAGGAGTTTGCTCCTGCTGATCCCTATCAACTCATGGTGGAGCATTTTACATCATGTGTGATGGAAAAAACTCCTTTGCTCTATCCACCTGAGGATGGGTGGGCGACCCTGCGAGTTCTGGATATGTTAAGAGGTAGAGAACATGCTCTTTAAAATTGTGATGAGACCTTGACTTTCAACCATTGACGAATGGCCTGGAAAGGGCTAGACTTACAGCAATTGGACTCGCTATGAATATACATAGACGCAAAAGGTCAGGTAGGAAAAAATGGCTATGGATACCATAATTGCCGCTGACTTCGAGGTCGTCATTGGTCTTGAAGTACATTCACAACTTCTAACGAAAAGCAAAATGTTTTGTTCGTGTAGCACGAATTATGCTTATGCCGCGCCAAATACTCATGTTTGTCCTATATGTATGGGTATGCCCGGTGTGTTACCTGTTATTAATGAGCAGGCCATTGCTTATACAATTATGACAGCTCTGGCCCTCAACTGTGAGATTCCTGAATACTCAAAGTTCGACCGCAAAAACTATCCATATCCTGATCTTATGAAGGGTTACCAAATCTCTCAATATGATATTCCTTTGAGTAAAAATGGGTATCTCACCATTGATCACGATCATCAGATAAAGCGTATTGGCATTACTCGAGTTCATCTCGAAGAAGATACCGCCCGTTTACTGCACCATGAAGGCTATAGCCTGGTGGATATAAACCGTTCTGGCACACCGTTGATGGAGATTGTTAGCGAGCCTGATATGCGTTCGCCAGAAGAAGCACGGCTCTATATGCAGAAACTGCGCGAAATCCTGGTGTACCTGGGTGTTTCTTCAGGACGTATGGAGGAAGGTAGCCTGCGTTGCGATGCCAACATATCCATACGTCCAAGAGGACAGCAGGAGTTGGGAGTCAAGACAGAGATCAAAAATATGAATAGCTTCCGTTCGGTAGAGCGAGCGCTTACATTTGAAGCACAACGCCAGATCGAGCTGCTCGAAACTGGACAGTCTATTCACCAGGAAACTCGTGGCTGGGTTGAAACAAGGGGTGTAACTGTACCACAACGCAGTAAGGAATATGCCCACGATTATCGCTACTTCCCGGAGCCGGATCTACCGCCGCTGTTAATTAGCCGCGCATGGGTTGAAGAGTTACGGTCTCAACTTCCAGAACTCCCCGATGCTCGACGCGCTCGTTACATTGTCGATTTTGGACTCTCAGCCCAGGACGCAAATGTATTGACTGAAGATAAAGCGCTTGGCGACTACTTTGAGCAGGTTTTAGCAACCTCTCAAACGAGTGATCTCAAGGCCCGAGCAAAAGCTGCCGCTAATCTGGCGCTCAACGATGTAGTACGGTTACTGAAGACCAACTCCATATCCGTACACGAGAGTCCTCTTTCTCCAGCAGCATCGGCCAACTTGCTTGATCTGCTTGATAAAGAACGTATAACAGGCAAACAGGCCAAAGAAGTACTGGAAGAAGCTTTTGCTTCCGGCAAGATGCCCGATGTTATTGTCAAGGAAAAAGGGATTGGACCGCCCATTAGCGATCAGAGCGCATTGGAAGGTATAATAGAGGAGGTGATAGCCAACAATTCCAAGGCAGCCAGCGACTATCGCGCCGGTAAGACAAATGTATTGAATGCTTTGATTGGTCAGGTGATGAAACAAACTCGTGGCCAGGCAAAGGCCGATAGCGTACGAACAATACTTATTGCAAAATTGGACGAGACACCGACCAGCTAGTGGATGTTTCGTTGTGTTTCAAAGGAGAAATGCAGACCATGCACGATGAAGTGAAGTCTGTCGCATTGAATCCCTATCATATGGCGCTTCAGCAATTTGAGGCAGCCGCTGACAAAATAAACCTATCAGAGGATATGCGAGAGATTCTGCGACAACCCAAGCGTGAACTTACTGTCAATTTTCCGGTTCGACTCGATAACGGCCGGGTCAAGACATTTACAGGTTATCGCGTTCAGCATAACGTCAACCGTGGCCCGGCCAAAGGTGGCATACGCTACGGTCCTGACGTTACGCTCGACGAAGTCAAAGCACTTGCCATGTGGATGACCTGGAAATGTGCGGTTGTAAGTATACCTTTCGGTGGAGCGAAAGGCGGCGTTATTTGCGATCCTAAGCAAATGAGTCCCAGCGAATTGGAACGTCTCACTCGCCGCTATGCGACCGAAATCTCGATCGTTGTGAGCCCGCATAGCGACATTCCAGCACCTGATGTCAACACGAATGCTCAAGTGATGGCATGGATCATGGACACGTATTCCATGCATGAAGGCTACTCTATACCTGCTGTAGTCACAGGCAAACCTCTTTCTATCGGCGGTAGTGAGGGTCGTAACGATGCGACCGCTACAGGTGTCTTGTTTGTTACTCGACAGGCTGCGAAACGTATTGGTATGCCAGTGCAGGGTGCTCGTGTGAGTATCCAGGGCTTCGGAAATGCCGGCTCCATTGCCGCACGACTTTTCCATCATGAGGGGTGTAAAGTCGTCGCTGTAAGTGACACAAGGGGCGGTATTTATAATGAGTCTGGACTTGATCCCGCTACTGTGCTGCGCTTCAAGCAAGAGCGGGGTAGCGTTGTTAATTTCCCGCGTGCACAGAACATTAGTGTGCAGGAAGTGCTGGAGATTCCCTGTGACATCTTGATCCCTGCAGCTACCGAAGGTGTCATTACTTCAGCAAATGCTGACCGTGTTCAAGCCCGCATTATTTCCGAAGCTGCTAACGGTCCAACGACTCCTGAAGCGGATGAAATTCTTTTCAGGAAGGGAGTGTATATCATTCCTGATATCCTCGCAAATGCTGGTGGTGTTACTGTCAGTTATTTTGAATGGGTACAGGACTTGCAGAGCTTCTTCTGGGATGTTGAAGAGATTACCCAAAAGCTTGAAGTAATTATGAATCGTGCCTTTGCAGCCGTTGCTGACAAAGCCGATCAGTTTTCCTGCGATATGCGTTTAGCTGCCAATATGCTTGCTATCTCACGAGTTGCCGAAGCGACGCAGGTACGCGGAATTTATCCATAAGCTTGCCATTCCATGCAGTAAAAGAGGAGGCTGAAGGTTACAAAGCCTGACAGTCTCCTCTTTTACTACATGTCCTTGTGCTGGTTAAAAGCCTCGGCGAGGCTCCCGCTTTGGCTTCTTCGTCGATTTTGGCGGCTTCACCTGTCTACCTGGCTTTGGCTTTTTGCGACCATGAGCGCTCCAACCATCTTCATCTTCCTCCTCTTCCTCTTCGTCATAGAAGAGTTCCTCTTCGTCCTCTTCTATTTCCTCCTCGTCCGGAGTGAGGTGAAGTTCGGGGATTATCCTATCCTCTTCCGTTTCGTCTAGAACATTGTCCGGAAGTTCTAGATCAACTACATCATTTGCTAGTTCAAATTCATTCTCTTCACTCTCAGCGAACTCCTCAGGCGCAAATTCTGGCTCAGCCACAGTTTGCGTTTGTGTCGCCTGATATCCATCTGTGACCGAAGCCGTGTTGTTGCGCCCGGCTCTTCGAAGAGGCGTTGGTTCTAGTTCTGGTATCTCAGTCTCGTCTTCGGCTCGCTCTGCCTCATCTTCGACTTTGGGGGCGCCAATGACTGTACGTCCTGCAGCCACGTCCAACCAGAACTGGGAGTAGTAATGTGGTCGGTCTGTTTCTTTCTCGCTGTCTTTCCTTGTCATTCTCCACCTTCTTATTGCAAGAGAGGATCACAAAGGCTGCCCGAAGCCTGAATCGGTACCTGGAGCGTCTTCTGCTCCATTGCCATGTGAAGGTTGTCCTTGCAAGAATCTCAGTTTATACCACTGCACTGATAGTGGTAATTCTCTTGCCATCATAAGAAGAAAGTGCAAATATGTCAAGATGTATTCTAATCAGGCTCAAGCCGCCTGTGAAGGGGAATGAGATGCTGTCAAGACCCCAAGTGCATGAATTTTCTGGTCAAAGTATTTGCAGAGATAAGCATTCAACCATATAATGTATTGTAAATGATTTAATAGACCCACTTTGCTTGATGAAAGCGTCATGATTGCAGCAATATGCCAATGCATTTAATATTGGCGTCCATTGCTTCACAATTAACGAGAGATTCATTATCATCGACCATGGCTTTTGGATCAACATGGACATGTAGAGCCAATAAGCAGGGTTGCCAGTGGTACCCAACGAAGGTACACCTACAATTGGAGGAAATAATTGACCAGGATTCTCGACAGTATTGACAGTCCAGTACAATTACGTGGTTTGAAACCTGCGCAAATGACTCAATTGGCCGAAGAAATTCGACGCGAGATCATCGAAACAGTTTCGGTGAAAGGCGGCCATCTGGCCCCTAATCTTGGTGTAGTCGAGTTAACAATGGCTCTGCACTATGTCTTCAATACACCAGACGATTTATTGGTTTGGGATATTGGGCATCAGGCCTATGTACATAAACTTTTAACAGGACGGCGTGACCGTTTTCATACAATTCGTCAATTTGGAGGTCTCTCAGGCTATCTCAGGCGCGAAGAGAGCGAATATGATGTATTTGGGGCAAGTCATGCCAGCACGTCGATATCAGCAGCGCTCGGGATGGCGGTCGCTCGTGATTTGCAGGGCCAGCATTTCAAAGTAATTGCCGTAATTGGCGATGGCGCATTGACTGGTGGTATGGCGTTAGAGGCCATCAATAATGCGGGTAGCTTAAAGAAAAACCTGATCATTGTGCTCAATGATAACGAAAAATCAATTTCTGATAATGTTGGCGCGCTCCACCATTATTTGAGCAACGTACGGCGTGTGGAGACTTCGCCCAGCTATCGCCGCTTGCGCGAGATGGCTAAAGGCTCGATTGAGAAACTACCTATGGTGGGAGATAAGGCGCGTGAAGCCGCAGGACGTGCAGAGATGAGTTTCAAGAATTTTGTCCTGCACAGTAAAAATGGAATGATCTTTGAGGAGCTAGGCATCAAGTTCTTTGGACCATTTGATGGGCATGATTTGCCTCTGTTGCTAGATGTTTTTGAGAATATAAAGCATGTTGAAGGCCCGGTGATTGTACAGGTGGTCACGAAAAAAGGCAAAGGCTGGGAATTCGCTGAGAACGATTCGACCAAGTGGCATGGACCGGGAGCCTATGATTATGCTACAGGCGTCATCAAGAAAAATCCCAATGACCCTCCAACTTATACAGAAGTCTTTGCCAATACGCTGGTGGAGATTGCGGAGAAAGATAAATCTATTGTTGGTATTACAGCGGCTATGGCCGAGGGCACTGGTTTGAAGAAGATGCACCAGCGTTTTCCTGAACGCTACTTCGATGTAGGCATCGCTGAACAACATGCTGTTACTTTTGCAGCCGGGCTTGCGGTGGGTGGCTTGCGCCCTGTGGTTGCCATCTATTCGACATTCTTGCAGCGAGCCTATGACCAGGTTATCCACGACGTCTGCATGCAAGATTTACACGTTGTGTTTGCAATGGATCGAGCTGGTGTGGTCGGTGAAGACGGACCAACACAACACGGCATCTTTGACATTGCGTTTATGCGAACCATCCCGAATATGAAACTCATGGCGCCTAAAGACGAGAATGAACTGCGCCACATGCTTTATACCGCTGTCTATATGCATGGTCCCGTAAGTTTGCGTTATGCGCGAGGAAAGGCCGTTGGCGTTCCCCTGGATCACGAACTGCATAAGCTAGAGATCGGTAAAGCAGAACTCCTCAGTCCGTCCACTCTTGAGGAAGCGGAGCAGCAGGAATGTGTCATTCTTGCTTATGGTTCTGCCGTTGCTCAGGCGGAACAGGCGGCGAAAGAGTTGGCTGAAGGTGGTATTCACGTCACTGTAGTCAATGCGCGTTGGGCTAAACCACTCGATGAAGAGTTGATCGTACGCCTGGCGACTGGAACGCGTCGCGTTGTCACTGTTGAGGATCACATGGTTGCCGGAGGCTTTGGTAGCGCCGTGCTTGAGCTTTTAGAGTCCCGTGGCCTGCTTCAGACTATTGATGTGCGACTCGTTGGGTTCCCTGACAGGCTGATTGAGCATGGTGCCCCCTCAATTCTCAAAGAGTTGTATGGGCTGACTTCTTCACATATTAAGGATGTGGTACGGGAACTGGTGGAGGCCGAATCAAAAGGCTATGAGCTGGCGCATTAGAGATATTCAGCTATACAATATTCCCGTCTTGCATACGAATGATACGATTTGCTCGCTGTCCTACTTCTAAAGCATGTGTAACAACGACCAGCGTCTGCCCATGCTCGCGATTAAAGAGACAGAGCAAATCCATCACATCGTCGGCCGACTCGCTATCCAGGTTGCCAGTGGGTTCGTCAGCCCACACGATGGCAGGGTCGTTTGTCAATGCGCGTGCAATGGTAACACGTTGACGTTGTCCCCCTGAAAGTTCAGCCGGGCGATGGCGCGCTCGATCGGCTAAACCAACACGTTCCAGAAACTCCAACGCTCGGCTGCGGGCTTTTCTTGTCGAAACATTAGAGACAAGCATAGGTAGTTCAACGTTCTCCACTGCGCTAAGCATTGGCAAAAGATTGAAATCTTGAAAGACAAATCCCATATGTCTGGCACGATATGCTGTACGTTGGTTATCTGTCAAATCGCGCAGGTTATCACCCTGAATAAAAACGTTTCCCTCATCAATGGTATCTAAGCCGGCAAGACAGTTGAGCAGCGTTGTCTTGCCGCAGCCACTTGGCCCCATGATGGCTACCATCTCGCCCTTAGCTACTACCATATCAATTTTGCGCAACGCCTCGACACGCAATTGCCCGCTGCGATAAATTTTGTGTACTTTTTGTGCCTCAATGATTGGTTGTTCTAGCATTTGATGTTCCTAATAAATTAAATGACAATCTAGCTCGAATTATTCTATGACCGCAATGCCTCCGAAGGTGCAATTCTGCCTGCCTGCCATGCAGGAAGCACAGCCGCTATGAGCGAAGCTAACAACGCAACACCCACAATCAGGCCCAGTTCTTCCCAGGGAACAGCAAATGTCAACCCTGTGTGGAACTGCTCGAAGAAATTCACTGCAAAGATATTGCGCGAGAGGATCAGCCCAAGAATCACACCTATCAAACTGCCAATACATCCTACGAAGAACGATTCACACAGAAAAGCTCCTTGCAGCATGCGCCTCTTAGATCCAAGTGCGCGTAGCATTCCAATCTGTTGGCGACGTTCGACCACCGCTCGAGTGCCGGTAATGGCAAGCGCTGCTACTCCAAGTAACAGCGTCAAACCGACTACCCCTAAAAGCACATTACTGAGTAAAATACGCGGCCCTCGTAGCGTCCAAATCGCATCTTCCAAAACGGTTGTCTCCAGGCCATTATCCAGAAAGGCTGATCCCAGCGCTAGAGCTAGAGCCCGTTTATCCTGACCAGGGGCCACCTTAAAGTAATATGTCTCGGATTCAGGTGTCGCTGGATCAGTTTGGAAATTGCTATAAGCCTTTTGGGAGATGTAAAGTCCGAAATGTGCGCTATCGCTATTATCTACGACGCCGATGATGATCAGCTTTAATGCGGAACGCTGCTGGAAACCTGCTACCCAGAGCGGCGTAGGCGTGAAGCTTGTATCGCCCTGGTAAACCCCGTTCATTGAGTAGGTAAAGTACGGATCAAACCCTGGTGGGTAGATGGGTGAACCGGCAGCGGCAGGTGATGGCGCGTTTGGATCATACACTGGCGAATTGACCAGGCTATTTGGACGGTAGGGTAATGCCGTATTGTCGATGAGTGCATAATTGGGATGTGATTGCAATGCCTGCCACACGGCATTATCGTTGTTGAAGCCTTGCGCCCGCGCCGCAAGGTGCAATCCATAACCTTGCAAAAATCCCCCGCTTACAACTTGCGCTGGATATATGTGCCAGGCCGGGTTATCTGCATTTGGCTGGATTACACCAACGGAAGTTGTAGCCTGGGTGCCGATTGTTGTGAAAGCGTTAGGGTCGATGCCATGGCTGGCCAGGGCTGAGCGTAAATCAGGGATTGGCTTGAAATATGCCACTGCCTGAATATCGTAGCCGCCAGTCTGGAAGTTGATATCGGTATAGTTGCCCTGCATGGCATTTGTTATCACAGCCATGATCGTCATTACGAAAACTACCAGGCTAAACATTACTACACTTAAACCGGTTCGGAAACGGTGATGCAGAGGATACGCTGAAGCCAGCCTGGTCATGATTTGTAATCCTGGCAACCACGAACAGAGCGCCAGGAGGGGACGTATAAGTAGATCTGCATTGGCGATTAACGCCCAGACAACTCCAAATACCATCATTAAGCCGGCTACAAAAAAGATCTCCACCCCTCCCTGAAAACGCGGCAGACCCAGCCGTGCCAGCGCATCAAAGGGCAGTGCCCAATATGCGAAAATGGTAAGCCCTACAACGGCTGCGAATATTCTTTGAACAGGCGCCTTCCATGCATTTTTCCCCAACTTGCCTGATATCCAGTCCACACCAGCCATAAGTAGTAGCCCGACACCAATCACGAGTAACGAAAGGCCGAGAGAAAAGGGCGTAATTTGTGATCTCTTTAATCCCAACTCTAGCAACAAGTAGCCTGCCAACAAGGGTAAGATGCCCAACCGCGCCAGTGTGCGTATCAATCCTATCAACGTATCGGGAAGTTGTTCAAACAGGATTCGCCGTATATTGTATGTTGTGCCGATGCTCTTCACTAGATTGAAGAACTTCGTGAACATCTCGACGAGAGATGCAGTTGGTCGTTCCGACTCTGGAAGGTTGCGTAATGCATCCACTACAGTCATACGACTTACCACCCATGCCGCAACTCCTACTGAACAGAACGTGAAGATCACACCCAGACAATAGGCGATGATCAGACTTCGCGGTTGAATGACGAGTTTGAGCGGAAAATTAAAACGTGCCAGGATGGTCCCAAGGAAGAGGAAGAGTATCGCCCCTATGCCTAAACCGATAAACAGGCCGATAAATGAAGAGATCAAGTCGTAGACGGTTCCCTCAAAGAGGTACATCAATACCAGCTGACGGCGCAACACACCGATGGCGCGTGCCATACCCATCTCCGCGCGACGTTCAGCCGCCAATAGCACAAATATCAGGAAAATCAAGAGTAGCCCTATAGCTAAAGCAAAGAGAGCAAAAAGAGAAAATATGCGGGAGAAGATATCATCCGCAAGTTGTGCTAATTTTGCGCCCTGTTCTTTGACCTCGCTGACGTGTAGATTGGAGGGAATCCACTCTCTCAATGTCCGTTCTACCTCTTCTGAAACATCAAATCCAAACGTATCTGTTCCACGCATAGACACAAAAATCTCAGTAATATCGTCAAAGCGATGTTCGATATCACGAAATGTTTTAACCTGGCTCACAATGTACGGCTGCTCACCAACAAGTCCTCCATCTGCAAGGATTGCTCGTACATGC
>Ga0137395_10000815_pt1 | contig 13669 bp, 8 predicted proteins | sample czobulk216metaG_FD_108283 | JGI IMG/M metagenome (GOLD analysis project Ga0137395, IMG submission 108283) | Vadose zone soil microbial communities from Angelo Coast Range Reserve, California, USA - czobulk2.16 metaG | ecosystem: Environmental > Terrestrial > Soil > Vadose zone | place: USA...
CCGATGAAAATAGAGTCGTGTCCGGTCCGTCCAGGGGTGGACCGGAACTTGTGGTTACTGACGTTGCCGATCTTTTTGCACATGGGATAAAGCTGGAAGAAAATCCATCCACGCAGAATGAAGCAATAAATACTTATTTAAAGGTTCTTGAAATGGACCCTGTTCACGCCGCGGCGCACATCAATCTTGGAACACTCTATTACAACCGTCAAGACTATGTACTGGCGGAACGGCACTACCGGTCGGCGATTCAGATCGATCCGCGCTATGCGTTGGCCTATTTTGATCTGGGCAACGTGCTCGACGAAACCGGACGCGTTGGAGAGGCGATTAATACTTACAAGACTGCGATTCAGCTCGCGCCCACTTATGCCGACGCGCACTACAACATCGCGCTGGCCTACGACAAGATGCGTGAGCCCCGCAAAGCGCTGCAGCACTGGCGCGCATACGTCAAGCTTGATACCACCGGCCCCTGGACTGTGCACGCCAAACACCAGATCCAGCGAATTCTGCAGGCGGATACCCTAAAACTCGTCCACAACCGCAGAGCCAATTAGACGTCTTCTCCGGTTGCGCATGAAGTTAGGCTAAAAAAAAGCGCGGCTTTCGCCGCGCCAGGAGAGATTGCTTTCTAGTCCGCCGCCGCTAATTAACCACCAGTTTATTCTCAACGCTGAACGAGCCGGGTACGGAACTCGCGCGTATTCCCGCGATGTTTTTGTCCATGGTGTTCTCGACGGTTCCATAGAGTGTCACGTGACCGTTGTCCACCACGATACGGATCGGATCTGCCGGATCGCTAGCGTAGCGGCTAAGTACTGAGTCACGATAAATAGCTCGCGCAGTTCGCAACCGAATCGAATCGTCAAAATTCGAAACCGGCAGCACATTCACCTCATTCACCACGTCTTTGACACCCTGCGTGCGCCCCACGATGTCGAGAGCCATGTCCTTGGGTACGTCCCACATGGTGTCGCCGCTAAGGGTCACAATCCCGTCTTTCACATCAACCGCAACATAATTGAACGCATTGTCGAAATATCCAATGCGGTCATAGGCTAACTGCTTTGTGAGTTTCTTCTGGAGTTGAGCATCCGGCACGGTTTCGCCCGCGACCGAGATATCATTGCGAACGCCGGTGACGTTTGCAACCTTCTTAGCCTTCTTCGCGGCGTCCAGTTTGTTCTGATAAAGATCGACCGTTCCGGTCAGAATCACTATGCCATCTTCAACGCTCGAGTTCACGTTCTCCAGGTGCTTCGCGTCCCTAATTTTATGGCTGACGGCCTGCTGAATCTGCTGATCGTACCGGCCGGTAGAGGCCATTGCAGTCACACTGAGCAGGACGAGCAAAGCCATAGCTAATGCCAATAATTGCTTTTTCATGGTTGCCATCCCTTCTGAAATTTCCGGTTTCAAACGTATTAACCGGCTAGTTAAATAGATGCCTTAAACGGCGTGCGGGATGCGTCTGCTGGAGGGTTTTACAAACCGTTACAAGCACGAGAAATGAAGAATTTTGACACATAGTCGTTATAACGACTAACTTCGGTTCATGCCCAGTGGCTTGCAGGCGGAACTGAAGCAGAACATCCCGTTCACCAGCCGTGAACAGGATGTAAGAGGCGGAAAAACCCTAGCGCTACTTCTTCCTCCGCTTCGAAACTTTGTTCTTCGAAGATGATGCATCCTTCTTAGCGGGCTCATTCGAAAACACGCGCGCAAAAATCTTGTCGATATTCTTAAGTTGCCGCTTCAGGTCGAAGGCCCGCTCAATCTTCGCCCGCGGTACACGTTCGCTGATCTCAGGATCGTTCAGCACGAGCTCATGAAAGTCGAGATTCTCTCTCCATGCGCGCATCGCGTGACCTTGCACCAGACGGTAGGCGTCCTCGCGGGAAACGCCACCCTCAACGAGATCGAGCAGCAGTTGCCCGCTGAAAACAAGACCGTGAGTGCTCTCAAGGTTCGCCTTCATGCGCTCGGGGTAGACGAACATGGTTTCGATCAAGGTCGCCGTCTTGTTCAGCAGGTAGTCGGCGAGCGTGGTCGAATCAGGGATGATGACGCGTTCGGCCGAGGAGTGTGAAATATCCCGCTCGTGCCAGAGCGCGACGTTTTCGAATCCGGCCTGCGCATTCGACCTCACCACTCGCGCCAATCCAGAAATCTGTTCGCTGGTGATGGGATTGCGCTTATGCGGCATGGCCGAGGAGCCCTTCTGCTTTTCACTGAAAAATTCCTCGGCTTCGCGAACTTCGGTGCGCTGCAAGTGGCGAATTTCAGTTGCAATCTTGTCGAGCGTCGATGCAATCGTTGCCAAGGTTGCCAAATAAAAAGCATGGCGGTCGCGCTGAATCACCTGCGACGAAATGGCGGCGGCTTTCAATCCCAATCGCGCACACATCTGCTCTTCAAGTTCGGGAGTGAGGTGCGCAAATGTCCCAACCGCGCCCGAGAATTTTCCGACACGCAGATCTTCCGAGGCCGCTTTGAAGCGTACGATGTTGCGCCGCGTCTCCGAATACCAGTTGGCAATCTTGAAGCCAAAGGTGATCGGTTCGGCGTGGATGCCGTGAGTACGCCCGATCATCGGCGTATCTTTAAACTCCCATGCGCGGCGTTCCAGCACTTCGGCGAGGCGATCAAGATCGCTCGCAATTAATGCCGAAGCCTGCTGGATGAGCAAAGCCTGAGCCGTATCGACGACATCGTTCGACGTAAGTCCATAGTGGAACCAGCGCGCGTGCGGGCCAACAATTTCAGCGACGGCGGTGGTGAAGGCAATGACGTCGTGTTTGACCTCCGCTTCAATTTCGAAAATGCGCGCAACATTAAAATCGGCGCGGGCATGGATCGCCTTGGCCGCTTCTTTCGGCACGATGCCAGCGGCGGCAAGCGTCTCAGTAGCGGCAACTTCGACCGCCAGCCAAGTGCGAAAGCGGTTTTCGTCGCTCCAGATACGAGCCATTTCCGGCCGGGTGTAGCGTGGAATCACGGCGATTTCTCCTGAGAGGGAACTGGGGATTGTAAATCAGGCGGGGGGATACGTGCAGTGCCGACGAAACGTATAACGGTGGAGGGCCGTGCGTTTCCGCCCAGCATCCCGCGGCAGCATTACTTGGGACGGGCGCGGACGCCCGTCGCTCCATTGGGCTTACTCTACCGTGTGCTTCGCTGTGTAGCCCTCGCGCGCGTACACCACGACCTTTACGTCCTTGCCCTTCTGGTCGCGAACCTTCAGTTGGCTGCCGTCAGGCGCTTTGAGTTCAACTTTCAACTTGCGATAGGTTCCGTCGAGTTTGGCGTTCGTTGGGTGATAGGTGAGGCTGTACTGATTACGGATGTCGCTGCCGACCTGGTTGAAAATCTCAGGTAGTTCGCCTTGGAAGCGTGGAAAGTAAGCCCGTCCTCCGGTCAAGCTGGCGAACGTCCTCATTTCATTATCGGCTTGCAGATAGTCCATGTTGCCCACCGGTATAATCCCGCGGGTGCGGCAGTGATGGACCTCGCAATACTCGCGAGCCGCGAAACCCACGCTAATTGGATAGATCGTGACATCTTTCGTTGACTTAATCTTCTTGAGAATCTGGTCAAGATTAATTTTGCTGAATGTGTCGACCCCGGTGGTCACCAAAATTATGTATTTCTTGCCCTCGATTCGATCGAGCCGGTCAAGCGTGTCGAACGTCGCATCGAACAAATTGGTTTCCGAGAAACCCGGTATGCGTAACTGGTTGAGGGCTGCCATGACAGCGCGTTTATCCTGAGTGAAGTCAGCCAGGATGTACGGTTTCATGTCATAGGAGATCACTGCGACCCAGTCATCTTTTTTAAGGGTGCTAGCGAATGCGTAGGACGCATTCAGGGCGTCGACCATGAATGAGTAATTGGTGGATGCAAATTCCACTAGAAGCACCGCAGTAATCGGGGCCTGCGTTTGGTTAAACGTCGCGATTGTTTGTGGCGCGCCATCTTCAAATATCTTGAAATTGTCTTTTCTCAGTCCGGGGACAGTTTGACCATCCTTGGTAGTGACCAGCACATCCAAGTCGACTTCCGGCACTTCGACCCGGATCGAGTAGTCGGGCATGTTCTCGATCTTTTTTGGTCTTTCGGGAGCAGGAGGTGGCGGTTCTTCTTTTTTCTTCGGAATTACATACGGTCCCACGTCATTCTGCGGCTCCCCCGCCGCGTGCGGCGCTTCCTGCTTATTTGGGTTGGCAGGAGCCTGCTGCGAGGTATCTTGAGCCGACGCCGATATTACTTTAGTAACCCCCAACAATAAGACTAACAGTAGCCAAATCAAGCACTTAGGAAAAGGCGACCGCAAATTGCGGCGTCTGCCAGATCTAAAACGAAACATGGGAGTCCTCGAAAACTTCTATGCTAGTATAGATGCAACAACTCCGCGGTTGGGATATTTTGCGGGCTTTAGAACTCTCCTCCCCTGGCAACAATCCTCTCATCACGCGCGGAGTCATATGCAAAAAAGGTTTGGTCAATTTTTGACCTCCGGGGCAATGCATGGGTAGAGCTGTATTTTCACTCAGGGTCTTTTTGTATCTTCTAGTAGTTTCCGCGTGGGCTTCCGCACAAAATGTAACCGCAGCGGCGGGTCTAATGCCCACCTCCACCAAGCCTGCTTTAGTGGTTCCAGCCATTATTCCCGCCATCATGCCGTTGGATCAGATCCACGAAGGCATGAGAGGTACTGCCCTCACCGTGTTCCAAGGCGTGAAACCGGAATCGATGGACGTCGAAGTTCTGGGCGTCATGCACAACGTGAACGGACCCAAGGGCGATATTATCCTGGTGCGCTTGCATGGCGCCAAGCCGGAGTATACGGGAGTGGTCGCGGGCATGAGCGGCAGCCCAGTTTATTTCAACGGCAAACTGGCGGGAGCGCTTGCCTTCCGTATTGGCGAGTTCTCGAAGGAGCCGATTGCCGGTGTAACTCCGATCGAAGAGATGATGGAGATCAATGCGCTTGATCGCCGTTCGCCGCCTGCGCGGGCAAAACTTCCAGGCACCGGGCATCAAGATGCGGTACATGCAAGTCAAAGTGGGTCCACGCAGACCGCTAGCCCAGCCGAAACTCCTTCTCTGTCGACGCAGAACCTCAGCAATTATTTGACTCCGATCGATACTCCTCTAGTGTTCAATGGTTTTTCCGAGGAGACGCTGCAGCGCTACTCGTCGCAATTTGCTGCGGCGGGCATCGTTCCGGTAATGGGCATCGGTTCGTCGAGCGATCGCAAACAGCCTGAACCAATCGAGGCCGGTTCCGCCGTTAGTGCGGTGCTGGTGCGTGGGGACATGGATATTGCTGCCACTTGTACCGTGACCTACGTTGACCCGCAACGCTTGCTCGCCTGCGGACATCCGCTGCTACAGTTTGGTGACGTCGACCTGCCGATGACGAAGGCCACGGTGTTGGCTACTCTGCCTTCGCCGATGAATGCTTTCAAAATCGTCAATACGACAGAGACGATTGGCGCATTCGTACAGGATCGCCAGTCTGGAATTATGGGCGTCCCGGGCCGGGATTCGAAAATGATTCCGGTGACCGTCGCCATGCATAGCGGAAGCGCGACCAAAGAATTTCATTACGAGATCCTCAACAATGCGAAGCTGAGCCCGCTGGCCATGATGGCTACCGTCTTCAATGCGCTGCACGGTACGAATGAATACGGAGAGGACATTACTTACCGTATGAACGGCGTGCTTAGCGTAAGGGGTTATTCCGACGTAACTCTGCAGAATATGTTTGCGCCGCAAGACAATGGGCAGCCCGCGGCGGCCATGGCCGCTGCCACCATCGGCGATCGTTTTGGACGAATTTATAGCAACGCTTTCGATGTCCCCGACATTGCGAGTGTAAAGCTTGATTTCGAGCTGGTTCGCGAACGCCGTTCCGCCCGCCTGGAGGCTTCGCGCACTGATATGACGGAAGCTCGACCAGGCGACCAGATTATGGTTGAGACCGTGATTCGCCCTTATCGAGGTGAGCGCCTGGTGCGCCAGATTCTTATAAAAATTCCAACTTCAACTTCGAAGGGAACATTGCGCATCCTGGTCAGTGACGGAGACACGCTCGATCGCGTCCATCGTGGCACTCCGATGATGAACCATGGGCTGGGCCTGGCGCCAACCATCGCTCTGCTCAACAAAGAACGCGCCAACGATCGCGTCTACGTTTCGCTGATCGAATCCGATCCCGAAGCGATGATTGCCGATAAGGTCATGCCGACGTTACCTCTTTCCGTCATGAACGTGATGGAAAATATGCGCGGGACGCAGGACATGGTTGTGTTGGGTGAATCCTCGGTCAGCGAGGCATGGACCGAACCGCTCGACTATGTAGTCACTGGCGCGCAAATGTTGACCATAAACATCAGGTAGCGCCGTTTGTGGGGAGGGGCGCCTTGCTCGTCCCTTGTATCGCGGCCGAGGGGGACGCCCGGCTCTCCATTAAGAACTTCCCGTAAAATGAGATATGCCTTTGGCTCGTAATACACTCTCCAGAGTAGCAGTACTTTTTCTTTTCGCTTTCGCGCTTTCCACGCTTGCGCTCGCGGAGGGCACTCGCACTTGGGAGCAGTCCACCTTTGATGAATTGCTAAAGGGAACTCCGAAAGGAGTGGCGCTCCGCAGTGAAGGCGGGCTGGAACTTGCTCCGGCGTTTAAAGGACTCGCGACCACGCCCTCAACTTACATCTGGTCAATCGCATCCGATTCAGCGGGGAACGTCTATGCTGCTGCAGGATCGCCAGCCCGCGTCTATCGCATCACACCCAATGGGGAAATTGCGACTATCTTCGAGCCGCAGGAATTGCAAGTACAGGCTCTCGTCGTCGATGACAAGAGTGGAATTGTATATGCGGCCACCGCGCCCGACGGCAAAGTGTATCGCTTGGCCCCCGGCCGTCCCAATGCAGCGAAAGGAGCCGACGCCGGCCATGCTGAAGTGAAAGGCTCGTGGAGCGCGACGCCCTATTTCGATCCTTCCTCCAAGTACATCTGGGATATTGTTCTCGACAATGCCGGCACGCTCTATGTCGCTACCGGCGACCGCGGCGAAATTTACAAAGTCAACGCCGCCGGTCAGAATTCGCTCTTCTTCAAAAGCGATGAAGTTCACATCCGCGTTCTCGCGGTTGATCCGGAAGGAAACCTGATTGCTGGTTCGGATGGCAGTGGGCTAGTCTATCGCATCGCCGCCAATGGCGAAGCGTTTGTGCTTTACAGCGCGCCCAAAAAGGAAATTACCGCGCTTGCCATCGACCGCGCCGGCAATATCTTTGCCTCGGCGGCAGGCGAGAAGCGTGGCGGTGCTGGAACTGCAAGCGGCGGGGCCAGCCTTGCGCTCGGAACGACGCAAACCTCTCCTGCACCAGGCGGCAACACCAATGTGACCACAACGCCCGCTGCGTCTTCGTCCTCCGCAGCTTCGTCGTCATCGCCTACATCCTCGTTTCCGGCTCCCGGAATGGGCGCCACCGGCGGCTCAGAAATCTACCGCATCGCACCTGATGGCGCTCCACAACGCTGGTGGAGTTCTCACGAAGATCTTGTCTATGCGTTGAGTTTCGATCAGAACGGGAGGCTAATCGCGGGGACCGGCAATCGCGGCCACATTTTCGCGATCAATGGCGTCGACGATTTCACCGATCTGATCAAAGCGAGTGCCACACAGATTACGGCTTTTGCGCCCGCGCCTGGCGGAGGAATTTACGCTTCCGGCAGTAACCTTGGGAAAATTTTTCTCCTCGGACCGGCGCCGGAGTCTGAAGGAATGTACCAGAGCGATGTCTTCGATGCGCGCGTCTTTTCGAGGTGGGGTCGCGCCAGATTGCGATCTGCCGGCACCGTGGATCTGTACGCTCGCAGCGGCAATGTTGACAATCCCGATCGTAACTGGAGCCACTGGGCGCCAGTCGATGTAGCCACCGGATCGGAACTGAAGGTCCCATCGGCGCGTTTCGTGCAGTGGAAGTCAGTGCTCCACGCCGGAAATCCCGCGCCTCGCGTTGACGACGTGATGCTCTATTACCTGCCGAAGAATGTTGCGCCCGAAATAGACGAGGTTGTGGTGCAGCCCGGTTATCGGTATCAGTCGATCCCGCATGCGACGGGTAGCGAGGCGTCCACCCCCGGGCAGGCCCACTTCGATACGCCGCCTCCCGCCGTGCGCGACCATGATTCAGTCGCCGTCCGCTGGTCGGCGCATGACGAAAACGATGACCAGCTTACCTACACCATTTACTACCGCGGTGACGGCGAGTCGCGATGGTTGCTGTTAAAAAACAATCTAACCGATCGCTTCTATTCATTCGAGTCAGGTCTTCTGCCGGATGGGGGCTATACAGTTAAGGTCATCGCATCGGATGCGCCATCGCACTCGCCCGGTGACGCGCTCTACGCTGAACGGGTCTCCGACCGCTTCGAAGTTGATACTACCGCCCCGGCCATCGGAGGGCTGATTGCGGCGCTCGACGGAAAGCGAATTCATGTGCGCTTCCACGCTAGCGATTCATTTTCACCAATCAAACGGGCGGAATATTCGCTGGACGGCAGCGATTGGCAATTCGTCGAGCCTGTGGGTCAGCTGTCGGATTCCAAAACGGAAGACTACGATTTTCGCGTGTCTATCCCCGCGCCCGATTCGGCGCTCCCGTCGATGGCCGGGAGCGCGGCCAATGATCATGTCATCGTAGTTCGCGTGTACGACCGTTACGACAATCTGGCCACTGCAAAAACTCTGCTCCGCGGAAAATAGTAGTCATCCCAATGTAATAGCGGCTGCAAACGCTACCGGAAGGTCCAGGAAGTCGCCTTTTGCTCTCCTCACATATATCGTAGTACGATATATGTATGTCACAAGGCGATACAACCGGCCGTAAGGGGACGATGCCGAATTATCAATCTCTCGCGGAACTGCGCTACCAGATTCGCCGGTTTCTGCATTTCAGCGAGGAATCCGCCCGCAAAGCTAACATTGAGCCGCGTCAGCACCAGTTTCTACTCGCATTGAAAGGCCTGCCTGAAAATATGCGGCCCACTATCGGTATCCTGGCAGACCGTCTGCAGATTCGCCCGCATAGTGCCGTGGAGCTGGTGAATCGTCTGTCCAAAGCTGGCTTAGTTAGGCGTCGACGCGATCGCGACGACGGCCGTGAGGTTTTGCTTGAGACCATGCCAAAGGGTGAAGCAGTTCTTCGAAATCTCTCACTGCACCACAGGGCAGAATTACAGACCGCCGGACCCGCGCTCATGGCGGCTTTGCAAGGTGTGCTCAAGCCGGCAAAACCGAGGCCGGCGAGGAACAATCAATAATAGATATGTCTGAAAACAAGAACAACTCCGAGGCTGCGGTGCGTGGCCCGGATCTCGATGCTTTAGCCACCCCCGCGCAATTTCGCATGGTGTTGATCTCCGGCCTGGCCGCCGGTGTCGGGCTCCTGGCTGGAGTAGTCGCCTATGCGTTATATCGACTGATCGGACTCTTCACCAACATTTTCTTTTTTCATCGTTTCTCCGCCGATTTCACCAGCGCTCGACTGAACCACCTCGGCCTGTGGGTGGTTGTGATTCCAGTGCTCGGCGGAATCGTAATCGGCTTCATGGCGAAATATGGCAGCTCAAAAATCAAAGGCCACGGAATACCCGAAGCGATGGAAGCGGTGCTCATGAACCGTAGTCGCATTCAACCACGAGTCGCCATTCTGAAGCCAATCTCCGCAGCTATCGCGATTGGCACTGGCGGCCCGTTTGGCGCGGAAGGCCCGATCATCCAGACGGGCGGCGCCCTAGGTTCGCTCGTCGGTCAGATCATGCACACCACCGCCTCCGAGCGCAAAGTACTGCTCGCCTGCGGAGCGGCCGCCGGCATGTCGGCCACCTTCAACACCCCAATCGCCGGAGTCATTCTAGCGATCGAACTGCTTCTCTTTGAATTCAAATCACGCTCCTTTATCCCACTGGTTATCGCCAGCACTCTTGCCACTGCCGTGCACCTACAACTCTTGGGCAGTGGCCCGATGTTTCAAGTCGCAGGCATGGACTTCAGCGTTCCGCGCGCGCTTCCTTTCTATCTTTTACTGGGAGGAGTCTGCGGTTTGGCCGCAGTCGGCTTCAGCAAGGCGCTCTACCGGATCGAAGATCAGTTTGAAAAACTTCCCATCGACGAACTCTGGTGGCCAGCCATCGGCGCGCTCGGCCTCGGCGTAATCGGATATTTCGTGCCCCGGGTTCTGGGCGTCGGCTACGACACTATCACCGACATCTTGAACGCTCGCCTCGCCGTCGGTCTGCTTTTGGTAGTGATGATCGCCAAAGCAGGCGCCCTTCTCGTCTCCCTTGGATCGGGAACCTCGGGCGGCCTACTCGCTCCCATGTTCATGTCGAGCGCGGCGTTGGGCGGCGTGTTCGCCATGCTTGCCAACCGCATCTTCCCGGGTGCTCACCTTTCGCCAGGAGCCTTCGCCCTGGTCGCTATGGGCGCGGTGTTTGGCGCCGCTTCCCGTGCGACCTTCACCTTCATCATCTTCGCCTTCGAAATTACGCGCGATTACAACGCTGTGCTACCGCTAATGCTGGTCAGCGTGATCGCAGCGGGTATTGCGATGTTTCTGATGCCGCATGCCTCCATCATGACTGAGAAACTTGCCCGCCGCGGTTTGCGAATTCATCAAGATTATGAAGCTGACATTATGCAGCAGATGCGCGTTTCCGAGACCATGGACTGCAACGCGCCCATCGTTGCGGCCAACATGTGCGTCGGTGAACTAGCCGAGCGCATTGCGCGGCGCGATCCTGAAGCGAGCCGTCACCAGGCGCTTCTGGTGGTCGACGCAAAAGGCCAACTCGAAGCAATTATCACGCGCGGCGACATACTACGCGCTCTCGATCGTGAGCCGAGCGGCGTTGCAACCGTGCTCGAGAGCGGAACAACGAAGTTGGTGGTGACGCATCCGGACGAAACCCTTTCCGATGCGACCGACAAGATGTTGCGCCACGACGTTGGCCGCTTGCCGGTTGTCGATGGCAGAAACCCCAAACAAATTGTCGGATATTTGGGACGCCCCAATATCATGGCCGCACGCCTGCACCGCATGCAAGAGGAGCAAATCCGAGAGCGCGGGTGGATTGGAAGGCGAGCGACTGGTGAGGTTCGTTCGGGCACAATCGGGCGGTCCCGATCCAGTGAGCCAGCCCGTCCCAAAAGTTCGTGAGTTGTGATCTTGAATCTCGCGGCTATTGTTGCGCGAATATAATGGTTGGGTTCAGATTCGTCTTGTCCACATCCATCATTAGAAAATCTTGAATAGTGCATACCACGCCTTGGTTAGCACAACCTGAAGTATCAACTGCGTAGATCACGAAATTCTGGGCCGACGGAGCGGTCAGCGCGATCGTGCCGTTGCCGGTGACCTGAATCGCGTAACTAGGATTCGCTCCAGTTGCGGTCACACCCGACGGGGTTGCACTATCGTAAATCGTTCCATTGACGCACTCGGCGGTACAGGCGCCAGCATTTACGAAAGTGAGAAGTAAGTTGGCCACAATTGGATCAACGGCGGCTGTGGCACTGCTGGTAGTCGCCGCAGCGAAGGTGCCCGGCAATTCTGAAGCGGCCAGATTTCCACTCCCTTGTCCCTGCGGACTCATCGTTCCCGTCATCACCGACGCGCTGGATTGGTCGAGCAGGAATCCGCGATTCTGTCCGCTGGCATACAGCACGAACGGAAGCGGCGCCACCGCTGGGCTTGCAGTCGGATCGCCTAGCAGTTGAAAGGTGTAGCGGCCATTGGCGCCGCTGGCCGCGTACATGTAATTGTTAGAGCCAGCCGCAGGGAAGGCGATATCTGACAGGATGGATCCAGCATTATTTTGATCAAACCGCCCGGAGAAATCCCCGTTGCCATCCGTGGTGCCCACGATCAGGGCGACATTGGCATTCGCCTCGTTAACGCCCGTCAGGGCCGAGACCGAATTGCCGTTGAAATCGGCGTTATTGTAGGTTTGTGTCGAATCCTGGAACACCATAGTTCCAGAAACCGCAGGATTCACGCTCGGGTCGGTAGAAATGGCATAAAACGTAAGCGGGGTAGCCTTAATCGCGCTCCCGGACGAAATGAAGAAATCAAAATTCATGGTTATGGGAGAACTCAGCGCCAGATGCCATGATCCATTTCCATTCGATAAATACGATCCCGCAACCGCGCAAGGCGCTGTGCCGCAAATGCCGTTGGTGCTGTTGCCATTGTCATTCACGTCAATCTGACCGCCCGTTATCGTGCCACTCGTGCCATTGCCAGTCATAGGCAAAACGCCGACGTACCCGACCCGTTTGCCGCTGGAGTCTACTCCGGTGAAGCCGAACGCGTACGTCTGAGTACCTTTGAAAATGGTGGAGGCAGCTGATACTTGCGCGGTGCCGGAACCGGAGCCGTGCCCGTCAGATTCGATCATCTGAATAGTCCCGGCGCTGTTTATAACCGCCTGGAATTTATTCGGAAAAGCGCCAGTTGTGAGCGTCAGCGTGCCTGCGTTGTTGGAATTTAGGTCGGAGGCGGAAATAGGAACGTAGCCGCCAGTAATTGGGTGTTGTGCCCATCCCGTGGAAGTAAGTTCGTCTTCCACGCCCGAAGTGATCGATCCATTCGAGGCGGTGAATGTCCCTACGACGGCGGTCGCGTTATTACTGCTGTCGTATCCGGAAAACTGAAACGCGTACGTGCCGTTTACCCTGGATGGGACCAGGGAAACTTTAGCGGTGGTGCAGTTTGTAGGAGTTGTAACGCATCCGCTCGAATCAATTGTGGACGTTGCCGCGATCTGAACACAATTACTACCGCAGCTGTCCTGTGCCTTGTAGTAAGCCAGGCCCGATACATTCGGATCCTGAACAAAGTTGGCGCATGGTGCTCCATTCGCGGTGCAGGTCCAGTTGAACGTTTGGGGAGCATCGTCGGGGACGGCTACCGCGGTGAATTGCTGGATCAGACCGTTACCTACGCTGAGGGTTGCCGGCGTGACCTCGGTGGTGATGTCGATCACACTGAGTGCCAGCGGTCCTGTAATCGAAGGATCGGAAACCAATGTCGCTGTTATCGTTGCCGAACCCGCGGTGCCGGGAGCTACGTAGGTGGCGGTCGCTGGAGTCGTCGCCGGAGTGACGGGTGTTAGCGTTCCGGGACCGCTCAGGCTCCAGGTAACGGCCGTAGTCGTGCTGTTCGATACTGTGGCCGAAAGCGTCAGAGACTGGGTTGGATAGATGGCATTTGAACTTAAGTTGCTGGGAGAAGTAATGGCGACATCAACGGTGACCGCAGGCGGCACTATGCCGTTGCCGCCTTTGGCGCAGCCGCTCGCCATGGCCAGACTCAACAATGCAGCCGCGAACCCAAAGCGTTTTATCATGAGTAAACTCATTATCAGATATCGTTGAACTACCGGGAGCACAGCTTCTATTCGGGGGAATTGCTAGGTCTAGGAGCAGCCGCGAGGCCAATGGCGTTATCTAAATCAGCAGGTTAAATGTACCTGAATTAGAGGCACTTTGTCTTTGCTGGAATTGTGTGCACTTACCCATGCCAGAGCGGCTGCGCAACCAATTGCATGTTATCGGAACGATACTTCTAGCATTTCAATGTACTAC
>Ga0137395_10000816_pt1 | contig 13668 bp, 10 predicted proteins | sample czobulk216metaG_FD_108283 | JGI IMG/M metagenome (GOLD analysis project Ga0137395, IMG submission 108283) | Vadose zone soil microbial communities from Angelo Coast Range Reserve, California, USA - czobulk2.16 metaG | ecosystem: Environmental > Terrestrial > Soil > Vadose zone | place: USA...
ATTCCAGCGCCGCTCTCCTTTACCGCTGTGGACCGCCCCGGTGACTCGGGAGACGCGATCCTCCTGACGTGGCAGGATCCGCCCGGCCTGCCCGCCGACGCCATGATCGAGATCCGCCGCGCACAGCCGCCCGCGGACGAATGGACCGAGGTGGTGCAAGTGAAGCCCGGAGTCGGCCGCCATGTTGACACGTCGGTCCATGACGGGAACGTCTATCGATACGAAATCCGCGTCCGCTCGGCAGGGACGGCCGATTCCTCGGGCATCGCCGGGGCCGTGGGACCGCCCGTGGTGAGCGATCCGGCGTCCTCGCACGACAACTGGTTTCGCTTCGAGCGGACGAACTCCCTCATCGCGGTGGTCCTCTTCATCGGGATCATCCTGGGCTCGATCGCAGCTGCGAGGTCGGGGAAGAACATCTTCATCCGGAAGATCGCGGGGCTGAACGCCCTCGACGAGGCGATCGGACGCGCGACCGAGATCGGCAAGAAGGTGATGTACATCCCCGGCAGCGCGAGCATGGACGACATCCAGAGTGTGGCCTCGATCGCGATCCTGGGCAACGTAGCTAGCGCGACCGCGCGATACGGCACCGACCTGGACGTCCCGAACAAGGATCCCCTCACCTTCGCTTCCGCGCGCGAAGCGGTGCGGGGGGCCTATCTGGCGGAAGGGAGGCCCGACCTCTTCCGCGAGGAGATGGTCAACTACGTCACCTACGACCAGTTCGCCTTCACGGCGGCGGTTTCCGCGAGGATGATCCGGGAGAGGCCGGCGGCAATCTTCCTGATCGGCTATTTCTTCGCGGAGTCGCTGATTCTCGCCGAGACAGGTCAATCCGTGGGCGCGATCCAGATCGCCGGTCAGGCGGATCCCACCCAGCTTCCGTTCTTCGTCGCGACGTGCGATTACACGCTGATCGGGGAAGAGCTCTACGCGGCGAGCGCCTATTTGACGCGGGAGCCGGTGCTGCTTGGCTCGGTGCGCGGGCAGGACATCGCAAAGGCGATCCTCATCGTTCTGGGGATTCTCGGCATCGTCGCGGTGAGCTTCGGCGTGCACGGGGTCGCGGACCTCTTCCGGACGCAATGAACCTCGAATTCGGCCGCGTCACGCTCGTCATCCTGTTCGCGATCGTCCCCATCGTCGGATTCTTTCTGGGGCTGCGGGCTCCCGCCCTCCGGAGCCGGATCCCGATATTCGTCGGCGTCTTCGCGGGTTTGATCCCGATCCTCTCCATGTACGTCCCGAGGAAGTTCATCGCGGGCCCGACGGGGATGAGCCCAAGGCTCGATCAATGGCTCATCATCCTGGCTGGCTTCGCGCTGCTCCTCGGGATCGCGAACGTGCTTCAAAACAATACGAGGAAGATCTCGCGCCGCGAAAAGGGCTGGCCCTTTTCGGTCGTGCTCCTGATCGGGCTGTTCGTGACCGGCGGCTTCGGGATCTACGGGGGCATCTCGGGGCAGGGAATCGGGATCGCCGCCGACGGAACGCCGACGCCGTTCCAGTACGTGACCAACTGGTTCTTCCAGCCGCTCCAATCGACGATTTTCTCGCTCCTCGCCTTCTTCATGGCGAGCGCCGCGTTCCGGGCGTTCCGCGCGCGAAACACCGAGGCGACGATCCTCCTCGTCGCGGCGGTCCTCATCATGATGGGTCGCGTTCCGCTGCTGGAGCTTCTCGCTGTTCCGATTCCGTCGCTCCAGCCGGCCGCCGCGTTCGCGAGCCAGGGGCTCGGCAAATTGACCGAGTGGATCATGCAGACGCCGAACGGCGCCGCGCAGGCGGGGATCATCATCGGCGCGGCGCTGGGCGCCGCATCGATGGCGCTCCGCGTCATTCTCGGCATCGAGCGCGGCTACCTGGGCCTGGGGAAGGGGGACTAGGGTGGCGGGCCTCTTCGAGCGGATCGTCAACCTCGACCGGCGGTGGATCTTCCTCATCGTGCTGCTGAGCGTCGCGACGCCGATCGTGATTCCGATCGGGCTCCCCGTGACCACGACCGGCCCGACGCGGGCGGCGTTCGAATTCATCGAGGCGCTCCACGAAGGCGATGTCGTCCTGATCTCCTTCGACTACGGGCCATCGTCCGCGCCCGAGAACGATCCGATGGCCGAGGCGGTCATGCGCCAGTGCGCCTTGAAGAAGCTCCGCTTCATCGTCTGCGCGCTCTATCCGCTCGGCGGGCTTGGGCTCGCCAACAACGTGGTCGCGAAGATCACGGGGGAGCTCCCGAACCTTCGGGACGGCGTCGACTACGTCAATCTGGGTTACAAGGATGGGCCTGCGGCCGTGATGCGGCGCATGGGGGATGATATCGCCGGAGCGTTTCCGACCGACGTCCACGGCAAGCCCATTTCCGAGATTCCTCTCATGAAGGGGGTCCACGACCTCCGGCAGGTGAAGCTCGTGTTCACGGCCGCCACCAGCCTGATCGGGGAGTGGTGGATCACGCAGGTCCATCCCCAGGTGGGGATCCCGGTCATCATCGGGCCGACTGCGGTGAGCGCCCCCAAGTACTATGCCTACCTCAACTCGGGGCAGCTCGTCGGCATGGTGGGCGGGATGAAGGGTGCGGCCGAGTACGAGAGCCTCCTTCGGGCCCGATACCCCCAGCTGGCGACGTTCTACACGACCACGCGCGCCTTCACGGCGACCAAGGGGATGGACGGGCAGACCGTGCTCCACACGGTCATCCTTCTCCTCCTGGTCCTGGGCAACGTCGCCTATCTGCGGCAGCGCAGGGCCAGCGCGAAAGCGAGGGCGTGAGCGGAATGCACCCTCCCGAAATCGGCGTCTGGATCGCGGCCTTCTTGACGATCGCGTGTCTCACGTTCCTCTACAAGGACAACCCATTCTTCCGTTTCGCGGAGAGCCTCTTCGCCGGCGTCTCGCTCGGCTACTACGTCGGGATCGTCCTGAACCAAACCCTCCTGCCGAACCTCATCGCGCCGATGCGGGAGCATTTCGGCCAGAACTGGGACCTGGTGGTTCCCGGGCTGCTGGGCGTCCTCCTCTACATGCGGTACGCGCCCAAGATCGGGTGGGTCTCGCGGTACGCGCTTGCGATCTACGTGACGTACTACATCGGGCTGGATTTCACGAGGAGGATCCACGGGGAGGTGCTGCCGCAGTTGGCCCGGGCCATCCAGCCGCTCTCAAGCTTCGACCGGGCGACGTTCTTTTCGCTCGTCTACGTTTTGGGGGTCTTCAGCGTCCTGGTCTACTTCTTCTTCTCGAAGGAGCAGGGACCGATCACGAGGCGAATCTCGCGCCTTGGAATCTGGTTCCTCATGATCTCCTTCGGCGCCGCTTTCGGATTCACGGTGATGGGGCGCGTGGCGCTCCTCATCGGGCGGCTCAACTTCCTTATTTTGGACTGGATCTACCCGACTCTGGGGATTTGACGGCCGGATTCTCCGACTCCGGACCTTTTCCCGCCTCCTGCCCCTTCGCCGCCCCGCCGTCGGGCGACGCCTTGAAGTTGACCATCGGAACCGTCGTCTTGTTCCCGGCTGGATAATCGACCGTCACGATGTCGCGGAGCGCCGCGATCCGGTGCGTGAGCCCCGCGATCGTCTCCGTCGCCGCTCGGATGCGGGCGACCTTGTCTCGGGTCTCGGGCGGGAGGCCGGGGTGGACGAAGAGGAGCTGGGCGTTGCCCTGGATCACTTGCAGGGGATTGTTGATCTCGTGGTTCAAGGCGACCGCCATGGCGGAGACGGCCTTCATCCGCTCCGCGCGGAGACGCTCCTCGGAGGCCTGATTGACGGCGAGCGCGTTCCGGACCTTGATCGGGAGCTGAAAGCGGATATCCCACTCCGTGAGCGGCTTCATGAAGTAGTCGGCCGCGCCGAGCGTGAGGCTCCGCTCGATGTCGTCGGGCGCGGTCGACGCGCTGGCCACGAGTACCGGAATGTCCCGGAGCCGGTCGCTTTTCTTGACCGTCAGGAGGACGTCGAACCCGTTCGGCGACGGCATCATCAGGTCGAGCAGGATGAGGTCGATCTTCTGCTTCTCGAGAATCTCGAGCGCCTGGTTTCCGTTCTCGGCCTCGGAAAATTCGTATTCGCCCTGACGCAGGACCATGCGCAGGAGCTTCCGGTTATGAGCCTCGTCGTCAACGAGGAGCAGGTGGTGTGGCATTCGCCCCTTTCTCGAGCAGCGCGCGGATCCGGCTGATCAGCTCGTCCGCGCTCACGATCGGCTTGGAAATGTAGTCATCGGCTCCCGAATCTTTGAGAAACCGCTCCCGCGAGCCCTTCATCGCGTGGGCGGTCGCTAACAAGATTGGCACCCGCCTTGTCTCGGGATTGCTCTTCAGCCGCCTGCAGATCTCCAGCCCATCGACGGGTGCGCCGTCCCAGAGGCTGTTCGAGAGTGACACGTCCATGATGATCAGGTCCGCCCCTCCCGACCGCGCTTGGGCGACGACGTGCGCGGGATCCTCCGTCACCTCCACCTCGAACTGCGCCGCCCGGGTGAGGATGAGCTGGAAGAGCTTCGCGTTCATCGGATCGTCTTCCACTACGAGAATGCGGGTCGTCATAAGCCCCTCATGGAACTTCATCGCGGGAGCCGATCAAGGCCGGAAAGGCCAGTGTCACCCGCGTCCCTTGGTTCAATCCCTCGCTCTCCACGCTGATCGTGCCGCCCATGTTCTTCACCAGCGCGTGCGTGATCACGAGTCCGAGACCGGTGCCGGAGTGCCGCCGCCTGTACGACGAGTCGACTTGGCTGAATTTCTTGAAGAGCCTCGATCGGTGCTCGGGAGCGATTCCGACCCCGGTATCCTCGATCAGGACCCGCGCCTCCTCGCTCGCCTCATCGCGCCAAGCCCGGATCCTTACCTCTCCCTTTTCGGTAAACTTGACCGCGTTCCCAAGCAAGTTCAGCAAGACCTGGCGCATCCGGGCCGGGTCCAGGGTCACGTCGAGGGGCTCTATCGGAATGTCCACCAAGAGGTTGAGCCCCTTTTGTGCCGCCAGGGTCCGAACGGCCTCCAGCGCGGATTGGACCGCTGGGCGGAGGTCCCCGGCGATCAAGCGGAGCTCGAAGCGTCCGGCGGCGACCTTGGCCAGGTCGAGAAGGTCGTTGATGACCCCGAGGAGGTGCTCGGCCGCTTCCCGGATCGAACGCGCGAACTCACGGCCTTCTTCCGGGGTCTTGTGGACGCCCTGCTCCAGGAGCATCGCGAATCCGATCACCGCGTTCAGGGGAGTGCGGAGCTCGTGCGAGGTGTTCGCGAGGTATTCGTTCTGGAGCCGCTGCGCCTCCTCGAGCTCGCGGTTCACGCCCTGGAGCTTCTGGTTCACGACCGCGAGCTCCTGCGTGCGGCCGCGAAGCTCCCGCTCCTGCTCGTGCCGGTCGGTGACGTCCCGGCCCACGAGGACCATCGCCTTGAGCGTGTTTCGCCGATCGAACGCGGCCGAGAGCCGGACCTCGGCGGGAAAGCGCGTTCCGTCCGCGCGGAGGAGCCAGACCAAGCCCGAGAACTCGCCCGCCGACCGAGCCAGATCGAAGAGAGTGGCGCCGCTCGCCTCGTCCGTCAGGACCGCGAGCTGGTCGAGCCTGGTTCCGACGAGCGCCCCGGGGGCGGCGCCGAGCGCGCGCTCGGCGGCGGCGTTCCCCTGCGTGATCTCGCCCGCGAGATCGAGCCCGAGGAGGATCTCGCCCGTGCTCATCATGTAGGAGGCGAGGAGCTGATCGCGGTGCTCGAGCCGAAGCCGCTTCAATCCGGTGAGGAGCTGCGCGCCGATCCAGCGAAGGAGCGCGCCGCGCTCGGAATCGAGAGCGCTCCCGCTCGGTAGGAAGCATTGGAGCACGGCCGGAAGATCGCTCTGGTCGGCGAGCGGAATCGAAACCACGACCGGCCGGGGACCCAGCCCGTCCGTCATCGCGGGGAACCGCCACTCAGGTATCGCGTCGCGATCCCGCACGATCTGCATTTCACCGAGCCAGGCCGCGCGGCTCGCGGGCGAGTGGGCGTCGGGGCCGACCGCATCTGGAAGAAGCTCCGCCTCGGACCCTTCCGGCAGCCCTCGCGTCGCCGCGACCGCGAACTCACCCCGTCCCGCACGATGGAGGTAGATCGCCCAGTGCGGGAGCCCGGTCCCCTTCGCGATCTCGTCGAGTCCCTGGCGGATCAGCTCCTCCTCGGTGTCGGCCCGGGACATCGTCTCGGCGACCCGATAGATGCTGAGCTGCGCCTGCAGCGAGTAAGTCCGCTCGATCTCCGCCCGGCGGCCGCGGTAGCGCTGTAGGGCGAGAGCGGCGAGCACCGGCGCTGCCAGGAACCCGATCCACGGTGCGCCCAGGCTCCACGTCGCGGTCACGGCGCAGGCGCAGAGGAGGAGCGCCACGCTCGCGTCCCCGATCGCGGCGCTTCGAATCTGCGCGGTCCGGCTGACCACGCCCGGAGTCGTGGTCGTTATGCTCGGAGCTCGGGCGCTGAGTTTCGGGATTCGCACTGCGTACCCTCCCGCCTGCGACTGAAAATGACCCGGACGGAGTATCGGCACGCAGGGAGTGGAACTGGAGCCGCGAGGCATGGTTTTTGAAGGTAGAGGTTCGCGGTAGCGTTCGAAACCACAAGGAATTATCATTCCGCCCGTGCGACCAACCCGTCTCCTCATGGCCGCCCTCGCCCTCCCCGCCTCGATGCTCCTTTGCGGCTGCTCGAACAGAGTCGACCGCATCGTGGGAAACGAGCGGCTGATCCGCGGCCCGGGGGGCCTGGGCACCACTGTCGGCATCGTGAGCATCCCGAGCCGCGACTCGCACGTGCCGCGGAATAGCGCCAACTTTGGCCCGGCCCTCCTCCTCGGCCAGTCCGGATCGTTCGACGCCCTCTCGCTCTTCAAGGTCTCGACGTGGAGGCTCCCGGCGCTGACCCTGACCGGGTTCACGCCGATCGCCGTCCACTTCGTGCTCCCGCAACGCCAAATTCTTGGTACAGGCACGGGCTCGATCTCCGCGGATCTCTCGCTCACCTCGGCGCCTTGGGACTCCAGCGTCTCCTGGCCGGGCCCCGTCCTCGGCGCCTCCCTCGGATCCACGAACTTCGACTTCATCGGCGATCTGCGGGTCAACCTGGGACCGAGCGGCTTCAGCGAGGTTCAGCAGTGGGCCGCCGATCCGTCGCTGGCGCCCGGCTTCGCGCTCATTCGATCGTCGACAGGCACCGTGGGCAGCTTCCAGGCGAGCGGCGCCGTCTTTCGCATCTTTTACCAGTACACGGGTCCGGACAGCACGGAGACCGACAGCATCGACACGCATATGTCGCTCAGCGCCTACATTCATGGCCCCATGAGCCCGCCCCCGACAGGCACCGAGACCGCGATGATCTTCGGCGGCGAATTTGAGTCTGGCCTGGCGTTGCGCGCACCCGTGCCCCCGATCACCGACGGAAGCTCGGTCAACGAGCTCCGGTTCCTGCTCCCGGTCACCGGGACGGCTCCGGCGATCGACGGCGCCACCATGCCCGACACCGTGTTCCTCTCGGTCGACATCTATCGAATCCGCGCGCCCTGGACGGAGGGGGTCACCGACCAGGCCACGCTCACGATTGACGCGAGCCCCACGTCTCACTTGGTCCTGCCGCAGTTCCTCACGGCCCAGGACACGGCCCTCTCGATTCCCTTGCCCCGAGTGTTGACTCGGGAGTGGGGCGCCGATTCGACGAGCAACGAGGGGGTTCTGATCCGGATCCGAGACGTGACGGTTCGCCCCTCCCCGCTTGTTCTCCGGATGGTGCAGACCCCGGGAGAGAGCCCTTCGTTCCTGATCGGGTCGCGGGAGTCCGCGCGCCCCCCGGTTCTTCGCTTCAGCACCACAACGCCTCCCCCGGGTCGGTTCTGATCGCACGCCGGCGGATTTCAGCGCGGGTCGTCACGCTCGCGGTCTTCGGCTTCGCGGCGGGCCTCGCGTTGTGCGCTACCCCGGCGCGCGCCAATTCGGTCTTCTCGGCCGGGGGGCTCGGTGAGCCCTCGCTCGAGGAAAACGCGCGGCTGCGCGCCCTCGGCGGCGCGGGCGCAGCCGAGAACGGCCCGAGCAGTTGCTCGATGGTCAATCCGGCATCTATCGCGGAGGCAAGCTACCTTTGGATCGAGGCGACCATGCTGTCGACGCGGCGGAGCATCTCGACGAACGACTTTGGCAGCGAGTCCGCCTACGAGTCGTCGTTCCCCTCGGTCCGCCTCGTCGTGCGCCTTCCGGGTGGGACCGTTCTGGGAGGTAGCTACCTCGCCGGCACCGACGGCCAGTTTCAGGTCGATCGGGCGGAGACCACCGGCACCGCATCGCGCCTTCGCATCGATGGGACGGGCGGAATCAATTTCGCGCGGGTGACCCTCGCACGGCGGGTGACGGGGGCGGTCCGAGCCGGCATCGATTTCGACATAGTCAGCGGAAGCTTCCGGGAGGAGTGGCGTCGTGACTTCTCCAGCCCCTCGCTCGCGCAGGCGCGCGACACGCTGGAGGCGGATTGGGACCGGCTCGGCCGGTGGCGGCTCGGGCTTCAGTACGCCCGCGAGCGATTCGCGCTCGGTGCCGCGTACGAGACCGCGCGGCGGCTTCCGTTGACGTTCCGGCAGCGCACGACCGGATCGGAGGTCAAGACGACGGGGCATACGCTGGAGATACCGGACGGCTATGTCGCCGGGTTCAGCGTCGCCTTGGGGGGCCGCGGGCACGTGGTGGGGCAGTACCGGCGCCAGAATTGGAACGACGAATCGCTGAAGAGCGATCTCGTGGACTTCCGGGCGCTGGAGCGCTATTCGATCGGGTTGGAGCGCGCGGCCAGAACCATGGGAGGCCGTTTCGACAAGCTCCCGCTTCGCGTCGGGGCCACGTTCTTGAAGTGGCCGGATCTCCTGCCCCGTGCCGGTGCCGCGGAGGTCTCCGGCGGGGTCGCCCCCGTGGACGAGTGGGCTGTCTCGATCGGCTCCGGGCTCTTGACCCCGGACGGGGGCGGTTCCTTCGACTTCAGCTTGGAGGGCGGGAGGCGCGGGAACCAGGACGAGCTGGGCGCGCGCGAAACCTTCTTTCGCCTCGCGCTATCGCTCCGCGTGAGCGACGAGACCTGGAAGTAACACCTCGAGGGGCGCATCGATCCGGCGCTCCTGGCGGGGCGGCGCCGGGGCACCGCAGCGCTCGCACCGCCTGAGATTTCGCAGCCGGTCCACGTAGTCGACCACCGTGCTGACGAGCCACGCGTGAGCCGCCATCGAAGGCGACGCGGACGTCGTCTCGCCTCGGTACGGATGGAGTTGCTCGGGGAGCGCTCCCCAGCCCTCCGCGCGCGCCGAGCACCAGAGAAGAAGCGTCCGCGCGGGATCGAGATCCTGGACCCGCTGGGCCGTGCGGATCGAGTGCTGCGCCATCCAGAGCGTGGCGGCGATCGAAGGGTTCCCGGGCACCTCCGCCAAATCCGTGCCCACCGATCCAAGCGGATCGCGCTCGTATCGGGCGATCCCGCCGACGCCCGTCCGCACCCAGAGCGCGCCGCGCGTCGCCTCCACCGTGGTCCGGACCTTGGAGTCCTCTGCTTCCACCCCCTCGAGTAGTCCGACCCAGAGAAGCGACGCGTCGATCGTCGGGTCGGGCCGAAGCGAACGCCCCTCCCTGACGAGCGAGCGGGCGAAACGGCCCCACTCCGGGCGGTAGAGCTCGCGCGTTAGGGCGCGGCCCAGCTGATCCGCCACCGCCGTCCAGGCGCGCGCGCGCTGGCCGTCTCCGAACGAGGCCGCGAGGCGTGCCGCTCCCCTCAGACCCCCGAGCACCGCCGCCGCGGTCGAAGCGTGAAAGCCGGGGCGCTCGTCCCAGAGGTCGTACGACGCGGGAAGCTGGGTCGCCGGGTCGAGCGATCCGACGAGGCGCTCCGCCGTCGGCACCAGAAAATCGTGGAAGAGAGGCGCCGCTTCCTCGACGTCGCGCCCGCGCTCGAAATGGCGGGCGAGGGCCCAGAGCGGAAGCGCCAGCGCATCGGGGTCGGCCGCGGCCCCAACCGGAGCGCCCGCGGCATCCACCACCGCGTGGAGCGTGCCCGCCTCGGCGGCCGTGCGTGCCGTGAACTCGAAATAGCGGCGCGCGGCCGAGTGGTAGCCGGCGCTGTCGAGCGCGTCGGCGGCTAGCGCCGCGTCCCGGTGCCAGCACCAGCGATAGTCCGTCCTCGACCCGCCGGAGGGTGCGGTCTCGATCCCCGAGAGGATCGCGCCGCCCGGAGTCTGGTGGAGCCGGAGGAGCACGAGGCTTCGCTGGTAGAGGGTCGCGATGTCCTCGGGCAGATCGAGAAGGTCGCGCGCTCCCTGGCTCAGCCAGAGGTTCCAGTGCGCGCGCGTCCTCGCGAGTGACCCGGCGATTCCGAGGCGGCGGAACGCCTCATCGCGGCCGCGGACCTCGTCCAGGGTCTCCCCGGTCGCGATCGTGACCGTGACCATGCCCGAGGCGCCGGGTGCCAACGGGATCGGCGCGCCGACAAGGGAATCGACGCGGCCGCGGGCTTGGGCCGGGCCCTCGATGCGCCCACCTTGCGGCATGGCCTCCGCGCCCGGAGCGTCGTCCGATCCGCGGGACGCGATTCGCCACAAAGGAACCCCCGGGCCGTCGACCGTTTCCATGTTGATCAGGACGAAGCGCCGCGCGGCGTGGTGGAGGATCCCGCACGATGAGCCCTCGCGGAACGCGGTCTCGTGGGGCTCGCCGGCGGCGAGCCTCAGGTCGTGGTGGAAGAGGAGTCTCAGGTCGCGGAACCGCTCGGAGTTGTTCGTGGCCTGGACGCGCCGGGCCACGACCCCGAGCGAGATGTCGACGAAGGCCTCGACCCAGAGCTCGAGCTCAAGCTCCGAGGAGACAAAGGCAAGGCCGACGATGGGCGCGTCGCCGCCCTCGACCGAGCGGGACTCGAACGCTTCGGAAATCCAGTGCGTCTCTCCGTCGACGGAGATCCCGATTCGCGCGGGCCGGCGGAGAATCTGGTGCTCGGGCGCGATCGAGGGCGCGTAGAGCTCGCGAAGGGCGCCGTGGCGATCTCCCGCGGCGAGTATGCCTCCGTTCCCGACGACGTATGCGCGCGCCAGCGTGACCTCCTCCGATGAAACGGTTGGGATGAAGCGGACCACGCACGCTAGCAGACGCGTCCGCGCGCGGTCAACCGCCGCGAGTTATGCGTTGACAGCCCGCAGCGCGATCCCAATCATTGCGCGGCGATGAACCTGGATCTTTGGCTCGAGTCATTCTCCGCGCGGCGGCTTCTCCTCGGAGCCCACCTCCTCGTGTGGATCGTGCTCGCGGCATACGGGCTGCATCGGCTTCACCTGATCCGTCTCTACCGCCGCCGGGAGCGAGCCCCGCGGCTCCCGACGGCTCCCGACGACTGGCCCGTCGTGACGATCCAGCTCCCGATCTACGACGAGCGATACGTCGTGGAGCGGCTGCTGGATGCCGCGGCCGCGGTCGACTATCCGCGCGACCGGCTCGAGATCCAGGTCCTGGACGACTCGACCGACGATACGACCGCGATCGCCGCCCGGAAGATCGCCGAGATTCGCGCCCGCGGAATCAACGCGGTCCACGTGCGCCGGGACGACCGCTCCGGCTTCAAGGCGGGCGCGCTCCAGCACGGCCTCGAATGCGCGCGGGGGGAGCTCCTCGCGGTCTTCGACGCCGACTTCGTTCCTCCGCCCTCGATCCTGCGCGACCTCGTCCCCTACTTCGAGGATCCGAAGGTCGGGATGGTGCAGGCGAGGTGGGAGCATCTGAACCGCGACTACTCCGCCTTGGCGCAGGCCCAGGCGATCTCCCTGGACAGCCACTTCCTCATCGAGCATTCGGCGCGAATGTTCGGGGAGCGATTTTTCAACTTCAACGGGACGGCGGGGCTGCTCCGGAAGGCGTGCGTCGTCGGCGCGGGCGGATGGCAGTCCGACACGCTCACGGAGGATCTCGATCTCAGCTATCGCGCCCAGCTCGCCGGGTGGCGGTTCGTCTTCGCCCCCCAGGTCGGATGCCCGGCCGAGCTTCCGGTCGAGATGAACGCGTTCAAGGCGCAGCAGCACCGATGGGTGAAGGGCTCGATTCAGGTCGCGCGGAAGCTCCTTCCCGAAATTTGGCGCTCCGCCTCTCCCGCGTCCGTGAAGCTGGAGGCGACCTTCCACCTCACCAACAACGTCGCCTACGTGTTCCTCCTGCTCCTCTCGATCATCGTCTACCCGGTTGTCCTCGCCCGCTACGAGAGCAAGAGCCTTCTCTTCACGATCGCCGACACGGTGCTCCTCCTGGCCGCGACCAGCCCGGTCCTCTTCTACTTCGCGTACGCGCAGCGGGAGCTCCGCCGCGATTGGGTTCAGCAGCTAAGGCACCTGCCGTTCGTTCTCTCGCTCGGGATCGGCCTCGCGTTGAACAACTCGCGGGCGGTCCTGGAAGGTCTTGTCGGCTCGCGCGGCTCGTTCCACCGGACGCCGAAGTTCCGGATCGAGGGCCAGAGCGACGAATGGCCCCGGAGACGCTATCGCTCGCCGGTCAGCATCTGGGTACTCTTGGAGCTGGGCCTGGGCGCCTACTTCGCCTGGGTGATGGTCGCCTTGGCGCAGGCCAAGCTCTACGCGCCGCTTCCGTTCTTCGCTCTCTACCTCTTCGGGTTTCTCTACGTGGGCCTGGTCTCGCTCGCCCACGCCGCGCGGCGCGCCTGAGCCTCGCGGTGCCGGCCGATCCACGCCGTCGCCGCTGCGACCGCCGCGAGCCCACCGTATTCGACCCAGCGAATCCACAAGGGCTCCGTCCAAGCGCCCGTCGCGTAAAAGACGGGAAGCGGTAGATACGAGAGCGCCGCGAGGCCGCTGAACGCGAGGAGCCCGGCGTTCGGGTGAAGGGGTAGGAGCGCCGCGAGGGGAACGAGGTACCAGGGATAGACCGTCGGGCTCGCGAGAAGGTACGCGGTGTAGAGCCCGAGCGCCGCGCCGGTCGCGGAGCGCGCTCGAAGCGAGATCCAGAGCGCGGCCACCGCGAGCGCCGCGGCGAGGAGGAGACGCGAGTCTTTCACGGTCGCTCCCGCGGCGCGAAGGAGCGGATAGATCGATCCGTTGAATTCCCAATGCGCGGCGTATGTCTCAAGCCCCTTCCAGAGCGACGCGCCGGCGTCCCCGAACGGGAGGTAGAAGAGTGCCGATACGGCCGCGGCGACACCGAGAAGAGCCAGAGCCCGCTTCCGGACCAGGTAGGGCACGAGGAGAAGCGGCGTATACTTGGTGAGGATTGCTACCGCGAACGCGACTCCCGCGGACGCGGCGCGCTTGGCCTCGGACATCGCGAGAGCGAGTACGAGAAACGTCGCCGCCATGAGATCCAGATGACCGCTCCCGTAGCTCTCGATCACCACCAGCGGGTTCCACGCGAAGAGAAGCAGCCGCTCGTCGGCCAGTCCCCGGCGGCGCAGCAGGAAGAGAAGCGCGATCCAGAGGCCCCCCTCCAGGGGAAGCATCGCGAGCTTGAAGGCGCGCGGGCTCGGCTCGATCCGGGCGACCGCGCCGAAGAAGAGCTCCGCCGCGGGCGGGTAGATCGTCCGCACGTGCCGGTGATTGATCCGGTCCAGGAGCTGATCGTGGAACGGCGCGAGCGACGGGTCGTCGGGAGCGTGGAGGTACGGGTTGACGCCTTCAGCCACCAGGC
>Ga0137395_10000817_pt1 | contig 13667 bp, 10 predicted proteins | sample czobulk216metaG_FD_108283 | JGI IMG/M metagenome (GOLD analysis project Ga0137395, IMG submission 108283) | Vadose zone soil microbial communities from Angelo Coast Range Reserve, California, USA - czobulk2.16 metaG | ecosystem: Environmental > Terrestrial > Soil > Vadose zone | place: USA...
ATGATGAATGGTCACGAAATCTTCGTCCTTGACCTCAATGCACATCTTCAGGCGAAGATCGTCTTGCTGGTCGACGTCCCAGGCGCTGGCGTGGCAGACAACCTCGCGGTCCTGCGGCTTCACGAAGAGCGAGCGTTCCCAGAACGTCGGTGGAAGTTCGGCAAAGCCCAGCGACTTGAAGAAATTCTCGCCATAGTGGACCATGCCCAGCTCGTTCACCTTATGGTCTTTCAGCAGCTGCGTCAGATCGTAGCCCTGCCCGCCATTGGAGGGCGCAACCAGCGGATAAACGTTGCCCCACTCCTGCGCCCACATATTGCCGAGCAGGTGTGCGGGAATCATGCCGTCCGGACGCTCCGCGATCTTGCCGTATTTCTTGATGAGCTGCTTGCGCACATAAGTGTGCAGTGAAACATAGAACGGTTCCACCTGCCGCCACAGGCGATCCAGTTCAGCGCTGAACTGTTCCGGCGTCATGTCATAGTTGCTGCGCCACATCGCGCCTGTGTCCGTGAAGCCCAGCTCTTTCGCTCCTTTGTTGGAGAGCTGAACAAAGCGCGAGTATTTGTCTTTCATCGGCACGGAAATCTTGTGCCAGCCCACCCAGGCATCCAGCAGTTCGTCAGGATTGGTGCTGCGGGCCATGATGCGGCTGAGATCGTTCAGCGAAAGGCACTTCTGCTTGCCATCCGACGTTGCGCCTGCCGCTGGGGCTCCTGCCGACGTGGCGCCTGCCGTTTGGGGCTTGCAGTATTTGCCTTTGCCATACATGCCATCCAGTTTGCTGGCCAGCTCGGTGAGTTCTTTGCGCTCGGCATCGTTGTTGGGCGCCGGCGCGTTGAGAGACAACTTCAGCAACAGGAATTTTCTCGCCAGGTCCGGAGGCAGCTTCATACCGTCAAAGCGGCGCGCGTCGAGCGCAAGCTGGGTGACCACGGCGGTGAGCTTCTCATTGGCCTGCGCCGACATTGCTTCCGTATCGTCGGTAATGAAGTTCTCTTGCACCCATGAGGCGCGGCTGGCTCTCACGCTCAGGTCCTCAAGCTGGTCTTCGGCCTTCTTCATGAATGCCTGCGCCTCAGCGACGGTCGGCGCGGCTTTGGCGTGCCGGGCAGGCGATTCACCGGCAGCCTTCGTCGACGGTTTGCTGGCCCTGGCTTGCCCTAGCGCGGTACCCGCTGCCAGCAGGGCGAACAGTGCCAATCTACAGATTCGGTTTGAAGACATTGCTTCCTCCGTGGGAAATCAAACTGCCCAGCGTAGCCGTTTGAGGTCGATTGACGCAAACTGGGCCCGATGGGGCATGTCATCGCCGCTCACGCTGGCTGCGGTCTCAATTCTGTTGCTGAAGTGGGCCCTCATTCCCGCGCGGCGCGCCATGAAGGTGGAGCCGTTGCGGGCGTTGAAATATGAGTAAAGTGAAAACCTTTAGCCGCGAATCAACGCTAATAAACACGAATGAATCAAACTCAGATTCGGGTTCATTCGCGTGTATTCGCGGCTAATTTCCGGTTTTATTCTTCCACCTCTACCAGTTCGCCTCTCTCCGCCTTGGCCTGGGAGATGATCTTTTCCTGCAGCATTGCTGGCACGTAGTCATAGTGCGACATCTCCATGTTGAAGCTGCCGCGGCCCTGCGTCATGGAGGTGAGATCAGCGCCGTAGGTGAGCATTTCTGCCATCGGAACTTCAGCTTTCACAATGGTCTTGCCTGCCTTGTTGTCCATGCCCTGAATGCGTCCGCGACGCGAGTTCAGGTCGCCCATGATGCTGCCGGCAAATTCATCGGGAATGGTGATCTCGACTTTCATGATCGGCTCCAGCAGCGTGGGCTTGGCCTGCTCCATGGCTTTCTTGAAGGCGATGCGGCCGGCGGTCTTGAAAGAAAGTTCGTTCGAGTCAACGTCGTGGTAGCTGCCGTCATAGAGGATCACGCGGAAATCGACCACCGGAAATCCCGCCAGATAGCCGCGCGCCGCCGCTTCAACAATTCCTTTTTCCACCGCAGGGATGTAGTTCCTGGGGATGGCGCCACCGAAGATGTCATTCACAAATTCAAAGATTTTGCCGCGTTCCAGCGGCTCCATCTTGATCTTGCAATCGCCGTACTGGCCGTGCCCGCCGCTCTGCTTCTTGTGGCGGCCCTGGACGTCGGCCTTGCCGCGGATGGTTTCGCGATACGGAACCTTCGGCGCCTTCAAAACTACTTCCGTGTGATACCGCCGCTTAAGTTTCGACACCATCACTTCTATGTGTTGCTGGCCGGTCCCGGCGATCAAGAATTCCTTGGTCTGCTCGTCGCGGAAGAACCGGACCATGGGATCTTCTTCCATCAGCTTGTGCAGCCCGTTGGAGAGCTTGTCCTCGTCATTGCGGCTCTTGGGCTCGATGGCGAAGGTGATGGCCGGCTCGGGCAGCGTGACCCCGGCAAAGCGGATGGGGTTGGTCTTGTCGCCCATGGTGTCGCCGGTGAGGGTGTCACGCAGTTTGGCCACGGCGCCGATGTCGCCGGCGTGCAGCTCCGGTACAGGGACAAGGTTCTTGCCTTGCGGAATCGAGAGATGTGCCAGCTTTTCCGATGTGCTGCGAGTGAAGTTCTGCAGCGTGGCGTCGTTCTTCACCACGCCGGAGAAGACTTTGAAGAACGTGATGCGTCCGGCAAAAGGATCGTTGGCGGTCTTGAAGACGTAAACGGAAGTTGGCGCGGCATCACTGACCTTGAGATCGGTTCCGTGGCCGTTCCCGGAGCTGACTGGTTCAGCGTGTACTGCAGCATGCTCTGCTGCCGTGGGGAAATAATCCACCACAAAGTCGAGCAAGTGGTCGGTCCCGATATTGCCCAGGCCGGACGCAAAGAGCACGGGGAAAATCCTGTCTTCTTTGATAGCTTCGTGCAGTGCGGGAATCAGGTGCTCTTCGGCGATGGTCCCCTTGTCGAAAAACTCTTCCATCAGCTCGTCTTTGCCTTCAGCCACAATTTCCACCAGCTTTTCATGCGCTTCTTTGGCTGCGGCCTCAAGCTCGGCCGGGATCGGCCCTTCTTTGCCTTTTCCGCTACCTCCCATTTCGTATGTGTAAGCCTTCATGGTGACCAGGTCGACCACGCCCTTGAGGCTCTTCTCGCTGCCGATAGGAATCTGCACCGGAACCACCAGCCGGCCGAAGGCGCTGACCAGGCTTTCCAATGCGGTTTCATAGTTGGCGCGCTCGCGGTCCATGCGGCTCACCACGATGACGCGCGGCAGGTTGATCTCGTCAGCGTATTGCCAGACCTTTTCCGTTACTACTTCCACACCGGAGACTCCGTCCACCACCACCAGCGCCGCTTCCGCCGCAGACATGGCGATCTTGGCTTCATGCGCGAACATGGTGAAACCGGGCGAGTCAAACAGATTGATCTTCGTGTTGTGCCACTCTAGGGAGGCAATCGAAGTGGAGATGGTCATCTGGCGGGAGATTTCTTCGTCGTCGTGGTCGGTGACGGTGGAGCCGTCGTCCACGCGGCCCAGCTTGGGCGTGGCGCCGCCGGTGTACAGCATGGCGGAAACCAGGGAGGTCTTGCCGGAGTGAGAGTGCCCGATCACAACCAGATTGCGGATGTCCTTGCCTTCGTAAACCTTCAAAGTGCCTCCTTCAAGGGCGGGGCCCGGACGAGATTAGCAGGCGATTTCGAATCGGAAGCGTTCTACTTTGGACTGCTAGTTGTTGGTCAAGAGGGTCCGGGGCTCCAGCGGGACAAGATAAGTACCAATTAAACAGATATTATCCCGCCGGGCGCGGGTTTTGGGAAGGGGCGAGGAAAATTGCCAGAAATGCCAAAATTGCCGAAATTGGAACCCAAACCTTTGAAACACGGAGGAATGCAGTAACCGGAGAAAGGCCCGAATCGCGAACCAAAAAGTTGTTTTTTTCTGATCCGCGTTTATCCGTTTAATCCGCGGTAAGATTTTGCCTTTTCGCTTGTAGCAATCCCGCTTTGCGCCCTTCGCGTCCTTTGCGGTTAAATATCTATATGTGCCGAAACATCAAAACTCTTTTCAACTTCGATCCGCCGGTCACGCCCGACGAGGTTCGAGCTGCTTCGCTCCAGTTCGTAAGGAAAATTACCGGGTTTAATAAGCCATCCAAGGCCAATGAAGCCGCGTTCGATGCAGCCATCGAAGATGTAGCGGCGATCGCTATGCGCCTGCTCAAGTCGCTCGAAACCACCGCGCCGCCCAAGAACCGAGAAGAAGAAGCGGCCAAGGCGAAGGCCCGCGCGGCGGAGCGATTCGGCACGTAAGCGCGTGGCCGCATCCCGGGCCTGAGTGCACGGAAGACGCGTAGTATAGTCAGCTATCGATTGTCGAAGTAGCACAACCAAATATTCAGGAGAAAACTAATGGACGCAGGCACAGCAGCAGCTCAACCTTCAGGCAAGATGGCATGGGCGGGACGGATCATAAGTGGCATCGTAGTGCTCTTTCTTCTGTTCACCACGGTCATGGGGTTGATGCACCGGGCGGAGAGCGTGAAACACTTCGTGGCCTATGGCTATCCAGAGAGCGCGTTTCTACCGATTTCGATTGTGCTCGTCGTTTGCGCTCTTCTGTACGCCATTCCGCGCACGTCGATCCTCGGCGCCATGCTGCTGACCGGCTATCTCGGCGGCGCAACTGCAACGCATGTGCGCGCAGGCGAGCCGTTCTTTTTCCCGATCATTGTTGGCGTGCTGGTGTGGCTGGGAATCTTTTTGCGCGACGGCCGGCTGCGGGCTCTGGTTCCTCTGCGAAGCTAGCGGCGCTCCGCTAGTAGCGCACCAGCACGGTATATTCCGCATGGCTTTTCCGGGTGGTGTTGAATTTTGCCACCACCGGGAATCCGGCGGCCACACAAAAGCGAATGGCCCTTTGGTTCCAGCTCGCCACCGTCGTACGCAGCGAGAGGCCGGAATGATGCTCGCTCAGATACGAGAGCACACCGGCAAAATAAAACGCTCCTTGACCCTGGCCGGTAAGATCGGGCCGCAACCCCATGCCCAGGTCCAGCGCGGAACCGTCATAAGCCCAACCGGGAACGCGAGCATCTTCGCCCAGGCAGAAGAACCCGGCCAGCTGCTCTTCCTGCAATATGGCGTGGTATTGATTCTCCGGGCGGAGCAGCGCCGCGAGCACTTTGCGGTCCCAGGGATCAAGGTCGTAAGCGGCATACGGCTCCGGGTAGCGCCATGAAGCGGCGGTCAGGGCGTCCTGTTCAGTGAACGGCCTGAAGCTGAGCGCGGGGAAAACGCTGGTGGTCTTGATTTCCATTGTCGCCGGCAAATCCAAATCGAGGCTAACTTACCTCAAGCATCAGGCGCTTAGGAACAGAAAAAATCGAAGGAACTTCCGGGCTCGTCCTCCGTACCGTATTAAGGGGCGATCCTGTGACCGCACTGCCCTGTGAATAAGGCGCGTTATTACTGGACAGCAATGCCCGCATGCCTTCACAATTCCCTGTACCACATCGACTGCCGTTCAGCTCTCCCTGGGAGAGAAAGGAATTCCTGCCATGAATAAGTTGTTCAAGAGCATTTTATGCCTGGTCTTGCTTGCTGCCGCCATGGGTGCGCAAAATAAGAACAAGCAAGCTTCCGCCGCAAGCGGCATTCCACCCATCATTGACCGCGAATTGATCTTCGGCAACCCGGAGATCGCTGGAGCACAGCTCTCACCGAACGGAAAATATGTTGCATTCCTGAAACCGTGGAAAGACACGCGCAACGTCTACGTAAAGGGCGTTGATGAACCCTTCAGCGCCGCGCGTCTGCTCACTACCGAAACCAAGCGGCCCATCGCCGGATTCTTCTGGACCTGGGACAGCAAGTCAGTGCTCTACGTTAAAGACCATGACGGCGACGAGAATTTCAACGTCTACGGCGTGGATCCTGCCGCCAAGCCTGCGGCCGGAGCCGACGCTCCTCCATCGCGCGACCTGACCGGGCTGAAGGGCGTGCGCGTTTTCATTTATGACCTCCCCAAGGCCGACCCTGATGTTGTCTACATAGGGCTCAATGATCGCGACAAAGCCTGGCATGATCTCTACAAGCTGAAGATCTCCACCGGAGAAAAAACGATGATGCGCAAGAACACGGAGCGCATCACCGGGTGGACTTTCGACCTGAAGGGCAATCTGCGCCTGGCCAGCCGCTCCGCTGAGAACGGCGACACGGAAATTCTTCGCGTGGACCCGGACAAGTTCACCCAGATCTATTCCTGCAACGTGTTTGAGAATTGCGGGCCGGTCCGCTTCCATAAAGACGGCAAGCATGTCTACTTTGAGACCAACAAGGGCCCGGAAACAGACCTGGTGTCGCTGACGCTGCTTGATCCGGGAACCGGCAAGACCGAGATGGTGGAATCCGATCCGCTCAAGCAGGTTGATTTTTCCGGGGCGCGTTTTTCTGAAGCCACGGACGACCTGGTGCTCACGCTTTACTACGGCGAGCGCCGTCGCCGTTACTATCGTGACAAAGGATTTGAGAAGGACCTGACATGGCTGGAAGGCAAGTTCCCGGGCAAGGAAGTCAGCATCGCTTCGGACACGCGCGATGAGCAGACCTGGCTGATCGTGGCCAACAGTGACACCGAACCGGGCGAGACTTATCTCTTCGACCGCAAGACACGCAAGCTGGCTCTCCAGTTCAAGGTGCGGGAAAAACTTCCGCGCGAAGCCCTGGCTTCGATGAAGCCGGTCAAGTTCAAGTCTTCTGACGGGCTGGAAATTCCCGCCTATCTGACCTTGCCCAAAGGCGTTCCCGCCAAAAACCTGCCCGCGCTGATGATCCCGCACGGCGGCCCTTGGGGACGCGATGTATGGGGCTATAACTCGCTGGCGCAGTTCTTTGCCAATCGTGGCTACGCCGTGTTAATGCCGAACTTCCGCGCTTCTACCGGCTACGGCAAGAAGTTCCTGGATGCCGGCAACAAGCAGTGGGGCAGAAAAATGCAAGACGACGTTACCTGGGGCGTGAAATACCTGGTGGCGGAGGGCATTGCCGATCCCAAGCGAGTAGGAATTCTGGGCGGCTCCTACGGTGGATACGCCACGCTCGCAGGCGTGACGTTTACTCCGGACGTTTACGCTGCGGCCGTGGACATTGTCGGCCCATCGAATTTGATTACGCTTTTGGAATCGATTCCGCCGTACTGGGAACCGATCCGCAAACTGTTCTACGAGCGCATGGGCGATCCCAACACTGCTGAAGGCAAAGCGCTGCTGACCGAGCGCTCACCGCTTACCTATGCGAACAAAATCACCACGCCTTTGCTGGTGGTACAGGGCGCGAATGACCCGCGCGTGAACAAGCGCGAGGCTGACCAGATCGTGATCGCGCTGCGCGACCGCGGTTATCCGGTGGAGTACCTGCTCGCGCCGGACGAAGGCCACGGCTTTGCCCGCCCTGTGAACAACATGGCGCTGTACATGTCGGCGGAGAAATTCCTGGCCAACCATCTCGGCGGCCGTTATCAGGAAGGCGGAACTTCGGAAGTAGTCGCCCGCCTGAAAGAAATCACCGTGGATCCCAAGACCGTGGTGCTGGCGAAGAAAGTGGATGCGAGTTCGGTCGGGCTTCCCAAGACCGCTGTCGACTTGCAGCCCGGGACTTACAAGTACAAGGCAAAGATCTCCATGGGCGGTCAGGAGATGGCGATGGACATGTCCACCACCATCAAAGAAGAGAACGGCAAATGGGTGGCGACTGGCACGATGCAATCGGCCATGGGCGATGCCAGCGATGTTTCAACGATTGAAAAAGGCACGCTGGTGGTCAATAAGAGGACCATTAAACAGGGCCCAGCGACCATTGAAGTTAGTTTCTCTGACAACAAAGCCACGGGCACCATGAACGTCAATGGCCAGGACCGGCCGATTTCGGCCGACCTGGGCGGCCCGATCTTTGCCGACGCCGCAGCGTCTGAGGTAACCATCGGTGCGCTGCCGCTGGCCGCCGGCTATACCACAACCTTCCGCAATTTTGACGTGCGGAAGCAAAAAGAAAAGCTGCTGCAATTGAAGGTGGTGGGCGCGGAAAGCGTGACCGTGCCGGCAGGAACCTTCGACACATTCAAGGTCGAGCTTAGCTCCGCCGATGGCGGCACTGACAAGCAAACCCTTTGGATCGCCAAAGACTCACGCAAGCCGGTGAAGATGACAGCAACAATGGCGGACATGGGTGGCGCCACCATTACACAAGAGATGGTGCCGTAAGAAGCAATTGGCAATTCGCAACAGCAGAACAAGAGAGAGGCCCGCCCGCGAAGGCGGGCCTTTTTGTGTTCGAATAAACTGCATTCATGAATGACAGTAGAGGAAGCATTGTCGCCGGCCTGGCCGTTTGCTGGCTGCTGAACATCGCGCAACTGGGGATTGGCTGGCTGCTGCTGGTAGCAGATGAGCGTACACTTCCCGCGGTCTACGTTCTGATTGGCGCGATCGGCCTGTCGCAGGTGGGCTACGTTGTTCCGCTCTGGCGATTGCTCATGCGCAGAGGCCAGTCGCGTACGGCCAAGGGCTTCCTTATCGCGGCGGGCATTACCGCCGCGGCAAACGTCGCGCTGGCTGCGGTGATCTTCAGGCGCTAACCTCTCCGGCCCGCCTTGGTCGTGCCCAGATGGAATTTGACCTAGTCCCTTATACTGGACTGCTTTTATGTCGTCGCCCGAAGGCCCGGAGAAACCACAAAAATTCCGCTTTCGCTTGCTGCCCACGCTGAAACGTGGGGAGATGTGGCGGTATTTCGGCCCGGCGTTTGTCGCCAGCGTGGCGTACATCGATCCCGGTAATTTCGCCAGCAACTTTGAAGGCGGAGCTCAGTTCGGCTACACCTTGTTGTGGGTGCTGCTGTGGGCCAACGCCATGGCCATCCTGATCCAATACCTTTCGGCCAAGCTGGGGATCGCCACCGGGAAAACGCTGCCGCAGAATTGCCGCGCGTATTTTTCACCAAAAGTAAATTTCGGACTCTGGATCGCCGCGGAGCTGGCGGCATTGGCCACGGATCTGGCGGAGTTTCTGGGCGCGGCGCTGGGGTTTTATCTGCTGTTTGGAATACCGCTCCTTGCCGCGGCGCTGATTACCGCGGTAGTGGTCTTCCTGATGCTGGCGGTGGAATTGTACGGCTTTCGCCGGTTGGAACAGCTGATTATGGCGTTCGTTTTCGCCATCGCGGCGTGCTATGCGTTTGAGATGTTCATCGTGCATCCGGACTGGCGCGCCGTGGCCAAAGGCGTGCTGGTGCCGAAGATCAACTCGAAGAGCATCTACGTTGCCGTGAGCATGCTGGGCGCAACTGTGATGCCGCACGTGATTTACCTGCATTCCGCGCTGGTGCAACATCGGGTGAAAGAAGACGCGGCCAGCGACCATCCGGAAAAATGGCTGCTCACCATGCGCCATCTGCGCTACGAGCTGTTTGACGTGCTGGCGGCGATGAACGGCGCCTGGCTGATCAACTCCGCGATGATCGTCATGGCCGCCGCCGTCTTCTACGGCAGCGGAACGCGCTTCAGTTTTGACGAAGCTCATCTGACGCTTCGGCCGCTTCTCCCCGCGGTTTCGGGGACGGCCTTTGCGCTGGCCCTGCTGTTTTCCGGGCTCTCATCTTCCACGGTCGGCACCATGGCAGGCCAGGTGATTATTGAAGGCTTTCTGGATATCAAGTTCAGCGTCTTTCTCCGCCGGCTCATCACCATAATTCCCGCGCTGGTGGTGATCGCGCTGAGACTCGACGCGCTCAAAATTTTGTTACTATCTCAGGTTGTGCTTAGCTTCGCGATTCCGTTCGCTTTAGTCCCCCTGGTCGTGCTGACCCGCTCGCAAGCCGTGATGTCTGATCTGGTGAACAGCCGGCGGACGAACTACATGGCGTACGTGGTCACGGCCGTCATCGTTGGCCTGAATCTTCTGCTGCTCTACAGAATGGTCGGCGGCGAATTCTAAACGCGCCGGCGCCCGGGAGTTTGTGGAACGTCGTGCAGCGAATGTGAATCCAATAAGAGAAGGTGAATTTTATGAATACATTTGGCAGCCGCTCAAAATTGCGCGTCGGCAACCAGGACTACGAAATCTACCGCCTTGACGCGCTCGACAAACATGACTGCCCCGCGGCGCGCCTTCCTTTCTCATTGAAGATCCTGCTGGAGAATCTGTTGCGCACCGAAAACGGCCGCAGCGTGACCGCCGACGACATACGCTTTCTGGCCGGGTGGAAACCGCTGGCCATTCCGGATAAGGAGATCGCATTCACACCGGCGCGCGTGCTGATGCAGGACTTTACCGGCGTTCCCGCCGTCGTGGACCTGGGAGCGATGCGCGACGCCATGAAGAAGATGGGCGGTGATCCCCGGCTGATCAACCCGCTGCAGCCGGCCGAACTGGTGATTGACCATTCTGTGCAGGTGGATGAATTCGCAACCGTTGGAGCTTTTGCCACCAACGCGAAACTGGAATTCGAGCGCAATCAGGAGCGTTACGCCTTCCTACGCTGGGGACAGTCGGCGTTCCACAATTTCAAAGTAGTCCCGCCGGACATGGGAATTGTTCACCAGGTAAACCTTGAATATCTGGCGCGCGTGGTCTTCTCTGAGAAGCGTGAGGGTGTGACCTTGGCATATCCCGACACGCTGGTGGGAACCGACTCACATACCACGATGATTAACGGTCTGGGCGTACTGGGCTGGGGCGTGGGTGGAATTGAAGCTGAGGCGGCCATGCTGGGACAGCCTGTATCCATGCTGCTGCCGCAGGTGGTTGGATTCAAGCTCTCAGGGCAACTGCGCGAGGGCTCCACGGCCACTGACCTGGTGCTTACCGTGACCGAGATCCTGCGCAAAACCGGCGTGGTAGGTAAATTCGTCGAATTCTTTGGCCCGGGCTTGGCGTCACTGCCGCTGGCGGACCGCGCCACCATCGCCAACATGGCGCCGGAGTATGGCGCGACGTGCGGCATCTTCCCCGTGGATGACACAACTTTGAATTATCTGCGTACTACCGGACGCACGCCCGACCTGATTGCGCTGGTGGAAGCGTATTGCAAAGAACAGGGCCTGTTCCACACGGCGCAAACCAGTGACGCTGAGTATTCGCAAGTAGTGGAGCTGGATTTGAGCACCGTGGAGCCGAGCGTGGCCGGGCCGCGTCGACCCCAGGACCGCGCGCCGCTCTCGCAGGCGAAAGAGTCTTTCGAGCAGGCGCTGCCAACGCTGATTGGGCCGCGTCCGGCTAAAGAAGCCCGCAAGGTTGCGCCGGCTCAGGTAGAACGGTTTGAGGGTGAAGGCGGCTCGCCCATTGCAATCGCCGACGATCCCAACGTGCCGGCGGCGCACAAAGACCTGGGCGAAGACGTATTCGAACAGCTCCATGACGGTTCGGTGGTGATTGCGGCCATTACCAGCTGCACCAACACATCCAACCCTTCTGTGATGATGGCGGCTGGACTACTGGCGAAGAAAGCCGTGGAGAAAGGCCTTAAGCGCAAACCGTGGGTGAAGACCTCTCTGGCGCCGGGTTCGCGCGTGGTGACGGAGTACTATCGCAACGCCGGCCTTCTTCCCTACCTTGAACAGCTTGGGTTCCATACCGTCGGCTATGGCTGCACAACGTGCATCGGCAATTCCGGCCCGCTGCCGCAGGACGTTTCCTATGCCATTGCGGAAAAGCAACTGGTAGCCGTTTCTGTGCTTTCCGGGAACCGCAATTTTGAAGGCCGCATTAACTCTGAGGTGCGTGCGAATTATCTGATGTCGCCGCCGCTGGTGGTGGCGTACGCGCTGGCTGGGCGCATTGACACTGACATCGTCGGTGATCCGTTGGGCAAAGATAAGGACGGCAAGCCGGTCTACCTTCGCGATATCTGGCCGACTCAGAAAGAAGTTCAGGAGGCGGTGAGCCACGCTATCAATTCCGGCATGTTCACCAAGAATTACGAGACGATTTTCGATGGCGATGAGGAGTGGAAGCGGCTGCGCGTTCCCCAGGGCGAGACCTACATGTGGGACGCAGACTCCACGTATATCAAGCGCGCCCCGTATTTTGACGATATGCCGGCCCGTCCCGCGGCGGTCAAAGAGATCAAAGGCGCGCGCGTGCTGGCCAAGTTAGGGCACAGCGTGACTACCGATCACATTTCTCCCGCGGGCTCCATCAAAGCCAACAGTCCGGCGGGAAAATATCTGCAGGAGCATGGCGTACAGCCGCACGACTTCAACTCTTATGGCTCGCGGCGCGGCAATCATGAGGTGATGGTGCGGGGCACGTTTGCCAACGTTCGCCTGCGCAACCAACTGGCGCCGGGATCGGAAGGCGGCATCACCAGGCATTTTCCCAGCGGCCAGATCATGTCGATCTTTGACGCGTCAGTGAAATACATGGCCGAAGGCGTGCCGCTGATTGTGCTCGCGGGGAAAGAATACGGGTCCGGGTCGTCACGCGACTGGGCTGCGAAAGGGCCGCTGCTGCTGGGCGTCCGCGCGGTGATCGCCGAGAGCTACGAACGCATACACCGGTCCAATCTGGTCGGCATGGGCATTCTTCCGCTGCAGTTCCTTCCGGAAGAGGACCCGGAAACGCTGGGGCTGCAGGGCGATGAGGTCTATGAGATTGTCGGGCTACCGGCGATGCTGGCCGGCAAGTTTGCCGGCGGCAAGCAGATCCACGTTCGCGCCACCAACACTGACGGCGTTACCACCCAATTCAGCGCGCAGGTGAGGATCGATACGCCGCAGGAGATTCTCTACTATGAGCACGGCGGAATCCTGCAGTACGTGTTGCGGCAGTTGCTGGCGAACAAGCCCAAACCTGAGACAGCAATGGTGGGGTAGCGAAATTCTTTTGCCGCTGACTGGCGCAGAGGAACGCAAGCTTAGCCGCTGAATGAACGCGAAAAAACGCGAATCAGAAATCGGCTTGAAGCGTAGCTGGTGTGTGCGGCGTCTTGGCGGCCCCGCTTTTCGCTACTCTTTATCCGATTCTTCGTTCGCCTCGGAGAGAATCTGCCACAGGGCCTTGCCACAGTCAACGATCTGCTTGCGACCGCACTTGGGGCACTGATATTCGCGCATATCGCGGCCGGTAAAGGTGGTCCGTTCGACTTGATCCATCTCGATGAGGCAGTCGGGACAGGTGGTCTCAGTCATGCTTTTTTCAGTGTAGTCTACTGACGGCTGTGTACCGAATGCTATATCCTCACAAGTCGAAGTAATTGAACCATATTCGTTCATGAAAGTACTGGTCATTGGCGGAGGAGGCAGAGAGCACGCGCTGGTGTGGAAGCTGCGCCAGTCACCCCGTGTGCAACAGGTATATTGTCTGCCGGGGAATGGCGGCATCTGCGAAGAGGCCACCTGCCTGCCGGGCGACCCCAAGAACCTGGACAGCCTGCTTTCCGCAGCACACCAGATACAGCCGGACATCACGGTGGTAGGGCCGGAAATGCCGCTCTCGCTGGGTGTGGTGGATGAGTTCACCCATCGCGGGCTGAAGATTTTTGGTCCCACAGCGAAGGCCGCCCAGCTTGAGTCGAGCAAGAGCTTTGCCAAGGAGTTCATGCAGCGCCACCAGATTCCCACGGCGCACTACGCGGTCTGCTCGTCTGAAGACGAGTTGCGCAAGTCTTTGGGACTTTTTTCTGCGCCGGTGGTGGTCAAGGC
>Ga0137395_10000819_pt1 | contig 13651 bp, 11 predicted proteins | sample czobulk216metaG_FD_108283 | JGI IMG/M metagenome (GOLD analysis project Ga0137395, IMG submission 108283) | Vadose zone soil microbial communities from Angelo Coast Range Reserve, California, USA - czobulk2.16 metaG | ecosystem: Environmental > Terrestrial > Soil > Vadose zone | place: USA...
AAAGCACAGATGAAAAGCACGCTCTTACGCCGGGACGACGACGAACCCACGAGACCATCGCGCCAGACCTGAACGTCGTCGGGCTTCACGTCGCTGATGTTGACCAGTCCCCGTCCACGGAGAAAAGCCGCGAAGTTGGTCAGTTCGTATTTCCACTGCCGAACCGTCGAGCGGCGAACCGTGTCGGCGGATTTTTTCGCGACGAACGCGGCGATTAAGTCGTCGATGAGATATGACTCCTTGGCAATTGCCGCGGCGGTCGGCTCACCCTTCGCGGCTGCTTCGAACGCGGCCATCATCTCACGCGCTCTCGCTTCTGCTTTTTCTTCGTCGCAAGTGTCGGCGCTGATGCGGTGAAGTTTGCCGTCGCGGTAATAAAGCAACTGCTTCGGGCACGGGCAACCAGTGCGGTCGTCGCCCTTTTTGAACCATCTGCACGCTGGGCGATGTCGACTGTAGACTCGAACCTTCGGAACTGCGCGACGACGGCGGTGCAATTTTATGATTGGCTGAGTTGGGCTGAGTGCTGTGGCGGTCGCTTCGGTTGGCATTCGCGCTCCTAGTTAACTTTCGCTAAACTTTACGAACTCACTTTCACCGGTAGAATTACACTAGTGCTAAGTGGTTGAAAGATAACGTCAGTAACGCGTTTTCGTATTACGATGTCGGGAATTGCAGCGGTTCACCCTCTGCGATAAAAGGCTTGTCTCGGGTTCGGCTTTAGCCCCAGAGGGCAGAGGCTCCGCTTGTCTCTACTGCACCTCAATCACCTGGTGATCGTGGCAATCGGGATTTATTTGCTGATAGAGATTCGCGAGCAGTTGGGGGCCATAGCGCGCCACAAAGCTGACTCCAGCAATCTCGCGCTCCTGGAGTGCTTTACTCGGAAATAGTGCGTGGCTCAAGGCGTCCGCGTGCCGCGTGATGACCTCATTGCGCAGCGATTCCGCCCGTGATACCCGCGCCTGCAGGCGTTCGAGTTGATGCAGCATCCCGGTCCGGGTGCTCTCAGCCACATCGACCAGAGTTGAATCCAGTTTGCTGATTGATTCGCGAAGCGCCGCCATCGACTGCTCAATACTTGCGCACGCTTCAGAAAAGCGAGCCTGCAAATCCGATGGCAGCGAACGAGCGGCAATTGCTTCTCGAACTTGTTCAGGCCCCCGCAGTATGTCTACCAAACCCAATTTATAGCGGGTCAAAATGCGCTCGGGTTTGGCCTCGAGCAACGTAGCCGAAAATCGCGGCAGGATCGGCGTCACCCGTCCCAGCAACTTTTCGTAGACAACGGCGACCTGCGCGAAGTAGGCGACTTCGGCTGCTCCTCCGGTATATACGAGCGTCGGCAGCAGATAATCCTGAACCACGGGGCGTAGAAGTACATTCGGATTAAACTTCTCCGGAGCCTCATCGATTTTGGCGATCAAATCGGCCGATGAGATTCGTTCCTCGCCCACGGCAAACTCCCCGCCGTTGGTCCCATTACTTCTTCGCTTTATCACGGTGCGAGCGCCATTCTTCACTTCAAAAAGCAGCGTAGTCGCGGAAGTCACTTTCACCTGCTGGTGGTATCCCGCAGATTCGATCATCTTGCCGCGCTCCAGCAGTGCTTCATCAAGTTCGGCCGCGCGTTCGATTGCTGTGTGAAAGAGCGGCCTTGCGAGATCATGAAAATCTTTGTCCGACGGATCTAAAAGAATGACCCCGAAATCCCCAAACAATCGTGCGAACAATAAGGCAAACGCGCTGCCCATGTTTTCGCCCGGACGATATGCCTGGCGAAGCCAGGTCACGACCTCAGACTCCCCTAAAAGGCCTGCGGCACGTTCAACTACCGCATCGATCTCCGGCCCAAACTTGACGGTTCCGACTGGTGCGTCGGCCACGACGGGATTTGTTAGTTCGTTACTTTCCACCGCAAATCGTTCGGGCAGGCCGTGCTCGGAAGCAAGCGCGACGTGGTTCACCTCGGCAAGATCGTGATCCTCGGTCGCGAGCCAGAAGACCGGAACGCAGTCCACTCCGGTTGCTGTCGCCTGATCCGCCAGTTTGACCGCGGTCAGCGCCTTAAAGAGCGAAAACAAAGGACCGCCAAATAGACCGACTTGTTGCCCAGTGACCGCCGTCAACGCGCCTCGTTTAAGCCGCTCAATATTTGCCAATGTCTTGCTGGAAGCTCCCCACGAACGATTCTGACGATCCAGGATTTCGCTTACCTTGCTGCGCCGCCTGCCGTCATAACGGACAAGCTGCGATTCATCTTTTGCCCATTCGGAAAAACTTGGAGAGCGTGGATAGAAGCTGCGAACGGAGGGAGTATAGGAAAGATAATCGAGAAAGATGCGGGAACTGTGCGGAATCTGCTGGAAGGGTAAACACTGCGATTTCATCGACAGCCCTCCGGGTGTCCCTCGATACATCGCTGTACAGTTCGCATGCTGTTTCTTTCGGCCCGACAGCCATCACCTGGCAGGCGACGCCCGTTTTCCACGCACATTCAAAAGTAGCACTTCCTGCGAGAATTAGCGCCAAGTCTAACTACATCAGATGAGGCAAAAGCGCGTGGGTTGCAGAGAGTGTTGGGGAATCTTAATCAGACTAACTAGAGGTAGGGATATTCTGACCAAAAGACAGCGTCGCGCGTTTTGTTTAACGAGATTGCTGGTCCAGCGTTTGCCTAGCGGAGAGAACCGCGAGCAAGCGCAAAATATCCTCACGCTTGGCGGAATCGGTGAAGATGAAACGCACACCCATGCCGAATCCTGGGTGCGCGGTTAGCACCTGACCCGCAATCCTCAATTTCGTTTCGCCAGTACGAACCACAATCTCCACACTCGACTGTGCAGCGAATGGGGTTGGCATCTCAACATAACATCCGTTCTCGCTGATATCGGATAGTGCGCATCGATTCGGAACTTTGCTCCCCAGACGGTAAACCTCAGCTCCCAGTTTGCATTCAAAACGGCATTCGTTGCGCCGGTTCCCGGCATTGGAGACCAGGCCCGTCTCTTTTACCTTCGGTTTCAAATCGCTCTTGATTTCGCGATCGGGAGAAGGCGGGGTAGCAAACGGTTGGACAGCAGCGGATTTTCCTGGCACGGACTGGGCAGGTAGAGCAGGCGATTTTTGCTGCAACCACGTTTGCATGAGCCGGCGCGAAGTTTGCGGGACATCAAGAAACCGAATTCCGCTACGGCCGTTGGCATCCTGCCACGCAACTTCACCGGACAGCCGAACCAATTCCTTCTGTCCCGGAAGCGAGAATTCGAAATACACCTTGCACGCGGGTGGCAGAGGATCGGCGGTCTTTAACGAAGTTCCGTCTGCGCTAAGGTCCTGCAAAATGGCGTTCAGTTCCGGTGCGCCTGGGTAGGCCACCTTGACGCACGATGTAACCGGGACGCGGGTAGCTCGACGACGTTCGCGGCGCATTAACCCGCGAGCCGCACGCAAACTGATGCGGGTACGCTCCGAGGAGAGTGGACGATACAGAATGAAATTAGCGCCCAGACCGAAGAGCGGACGAGCATTAAACTCGCTATCCACCACCGCGATCAGCATGCTGGCGCGATTCTTGGCGGACTGACGCAACCGTCTCAGAAATTCCTGAGAATCACGGTCACCGCGATAGTCGAGGATGATGGCCTCGAATCGTTGGCTGTCGACCCGCTCCAAGCCTTGCGGAATCGAGAGCGCATGTTCGGCTACGATCCCTAGTTCTGAGAGAACAAGCATCAGCAGTGCGGCTGACTCTTGATCTGGGCTCACCACCAGGGCGCGTAGATCCATGATTCTAGGATCGTACGAAAGGCTACGGGTAACCACAAGTTACCAGTGTCACGAACGAAATAGGACCTTGTGTTTCTTCCTGCCGAGAAAGGTCCATCCCGCTAACAAGCATTCAGTCGGAGGCGAACACGATATCCGGCAAACCAGTGAGGGTTGCAATTTGCGTGTCGGGCGTTTCCGGGATTCGCTCCGCCGCTTGGCCAAGACGGTTACACCATACAACGCGAAAGCCAAATGCCTTCGCGGAATAGGCATCCCATCCATTGGAGGACAAAAAGCATACTTCAGAGGCCGCCACATTGAGCCGCGAACATACCAACCCGTATACGGAAGGATGCGGCTTATAGACCTTCATTTCTTCGACCGACAGGATGGCATCAAGCAGATCAGTTATACCCGCGTTTTGGGCGGCCGCCGCGAGCATGGCCGGTGACCCGTTGGAGAGGATGGCAAGCTTCATTCCAGCTGCCTTCAGGCGCTTCAGAGTGTCCATGACGTCCGGATAAGCGCTGAGAGTCAAATACAGATTCATGAGGCGAAGGCGCAGAGCCGGGTCGTTAAGCTGCAGGGTAGCGAGGGCGAAGTCCAGGGCGTCCCCGGTCACCTGCCAAAAATCTGCGTGGTGACCGGTGAGGCCGCGAAGCCAGGTGTACTGCAATTGCTTGGAGCGCCATAACTCGGCCAGCGGCAGCCATTGTTCGCCCAGCGAATCCCGGCAAGTATGAGCAGCGCTGTTGACGTCGAATAGCGTGCCGTAGGCATCGAACACGCAAGCACGAACGCCGTGAATTTTTATCGGCATGGTCTTATGCGCATGATTTTATGGGCATGGTTCGCACCGCATTCCTGTGTGAAGGCTCAAAGCAGCTTCCACGTTCCGGACAAAAGTGTTCCGGGAGAGAGTCATCATGGGCACGCAGCACCCGGGCCTTCAGCGAGGCTTGGAGGGTGGCGGAGATGGCCGAATCGACTCGCTGGGCCGCACCGCTGAGGGTGTTCCTTCAACGTTCACGCCCTGATCCGCGGACCAGCAATCGGCGAGGATCTTCCAGGTGCCGGCCGGCTGCCGGACTAAAACGATCAAATATTTTCCTCGTTCTTCCCGGCGCTTACCCATTGCGACCGGCACGAGCATCTTGCAACGTCCCAGATCGAGAGCAATATCGCCCAACACTTCGAGCCGCAATGATTCCATCTCTACATCGCCCAATCCGGCCTCAAGGAGCGAAACAAGAAATGCACGGATGGCAGGCAGGCTCCGAACCGGAGGAACGCTGGAACGGATAAGAGTGGCATCGGGGGCGTACAGTTCCAAAAGGTCGTCGATATGTTTTGTGTTGCAGGCCTGAGTCCAATCCTGGACCACCTTCCGGGCGGCGGTTTCGGAGCGCCCACCCGATGACGCGCCAGATGAACGGTGCGCACGACCACGCGGCGCCGAGCCTACCGGCTCTGCAGCTCCCGTAGATGACTGAGTTCGGTTGCTGGGTACGAGATGATGATAGTGATGGTGTATGTGGTGTTGCTCCGCGCCGGTTTGCTTTTCAAGGGAAGCATTGTCGGCGGCGTGCTTCGTTTGAGCTCCGCACCAGACGCAGAAACGTGCCAGTTCGGGCAGTAATCCTCCGCAGGAGGAGCAAGTGCTCTCCGATTCATCCGATAGGTCATTCTTTGTGAGGGCTGCCGCAGACGATCCGCTCGATATACGGTGAATAGCTTCTACAGCGGCGGCAACCGATGCGTCGTCCGGCTTCGGCCAGCGAAAGCTGCTGGGAAGCTTTTGCAAAAAATCATCCACCTCGCTGCTATTGGAGGGGTCTTCGACGGGTTCATTCTTCTCGGGATCGGAAAGATCCGGCTTGTCCTGGTTCACGGCGACCTCGTCCCGATATTGTAGGAGAATTCGTGCTCTAGTGGAGGCTGAATCTTACCAAAGCTTCAGAATCGGTGGGGACGCCGTTGCAGAGAGCCGGACGATAGCGCCAGAAACGAATAGCACGCAACACAATCTGATCTATGTCCGGACCGCCGCTGTCGAGGACATAGGCGCTGTGCACGTTTCCATCGGACCCGACGATGAAGCTCACGCGCACGCTTAGATCGTCGTCCTGAATATCGAGCAGCGGGTCGGGGGGTGAGCAGAGCCTCAGGCGGACGCACCTTTGCGCATTTCGGCGGGGCCAGCGCTGGCAAAACTGGAGAAAACTCGGAGTTGTGAGAAGGCGCGCCACGCAGCGTCATTTCCGTCTGTTTGAGCGGTGCATGCGGCGAGATGCGGGAAGGCACCGTAACCGAAGACCACGTGAGAACCGCCAGACAGACTACCCCAAGAGCGGCGAACAAAAGCGTTCGCTTTGATCTCGGGCTCGACCAGAGACACTCCATCGAGCGGTTATGGGCAATTGAACCTCCAGCACCGAAAAGATCGGGAGGATCATAGTCTCAGCAGTTTAGAGATTAATCCGTATGCAATTGTTTTCAGCGCGCTGCAATCGGTTGCTAAAGAGTCGAATAAAAAAGCACTTCTGCAATAAACCCATTACGTACGTCAACCCGAAATCAAACCCAAAGAAAGACAGGCTTCCATGCAAGACGGGGAATATTCTATTGCAATCCGTTCTGAGTAAATTTATAGGCGATATTTGACTTCTCCGCAGTCACATAAACATTGGAAGCTTGCGCGGCCGTGCTGTAGTTGTCGACGATGATCCCGCTCGGGCCACCGTTAAGTGTAGCTGCAGCGACCGTCACATTATTAACGCGCTCCACCAAGCAACCTAGCGTGCCAGTGCCGGTGCAATCCTGCGTTAGGCCGAAGAAGAAAAAATCTGTTCCAACTCCCACGGGGAGATTGGGATTGAAAAACTCGGTCCAGCCCGTGCACTGGGCGGCAGTGGAGGTAAGCAGTTGCTGGGAGAATGAAGTGGTACTGTTCATCGTGGCGCCAGTAAATCCAAAGGAATATTCCCACGGACTGGTATCGCCGGAGCCCGTACCGCAGACAAAGATGTTCCCACCCGAAGGGCCATTAAAATACTGGTTATCAAATGCAGGCTCGTCAATATTGAGTCCCACAACGCCGCCGGAGGAGCCCTGTCCGAGGCTGACTTTTACCAGAGTGGCCGTGGAAAGGGTACTGGTATCGACTTGTACGAGGACAGCCGAAGTGCCGTTGTTGGCGCTGGCGGCGAAGGTTTTTCCGTTAGTTATATCTACAACCGGCGCGGCTAGAATTCCCGGAGTTTTAGCGCCGGCTTTGCCGATCGCAAGCGGGAAAAAAGCGGAGGGGTTGGTGGTATTGACCTGATAGAGGCTTCCGTTTCCGCTTCCCACCATCAGAAGGCTCAGGTTCGAATCAAGTACCGGAGGGCTCAAGCGATTGTTCAGGGCAAGGAGCACCGGCCACCCGGGGGCTAGGGCCGGGGTACCCTTAAAAACACCTGTTATTTTGTAGAGATGGCCATCGTCCGCGCCGACGTAGGCGACGTCCGCAGAATAGTCTACCCACGGCGATGAGGTGCTGTCGTCTTTGGTTGGAGAAAAGGTGAGAGACGTCATCGTGGGCGCGGCGGCAGCCGTGATCGTGCCCTGACCGGGCGTGAACGTCAAAACATGGAAGATCGCTGCCGCCCCAACAACGCTTTCCACAAAAGCTATTTTTGTCCCGTCCTCGGAAATAACAGGAGAAGTAACAATCTTCCCGCCGCTGACGGTGGTGATGTTATACGCGAACATCACCGAAGGATTAGTCCTGCCACAAAGGCTGCCGCCGCTCCCGGAATAGAGGTTATTGAAGCCGACCAGGTTCGCTTGGCCACCAGTGGTGCCTGCCGTCGTAAGCCCAAACACCGCATAATCGTTGGCGCAACTGGGGGGAACGGCGGGGTCGAACGTATATTTGGCAGGATACATATTGGCTGCAACCCGTCCCTTGACCAGCGACACATTCCAGTCGCGACCTCCGGAGCCGTTTATGGGAACAGCCTGAGGGACTATATTTTGGTAAGCGGCGGGATCGGGAGCGCCCCAGCGTTGCATTGCCTGGTTCCGAACGCGCGGCTCCCGATCAAGGATTTCCGGATGCTGGGTTAGCCCATCGCGGGTGAAAACAATGTGGTGTGTAGACCAGTCTTGTGGGAACCCTTTATGCTTTGCAGGCGTCTCATCCTGGGCGCACATACTGGATACGAAGCCAATGGAAAACAGCGCTATAACACCGTAACTAAGATTTATTCTCACCGCTACCTCCGGCTAACAATTGATTGCCGCCATTGTAGCCGCCTTTTGGCCTCTCTGGGGTTGCCGAATTAGTGCCATGGGGAGGATTTCGAAAAATATCATTATCGTTATCATTGTGCAGTGACGAAGTTAGTTGCCGCGGAGTCGCACCCAAACCCCTTTCCGATTTCGGGAGTTGTGTGGAACAATGAATCACCCCCAAGCCGGAGCGGGCATATATCGGGCGCGCCACATTCCAGATGACCGCAGCAAACAATAGCCTTCAACTGGCACTTCTATCGGCATCGATACTCGGTTTTCGCCACGGCTTCGACTACGACCATATTGCGGCTATCTCCGACATTACCAGTGTCCAGACGAATCGCTGGCGAGGTATGCGACTCGGTTTGCTGTACGCGCTTGGGCACGCGGCTATGGTCGCGTTGCTGGGCAGCGCGGTCATCATATTTCAGCTCTCGCTGCCCCATGGCATTGATCGCGTTGCAGAACGATTAGTGGGGCTGACGTTCCTCATTCTCGGATTTTATGTGCTGGCAACTGTTTTCAGCGGGAACAATAACAGTGCTCCGCGCAGTCGCTTTCACCTGATGGCCAGCGCGGCACGTTGGATTCAGTGGAAGATGAAGAGATACTGGCACGATCACGATTTGCCGCGTCCGGCGGATAAGAACTGGAACTACAGCTGGAAATCCGTAATTCTGATTGGCCTCGTGCACGGGCTCGGTGCGGAAACGCCGAGTCAACTTATGATCTTTCTGCTGGCAGCCAATCTTGGCGGAATTGGCAAAGGTTTCATCGGGCTGGCGATGTTCATTGCAGGATTACTCGTTATGAATACGGTGATGACCGCGTCAGCCGTTGGAATATTCGGATTCAGTTCGAAATTGCCCCAATTTCAGCTAGCAGTTACAACGCTGACGGCGATTTATAGCTTGGCGGTTGGCGCCTTCTTTCTGTTTGGATGGTCGGAACTTTTGCCGCCTTTGGGATGATGTCGAGTAAAGACGTCGAGTAAATTGGAGAGCCGTGAATGATGTGTTACCCCGGGTCACTTTCGAACGTATACCAATCGTTGTTAGACGCTCTCCTTGCCGCTTGCCTAATGTAGCGCACCGCACACTCCCCTTTCATCCGTCCGCTTCAAATTAGCTATCTACGCTACTAAACTTTTCATGTAATTCTTCCTTCGGAATAATTTCTGACAGAAACAACGAGTTAGTAATACAATTGCCCACGGTAACTTACCCGAGGGGGTATTGATGACGAATATTGCTAAGGCGATCGACCGGCTCCGCGAGGAACGCCGGGATGCTCAGAACCAAGTCCAAAAACTGGGGGAGGCTATTTCGGTTCTCGAACGGCTCACCCGAGGCACAGGCGTAACGAACCATGGGGCATCGCACCGTTATAAGCGGGTGCTCTCAGCAGCAGGCCGGCGGAGAATTTCTCTGGCGCAGAAGGCACGTTGGGCAAAAATGAGACAGACCAAAAAAGCAGCCTAAAGTCGGGCGGGCTGTAGTTTTTCGCGCGCTCCTCGCTCGCGAGACTGAGCCCGCCGGTACTTCCCCTAACCGATTATTGTTTTCCTTATTTTCCTGACCTTGCGCGAAGCCGCTGCATTAGCAGGCCGTAAGCCATCGCAGGCACAATAATAATGCGGGTTTTCTTGCTAGCCGTGGCCGCCACTGAGCTCGCGCACAATACTGCCGACGAACGCCTTGGCGTCTCCAAACAGCATGAGGGTGTTATCGAGATAGTAGAGCGGGTTATCGATGCCGGCAAAGCCGGGGTTCATGCTGCGCTTGATCACCATCACGGTATGAGCTTTGTCCACATCGAGGATAGGCATCCCATAGATAGGGCTCGAGGTGTCAGATCGCGCAGCCGGGTTAGTAACGTCGTTAGCGCCAATTACCAGCGCAACATCAGTCTGAGGAAAGTCGCCATTGATTTCGTCCATTTCAATCAGCCGGTCGTATGGAATATCGGCTTCGGCGAGCAGTACGTTCATGTGGCCCGGCATGCGTCCGGCAACGGGATGAATGGCGAAGCGTACGTCAACGCCGCGTTTGCTTAGACTGTCGTAGAGTTCGCGAACTTTATGCTGCGCCTGGGCCACAGCCATGCCATATCCCGGAACCACGATAACCCGGTTCGCGGCAGCTAAGATTGCGGCCGCTTCCTCGGGAATTGCGCTGTGGACGGGCTTGGCCTCTTCTCCCGCAGCCGCCCCAGCCTGCACCTGGCCGAAGGCTCCGAACAGCACGTTGGTGAAAGAACGATTCATCGCCTTGGACATGATGATGGAGAGGATCAGTCCCGACGATCCATCGAGCGCGCCAGCGATGATGAGCAGCTTGCTGTCGAGTACAAAACCCATCGCAGCCGCCGATAAACCTGCATAGCCGTTCAGCAGCGAAATAACGGTCGGCATATCCGCGCCACCGATGGGGATAATTAACAGCACGCCGAAGGTCAGAGCGATCAGGATCATGAACGGAAATAGAGATTTCGATTCCGGATGCACGATCAGCGATACGGCAATTACAAGCGCGGCGGCGAGCAACAGAAAATTGACAAAATTCTGGCCTTTGTAAGTCAGAGGCCGCTGCGGAAGAATCTCCTGAAGTTTGCCGGCAGCCATCAAGCTTCCGGTAACAGTCAAGCCGCCAAGGATGACCTCGATCGACAGCACCGACATCATGAATCGCGAGATGCCAGGCGAACGCAGATAAAACTCGGCAGAACCGACAAGCGTAACGCAGAGCGCTCCGAAGGCATGGCTGAGCGCCGTTCGCTGCGGAACAGCCGTCATCGCGACGCGTCCGAGCGGCACACCGATGATGGTTCCCAGTACCAGCGCTATTGCGATCAACTTGTAATCGATGATGCCGTGGTGCAGAAGCGTGCCACAGATCGCCAGCAGCATTCCCGCTTCGCCTGCCCAGATGCCATGACGAGCGGTAGTCGGCGAGCTCATCCACTTCAGCGAGAGAATGAAGAGGACGCTGGCAACAAGATATACAAGCTCAATAACGACTTGGCCTCCGGCGAGTTCAGATGTCATTACTTAGCCGCCGTTTTCGCCGCGGGACGGCTTGATTTGAACATCTTCAACATGCGGTCGGTGATCAGGAAGCCGCCAACGATGTTGCTAGTGGCAGCAACCACGGCGATAAATCCGAAGATGGCGGAGAGCTGGCTCTTGTGTTCACCGACAAGCACGATGGCCCCCACGACTGCAATGGCATCAAGCGCATTGGTAAGCGACATTAAGGGCGTATGCAAGAGCGGTGAGACACGCCGGATGACTTCAAAACCAATGAAGCCAGCGAGCACAAAAATAAAAAGCGCGTTGATTAAGCTTGAACTGCTGTTCATCTCTCCTCTTTCTGAACTCACTAAAAAACTTGCTAGGACAAATTTGCCGATGGAGCGCCGGGCGTCCCCGCCTGGCAGGACGGGCGAGAAGCCCGTCCTTCACCACCAAACTCTCAGCGTGCAAGCGCCGGCAAAGTGAAGAACTCGCGTACTCGCTCCTGCACGATCTCACCGGCATGCGTCAGCAGAGTGTCACTAACAATCTGGTCACTTAGATTCAGATTCAACTTCTGATCTTTAATTAGATAAGTCAAGAAAGCCGTGATGTTGCGCGCGTACATCATGCTCGCGTGGTAAGGCACATCGGATGCCAGGTTGAGTGGGCCCATGATCGTCACGCCATGCTTGACTACCGACTGTCCGGCCTCTGTAATGTCGCAGTTCCCCCCACGTTCGGCCGCCAGATCGACAACTACCGAACCGGGCGCCATTCCCTTGACCATCTCTTCGGTCACCAACACCGGCGCTTTTTTTCCGGGAATGACCGCGGTCGTAATCACCACATCGCTTTCCTGCACTGTTTTTCCCAGCAACTCGCGCTGACGCTGATAGAAATCTTCATCCTGCGCGCGAGCATATCCGCGAGCATCCTGCGCATCTTTCGCCTCGATAGCCAACTCGACAAAACGGCCGCCGAGGCTTTGCACCTGCTCCTTTACGGCGGGCCGTACATCGTACGCCGAAGTAACCGCGCCCAGCCGGCGCGCCGTCGCAAGCGCTTGCAGACCGGCTACGCCAACGCCGATCACGAGTACCCGCGCCGGAGTCACGGTTCCAGCTGCAGTAGTTAACATCGGAAATATTCGAGGGTGCGAGTCGGCGGCCACCAGCACAGCCTTGTATCCAGAGACGGTTGCCATCGAAGAAAGCGCGTCCATGCTTTGGGCGCGCGTGGTGCGAGGCATCAACTCGACGGAAAATGCTGTGACGCCAGTCTGCGCAATCTGTTCAACCACCTCGGCCGCACCGAACGGGCGAAGAAAACCGACCAGGATCTGGTTGCGGCGAAAGAGAGCTAAGTCCTGCTCGCCCGTCTTATCATTCGAACCGTAACCAAGCACCTGCACGACGATATCAGCGGAGGAAAACACAGTCGCCCGGTCGGCGACAATCTTTGCGCCCTTGTCGCTGTAAACAGAATCAGGATAGCCGGCCTCGATTCCAGCGCCGGCCTGTATGTGGACTTCGAAACCTGCCTTGGTTAGCGTCGGGAGAACTGCGGGAACGAGGGCAACCCGCCGCTCCCCAGGGTAAATTTCTTTCGGCACACCTATAATCAAGAGGCCCTGCCTGTCTTAACTATTCTCTGCGCGACTCTCTGCATCGCGATCGAGAAGATTCGGATCCAGCCGGGCTACAAGCACTGCAGCCTTGCCGGTAACATCAAAAGGAGTGAGGATTCTAGTTGAGCCATGGAGCGCGTGCAATTGTCTTCCTGGTAACAGTTCAGCTGGTAACAATTCAAAATGAAAAATGATTTTACACGGATAGGCTTAACCGAAGTCCCTGCTCTGGATCATCGGTGGCGGTGATGTCCGCACAGTTCCGCACGATCCAATCGGCGCCCACTGCTTCGAGATCGTGGCGGGCCATAGTTGTGAGGAAAGCGATCACTCTCGCGCCCGCCGCCTTTCCCGCAAGGACTCCCGCCGCCGCATCTTCCACCACGATGCAGTCCGAGGCAGCGAACCCAAGCTTGGCCGCCGCCTTCAAATAAGGCTCCGGATCAGGCTTACCAATCCTCACGTCGCTCGATGTAATCATTGTTTTAGGGATGGGCAGGCCCACGGCCCGTAAGCGCACCTCCGCCAGGGAACGCGTGCATGACGTTGCGATGGTCCAACGATCCGCAGGCAGACTCTTCAGCAATTCACCTGCTCCGGGCAGGAGAACCATTCCCTCGATGTCCTCGATTTCCGTGCGTTCGACCTCGCGGTCTTCGCGAGCAATATCAGTATCGGTCCCTTGTGGCATGAGTTCGCGAATGGTAGTGCGGCTCGGACGTCCATGCGCCATACCAACCACAGTTTCGGGATCAAAGCCATGCGCGGCAGCCCAGCGGCTCCATACTCTAGCAACGGCGGGAGTGGAATCTATAAGAACTCCATCGAGATCAAACAGCAAGCATCTGCAACGGATTGTGATCATTTCTCCTTTATCGAGATGGCGCGGAAGAACCACCCGATCCACACAGTCCCCAATTCGCGCAAAAAAATAACAAGGCCCTCGCGCGGAGGGCCTA
>Ga0137395_10000821_pt1 | contig 13640 bp, 15 predicted proteins | sample czobulk216metaG_FD_108283 | JGI IMG/M metagenome (GOLD analysis project Ga0137395, IMG submission 108283) | Vadose zone soil microbial communities from Angelo Coast Range Reserve, California, USA - czobulk2.16 metaG | ecosystem: Environmental > Terrestrial > Soil > Vadose zone | place: USA...
GCCGTTGGCACCAAGACTGCGGATGGCGCCGAGCAATCAACCACGGATGGCACGGATAACTCGGATGGGTTTCCCGCCGAGCCCTCATTCTGCTTATCCGCGAAATCCGTGGAATCCGTGGTCAAAATTCCGGGTAATCCAAGTCAGTCGCCGTTCACTGAAATTTGATCGTCACGCTCGGCTGCGTCTCGGCCTTGATTCCATCGACGCCTTTCATCAGCGTCTTCGCTTCGGCGATCGTCTTCGGCTGCGCCTGGCTGAGCGCTTTGAACTTCTCCGGATTGGCCAGCACCTTGTTGAAATCGAGCTCGAGCAGCGTCACGCGCGACGCGTCCTTGTATTCCGCGTTCGTCTGCACGATCCGCCCCGCCACTTCGATCGCGAGCGCCACTTTCATGTCCTTGAACATCTGCTGCATCATCATCATCGCCATGTCCTGGCCTTGCTCGGGCACTTGCGCGCGCTCTTTGGAAAGATCGCGCTCCTTGGGCTGCGGCAGCTTCACGGTCAGCGTCGCCGGCGCGCCTTTGGTGAACTCAAAACTGACCGGCTCCTTTTTCGCCTTGCCGCCCAGCTTCACCGCCGGGTTGTTCGCGCCACCGAGGTTTTCGCCGGGGTTTTGATCGACCTTCAGCTTGTTGATGTCGGTGAAAGCATAGACCGCGCTGAAGCCCTCGCCAGTCGCGGTGCTGACCGGTTTCGCGGACACGAACGTCACGCCCTCGCCCATGCCGGCGGCGGCATCGCGCAGCTTCGCCTCGTCCATCACCTGGAACGGCGCCGCCGCCGCGCCGGCCTTGCCCTTGCCTTGCGCGAGCGCGCCGAAGCCTTCGGCCATCTGCTTCATCTGCGCGATGATTTCCTTGTTCATCACCATCGTCTCCTCGATCGTCCCGCTGCCGTCCGTGTTGAGGTTGATGACTTTTTCCTCCTGCAAACACGCGCTGAAAGTGCATGCGGCGAAAATCGCGAGGGCGAAAGTGCGAAGGGATTTCATGCGGATGAGGTATGGAGAATGAGAGTTCAGGTAAAGTATAGAACTGCACTGCGCAGCGCGACGATCGCCGGCGTGAAGAGGGCGCGGCTTGCTTCAGGGGTCTTGAGGTCGTAAGAAACTGCCATGCTCGAAGTTCTCGAAGATCCGGTCATTCGCGCACGTGTGCCGGCAATGACAGTTCAGGAATATCACCGCTTGTTCGATCTCGGCGCGATCAAGGCGAACGTCGAGCTCATCCGCGGCGCGCTAGTTGAAAAAATGCCAAAGTCACCCCTGCACTCGTCTATCGTGGAAGTTCTGCGTGAGCACCTCAAAGTTCAGCTCTCGGAACGTTACTTCGTGCGTCAGGAGCAACCGATCACACTTGCCGATTCCGAGCCGGAGCCGGACCTCGCGGTCATCGAAGGAGATCGCCAGCAATATTTCGGAGCGCACCCGACGACCGCCGCGCTCATCGTCGAAGTCGTCGTGAGCAGCGAGCACCTCGATCGGGTGAAGCTCGCGCTCTACGCCGAGGCTGGCGTGCGCGAATGCTGGCTGCTGCTGGCCGAGGAACGCGCGATCGAGCGCCACACCGAGCCGAAAGGCGCCGGTTACCAGCGAGTCGAGCGGGCCGTTCTGCCCGGCGCGCTGGAGAGCACCGTGATTCCGGGCCTCACCATGCCGTCGGCGGGATTGTTCCCGAGCTGATCGCGGATTTGCGGCAGGATTTCTGACGGGCGAGGGATGTCGGCGCGCGCACTGCGTCTGTCTTGCCATGCCGCTCGCACAGTCCATCTTCTCCGCGTCATGGACCTGCTCGAAGATTTGCACCGCCGCGTGCTGCCGGCTGATGGCGCGATGGGCACGGAGCTTTTCGCGGCGGGCGTGCCGCGCGGACGCTGTCTCGAGGAACTGTGCCTGAGCCAGCCGGAGCTCGTGCAGCGAATCCACGCGGCCCATCTCGCGGCGGGCGCGCGACTGGTGAAGACGAATTCGTTCGGCGCGAATGCGGTGCGGCTCGCGGCGCACGGGCTCGAACATCGCGTGAGCGAGATCAATTGGACGGCCGCGCAGCTCGCGAAAGAGGCGGCGACGGACGCGCGCGCTCATGTCGCGGGAAGTGTCGGTCCGCTCGGCGGCACGGGCGGCGCCGATCGCGAGGCGATTTTTCTCGAGCAAATCGGCGCGCTGCTCGACGGCGGCGTGCGCGTCATTTTGCTCGAAACGTTCACCGACCTCGCCGAGCTCAGCGTCGCGATCCGCGCGAAACAGACGCTGCACCATTGCCCGGTCATCGCCTGCGTCGCCTGCCGCGACGACGCCCGGCTGCCCGACGGCATGACGCTCGCCGACGCTTGCGCGCGCCTGCGCGACGCCGGCGCGGACATCGTCGGCGTCAATTGCACCGCGGTGAGCCCGGCGCTGCTCGACGCGCTGCCGGTGGCCGATCCCGACGTGCCGCTCGCCGTCTTTCCGAGCGCGGGCGTGCCGGTCGAGCGCGACGGGCGGCTCGAATATCCGGTCGCTCCAGAGCAATTCGGCCGCGACGCGGTCGCGCTCGCGCAACGCGGCGCGCGGCTCATCGGCGGCTGCTGCGGCGCTGGGCCGGCGCACATCGGCGCGCTCGTCCGCGCGCTCGCGCAGGCGGGCATCATTTCGTCCTAGTGCTCCGCGCGCGACCCTGCTCTCATCCCGCCGCTCCAACCCGATCACGCCCGCAACTCCCAGCGCCCGCACGTTTCCGCATTCGATGTCCCAGCTCAAACGCGCCCTCTTTCTCCAGCTCTGCGGACTCGCCGTCGCGCTCGTCGCGGTCGTCTGGCTGGCGCACCATTTTCCGGTCGTCCACTACCTCGTGCGCGCGCAGCAGAAAATCGGCGCGATGCAATTTTGGGGCGCCGTGCTCTATCCGCTGCTCTGCGCCGCGTGCAACGTGCTGCTGCTGCCGGGCGGCATCCTCGCGATCGGGAGCGGATTTTTCTTCGGCCTTTGGTGGGGCTTTTTTCTCAACGTCGTCGGCAACGTCACCGGCGCGGCCGTCGCATTTCTGCTCAGCCGCAAGCTGGGCCGAGGCTGGGTCGAGAAACGCTTTTTTCAACATCGAAAATGGGTCGCGCTCGACGCGGCGATCGCCCGCGACGGCTGGAAAATCATCTTCCTGAGCCAGGTCCATCCGCTGTTTCCGTCGAGCCTTTTGAACTATCTCTACGGCATCACGCGGATTCGTTTTTGGACGTGCATGCTCTGGATCGCGCTCGCGCAAACGCCGGGCCTGTTTCTCTACGCCTATCTCGGCACGCTCGGGCAGCTCGGGCTGCGCCTGTTGCGCGGAAAATCGCACCCGCAGCCGATCGAGTACGTCGTCTGGATCGGCGGCCTCGTGCTGACGGTCGCCGCGACCGCCGCGCTCGCGCGGATCGCGCTGCGGCTGCTTGTGGAAATGGAGGCCGCGGCCGCCGAGCCGCGCGCGCCTGAGCACGAAAACGCCCGGCTCGAAGTCGCCAAATCGTAACCGGTTCGACGCCCATTCGCCACGAGCCCTTTGACAGGCCGGACTCGCATGCTAGTTTTTCAAAGTCTTATGATCCCCAGCGAGCCCGCGAGCATCCCCATCGGTGTGTCTCCCAGCTTTTATCTCGACTACGGAGTCGATGCCCAGCACGGCGCGTGCGGCACGGTCGAGATTTCCGAGCGAGGCATGCGCTTCGAGTCGCGGTGGCAATTCTCCATCGGCACGCAGCTCTCGATCGCGCTGCAGCACGTGCACCCGCGCCTGGGCCTGAGCCGCGTCACGGTCGAAGGCATCGTCGTCTGGTGCGAGCCGACCGCGGGCAAACGCTACGAAAGCACGCTCCTTTTTCTCGAACTCCCGGATGAGCTGAGACCCTGCCTCCGGGAGTTTTCGCATCTGGTGGGCGCGAACGGGTAGGAGTTTTCTTCTGCGAGCGCCGGTATTGCGGGCCTGCCGGAAAAAGGCGCGCAGCGCCGGCTCAAAAAAACCAATCCTGTCATCCTGAGCGGAGCGAAGGGAGCGCAGCGAACCGTAGCGCAGTCGAAGGACCTCCAACATTTTCTGGTCATCAAACGCGCAGAAAAGATGGAGGTCCTTCGACTCCGCTGCGCTGCGCTCAGGATGACAGCGGTTTGTTTTTTCGATGCGGCGCGGCGCGCCTCTGGCGGCTCCGGCAAAACGCAAAACCGGCACGTTGGAGCGCCGGTTTTTTCGGAGATTTCGAATCGTTCGCCGCTCGTTCAACCGAGCTTCGCCAGCGCCTTGTTCACCGCGCTCTTGTGCCGGTTCGCGGCGTTCTTGTGGACGCGGCCGGCCTTCGCCGCCTTGTCGATCGTCGCGATGAAATCCCGCGCCGCCGCCCGCGCGGCGTCCTTGTCCGTGCCGGTCACCAGCGACCGGAATTTCTTGAGCTGATTCTTCACGGCGGTCAGCGCGCGGCGGTTGAAAACGGTGCGGCGCCCGGTCTGGCGGGCGCGTTTGGCGGCGGATTTCGTGTTGGCCATGGCAGGAGATTTTTTGAGAAAAGGGCGATCAGCGTAGCGGCGGCGCGGGCGATGTCAACTTGCCGCTTGCGCGACCAAAAACGCGCCGGTAATTTCCGCCCCTCTTATCCGCCAGGGTAGCTCAGAGGTAGAGCAGGGGACTCATAAGCCCTTGGTCGGGAGTTCAATTCTCCCCCCTGGCACTGCGCCAGCCGCGTGGGACCGATGGGAGCGATGCGGGACTGTGCCGGGACGATGCAGTTGGCGGCGGTGGCGTAAGAGGAACACAGGCTTCCCAGCCTGTGGGCGGGATGGGGCGGGAGGCGTTCACGCTTTCCGGCCGAGCACCCAGCAGCCCGCCGGACAGGCTGGGAAGCCTGTGTTCCTCAGCCCGCGCCTGCCGCGAACTGCATCGTCCCGGCTAAGGAAGTGACAAAGCATAAGCAGCTCTAAAATTCGCCGTCGCCGTTTCGCGCTTTCACCTGATCGAGAACGGCGTGCGTGCGATCGATCGGGCGTTTCAGCGCGGAGCCGGCGGCCGGTTGTGGCTCGCGTGCGCCTTGGGTCAGCGGCGCGGCTTCGCTTTGAGCGACGGCGTCCTTGACTTGCTCGACCGGCGAATTCCGCGCCAGCACGAGGTAGATCACGACGAGGACGGCGAGAAGCGCGAGGTATTTCATCCTTGCTGAACGAGCACGGCTTGCGCCACACGGGCGCGGTGAGGATCGCCCTCGTTCACTACAGCTACGCGCCGGTGATCGCGGGCGTGGAGCTGGTCATGGCCGAACACGCGCGGCTGTTCGGACAAGCCGGACACGAAGTGACGGTCGTCTGCGGACGCGGCGCGCCGACCGCTCACGAGCGGGTTGTGGAGATGGAGGAAATGCGCGACGGCGCTGCGGCAAATATCGAGGCGCTCGAGACGAAGCTGCGCGAGCTCTTCACGAGCCACGATGTCGTGATGCTGCACAACGTGATGACGATGCACTTTCATCCGCCGCTCACGGCCGCGTTGTGGAAGCTGGCGGACGAAATGACGGCGGTGCGCTTCATCTGCTGGATTCACGATCTCGCGGCGTGCAATCCCGATTACGCTCCCCTGCCCCTCGATCGCGCGCCGTGGAATTTGCTCGCGCAGGTGCATCCGCGCGTGAGCTACGTCGCGGTGTCGGAGCTGCGCCGCCGGCAGTTTCTCGAGCTCACCGCGCAGCCGCCGGATCGCTGCCGCACGATCCCAAACGGCGTGGACCCGATTCGCGTTTTCGATTTGCCGCCGCGCGTCGCGGAGCTCGCGCAATCACACGGCCTGTTCGAGCGCGACATCGTGCTGCTCCATCCCGCGCGGTTGCTGCGGCGGAAAAATATCGAGCTGACGTTGCACGTGACCGCGGCGCTGAACGCCGCGGGCCATTCGTGCGCGTGCCTCATCACCGCGCCGCCGGAAATTCATCACTCGGCTTCGTACGATTATGAGACGGGGCTGCGCGAATTGCGCGAACGACTCGGCCTCGCGTTCGATGCGCTCTTTCTCAACGACGCCGCGCCGCTGCCCGATTACGAGCTGCGCGGCATTTTCACGCTCGCCGATGCGCTTTTTTTTCCGAGCCGGCAGGAAGGCTTCGGGCTTCCGCTGCTCGAAGCTGCGCTGCACCGGCTGCCGATTTTTTGCAGCGACATCGAGCCGCTGAACACGCTGCTCAGCGGCAACGTGATCACATTCGCGCCCGACGCCGCGCCCGACGAGCTGGCTGCGCTCATCGCCCGCACCTTGACCGCGAATCCCGCGCACGCCGCCCGCAAGCAGACGCTGCGAGATTTTTCGTGGGACGCGATTTGCAGGAATTTTCTTTCCCCGCTACTCGCCGAAACCGAAACTCGCTGACGGCATGAAACTCTCAGTCACCGTCCCCACCATCGATCAAGGCGCCGTTGATGCCATCGTCGGCGCGTATCACGGCGACCCGTTCGCCATTCTCGGCATGCACCAGGCCGGCGAGCACCTCGTCGTGCGCGTCTTCCGCCCGGATGCGCGCGCGGTCGTCGTGCAATCCGCGAGCGAAGCGGGCGTCGCGTTTCCCGCGCTGCAAATTCACCCCGACGGATTTTTCGAGGCGGTGATCGAGAACGTGCAGGAGCGCTTTCGCTACGTGCTGCGCTTCACCAGCCACGACGGTCACGAGTGGACCGAGAGCGATCCGTATTCGTTCGGCGTGATCCTCGGGCCGCTCGATCTGCACTTGTTTGGCGAAGGCCAGCACTGGGAGCTGTGGAAAAAAATCGGCGCCCACTTGATGACGGTCGAAGGCGTGAGCGGCACGGCCTTTCACGTCTGGGCGCCGAACGCCCAGCGCGTCTCGGTCGTCGGCGATTTCAACACCTGGGACGGCCGGCGCGCGCCGATGCGCAAGCTGCTCGGCTGCGGCGTGTGGGAAATTTTTCTGCCCGGCGTCGGCGAAGGCGCGCACTACAAATTCGAGGTCAAGAACTGCCACGGTCACATCGTGTTGAAGAGCGATCCGTTCGCGTTTTTCGGCCAGCACAGCACGCAGACGGCGTCGCTCGTCTTCGATCTCGATCGTTACCACTGGGCCGACGAGGAGTGGATGGAAGCGCGCAAATCGAAGGAGTGGCACCGCGAGCCGGTCAGCATTTACGAGGTGCACCTCGGCTCGTGGCGGCGCAAGCCGGAGGAAGGCGACCGCTATCTGAGCTACCGCGAGCTCGCGGACGAGCTGATCGACTACGTGGCCTATATGGAATACACGCACATCGAGCTACTGCCGGTGCTCGAGCATCCGTTCGATGGGTCATGGGGGTATCAGGTTACCGGATTTTTCGCGCCGACGAGCCGCTTCGGAAACCCGGACGAGTTCCGTTATTTCGTGGACAAGGCGCACCAAAAAGGAATCGGCATCATCCTCGATTGGGTGCCCGGACATTTCCCGAAAGATCCGCACGGGCTCGCGGAATTCGACGGCACCGATCTTTTCGAGCACGCCGATCCGCGCATGGGCGAGCACATGGATTGGGGCACGCTCATTTTCAATTACGGGCGCAACGAGGTCCGCAATTTTCTGATCGCCAACGCGCTCTTCTGGCTCGCCGAATATCACATCGACGGACTGCGCGTGGACGCCGTCGCGTCGATGCTCTACCTCGACTACTCGCGCAAGCACGGCGAATGGATTCCGAACGAATATGGCGGCCGCGAAAACCTCGATGCGATCTACTTTCTCAAGCGCTGCAACGAAGTCTGCTACGAGCGCAATCCGGGCGTCATGACCATCGCCGAGGAATCAACCGCGTGGCCCGCGGTGTCGCGGCCCACGTATCTCGGCGGGCTCGGCTTCGGCTTCAAATGGAACATGGGCTGGATGCACGACTTCCTCGTGTACATGGCGAAGGATCCGGCCTACCGAAAGTATCACCAGGGCGACATCACCTTTTCGCTGCTCTACGCATTTCACGAGCACTTCATCCTCGTGCTCAGCCACGACGAAGTGGTGCATGGCAAAGGCGCGCTGCTTTCCAAAATGCCCGGCGACGTGTGGCAGAAGTTCGCGAACCTGCGGATGTTTTACGCGTGGATGTATGCGCACCCGGGCAAGAAGCTTCTCTTCATGGGCAGCGAGTTCGGGCAATGGCGCGAGTGGGACCATAACACGAGCCTCGACTGGCACCTGTGCAATTATCCCGAGCACGACGGCCTCAAGCGCCTCGTCGTCCATCTCAACTGGCTCTACAAAAACGAGCCCGCGCTCTTCGACCAGGACGACAGTTACGAAGGCTTCGAGTGGATCGACTTCCACGATTCGGACAACTCGGTCGTCGCCTTCATGCGCAAATCGCGCGGCGGCGACACGCTCATCTTCGCGGTGAATGCGACGCCGGTGCCGCGCGAGCATTATCGCGTCGGCGTGAACGGCGAAGGCTTTTACGAGGAAGTGCTCAACACCGACGCGCAGACTTATGGCGGCGCCAATATCGGCAACTTCGGCGGCCAGCACGCCGAGCCCATTTCGTGGCAGGGCAAATCGCACTCGATCACGCTGCGCCTGCCGCCGCTGGCCGTCGTCGGCTTCAAGCGGCGCGAGTATTAACCGCTCTGGCGTTTCGAAAATCCGCCGCAATCGCAGCTTTTGGATTTGCGGTTGAAACTTGTCCCCGTATCTTGCAAAACCTTCTCCTCACATATCCGCTCATGAAAACCTCCAGGAACACCGCATTCACCCTCATTGAACTGCTCGTCGTGATTTCGATCATCGCGATTCTCGCCAGCCTTGCCCTCCCCGTCTTCAGCCAGGTGCAGGAGCGCGGCCAGCAGACCAAAGCGCTGAACAACGCCCGGCAGGTCGGCCTCGCGTGCAAGCTCTTCGCCCAGGACTACAATGGCAGCTACCCGATGTACACCGATCCTGTCACCAAGCAGGGCCAGGCGTCCGACGCCAGCGAAGCGCTGCAAACGCTGGTTCCCGATTACATCCCGGACAAGGGCGTCTTCTCCATTCCGAAATCGGCTTACTGCAAAAATTCAGGCCGCAGCGGGACGAAGCCCACGGAACTTGGACCGGGCGAAAACGAATGGGCCTATGTCGTCGGACTCAGCGACACGTCGAACGCGCGATTTCCGTTGATCGCCGATGGATTTGCCCAGGGAGGCAACTATTACATCGATCAGGACGACCAGCCCGGCGGCGTTTGGAAGGGTAAAAAGGCCGTTGTCGTCCGGGTCGATACCAGTGCGAATGTCGAGACCTGCTACAAGCCGCCGAGTGGTGGTGGCGAAGGCGCAAAGTACACCGTCAAACGCGATGATGATCCGACGAAGAACGCCTTTGACAAAGAGGCCGGCGGCACCACGCCGTGGCTGAATGGCAAGGACGTGCAAATCCTCAATCCGAAGCTCTAAGCGGACACCGTCGTCGAATTTGCAAACGCCGGCTTCTTTCGAGGCCGGCGTTTTGCTTTTCAGGCTGGAGGTTACCGCGGCGGCTCGGTCACTTCGGACCCAAACGCGCCGTCGCGAACGCGCGTCGTCACTTGCATCCCGGCGCGAACTTGCGCCGTGGACGTGATGAGCCTGCCGTCGGAGGACGTCGTCACGCTGTAGCCGCGCAGCAGCGTTGCGTCCGGGCCGAGCACCCGCAGTAATTCGCGCGCGTTCGTGAAACGTTGCCGGACTTCCGCGAGGCGCCGAAGCGCGCTGTCGGAAAGTTGGCGGCGCAGCGCCGCGAATTGCGCGCGCAAAATCGCGAGCATTTGATCCGGCCGGTGATGCCGCAGCAGCGCCGCCAGCTCCGCGAGCTTTCGCCGCGCTTCGTCCAGCCGCGATCGCACAGCGCGCCGGTGCGATTCGGCCGCGAGGTCGAGCCGTTGCGCCGCTTCGCGCAAGCGCAACTCCGGCTGGCGGAACAGCTCGCCGCGCCCGAGCAGCGCCACTCGCGCTCGGTGCTGCTCGATCGAGCGCGACGCGTGCCGGCGAAGCTGCACCGCGATCTCCGAAAAGCGCCGCGCCAGCTCCGCGCAATCGGGCACGAGCAATTCGGCCGCCGCGCTCGGCGTCGGCGCGCGCAAGTCCGCGACGAAATCCGCAATCGTAAAATCAATCTCGTGCCCGACCGCGGAAACGACCGGCAGCGCGGATGCCGCGATCGCCCGCGCCACAATCTCCTCGTTGAACGCCCACAGATCTTCGACGCTCCCGCCGCCGCGCGTGACAACGAGCACGTCGACCGCTGCGACGCCGAGCTCGGGAAAACGATTCGTCTCCGCGATCGCCGCCGCAATTTCCTCCGCCGCGCCCTCGCCCTGCACGCGGACCGGCACGATGACCACGCGCACGCACGGCGCGCGCCGCGCGAGAATGTTCAGCATGTCGCGCAGCGCCGCGCCCGTGGACGACGTGATGAGCGCGATCGCCGCCGGAAATTTCGGAATCGGCCGCTTGCGCGCGGGATCGAAAAGCCCCTCGGCTTCGAGCTTGCGCTTGAGCGCCTCGAACTTCGCCTGGAGCAAGCCCGCGCCCGCCGCCTGCACGATCTGCACGTTGAGCTGGTACTGCCCGCGCGCCTCGTACACCGTCAGCGCGCCGCGCACCTGCACGTGCATGCCATCGGCGAGCGGCGCCTGTTTGCGCCACGCGCCGGCGCGCGCGAAGAGCACGCACGCGAGCTGGCTGGCCGCGTCCTTGAGCGTGAAATACTGATGGCCGCTCGCCTGCTTGCGGTAGTTGCTGATCTCGCCCTCGACCCACACGACGCCGACTCGTTCTTCCAAAACCGTGCGCACCGCGCGGGTGATTTCCGTGACAGAATAAACGTGCGCAGCGGGCGTGGAAACCGCGTTGGCGAAGAGATCGGGCGTCATGGCTTGACCGGAAAACGACAGCCGCTAAGCTTCATTGCGATGGTGAGCACGCTCAAGATTTACGAAATTCTGGAAGACGCAAAGATCGAGGACAAGCACGCACGCGCCATCACAATGGCGATCGAACGGGCGATCGACGACTCGCTCGAGCAGAACAACAAGGCGCAAGCTTTAGTGCTGGCGACCAAGGGAGATGTGGCCCTGCTCAAGGAAGACTTGTTCAAAGTTCGCGAGGAGCTGGTCAAATTGGTTTCCGATACGAAGGCGGAGATCATCAAGTGGATGTTCATCTTCTGGATCGGTCAGCTCGCGGCGTTCGTTGCTTTTCTCAAGCTGTTCGTTCACTAGCGCGGTACGCCTCGGCCAAAAGCGAAATCGGATGCGCGACGCGCATGTCGCAGCCTGATTCGCGCAGCCCTGTTTGCAACTGGATCGTGCAACCCGGATTCGCCGACGCCACCACTCGCGCGCCGGTCTTCGCGATGTTCGCCATTTTGCGCTCGAGCAATTTCGCGGACATCTCGGGCTGCGTGATATTGTAAATCCCGGCGCTCCCGCAGCACCACGTTGCTTCCGGCAGCTCGACGAGCTCGACGCCGGGAATCATGCGCAGCAACTCGCGCGGCTGACGCGAGATTTTCTGTCCGTGGCAAAGGTGACACGCCTCGTGGTAGGTGACGGAAAGCGGTTGATAGTTGATAGTCGATAGTTGATAGGGCGGAGCCGCGAGGCCGATTGCGATCAGCCATTCGTGAATGTCGCGCAGCTTTGCCGACCACTGCGCCGCGCGCGCGGCGTAGCGCGGATCGTGCGCGAGCAGCTCGTCGTAATGTTTCAAATGTGAACCGCAGCCCGCCGCGTTCGTGATGATCGCGTCGAGCGTTTCGAGCGAGCCGGCCGAGCGCTCCATCGCGTTGATGTTGCGCCGCGCCATTTCGCGCGCCCATTCGATCTCGCCATTGTGCGCGTGCAATGAGCCGCAGCAATGCTGCCAGCCCGGCGTCACCACTTCGCAGCCATTGCGCAAGAGCACATCGACCGTGTCGCGATTCACGTCCGGGAACGCGAGGTCCTGCACGCAGCCCGTGAGCATGCCGACGCGAAATCGCCGCTCGCGCGGCAACTCGATTTCCGCGATCAGCCGATCCGAAAAATCGCGCTGGATGCGCGGCGTGAGCGGCTCGAGCTCGCGCAGCCGCCGCGGCAGCAATCGCGTGAGCCCGCACTTGCGCACGAGCCATTCCGCGCCCGAAGCCTGGTACCAGCGCAGCAGCCGCCCGATCGCGCGGAGCAGCATCGGCCGGGTGAAAATCAGCCGCAGCGTGAGCGCGCGGACGAGATCGCGCGACGGATTGGCGAGCACCCGCGCCTGCTCGATGTCCGCGCGCGCGGCTTCGAACATCGGCGCGTATCGCACGCCCGCCGGGCACGCCGTCTCGCACGCGAGGCAGCCGAGGCAAAAGTACAGCTCGTCGCCGAACGCCTCGGTCACGCCGAGCTTGCCATCGGCGATGCCGCGCATAAGCGCGATGCGACCGCGCGGGCTGTTGCGCTCGTGCTTCGTCTCGTCGTAGGTCGGGCAAGTGGGCAGGCACATCCCGCAATGGATGCACTGCTGGAGCACCGAGTAATCAAGCTGCGCGAGGTGAAGGGATTGAGTCATCGCAGTGGCAAACGGCGAAATCGCGCATGCGTCCTGCCGATTGAAACCAGACCGCCCCGCTCAAGGCCGGCTTGGTAATCGCGCAAGACCGGGGACACCGCGGCGTAAAAGCTTTCACCCGTGAGCCCTTGCCGTCGGACGTAAACGACCGAAGGCGACTCATCGCGCGCGAGCGCCAGAAGTTGCGGAAAATCGCGATCCAGCGTCACCACAATCCGGCCGTCCATTTTTGCCCGTCGCAGAATTTCATCGTCGGGCGCCGTCGCCATATCGATCTCCGATGTATGCACTGCGTCGCAGCCGTCGCGGCGAAAAAGTTCAGCCGCCGAGAGCGGTGTTCCTTGATCAAGGAGCAACTTCATCTCGCACCCGCCACGTCCTCCCAGTCCACGCTCTCGTCGAGCGCCTCAGCCGCAAAACGCAAGGCCTGTTCCGCATCCTCCGCTTCCAGCTCCGGGTAATCTTTTTTCCAAGCTTCCGGAGTTTTGTAAGTCGCGACAATATCGAGCACCCGGCGCACCGTGAGCCGGTATCCCCGGATGCACGGCTGCCCGTTCATTTTTCCGGGCTCGATCGTGATTCGGTCAAATGTCATGCGGGCAGCCTAGCAGGCAATCAGTCGAAAATCTTCCCCGGATTCAGAATGCCGCTCGGATCGAGCGCGCGCTTGAGCTGCTTCATCAGCGCGAGGCTCGCGTCGCCGAGGGCGCGGGGCAGGAAGCTCTTCTTCGCAAGACCGACGCCGTGCTCGCCGGTGATCGTGCCGCCGAGTCGCACCGCATATTCGAAAATCTCGCGCATCGCGTGCTCGACGCGCGCCATTTCATCGGCGTTGCGTTCGTCGGTGAGAAAGGTCGGGTGCAAATTGCCGTCGCCCATGTGGCCGAAGGTGCCGACGCGCAGCCGATGCCGCGCAGCGACTTCCTGGATGAAGTTGATCATCTTCGTCAGCTCGCTGCGCGGGACCGTGGCGTCTTCGAGAATCGTTGTCGGCGAAACGCGCGCGAGCGCGGAAAACGCGGAGCGCCGGGCCGTCGCGAGCCGCGCGGCTTCTTCCGCGTTCGTCGCGGAAGTCACTGTCATTGCGCCGCAGCTTCGCGCGATCTCCTCCATTTTCGCCGCTTCCTCCGCGACGAC
>Ga0137395_10000822_pt1 | contig 13639 bp, 13 predicted proteins | sample czobulk216metaG_FD_108283 | JGI IMG/M metagenome (GOLD analysis project Ga0137395, IMG submission 108283) | Vadose zone soil microbial communities from Angelo Coast Range Reserve, California, USA - czobulk2.16 metaG | ecosystem: Environmental > Terrestrial > Soil > Vadose zone | place: USA...
GGGCGCTTGTTCGGGATGGTCCAGGGCAAAGCCAATCAGTGGATCCATGTGCTCTTGCCCGTGCTGCTGGCAGCGCTGCGCACCCTCGGCGATGCCCCCGCACGCTCCCTCACGGCCCTGGCCCAGCGGCTCGGCGTCTCGGAGGCCGACGCCGCCATCGTCGTCGTCCCGCTGGAGGAGGCGCCAGCACCCATGGTCGCCATCCCAGACGCCGCGCCGGCCTCCCCCCTTTTGCCCATGACGGGACAGAACGGCGGATCGTCCGCCCCCACGACCCTGTTGCACAGCAAGCGAGTTAGAGCGGGAAGAAAAGAGATCACACCGTCAAAAATATCCGGCTCGTCAATGCGCTCCTCGTCATCCTCTTGCTGAGCGACACTCACGGCGGTCGTGTCCATGATCGGCGCATCGCGGAGGCCACCCCCTCCCCGCTCCCGGCCGGGAGTGGGTTGTTGCAGGATCTGGGCTTCCTGTCCTTCACGCTCCCTGAGGTGGAGATCCTGATGCCGACGAAGAAGCCACGCGGTACGGAGCTGACCCGGGAGCAGCAACGGGCCAACCAGGTGCTCCACCAGCGGCGACTCCGGATTGAGCACGTCAACAGGAGTGTCAAGCGCTGCCGCATTGTGAAAGACCGGATCCGCTTGTGGAAGGAGGGCGTCCGCGATCTGGTGATGGAACTCTGTTGTGCCCTGCACAACTTCCGGGTGCGCTTGAATCCGTGGCAGCCCATGGTTTAATCGGGATAAACTCAATAGCTCACTCCGGTATTGACATCGAAAGCAGGTCAGCACCACAGTCCGCATGCCCCGGCGCGTCACCAGGCAGTCACGGCCACCCAGCTCCGCGTCAGGTAATCACTCATCGTCAAGGACAGCAGCAAGGCCAGCCAGAAAAAGCCTACTCCGACGAAGACCCAGGTGAGCCGACTGCTGTCGCGTACGTGCATGAAGAAGAGCATGACCAGCAGCGCTTTACCGACGGCGATGGTCATTGCTACGATGGTGTTGAGGTATCCGCCCAGACCGATGAAAGCGATGCCTATCGTGAGGAGGGTGAGCGCCAACAGGGTGACAAAAACTCGGTAGTAGATCTGTCGCGAGACGATGTGTTGCGCCATCAGTGCCGCCCAATGAGATAGAGGAGAGGAAAGAGAAAAATCCAGACGATATCTACGAAGTGCCAGTAGAGGCCGACGATCTCGATCGGGGTGTAGTACATAGGCGAGAAACGGTTACGCCAGGCCAGCCAGACGAGGACGGTCAGCAGGCCAATGCCAATGATCATATGCAGGGCATGCATACCCGTCATGCCGAAATAAAAGGAAAAGAAGAGCTGTACCTGGCGGGCGTGCGGTCCCGCATAGAGAAACCCGCTACCCGGCACCAGGTGGTCCGCGAACTTGTGTGTATACTCTACGGTCTTGAGGCCTAGAAACACCAGCCCAAGCAGCATGGTGAGCAGCAGGAAGCCGACTAGGAGCTGGCGCTGACCAACCTGGGCCGCATGGACCGCCAGCACCATGGTTAGACTACTACTGATCAACACCACCGTATTGATACTGCCGAGCACGAGGTCCAGGTGATGACTGCCTTCGGCAAAAGCCACCGCGTAGACCGAGCGATACACCGCATACCCCGTGAACATGCCGCCAAAGAACATGATCTCGGTCAGGAGAAACACCCACATGCCAAGATGAGAGGCCTCGGACTGCTGCGCAATATCGTCAAAGTGAGGTGCCAGAGCGGCATGACGCTCAGACAACGTGCACCTCCTGAGGACCATAGGCATATGCCTCTTCCTTCACCTCGGGTGTCTGTGCGAAGTTGTCAGTGGGTGGTGGTGAAGAAGTCTGCCATTCCAGGCCCTTCGCGCCCCATGGGTTAGGGCCGGCGACTGCACCGTAGCGTAACGACCAGATGAAGTAGACCAACGGGATCATATACCCGACCCCGAGGATCGACGCACCGGCCGACGACATGACATGCAAGACCTGGAATTCGGCCGGGTAGAAATGATATCGTCGTGGCATGCCAAGGTAGCCCAGCAGGAACTGGGGGAAAAACGTCAGGTTGAACCCGATAAAAATGATCAGCGCGGCTAATTTTCCCCAGCCCTCCGGATACATGCGCCCGGTTATTTTGGGCCACCAGAAATGCAGGCCGCCGAGGTAGCCCATGACTGCTCCCCCCACCATGATGTAGTGGAAGTGCGCGATGACAAAGTAGGTATCGTGGACATGCACGTCGACCGCCAGCGCCGCCAGGAACAGGCCGGTGAGGCCACCTATAGTGAACAGGCCAATGAAGCCAAAGGCGTACAGCATTGGTGTGTCGTAAGCAATGGAACCCTTGTAGAGCGTGGCCGTCCAATTAAACACCTTGATGGCGGAAGGAATCGCCACCAGCATACTCATGAAGGAGAACACCATGCTCGCATACACGGATTGGCTACTGACGAACATGTGGTGTCCCCACACAAAGAAGCCCAGCACGGCAATGGCGACGCTGGAAAAGGCCACGAAGTTATAGCCGAAGATCCGCTTCCTGGAAAAGCAGGGGATCAGTTCGCTGATCACGCCCATGGCGGGCAGAATCATGATGTACACGGCTGGATGCGAGTAAAACCAGAATAAGTGCTGGAACAGCACCGGGTCACCGCCCAGGGCCGGATCGAAGATGCCGATGCGGAAGACGCGCTCGAGCGCCACGAGCACGATGGCAATAGCCAGGACTGGTGTCCCCAGGACCATGATCAGGCTCGTGGCGTAATGCGCCCAGATGAAGAGCGGTAACCGAGACCAGGTCAGGCCAGGGACGCGCATGGTGTGGATGGTGACGATGAAGTTGAGCCCCGTCAAGATGGACGAGAAACCCGTAATGAAGACCCCCAATACCGTGAGGATAACATGGGTGTTGGCATACGTACTGCTGTAGGGAGTGTAGAATGTCCAGCCCGTGTCCACGCCGCCAGTGACCACTGCCGTGAGAGTAAAGAGGGCACCGAGGGCAAAAATATACCAGCTCAGCAGATTCAGGCGGGGGAATGCGAGGTCACGCGCGCCGATCATCAGGGGGACGAGAAAGTTCCCCAGGACCGCCGGAATCGATGGGATCAAAAAGAACCAGACCATGATCACGCCGTGCATGGTGAACAATTTGTTGTACGTCTCGGATTGCACCAGGTCACCCTGGGGTGTCAGCAACTCCAGACGCATGACCACCGCTGCCGCACCACCCACGAAAAAGAGCAGGGTGATCGAGGCCAGATAGAGCAAGGCGATACGCTTATGATCGGTCGTGAAGAGCCACGCCTTGATGCCGTAATTGACGTTCAGATAGTGTGCACGAGGGATGACAACTGGGTTCATGATGGCGTTCCTGTCTTTCCTCCCCCCAGGGATCTGATGTAGGCAATGAGCTGCAACAAGCCTTCTTCGCTGATCAGGCCCTGGAACGTGGGCATGATGGGTTGATACCCGGCGACAATCTTGGCGGTCGGGTACAGCACCGATTCGCGGATGTAGGCTTCGTCGGCACGCACCGTTTCCCCGCTGTGCAGCCGTACCGTCTGCCCGAACAGCCCCACCAGCGATGGGCCACTCCCCGGGCCATCGGCGCGATGGCACGTGGCGCACCCGAGTTGCTGAAACAGCCGCGCACCTGCCGCGACCGGCGATTCCCCGGTGGCGCCACCGCTCAGCCATGTCTCGTACGCAGTTGGGGTCAGCACCACCACGCGGCCACCCATGCCAGCGTGTGCGGTGCCGCAATACTGCGCGCAAAAGAGATGGAAGGTCCCGGGCCTGGTGGCTTCAAACCAGGTAGCGGTATACTGTCCAGGCACGACGTCCATTTTGACACGAAAGGCCGGAACGAAGAAGCTGTGAATCACGTCTTCCGACGCCATCGTTAATTTCACCGGACGCCCCACGGGGATGTGTAACTCGTTGATCTCACGCTGCCCTTCGGGGTGCTGGAACTTCCACATCCACTGCTTGCCAACGACAGCGATCTCCATGGCGTCCGCCGGCGGACTCGCCATAGTGAAATACAGGTTGGCGCCCCAGACGAACATGATCATGGTGAGTCCGAGAGGGATAACGGTCCACAATAACTCCAGCCGTACGTCGCCGAGGATCGGTCGCGGCTGTTCTGCCTCCGAGCGACGGCGGTATTTGACGGCGAAATACAGGACCAGGGAAAAAATGAGCATGGCGAAGAAGACGCTGACAGCCAGCAAGAACATGAACAGTGCGTCCACACGCGCGGCGCCAGTAGAGGCCTGCTCTGGGAATAGCGGTAGATCGGAAAGCATAGTCGCTCAGTCCTGCTCGCGAGGCGGTCGCGTGTCTGCGGCCTCAGGGCGTGCTCTCTGGCGTCGGTCCCGGCGGAACATGACGCCCATAAAAACTCCCAGTCCCAGCACAGTGACCAGGCCGGCCAGTCGGATGACGTTCATGATGGCCAGGCCGTACTTGCCAGTTAATGGATCGTAATGATAGCAAAACAACAGGAGCTGATCGATAGGGGATCCGAAGCGGTTATCAGCCGCTTCCACCAGGCCCAGACGCAGCTCCCGAGGGGCATAGGCGAGGCCGTAGAAGTAGCGGGCCAGCTTGCCCTGCGGGGTCACGATCATGAGCCCGGCGGCGTGCGCAAACTGGTCTGTGGCAGCATCGTAGGTATACCGAAAACCCACGGTAGTAGCCAGCCGCTGGATCGCCTCCGGCTCGCCGGTGAGGAAATGCCAGCCGTGGGTTGTCCCAGAACGGCCGTAGCGCTCCAGGTATTGCGCCTTTTTCGCTGCCGCCACTGCCGGGGTGTCGCGCGCATCAATGCTCACGATGAGCACGTCAAATTGCTGCCCGACGGTCCATGGGAGCATCCGCAAGCTGGCGAGCAACGCGTCGAGCACTAACGGACAGAGGCGTGGACATTGGTAGTAGTCGAGGATCAGGATCACGGGCCTGGCGCCAAAATACTCCCCCAGTTGTACCACTGTGCCGGCCTCATCACGAAACTCCGACTCGAGCGGGAGCTGGGCATCCAGGCGTTGCTCGAGACCAACGTCACGCAGCAGCGCTGGTCGCGCCTCGTGCGCCCCGGTTGTGGAACATAGCAGGCAGAGTAGCAAGGTGAGCGCGAGGGGGAAAGACAGGCGATAGCTCGACATCGTCATCCCCCTCCCCCTGGCGACTGCGATGCCCCATCTCCGGTCTGCGGCGCTCGGTTCTCCCGCCATATCGGTAGGCCGCGCTCGAGCAACAGCTCGAGCGCGCGGTCAATCGGTATTCTGACGAAGCCAGCGGCCTCATCCACCCAGCCATAGCTGGACAGCACCAGGTTTTCAGCCGTGCGCATCTGCTGCAGGTCATGAGCCGGGGCGACTTGCAGGCGTGGCTCTGGGAGCGGTTGCCGAGTCTCGGCCAGTGGCGACGGCGGCACCTGCAACTTCGCCCAACGTGCAGCGAAGTCGTCGAACAGCCAGTACGCCACCAGGAGCACGACAATGGTGATAACCGCCAGGCCGATCCCAAACATGAGGATGAGCCGGACCTGCACGTCGCTCTCTTCGTGATGACGGCTCGTACTGTCAGCGCTAGATGGCGTCTCAGCCATGCTCGATCGCTCCCTGTAAACGTGGGTCGTGCAGGGGCAGGAGGGGTCGCCTTTGCAGTTGCCACACAAAGACGGCGATCCAGAGCCCGCCCATACCAAGAGGCGCCACGACGTCCAGCCAGTGGACGTCGAGCCCGGTGGGATGGAAGGCTGGCATCACGAGCCAGAACAGATCGACCAGGTGCATGCCGATGATCGCCAGCGCCACGCTTGCAAGTCTATACACGCTACGCTTGGTGCCACGAGACAGCAGCACCAGGAAAGGGAGGGTGAAGTGAAACACCAGCAACAACAACCCGATCCATTGCCAGCCACCCTGTGTCCGGTGCACATACCAGGGAATCTCCTCGGGCAGATTCCCAGACCAGATAATCAGGAATTGGGAAAAAGCGATGTACGCCCAGAGCATAACAAAGGCCAGCAGAAGGTTCCCGAGGTCGTGAAAATGGGCCGGAGCGACCACGCCGGCAAACGGTGCGAAATCCGCCAACAGTGCCGTGGCGACAATGGCAAAGGCCAGAGCCGCCAATCCCTGACTAACGATGTAGACGATTCCATAGACCGTCGAGTACCAGTAGGGCTCCAGGGACATCACCCAATCTATCGCCGCGAAGGTCACCGTAATCCCGTAGAGCACCAGGCCGAGCCCGCTGAGCAGTTGCAGGCGACGTCGCAGAGCGCGCGCGGTCGGTCTCTCCTGCACCTGGTCGTGCAGGAGAGACCATCTATTCAAGAAATACGCCACGACGAGCCAGACCGCAAAGTACACACCGGTCCGCAGCACGAAAAAGGGTACATTTAGGTACAGGCTCTTGTGCCGCAAGAGTGCGTCGCTGGCCACGGCTTGCGGACGAGCCCAGATATACAGATCGTGCACGCCGAACAAGAGCGGCACAACCAGCACCAGCATCAGCGGCAACGTCCGGGTCCCCGCTTCGAGTACGCGCTGGATCACTACCCCCCAGGCCCCTCCTGCCAGGTGGTGCAGCATGACAATGGCGAGGCAGCCGAGCGCCAAGCCAAGCCAGAAAAGATAGGCCAGCAGGTAGGAACGGAAAAACTGCCCTGGATTGAGGAAGACTCCCACTAGGCAGAGCCCCGCTCCTGCCGCGCCGACCATGAGGGCACGTTGTTGCAGCCGCTGCACGTATGGTCGTAAGGTTGCACTGTGCGTCATTTGTTGGTGCCCTGCAGTTGTGGACGTACGGCAACCGGGACATCTGCCAGTGTCGCGTGCTGGCTCAGTTGCAGCGCGCGCATATATGCCGCAATGGCCCAGCGGTCATGAGAAGTGACCTGCGCGGCGTAATCTGGCATAGCCCCGAAGCCATGGGTCATGACGTCGAAGAAGTACCCAATGGGTGCTTCGCGCAGGCGGTCAATGTGCAACGATGGAGGACGACGAAAGCCACGGCGTACGACCATACCCTGGCCCTGGCCGACGTGGTCGTGACATGGCGTACAATAGATGTTGTAGCGTTCCTGTCCTCGCTCCAGGAGTGATCGTGTCACCGGGAATGGCAGGGTATCGGCCAGCATGCCGGCGATTTTTCCAATGTACAGATGCTCATCGAGCTGCGCCTGGCCACGCGCGACGGTCCCTTCCACAAGCGGCCGCGCCGAACGACCATCTCCGAAAAACGGACCTGGCGCATAGGGCTTGTACTTCGGTTGATTCGCCATCTCCTGGGGGCATCCCGCTGTGAAGATGACGCAGAGGGCGAGACATCCCCAGGTGAGGAGGCTCAAGGAGCGCGCCACTATCTTTTCAGGGCTCAACGTCGGAGACCTCCCGCGCCTTGACACTTTCCAGGAACCGCCTCGTCTCGTCGCGGTCGAATTGGGGATCTCTGGCCTCGATACATAAGAAAAAGCCGTTGCGAGTCGCCAGTTCGAAACGCGGCACATTGAAGAGGGGATGATAGGGCATCGGTAACCCATTGAGGGCGAGCATGCCGAGCACCGCCGCCAGAGCCGCCACCAGGATAGTCAGCTCAAAAGTGACCGGGATGAAGGCTGGCCAACTGTGCAACGGCCGCCCCCCGACGTTGAGCGGATAGTCGATCGCCGCCATCCAGTACTGCATCACATAGCCGCCAACGCCGCCGACTATACCCCCGAGCAAGACGAGGAACGGCAGCCCGGTGCGCTGGAAGTCCAGGGCTTCCGCGAGCCCCTCGACGGGAAACGGCGTGTAGGCGTCCATCTGCCGATATCCCGCCTGGCGGGCGCCCCGTGTCGCTGCCAGCAGCTCGTCCGGGGTGCTAAATTCGGCGAGCACGCCATAGAGAGAAGATGGTGTGTGCATATCTCAGTGCCCTCTCCCACCCGGACTCGACGTTTCAGACCCACTCCTCCCTGCCGTATCGGCTACGAGCTCGCGCAGCTCGAAAATCGAGATCATGGGGAGGAAGCGCAGAAACAAGAACAATAAGGCGAGAAACAGTCCAATCGACCCCACAAAAGTCGCCCAGTCCCACCGCGTCCCGGCGTACATACCCCATGACGACGGCAGGAAATCGCGATGCAAACTGGTGACTACGATGATATAGCGCTCCAGCCACATGCCGATGTTCACGATGAGCGCGATCACGAACAGCGCCAGGACGTTGGCCCTGACACGGTTGAACCAGAGCACCTGCGGTACCACGATGTTGCACAGGATGAGCGCCCAATATAAGGGAGCATACGGGCCACGCATGCGGTTCAACGTCATAGACGCTTCATAGGGATTGCCCCCGTACCAGGCCATGAACACTTCCATCAGATAGCCATAGGCGACGATCAAGCCAGTCGCCAGAATAATCATCGCCATATTCTGCAGGTGTCGCATGGTGATAAAGTCTTCCAGTTTGTAGATGGCACGGATGGGAATAGAGAGCGTCATGACCATGGCAAAGCCAGAATAAATCGCCCCCGCCACGAAATAGGGGGGAAAGATGGTGCTGTGCCAGCCCGGCACGACGGCCACGGCAAAGTCGAGACTGACCACCGTGTGCACCGACACCACCAGCGGCGTCGCCAGCCCCGCCAGGAGGAGGGACGCCATCTGGTAACGAGACCAGTGTCTTGCCGAGCCCCGCCAACCCATGGCCAGAAGCCCATAGCTGGCGCGCGCCAGGCGATGCTGCGACCGATCGCGCAACGTGGCCAGGTCAGGAATCAGCCCCACGTACCAGAAGAGCAGGGACACGGTGGCATAGGTTGAGACGGCAAAAACGTCCCACACCAGGGGGCTACGAAACTGCGGCCACACCCCCATCGTACTGGGATAGGGAAACAGCCAGTAGAAAAACCACGGACGCCCCAGATGGAGGATGGGAAATAGTCCGGCACAGGCGACGGCAAACAGCGTCATCGCTTCGGCAAAACGGTTTATCGAGGTGCGCCACTCCTGACGCATGAGCAAGAGGATCGCCGAAATCAGCGTGCCGGCATGGCCGATACCGATCCACCAGACGAAGTTGACGATGGCAAAGCCCCACGCCACCGGGACATTGACCCCCCAGATGCCGATGCCAACGGCCAGGAGAGAGGCAATCGCATACATCAACAGCAGTACCAGGGCGAAGGATACGCCGAAGCCGACAAACCAGCCCAGGGTCGTGCGGCGGGTGAGGACAATGGCGCTAATCTTGTCCGTGACCGAGGCGTAGGTGTGGCCAGGCTCGATGACCGCCGCCTGCCGCTGGGGGGCTGCGGATGCGATGTCCTGTGCCCGACTGCCCGGTTCCGGTGGGCTGCCCGTGTCCTCACTCATGGATCGATCCTTCTGCCCCGGTCGTGCGCCGCGCTGGTCTACCCGTGCTCCTGAGGCGGCGTCAGCGCGGGATTGGGATTACGCAATTTTGCCAGGTACGTCGTGCGTGGCCGCGTGTTCAACTCTGCCAGCAAGCTGTAGTGCAGCGGTTCGCCCCTGAGCCTGGCGACACGGCTGTGCGGATCGTTGATGTTCCCGAAGACGATCGCCCCGGTCGGGCATGCCGCCTGGCAGGCAGTGACCACGTCTCCATCGCGGATGTGCCGGTTCTCCTTCTCCGCCTCAATGCGGGCGACGTTGATGCGCTGCACACAATAGGTGCATTTTTCCATCACCCCGCGTGTGCGCACCGTGACATTCGGGTTGCGCAGCGCCTTCAAGCTGGGTGTCTGATCATCGGCGTACTGGAGAAAATTGAAACGCCTGACCTTGTAGGGGCAGTTGTTTGAACAATAGCGCGTGCCCACACAGCGATTGTAGACCATGTCGTTCAGCCCTTCGCTACTGTGCACCGTGGCTGCCACTGGACACACCACTTCGCACGGGGCGTTTTCGCAGTGCATGCATAAAACAACCTGGTGGTAGGTCTCAGGATTGTCCAGGGTCCCCTTGTAGTAGCGGTCGATGCGTAGCCAGTGCATTTCTCGGCCACGCGCCACCTCGGTTTTCCCGACAATGGGAATGTTGTTTTCCGCCTGGCAGGCGATGGTGCAGGCGTTACAGCCGATGCAGGCATTCAGATCGATCGCCATGCCCCAGGCAGAGCCCTCGTACGCGTGCTGGGGATAGAGCGTCAACTCCGGGGCAGGCATATGGGCCATGTCGTGCACGAAATGCGGCTGCGCCAGAAAGTGTTCGAGGGTGCCGACCCGTACGAGATGGCGCCCCTCCATGCTGTGGTGGTGCTGTGTGGTGGCCAGCGCGTAGCGCTCGCCGGTTGGGTGGATCTCCAGACCAGAGCCGAACCAGGGAGCCTCGGACGTACGTAAGGCATAGGCATTGAACCCGGTGCCTGTGCCGACTTTCCCCGCCCGCCAGCGCCCGTATCCCAGATGGATGGTCACCGCCTCATCGGCCTGGCCAGGGAGGAGCCAGACGGGAGCACGCACCGTGCGGCCCTGGTAGCGCAGTTCCACTACCTCCTCGTTCCTGAGCCCAAGCCGCTCGGCGGTGGCCGGACTGAGCAGGGCAGCATTGTCCCAGGTGAGCTTGGTGAGGGGTTTCGGGAGTTCCTGCAGCCAGCCATTATTGGCAAAGCGGCCATCCCAGACCGTCGGGTCAGGACGAAAAATCAGCTCCAACCCCTGTGGGGCCGCAGCTGGCTGCTCGCCGGCGAGGGTCGGCACGCTGGGGCTCTTGGTTTCCCGGTGAGGCAAGGCCGTGTCAGGCACCAGGCCGTCATGGAGCGCTGTGCGCCAGAAGCGTTCGAAATTCTCCCCGTGGTGCTGGCTTTGCCAGTAGTCACGCACGATGGCATAGCCCGAGCGCTCAGGCTGCCCCAGGAGTGCCGCCAGCAGTTCGTGCGCCGATTTGCCGCCATAGAGAGGCGCAATCAGCGGTTGCATGATGCTCACCGTGCCGTCGTAGGCCCGTGCATCACTCCACGCTTCCAGAGCGTGCGCCTCGGGGATATGCCAGTGACACAGGGCCGACGTCTCGTCTTCATAGAGCCCCAGGTGGACGCGCAGCTTGACCTTGGAGAGCCATTCGGAAAAGTGCAAGTTTGCTGGTGCCGTGTAGACCGGGTTGCCACCCAGCATGACGAGCATGTCCACCTTCCCAGCCTCTATGTCTCTGACCAGCGCGTCAAGCGACTCCAGGTGGTCGACAGGCTGAGCCTCCACCGGGGCAGTATAGACCACGGTGTTGCCCACATTGCCCAGCGCATGGTTCACGGCATGCGCCAGTGCATGGACTACAGGTGGCTGCTGTTCGCCGACCAGCACGACACTGGTCTGCCGATGCTGTTGCAGGTCACGCACCACGGCTCTGACCCATGGCGCCTGCGGCTCGGGCATCTCGCTCGGCATATCGTGTGCGGCGATGGCACCCAGTTCCCGCGCCACAGCGCGGGCAAACGCCGCGATCATACTGGGGCGCAATGGCAAACAGTGATCAGCCATAGCGCCCGTGAGGGAAGGCGTGCTCTCAATGACGTACAGCCGGTTCATCGCCGTGTGCCCGGCTCGCACCTGGCGTTTCGCCGTGAAGTCGCGGGCATACCGCAGGCTCCCAGGGCCAGGAGAGAGAAAATCCGCCTCAAGTGCGAGGATCACGTCAGCTTTATCAAAGTGGTAGATCGTATTAACCTCTTCGCCCAAGGCGAGGCGTGCACCGGCTCGGGCCGTGTCGCGGGTCACTGGTTCGTACTGGTGCCAGGCAGCCAGGGGAAACGTGGTGCGTAGGGCCTCGAACTGCGCGGCAAGGGTCAGTGACGTGACGGTCTCGGTCAACACCCGCAGCCCCGCACCTTTCTTGAGGCGTTGGGTCTCCAGAGCGGCACTAATGGCGGTCAGAAAGGCACTCCAGGTACTGATGCGTCCCGCATTGCTCACCACCTGCGAGCGATCCGGATCGTACAACGACAGCACCGCAGCCTGGGCGAAGACGTCAGTGGCCCCCAGGCTGGCAGGGTGCTCGGGATTGCCCTCGATCTTCGTGGGACGTCCCATATGGCTTTCCGCCAGTACCCCGTTGGCGATCCCGCCGAGGGGGAGGGCCGTGGCAAAAAACAGCGGTTTGCCAGGCACCATCTCCTCCGGGGCCCGGACATACGGCATGATGTGCTCCTCGGGCTGGCGCGAACAGGCGCTCAGACCCGCCAGAGCCAGCGAGGCTCCCATAAGCTGCAAAAATCTACGACGACTGACGGGATCGTGCCATTCCGCGGCCTGGTGCGGGAACTCGCGGTATAAGAACTCTGCAAACTCCCTGGTTGCCGCCACTTCCTCGAGACTGCGCCAATACTGCTGACCTTGCTCCGCCTGCAGGCGGGCACGGAGAGCACCCAGATCGAGAGGGGTGGTTTGCCGCTGAGATGGTTTCATCGGTGACACACCGAACACGACGTACGTTTGGCGATATGATATTCCTGCACCAGCTTCCTCCCAAGCGTCAACTGGTCTTCCGACGGCTTCCAGTCCATGCTGAACACAAAGGCCCGCGGCCTGACGAAGCGTTCCGGTTCTCGATGGCACGCAAGACACCACTCCATGAGCAGCGACTGCTGCCGCCACATCAGCGGCATCTCGTCGACGCGCCCATGGCACGTCACACAGCCCATGCCTTTCTGCACATGGATGCTGTGATCGAAGTAGACAAAATCGGGGAGGTCATGGACTCTGACCCAAGCGAGTGAGGTGTCAGTGCGCAAGCTGGTGCGCACCGGTTCGAGCATGGGGCTCTCAGCCCAGATCTGGGTGTGGCAGTTCATACAGGTTTTGGTGGGCGGAATGCCAGCGACGGCGGATTCCTCCACAGAGGTGTGACAGTAGCGGCAGTCGATACCGATGCCACTGACGTGATGCTTATGGCTGAAGGGTACTGGTTGTCTACGCACAACGCCAGCTTCGGTCACGTAGGGTGAGCGGTTCACAGCGAGCACGACCCAGGCAAGCACCGCCAGGAGAAAGACCGCCCCGAAGATGCTCAGTCTGGCAAAGGTGTTCGTGCTCGGGCGAAATATCTGTGCCATGCAAGACTCTTCGTCTATTACTCGTCATGCGATCCTTGTGACCCAGGATGAGAGTAATTCCTGGTGCCATCTGCACAGACACGATTGGGAGCTAGGACGCGCGCCAGGGCACATGGGCCCCTTACCCTGCGCCCGACCGCCTCCCTGGGCACTCCACCGAGGCGGCCACAAACTGATATACTACTTCTCGTAACGAGAGATCTGCAAGCCCAGAATTCTATCATACCAGAGGTGGACTAGGGGCCACTTCCCACGCCGTGGTCGCCGCCTACACCTACTGTATATCTCGACGTCATTTTTTTGGTGGCAAGCAGTTGCGGGCACGATAGTGGTCACATCGAGCCACTCGTTGCGCATGCATTGGCGGGGCACTGGGCGACACATGGAGGGCCTGCGGAACGGATACAACACCGTCATCCGCCGCCCGCGCCGCCCGTAGCACCCATGCGCAGCATCAAGGCCGGCGTCCACGGCTGCCCCCGAGGGGTTGCACCCATCACGCACCACCCAGCGATGCGGGACAACCCTGTGGGCGCATACGGGCGCATACGGGAGGAGCCACGA
>Ga0137395_10000823_pt1 | contig 13634 bp, 10 predicted proteins | sample czobulk216metaG_FD_108283 | JGI IMG/M metagenome (GOLD analysis project Ga0137395, IMG submission 108283) | Vadose zone soil microbial communities from Angelo Coast Range Reserve, California, USA - czobulk2.16 metaG | ecosystem: Environmental > Terrestrial > Soil > Vadose zone | place: USA...
AGTCGGGTGCAAGACGAACGGCTACTTCTACGGGACACCGCCGCCGACGGTGACGGGGATCGCGCCGGCGACGGGGCCGCCGGCGGGCGGGACAGCGGTGACGATCACGGGGACGAATTTCGTGACGGGCGCGACGGTGGCGCTCGGGGGCGCGGCGGCGACGGGGGTGGCGGTCGTCAATGCGACGACGATCACGGCGACGACCGCCGCGCACGCGGCGGGCGTGGTCGATGTCGTGGTGACCAATCCGGACGCGCAAGTGGGGACGCTGCTCGCCGGCTTCACGTATTCGGCGGCGGTGGTGCAGGACAGCTTTACGGGCGTCGACGGGACGCTGCTGACGGCGCATACGCCGGACGTGCATCCGCTCGGCGCCGGCTGGGTGCTGCAGGGCGGGGCGCCGACGCCGACGCTCCAGGGCGCGCGGATCGCGGTACCGGGGACGGGGCCGGGCCATCTGCAGACGACAGTGGACGCGGGCGCGATGGACGTGGCCGTGGCGGTGGACTACCTCGTGGGGAGTGGCCCCGGCATGGGTGCGGTCGTGGCCCGGCTGACGGATACGGCCAACCATTTCGTGCTGCTGACGATCGGCAACTCGCTGCAACTGTTCAAGAAACAGTCGGGCGTCTACATGCTGATGGCGAGCCAACCGCTGCCGGCGACACTGGTGGCGGGGAGTACGCACCGGCTGGAGATCCATGCGACGGGCACCTTACTCGAGGGCTTCTGGGACGGTGCGAAACTGCTGCAGGCGACGGATGCCTTCAATCAGACGGCGACGCGGCACGGGCTGGATTGGAACTCGGGCTTCGACACGACGACGCGGTACGACAACTTCGCGGTGACGCCTACCCTTGCCACCGTGTCGCCGTTCGTGATCAACGCGACCTTCGACAGCACGATCAACAACGATGCAAACGCCGCGACCATCAAGAACAAGATCAACGAGGCGATCGCGGTGTATCAATCGATGTTCAGGGATCCCATCACGGTCAACATCACGTTTGCGAAGATGGGCACGGGTCTCGGACAGAGTTCTACATTTTTCTGCAACGTCTCGTACGCCACGTTCCGCGCAGCGCTACTGGCGGATGCGAAGAGCGGGGACGACACGACCGCGATGTCGCAGCTCCCCTCGAGCGCAAACAATCCGGTGAACGGCAATTCAAGCATCAACGTCAAGACCGCGAATCTCAGGGCGGTTGGTATCACCGGCTGCAATACGACCGTGGATGGCACCGTCAGCGTGAACACGTCACTCACCACCCCAGGCAGTTCAGGCACGAGCGGCCAGTTCGATCTGCTCGCGGTTATCGAACACGAGATTGACGAAGTGCTCGGACTCGGATCAGCGCTGCCGACACCACCGTTTAGTACGATCTTCCCGACGGATCTGTACCGGTACAGCACGAGCGGCACAAGGATCTTCGCGACGGGACTGGGCAATACGTCGTTCTTCTCGATCGACGGTCCGACGAAAATCGCGCAGTTCAACCAGGGCCCGGGCGGCGATTTCGGCGATTGGCAGAGCAGTCCGCTTCCAATTGGTGCTTCGCCGCAGGTGCAGGATGCCTTCGCCACGGTGGGCGCGCATCCGACGCTTGGCCCGTCCGAGCTGAGGAACCTCGACGTCATCGGCTACGATCGCGCCAGCTCCGGGCAGTTCGTGCTCAGCCAGGAAGCCGGCTGGCCATTGGGACAACGAGCGGCGACGTTCTCGATTAGCGGCGCCAGCCCGGCGATCTGGTCGCAGGTGCTCATGCCGGGTGCTGCTTCGGACGGCACGCCCAGCATCGTGGCGGCCAACCAGACGACGAGCGTGGGCGCCTCGACCAGCGCAACGCACGCGACTGTGCTCGGTTCACCCGCTGTGACGGCGATCGCGCCGGTGTCCGGGCCGTCGGCGGGCGGGACGCAGGTGACGATCACTGGCGCGAACTTCCGCGCCGGAGCGACGGTGAAGCTGGGCGGCACGCCGGCGGCGAACGTAGTCGTCGTGAGCCCGACCACGATTACGGCAACAGCGGCCTCGCGCGCCGCCGGGACGGTCGGCGTCGTTGTGACAAACGACGACGCCGAAACCAGTTCGTTGGCGGGCGGCTTCACCTACATCGATGCCCCGACGGCGCTGTCGATCACACCGGCTTTCGGCCCGGCCGAGGGAGGCACGGCGATCGTCATCGGTGGAGCCGGATTCGCGACGGGCGCTGCCGTGACGATCGGGGGCGCCGCGGCGACGGACGTGAGGGTGATCAACGGAACGACGATCACAGCGGTCACAGGCTTGGGCGCCACAGGCCTGGTCAGCGTCGTCGTAACAAACCCCGACGGCCAGAACGCCGCGCTCGCGAGCGGATTCTCATACAGCACCGGTGCGCCACCGACGGTGATCAATGTGGCGCCGGCGTCCGGCTCGACAGCCGGTGGCACGTTGGTGACGGTCACGGGGACCAACTTCCTGGCGGGAGTGACGCCGTCGATCGGCGGCGAGCCGTTGACGAACGTCGCAATTCTCTCCGCCACGACGCTTACGGCGGTGACCCCGACGCACGTTGCGGGCGTCACCAACGTCACAGTGAGAAATCCCGACGCTCTAAGCGGGAGCCTGCCGAACGGTTTCACCTACGTCGGGCAGCCTCCGGGAGTGACGGGGCAGACCCTTCCCTCAAGTGAAGTGGCTGAGACCATCGATCAATTGAGTACAGGCACTCCTGGTGCGCCCAGCCGCCTCGTTGCAAGCGTGAGCGGATCGACCGTTACATTTGCGTGGAGCGTCCCCAGCTCCGGTGGACCTCCGATCGAGTACCTGATTTCGGCCGGCTCGTCTCCGGGACAGAGCGATGTTGCGAGCTTCTCGACCGGCAGCACGGCGACGTCGTTCTCGGTCGGTGCCGTGCCGGCTGGAACGTTCTTCGTACGAGTCCGAGCGACGAACACGCTCGGGACCAGTGCGCCTTCGAACGACGTTGTGTTGGTGGTCGGCGGGTCGGCGGTCTGTAGCGATCCCCCGAGCGCTCCAACCGGACTGAGATTCACTCTGAGCGGGTCAACCGTCACGCTCGCCTGGAACGCCTCGGCCGGATCGCCACGCTCCTATGTCATCGAGGAAGGGTCGTTCTCCGGCGGCACGAATCTCGGAGCCAGCGACAGTGGGAGTACCTCGACCAGTCTGATCGCGACCAGCGTGGGCCCGGGGACATATTTCGTACGGCTTCGCGGGCAAAACTCGTGCGGGACGAGCAGGCCCTCGAACGAAGTGGTCATCGTTGTGCCGTAGGTAAGAGGCGTGGGTCGCAAGGCCGTTGCGCTCGCGTGCTGTCTTGGTGCGGCCCTCGCATCGGCACAGCAGCAAGTCCGGGATGTCGCCAGAACACCGGACACCGTCTACATACCCACTCCCTCTGATGTCGTGGCCACGATGTTGCGCATGGCTGACGACTGAAAACGCCCGCCGGGCGGGCGTCGCCGCTCGCGTGGAGTTCCGGCGTGAGGATCTGTTTGAGACCGACCTGCACGCGGCAACAGTTGTCGCTCTCTACCTGTCGCCGGAGATCAATCAGAAACTACGGCCGAAGTTTCTAGCGGAGCTCAAGCCTGGGGCTCGGATTGTCTCGCATGTGTTCGACATGGGCGACTGGGCGCCGGCCGAGCGCAGAATCGTCAGCGGCCGGCCGGTATTCCTCTGGAAAGTGGATGGCCGATGAGCAACCGCGCACGGAGGTTGGTCACGCCAGTGGCCGCCGTCGTGCTTCATGCAGTCGTTTCGTCCGGCTGCGCACTGGCCGCCCGCCGGAGTACGAACAGCTACGGCGTCGCCAGCTGTCCCGCCCGCGCGGAGGGCGCGTTGCTTTCTGTGGATGCACTGCAGTGCTGGTTCGCCGCGCCACACGGCCGATGGCGGACACTGTCGCACGAATCGCATTTCGATGTGCTGGTGGTGCAGGTCGAGGCGTTCGATCGTCGTGATGCCCAGGACATCGCCAGACGTTTCGTGGAGGGTGAGCGGATGACGTTTTCCGAAATCCTGATCTACGTCCGATCCGAGTCGCGCGACGAGCCGGCGCGAATCCGTCGCGTCCGCTGGACGCAAAGGGACGGGCTCGAAACGTTCGACTTCGTTGCGCCGGCGGCGCGGGAATAACGCTTTAGCGAGCCCAGGCGTTCAGGCGGTCGCTGTCGACGGCTCGTTCCAGGTCAGGACGTACCACAGCGCGATGCCGGCCGCGGGAAGAACGGCGATCAACCAGAAGATCTCCTCCCAGTGGCCGCCGTTTATCCATCCAGTCCACGGGCCGATGGCACGCAGCAGCACGAAGTTGACGAGCGACCAGGATCCCGACGCGATGCCGGTCATCATCGCGGCCCGCTCGCGCGGGAAGGCGTACGAACCGACCTTCAGCGCCACCATCTGAAACCCGCCGCCGATGAAGGTGGAGAGCGAGACGAGCGCCATCGTCGTCGCGACCGATGTGGTCGCTGTGGTGAATCCCAGCGTGAGGGAGACGACCGTCAGCAGCAGGAACATGCCGATCGGCCGCCGGTTGTTTGCGGCGTAGCGGTCGGCTGCCCATCCCCAGAAAAAGTAGCCGATCCCCCAGGTGAGCGGGGGAATCCACGCGAGCTGGTTGACTTCGGCTTGCGTCAGCTTGAGCCGGCCGTTGAGGTAGAGCGAAAGGATCGTCAGAACGGGGCCGGGCGAAATCGCCGGCAGCGCGTAGCTGAACATCAGGGCCCAGACACGGCGCTCCGTAAAATTCGGCCACGAAACCTTCGCGGTCTTGGGCGGCGATTTCGGGAGAAACGGCGGCCGGGCGATTGCCGCCCAGATGATCAGCCACACGGCGCCCAGGCCTGCCGTGGCCATGAAGGCCACGCGCCACCCGTACTGGATCGCGAGAGGGCCGAGCAGCAGCGGCATCATCACCGCGCCGAGCGTGCCGCCGCTGAACGAGAGCGCGATGGCGCGTGCGCGCAGGTGAGCCGGCAGCGACTCGACGGCCGTCCGCAGACCGCCCGGAAACGTCGCACCCTCGCCGAGACCGAGGACGCCGCGGGCCATTGCGAAGCCGGCGAAGCTGCCCATCAGCGCGTGTGACGCACTCGCACCGGTCCAGACCGCGACCGCGAGCAGCATGCCGACGCGGAGACCGACGAAGTCGAGCACCGATCCCCAGACCGGATTGCCGAGTGTGTACGCGAGAAAAAAGAACGATGCCGCGTCGGTGAAATTCTGGTTCGTCAGTCCGGTGTCGCGAATGATGGTGGGGGAGAGGATCGTGAGGACTTGCCGATCGACGAACGAGAGCCACGAGCAGAGGGCCATGCCGAGGCATGGCACCCACATCCGCCAGTCGGTCGCGCGCGACGTCGGTGCGACGGTGGCCATGGCGCGCTCCCCCCTTGAATCTGGTCATCTGGTCATCTGGTTATTTCGGCATTGGATTGTTCAATTGAACAATCCATGACCAGATAACCAAATGACCAGATGCCACAATTCGCCGACTCGTTAGCTGACCACCTGCGCTTTGTGCTCGGTCAGCCACTGACTGAAGTTCTTGAGCTTGCCGCCCGCGAGCTCGCGCGCTTTCTCGACGGGACGACGGCCGCCGAAGGCCGCTTCGAAGTCGTGATAATACTGGAACATGTTGCCGAGATCCTCGCAGCCCGGGAAGCCGAACCCGCGATAGACATCAGGCGACACGGCGTTGAACTTGACCGTCGCGCCCATCTGCTTCGACAGCTCGGCCGCCATGCCCGCCCCCGTGATGTGCTCACCGGCCGCACCGACATACTTGCCGAAGTACTCGCTGCCTTTCTTGAAGATCCCGTACGCCACCTTGCCGATGTCGTCGGCGGCAATACCGGGCATCTTCGCGTCGCCAATCGGGAACGTGAGCGAATAGGTCCCATCGTCGTTCTTCTTGGGCCCCATACCGAACATATAGAAGTTGTCCCAGTAGAACGACGCGAGGAGGAAGGTCGTCGGCACGCCTGATTCCGTGAAGACGTGATCGATCGAGCCTTTCGAGTCGAAATGCGGGCACTTGTACTTTTCCTGCAGCGTCGGCATCCGGGTGTCGCTCAGCGGAATTTCCTTGCGCACGTCCTCGAGCGTCGACCAGATGAGGTGCTTCACGCCGGCGGCCTTCGCGGCGGCCGCCATGTTGCGCGCCTGCTGCTGTTCCTTGTCGACGGAGAAGTGCTCCCAGAAGTTGGTGACGGCGAACACGGCGTACGCGCCGGCGAACGCCTTCTTCAGGCTCGCGACGTCGTCCGTGTCGGCCTTGACGACCTCGCCGCCTTTCGCGGCGATCGCCTTCGCCTTGTCCTTGCCGGGATCGCGCGTAATCGCGCGGACGGCGAAGCCGCCGTTCGGGTCGTTCAGAATCGCCTGAACCAGTCCGCCGCCCTGGGCGCCGGTGGATCCGATAACCGCAATGATCTTCTTGTCAGCCATGGCTACTTTGCTCCGATTTCTTTGCGAACGATGGCGGCGCCCGCGCTGAGCGCGCCGAGTTTCATTTTGGCCACCATCCGGGCGAGCGGCTTCATGCCGCAGTCCGTGCTGAGCGTGACTTTCTCGGCAGGGACGTGCTTGAGCACCCTGCGAATGCGATCCGCAATCTGCTCCGGCTTCTCGATGGCGTTGGTGCGGATGTCGAGTACGCCGACCTGCAGGCTCGTGTCCTTCGGCAGGTTCTTCATGAACTCGATGCCGGCCATGTCGCGGTTCGCGTAGTCGAGCACGAACTCACTGATGCCCGCCGTGCCCCAGAAATACGGCAGCACCGTCTGGTAGCCCTCCGGGTAGTTCGCGCTGAGGATGTCGTTGCCCCACGCGTTGCCGAAGCAGAAGTGCCAGCCGATCTTGGCATCGACACCGTCGCAGGACATCTCGACCGACTCGCGAATCCACTTGTAGTCGTCCTTGTTGCCGGTGAAGAGCGGCAGCCAGGCGCCGAGGTCTTCAAACTGCAGGTACTTTGCGCCGGCAGCGACGAGGTCCTTCATTTCCTTATTGAAGATGGGCGCGAGCGCGAAGCTCAGCTCCTTGGCGTTCTTGTAATGCTTGAAGTAGACGTGCCATGCGAGGTTCGCCGGACCCGCGCCGACGGACACCTTCACGGGGCGCTTCGAGTGCGAGGCCGAGATTCGATACAGGTCGGCCAGACGAATCGGACCGTGCGTGACGGGCCCGCTGTTGATCACGCCGCCCCAGTCGTCGAGGATTTCCTTGCCCTGGCTCGGCGGCGCGTTCAGATAGGACGGATGCGGCTCGCGCGACGGATCGAATCCACCGATGCGCTCGTACATATACCAGCAGAACGAGCCGATGACGCCGACGTAGTCGTCGTACCACATGTTTCCGTCGGTAACGATGTCGAGGCCGGCTTCTTCCTGATCGCGAATGACCGTCGCAACCGCGTCGTGATACGCCTCTTCGTGCTGAACTTCCTTGAACGCCACCCGCACATCCCGGCCGAGCAACTGGTGTTTGAACCAATGCGGCCGCGGATACGAACCGACCATTGTGGTCGGAAGGATGGTGTCAACAATCTTAGGGGCCATTCTCTCTCCTAGTGATTAGAGCGGGAGGGTCGCAATTGAGGCCGAAATTCCTCCGACAAAGGTTCGGATGCTATCCGAGCCCGAACTAGACGTCAAGCGCGGTGAAAGGGTACGATGCGTGTTGCTCGAGGTCAGGAGTCTCCCTGAATGACAACGTCGACAACGGCAACCACGCGGTCTTCCGATCTGTCGATCGGGACTGAACGGTTGATGCACATGTACAGGCAGATGGTGTCCATCCGCCTGTTCGAAGAACGCGTGAACGACCTCTACACGCGCGCGTTGATGCCGGGTCTCGCACATCTATATATAGGTGAGGAAGCGATCGCCTGCGGCATCTGCGAAGTGCTCAGGAAAGACGACTACATCACGAGCACGCATCGCGGCCACGGCCACTGTCTCGCCAAGGGCGCGTCGCCCGATCTCATGTTCGCGGAACTGCTCGGCAAGGAAGCCGGCTACTGCAAAGGGAAGGGCGGCTCGATGCACATCGCCGATCCCGACACCGGCAACCTGGGCGCGAATGCGATCGTCGGTGGCAGCGCCGGCATCGCGACGGGCGCGGCGTTCGCGGCGAAGTACCTGAAGACGGGGCAGGTTGCCGTGTGTTTCTTCGGCGAAGGCGCGCTCGGTCAGGGCCTCCTGTACGAAGAGCTGAACCTGGCGCAGCTGTGGAAGCTGCCGGTGATCTTCTGCTGCGAGAACAACGGCTACAACGAGTACACCCACTTCTCGGAATCCACCGCGGGCGATGTACCCGCGCGCGCCGCGGCGTTCGGCATGCGGACGGCGACGATCGACGGACAAAACGTTCGAGAGGTCTACAGGGTCGCATCCGAGTTGGTCGGTCGCGCTCGCGAGGGCGACGGTCCCGCGTTCCTGCAGTGCATCACGTACCGTTATCACGGCCATCACGTCGGCGATATCGCCCGCGCCTATTACCGCCCGAAAACCGAAGAGCAGGAATGGGTCACCGAGCGCGATCCCATCACGTTGCACGGCGAATGGTTGATGGAGAACAAGGTCGCGGACCGCGCGCAGCTCGACGCCGTCCAGGCCGAGCTCGTCAAGACGATGGACGCAGCAATGGAGTGGGCGATCAATTCGCCGTATCCCGATCCGAAGCGGGTGACGGAGGACGTCTATGCTTGAAACGGCGACGTCCGTGAGAGAGCTGTCCTTCGGCGACGCGATCAAGGAAGCGATCGCCCAGGAAATGCGCCGCGATCCGCGCGTCGTTCTCATGGGCGAAGACGTCGCGGAAGCCGGCACGACGTTCAAGGTGCTGACGGGCCTGGTCGACGAGTTCGGCAAAGACCGCATCATCGATACGCCGATTTCGGAAGCCGGCTTCAGCGGTATCGGCGTCGGCGCGGCGATGGCGGGCATGCGGCCGATCGTCGACATCATGTTCGGCGACTTCCTGACGATCATCATGGACCAGATGGTCAACCAGGCCGCCAAGATCCACTACATGTCGGGCGGCAAGTGGAGAGTTCCGATGGTGTTCCGCCTCACGATGGGCGCGACGCGCCGGTCGGCGGCGCAGCACTCGCAGTCGCTCCACGCGTGGCCGAGCCATATTCCGGGCCTCAAGGTCATCGTGCCTTCGACGCCGTACGATGCCAAGGGTCTGTTCAAGGCGGCGGTTCGCGACGACAACCCCTGCGTCATCTTCGAGCACAAGATCAGCTACCGGAAGGTCAAGGGCCCCGTCCCCGAGGACGACTACGTCATTCCCCTGGGCGTGGCCGACGTCAAGCGCGAGGGACGCGACATCACGATCATCGCGACGAGCAGCATGGTGCAGACCGCGCTCGCGGGTGCGAAGCTGTGCGAGGAAATCGGCATCGACGTCGAAGTGGTCGATCCGCGGACGATGTGGCCGCTCGACGAGCAGACACTGATTGAATCCGTCAAGAAGACGTCGCGCTGCATCATCATGGACGAGGGTTACGGACGCTACGGCGTGTCGGCCGAACTCGCCGCCGTCGTGGCCGAAGGCGCGTTCTACAATCTCGATGCGCCCGTCACGCGCCTGTGCGCGATGCACGTCCCGATTCCGTTCTCGCCGGCGCTCGAAGACACGACGGTCCCCAGCGAGAAAGACGTGGTGAAGCTGGCGCAGCAACTGTGTAAGCGGACGTAGAAATCGCTGGCGGCGGCCCTTTCAGGCCCGCCAAGTGGAGAACCGATGGCTCTGAAAACTTACGGCACGATGGCGGTCGACTGGGAAGAGCGCATCAATTTCGACCGGCTGCGCAAAGAGCGACTGGATCGCGCCAAGGCGCTGCTCGAGAAATCGGAGATGGGCGCGCTGCTCTGCTTCGACATGAACAACGTGCGCTACATCACGGCCACGCACATCGGCACGTGGGCGCAGGACAAGATCAGCCGGTTCACGCTGCTGTCGCGCGGCGCCGAACCGATCCTCTGGGACTTCGGATCGGCCGCCCGCCATCATCAGCAGAATTGCTCGTGGCTTGGCGATCGCTCGCGCGCAGGCGTGCCGCTCATGCGCGGCGCCATGTCACCCGAGATGGGCCGCGCGGAAGATACGGCCAAGAAGATCAAAGTCGAGCTCGAGAAGCTGAACCTCCACAAGTCGCCGGTCGGCGTCGACGTCGTCGAGCCCGCCGTGCTGTTCGCGCTTCAGAAAGAAGGGCTGACGATCGTCGACGGCCAGGAGCTGATGTCGAATGCCCGCGTGATCAAAACACAGGACGAGATCTCGCTCCTGAACCATTCGGCGGCGATGGTCGACGCGGCGTACGAGGATCTCTACAAGGCGATGAAGCCCGGTATGCGCGAAAACGAGGCCGTCGCACTCGTCGCCAAGCGGCTGTACGAACTGGGTTCGGAATACGTCGAGGGCGTCAACGCGATCTCCGGCGAACGCTGCAGCCCGCACCCGCACGTGTTCTCGGATCGCATGCTGCGGCCCGGCGACCCGGTGTACTACGACATCCTGCATTCTTATATGGGCTATCGCACGTGCTACTACCGCACGTTTGCGATCAGTTCGGCCTCACGCGCGCTGAACGACGCGTACAAGCGCTGCCGCGATTATCTGGATGCGGCGATCGAGCTCGTCAGGCCCGGCCGCACGACCGCGGAAATCGCGTCCGTCTGGCCGAAGGCGCAGGAATTCGGCTTCCCGAACGAGGAAGCCGCCTTCGCGCTGCAGATGGGCCATGGCATCGGCCTCGCCATCTGGGAGAAGCCGATGATCAGCCGCCTCGTTTCCCTCGAACACTCGTACGAGATCAAGCCAGGCATGGTGTTCGCGCTCGAGACGTTCTGGCCCAGCAAGGACGGCTGGAGCGCCGCGCGCATCGAGGAAGAAGTCGTCGTGACGGCCACCGGGCACGAAGTGATCACGCGCTTCCCGGCCGAGAAGCTACTCGTCGCCGGCGCGCCGTACATCACCGTCAGCGGTCCGCTGGAGACCACCCGCGAGCTCGAAGCCGAGCCGAATCAGGACGTCTTGAACATGATCGCGGCGTCCGCGAGGTCCGAGGTTGGCGCCCGGTAGTCTCGTCGCGATTCAGATCGGCCGGCAGGCTGGGGGCCAGCTGGAGTCGGTGGCGGAAGTCCGCGCCATTCCCGGAAAGGGTCTCGAAGGCGATCGGTATTTCTGCGGCGAAGGCAGCTTCTCGAAGAATCCGGGCGGCGGCCGTCAGGTCACACTCGTAGCGAGCGAGATGCTCGGCGTGCTGATGGCCGAGCACGGCATCGCCCTGAAGCCGAGCGAGACGCGACGCAACCTGGTCACGAAAGGCGTGGCGCTCAACGACCTCGTCGGCCAGGTGTTCCAGATTGGATCCGTTCGCATGAAGGGCGTCAGGCTCGCCGAGCCGTGCGAGCACCTCCAACGGCTCACGCAGCCGGGCGTGCTCGAGGGCCTGGTGCATCGCGCCGGCCTGCGCGCCGACATTCTCGACGAAGGTGTCTTGCGAGTTGGCGACGAGATCGTCGCCAACCCCTGACCTCTAACCCCCAGCCTCTAACCTCTTATATATGGCAATTAGCGTTGTGATGCCCGCTCTTGAGATGGCTCAGGAGACGGGCAAGCTCGTGTCCTGGAAAAAGAAGGAAGGCGATTCCGTCAAGAAGGGCGAGCTGCTGCTCGAGGTCGAAACCGACAAGGCCGTCGTCGAGATCGAAGCGGCCGGCGACGGAATCCTCGGAGGGGTCACGGCGCAGGTCGGCGCCGTCGTTCCGGTGGGGCAGACCATTGCATGGCTGTTGAAACCTGGAGAGGTGCCGCCGACGTCAACGGCCACCGTTCAGACTGGACGAACGGGCGCTGGGTCGATGCAGCAGCCCGCGCCGGCTCCCGCCGCTCCGACTGCGGCCCCGGATCCGCTGGCCGCTGCCGCGGCAAACAACCTCAGGATCTCCCCGAAGGCTCGCCGTCTCGCGAAGGAGCTCAACGTCGACATCACGCGGATCAGCGGGACCGGTCCTGGCGGTGAAATCGTCGCCGAGGATGTACAGGCAGCCAAGGGCGCGGCTCCCGTTGCCGCCGCGCCGCCAGCATCAAGGTCCTCCTCGATTCCGCAGACGTCGACCGAGTTGGGCGCGCTCAGCTCGATCGGCAGGATCATGGCCGAGCGGACGACGCAGAGCTGGACGACGGCGCCGCACTTCTTCGTGTCGCGCGACGTCGATGGGAGCGGGCTGGTCGCGGCGCGCGAGAAGTTCGGTCCAGACATCGAGCGGACGCGCGGCGTCAAGCTGACTTATACGGACCTTCTCACCGCGAGCATCGCGAAGGTGTTGCGCAAACACCCACGCATGAACGCGAGCTGGACCGGCGACACCATCAAGGCGAATGCCGACGTGAACGTCGGCCTCGCGATGGCGGTCACCGATGCGGTTGTCGTCGGCGTCGTGCCGAAGACCGACGGCATGAGCCTCGGCGACATCGCGGTCCGCCGCCGCGATCTCACCGAGCGTGCACGTACCAACAAGCTGCAGCCGGCCGACATCATGGGAGCCACCTTCACAATCAGCAATCTCGGGATGTATCACGTGGACTCGTTCACGGCGATCATCGTGCCGCCCCAGGCGGGCATCGTGGCCGTCGGTGCGATGACGGACAGAGTCGTGCCTGTTCCGGGTGGCATCGGCGTGCGTCCGATCATGACGATCACGCTCTCGTGCGACCATCGCGTTGTCGACGGCGCCCGCGGCGCCGCGTTCATGCACGATCTCGTCGAGGCGCTGCTCAACGCCGACAAACAGCTCTCGTAGCGTCCGGGTTTACCGGACGTCACGAGAGTGCATGACGTGTTTACTTCTTCACCTTAAAGCCGGAGATCTTGATCAGCGCGCCATGGTTCCCGGCGCCTAGCGCATCGTTGGCGGCTCGGTGCTGAATGTTCACGTACGCCGACTCGCCGGACCCGGTGAAGATGAATCCGGTCGGCTCGGCGCTCGTGTCGCGGATTGACGCAAACCGCACGCAGCCGTCGGTGAGCACGTCGTCGTCATCGCCATCAGGCAGGCAGATCCACAGGTCGTTGCCCCGAAGTTCCGTCACCAGCGGATTAAGTTGCTTGACGGAGTCACCGAGTTGTCTTCGAGGACGACGAGGTTGCCGGTGTGCGGCTGGAAGGCCACGTTGTCGAACATGCCGCGTTGCTCGCTGCCGGTGACGAAACGGTCAACGGTCGGGATGGTCCCCGTCACAGGATTTGGCGCCGCGGTGCTCGGGGGGGTCTCGACGAGGCACATGATTTCGGCTTTGACGCCGCTGTTCTCGACGAGGCTGCTGTCGGTGTGGCTCATGCGGCCGGTGTTGGCCCAGCACGCCGTGAAGATGCCGTTTTCGAGAGCGATCGGGTCGACGTCCATGTCTTCGGGCCTGTAGTAACCAGTGAATTTCTGGAGAGCCTGCGCGTTTCTCAGGATGATGTTGCTGTTGACGTCGACGACGTTTGCGCCTGCGAGGTTGACCGCTACCCACGCGCCCTTGCCCGTTTCGGCGCCCTGGCCCCAGTTCGACGAGCCTTGCGCCCCGACGCGCAACCCGAATACCGAGCCCGCCACGAGCG
>Ga0137395_10000824_pt1 | contig 13622 bp, 11 predicted proteins | sample czobulk216metaG_FD_108283 | JGI IMG/M metagenome (GOLD analysis project Ga0137395, IMG submission 108283) | Vadose zone soil microbial communities from Angelo Coast Range Reserve, California, USA - czobulk2.16 metaG | ecosystem: Environmental > Terrestrial > Soil > Vadose zone | place: USA...
GTGCCGCACTACTATTGCCTGGGCTCTTGATGTTGCGGGCCACTCTCCTCGCCTGACGGCTTAAGAACAGTCCTTCCGCGCGATCCGATCCCAATTTCCATGAGGGTGTTCATTGGAAAAACCACGTCCTGGCCTCGGGCGATGAAATGCGAGTAAACCGACCGGCTGGCTCCGTAGGCTCCCATGGCCATGCCGAAAGCTTGCGACTTTACGGCGAGACTAAGAGCTATGCCTACCAGCTTGAACCCGGCCGCACCGCCACCAACTCCGGGCTGGGATCGTCCAGCGTCATCTGCGTCGTTGTGCTGCCGCGCCGCAGTGGCGGCCAGGGCCAGGGAAAGGGCGGTCGAGAGATACCTCGTCTTCGGAGTGGAAGCTTCGGCGCCGCCTTCAGAATCCAGTTTCACATTACTATCCTTGCCGGCCTCCACGCCTTCCAGGCTGGCCACTACTTTTTGTGAAACCCCGTCCGGGGGCACGACTTCGCGAAACGCAATCCGAAGTTGCCCGTTGTGATGCAGGCGGCGAGCGGGTTTCACCTGCAGCACCGCGCCCTTCAGACGGCTGCCTTCCGGGAGGATGAGGCGATCGCCGTCAAACAAAGGCTGTGCCAGTACTGCCTCCACTTCGGTGCCTTGTTTCGTTGTCGCCGAATCGAGTGGCGTGATGAGCAAAGCGTGTATCAAACAGCCCTGGGGAAGGGCGCTTCCGATCGAAGCAACCATCTGCGGAGTCAACGGCTCGCTGCCAAAGTCGAGCGGTTCCTGCAGCTCAGCAAAATAGAGCGTTCCAGCGTCTAAATATTGTGGACGCGCAGGAAGTTGGCTGATGGCATATCGCTCCAGTCGGTGTACTTTGCCCGGCTCCTTGATTTGCTTCATGGCATCGTGCCACTGCCGCCGGGCCTCCTGTTTGGCCTGGTCGATCTTTTCTGAAGCGGTGTCTTTGGCGGTATGCTTCTTGTCGTCTTTGGTGCTCACCAATTGCATCACCTGGCCGGACCCCGGAGTGACCACAGCCTTGAAGGGAATCTTCCTGCCGTCCGCCAGGACCAGTTGATCGAACTCAACTTCAATCTTGCGCGCCGGCGTAAAGTCAGCGTTCAAGATCCCGAGCGTGCGTTTCTTTTTTGAGATACCTTCGATCTCGGCAATGCGGCCGTCGACTTCTGCGCCCGCCGGCACAACCAGACGGTCAAAGGCATAGACCGGCTGCACCAGGCGGCCATGAAGCGGTTGGCCGACTCTCTTGACCCGTACCTCTCTATCCAGCGCAATTTGAAGAGGCGTGTTCCTGGCGACCGTCAAAGTAATCGTCTGCCCAGGAGTGGAGTTGGTAGAAGGTGTGGAGCGTGTAGAAAGAGTCGGGAGCAAAGGAGACTCCTGGCTCGCAGCGAGGGTGGTGCATGCCGTCAAGAAAAAGAGGGAGATAAAACGCTGTGACAACATCGGGTTTCTCCAGCTTCCGCGCCATGGATATTGGGCCGCTAAGAGTCGAGCTGGAAAAGCCCCGGAGCGCGTTTGATCTATGTTACCTGATTTGCGGTTGCATTCTCCGCCCATCTGCTAAGCAGATTAGAGGTGGCCGCGAACCAGTCAAAAGACTGGCGGCGCTCTATGTACGCGCGGTCAAGTTACCGCAGCTCCCAAACCTCCACGTGCCCGCTGCTGTCTCCCAGTGCAATGAGTTTGCCATCGCGCGAGACAGCTATCGCCTTGATGCTCGTCATGTCCGTGGCGAATGCCCGTGGTTCTTGAGTGCTGGCGGAAACAACGCCGGCAATGCCGTCGTTGTTGGCAATCACGAAGCCGTCGCCGGTTGGGGCAGCGGCATACACAATCCCCACACCCAGGTTGGGCAGAGAAAGATTCTTTCCTTCGCGGTTACCGCTCGAATACATCGCCCCGCCCAGTGAGGACCATCGCGCCATCATCTTGCCGTCCCGCGAAGGCAGGCATTTGTCTGGCACGCTGCAGCCGGGGAAATTTCCCAGCTCACGCCCTGATTCCAGTTCGCGCACGGTGAATCCGTTTGCTGTTTTTGCCATCGTCAACCACGCGCCCTCCGGAGAAAGCTCAACAACCGAGCCTGTGCCCGAATGCGCGATGCGATTTCCGCTCACGTCCCACACTGCGGCCTTTTCGTCGCCCGCGACCCCAAGCATGTCATTCGGCCCGAAGATCATGGACCTCACTTTGCTGGTTTCAAGTTTGCGCGTCATCTGGGCTGAAGCCACGTCCCAGATCTCGACGCCGCCATATCGTTCCGTGGCAATCATGTTTCCCGATTTTGAGACTGCAATCGCGTCAGTGGAGTAATCCGCGTGCATGGCGGCCACAGGCTTTCCCGTCGCCAGATCAAAGACCGTAATCGGCGAAGGAGGTGTTCCGCCGTCGAGAGGGCGGCGCGACGCTTGCGCCACCGCCAGCCGGCTGCCGTCGCCGGAAAACGCCATGGCGGAGACCTCAGCGTATTCCTTCCACTTGAGCCGCATCTTAAAGCGCGCAACCTTCTGATCAACCACCAACCGCAGCCAGCGTACGAAAATTTCCGTTGGAAGTTTGCCCACGCCCGCGCCCCTGTTGTATTTCACCTGGGGCGGCATCTCGCCATCGATACTGTGGCCCATGAAATAGACCTTGCGGTCAGATAGACGCACCAGAATTGGGCTCCAGGAGGGGACATAACCGGGCTCACCGGAGTCGTAGTGCCCCATTTCCACCTTTGACTCTTCAACGCATACCACGGTGCGCGCCTTGGCCGGCGCTACGGCCTCCAGCCCGGCTACGCGGATCGCCGGATTGTGCGCCCACGGCGCTTTGCTTTTTTCGTGATGGAAAAGTATGACGACCGGCCCTTCCGGCCAGCCATCCGCGTCCTCACGGACGGCAAACGGCTCCTCGCAAATCTTCGCGGCTGCTGAAGCCGCCCCGCTGCTGGACGCAGCCTTTCTTGCCTGGCCCGCGGCCAGAGACACCGCCAGGAGACACAGGCACAGATACATCATCTTCATCAATGTTCCCTCGCTTTGCCGGAAGAAGCCATTGTGCCGTAGTTTGCCCAAGGGTGAAAGTGCATTTGTGGGGAGCACACTTTGTGGCACCGGCAACGTGGCAATGTGACATTCCGGCGGCCTGATCTATACTCAACCGTCTATGGCGGTCATCATCTGCATGCTGCGCGGCGTTAACCTCGCCGGGCGCAACAAAATAAAAATGGACGCGCTCAAGGCCCTCTGCATTTCTTTGAAGTTCAAAGATCCGCAGACCTTTATCCAGAGCGGTAACGTGATCTTCCGCACTGAAGAGAAAGACCTGGTAAAGCTCGCGAAACGGATCGGGGATGCGATTGAGAAAAAAATTGGGTTCCGTCCCGCTGTAATTCTGCGCACGGCGACCGATCTCCGTGGTGTAATCGTGCGCAACCCGTTCGCGAAACGCAGCGGAATCGAGCCTGGCAAGCTGCTGGTTACCTTTCTGACAGATCCTCCTGCAAAAGAAGCCCGCGAGCAAGCCCTGGCCATCGATACCGGTCCTGAAGAGTTGCACCTCATCGGCCGCGAAGTCTTTATATATTTTCTTAACGGTCAGGGGCGCTCCAAGCTGCCGTGGTCGAAGATTGAGCGGACGCTGCAGACGGCAGGGACAGGCCGCAACTGGAACAGCGTAACCAAGATGCTGGAGATCGCGGAAAAGCTGGAAGCCGCAAAATAAGATCTCGCCCCACGGCGTCTTACGAATGAATGGCCATTCAGTGTATTCTGTAGTTCACTTTTCATTCAGAATTCACGGCGGGGCGCGTATGAGCACCATATCGGCTACGGCGCACATAGATACGGCATCTGTCCGGTCCCACGTCCAGCGAATTCCCTGGCTGGTCTGGGCCAACGTGATTGCATCCGTCTGCATTGCCACAGGGCTGTACTGGGACATTTCCTGGCACGAAACCATTGGCCGCGACAGTTTCTGGACCCCGGCCCATCTGGTGATTCAGTTTGGCGCACTTCTGGCGGCCTTCGGCTCCGCCTGGGTGATTATGCAGACCACGTTCGGCGGCGACACCGAAGCGCGCCGGAATTCAGTCAGTGTGCTTGGATTTCGCGGTCCGCTGGGCGCGTTTATTGCCGCATGGGGCGGCGGCGCCATGCTGACCTCGGCCCCGTTCGATAACTGGTGGCATGAAGCTTATGGGCTCGACGTAAAAATCATCAGTCCACCGCACATTCTTCTGGCCGTTGGCATTGCGGGGATCATGTGGGGCGGCGCGATTCTGGCGGTATCGTATTTGAACCGCGCTGAGGGCGATGAACGCAAGAGCCTGGAACGAATTCTGCTTTTTGTCGGCGGGTTCATCATCGTTCAGGGCATGACGCTCAAGCTGGAATACACCAACCGCGTGCTCCTGCACAGCGCCATTTCCTACATGGTGATGAGTATTGGCACGCTGCTGCTGCTGGAAGCCCTGGCCCGCGCTTCCGGCCATCGCTGGGCGCGCACCATCATGACCGGCGTTTACTCGGCTTTTGTGTTGATCCTGATGTGGGTGTTGCCGCTCTTTCCCGCGCAGCCAAAACTCGGTCCTGTATACCAGAACATCACGCACATGGTTCCGCTGCCTTTCCCCATGCTGCTCATTGTGCCGGCATTCTTTCTCGATCTCATGTGGCCGATCTTTAAGGACGCGCCCAAATGGCAGCAGGCGCTTTTCGGCGGAGTGTCTTTCACAACAATCCTGATCGCGATGGAGTGGCCGTTTGCGACCTTCCTGATGTCGCCCGCGGCGCGGAACCCTCTCTTTGCCACGGTGGATTTTCCCTACTTCGCGCTGCCGACATCGCCCACGGTGCGCCACGTTTTTGTCGCCTGGGAGAGATCGCGAGGCGAGTTCTGGCAAAACATGGCGCTGGCATTCCTGTTTGCCGTGGCGAGCATGTGGATCGGGATCTTCTGGGGCAACTGGCTGAAAAAGGTTCGACGGTAGGGAATCGGGCCATCCGGCGATCGGGTGATCGGAAAATGCGAAACCTTACTGTTGCGCGATAGGATTAGCCAGCATTCACGGGGAGTAAAGCTGCATCATGAAGAAGTTTTTTCGATTCATATGTGTTCTATTGCTGCCGCTGGCCAGTGCGGCGCACGTCAACAGTCCTGACGTGTATTACGACGGCTATGCCGGGCCGTATCACCTGCTGGTTACCTTGCGGCCGCCGTCGGTGGTGCCGGGCGTCGCCCAGATACAGATTCGCAGCGTTTCGAATGACGTAAATGAGATCAATATCCTTCCGTTGCGCATGATCGGCGTTGGCGCAAAGATGGCGCCGCTGCCCGACGCCGCGAAACGCTCCGCTGATGATCCGCAGCTATTCACCGGCAGTCTTTGGATCATGGTACGCGGCTCATGGAAAGTACAAATCCAGGCCGTGGGACAAAAGGGTGCGGCCCAGCTCGATGTGCCCCTACCTGCGGTTTCCAGCAGTTCGCAGCCGATGCAGACGGGCCTGGCAATTCTGCTGGCTGCTCTGGGGCTGGCGCTGGCAGCAGGGCTGATTGGCATCATTGTCGCCGCGTTGCGCGATGCTGCGCGCAACGCTGGTGAGCCACTTGCTTCCGCGCAAGCTTGGAAGGGGCGACTGGGGCTGGTGCTTGCGACGATCCTGGTGATTGCTGCCGTAATCTCTGGCGGACGCTGGTGGGAGCAGGAAGCAAGCGCCAATGCGCGGCTGAACTACAAAATCCCAAACATGAAGCCGTCTCTTCTCGCCGGCGGCCTGTTGCGCTTGCGTCTCGACAACCCGAATGAGTCTGAGCCCACGCGCTTTCGCAGCGAGCAACCGGACCGCATCCGCCTGGACGATCTGATCCCTGACCACGGCCATCTCATGCACCTCTTCATCGTGCGCGTGCCGGACATGAAGGCTTTCTGGCATCTGCATCCTGACCAGATTCAGCCCGGTGATTTCGCCCAGAACCTGCCGCTCATGCCGGAAGGGCAATACAGGCTCTACGCTGATATCGTTCACCACACCGGCTTTCCGGAGACAGAGGTTGCCACCGCGAACCTGCCCTCGACCGCCGGCGAACCCCTGACTAGTGACGATGCCGGCTCCTTTGATCTGGAGCCGGCGGAAAAGGTCGCGCAACTTACTGATGGCTATCGCATGGTGTGGGAGCGGGAAGGTCGGCCCATCAAAGCCGGCCAGCCTTACTGGTTTCGCTTTCGCATTGAAGACAAAGACGGCAAGCCCGCCGCTGATCTTGAACCCTATATGGACATGACCGGCCACGCAGTCTTCCTCAGCACGGATGGAAACGTCTTCGCCCACGTGCATCCCGCAGGTTCGGTCTCCATGGCGGCGGTCAAGCTGGCCGAAGGCGGCAGTCCCAGAGCGGGAATGGCAGACATGGAGCACAACGCTGCTGCGGCTGAAGTTTCATTTCCTTATGGCTTTCCCAAACCGGGCGAGTACCGGATCTTTGTGCAGGTAAAGAGGGCAGGGAAAGTGGAGACGGCGGAGTTTGTGGCTAAAGCGGAGTAAAACCCAAAACCTTTGAAACACGGAGGAACAGAGGAAACGGAGGAATTAAGATCGCCGGAATCGCACGAAATCGCCGTCATCGCCGTGATCGGAAAACCAATCTCATTCATAAACAAATAACGCTGGTTCACACGGATGGAAGGTTTAATCCCGGCGATTTTTGGCAATTTTGGCATTTCTGGCAAATTCTTATCTCCTCCATTCTCTCTGTTCCTCTGTGTTTCAAAGGTTTTGGGTTTTTCGCTATTTCGAATGTTTCCAAATCTTTCTGCAAGGCGTACAATTTCCTCGAAATGTCCCGCTTCTTCCACGGCTTCACTTGACGGTAGCTGGCCAAACCTCCGGTCGGACGTTCTCTACTGTCATTTCCAACTAAGCCGAAAGGAAGAATTCCATGTTTCGTACTATGCCCCGCAGAATTTCTGCTGTGTCGCTTTTTCTGCTATTCAGTTTGTCTGCATTGGCGCAGAGCAAGTCGCGCCATTTTGAACTCAACTACTCGTTCACCGTTCGCATCACCGATCCGGGTAAACCACTGGACATCTGGTTCCCTGTGGCGCAGTCCGACCAGTTCCAGCAAGTAAAAGTGCTCTCCAAGAGCGGCGATCTTACGCTGAAAGAGACTACCGAGCCTGAATACGGCAACCGAATGTTCTACGCCCACACTGACAAGGCTACCCAGCCCGAGTACCACTTCACGGTCAAGTATGACGTGGTGCGGCTGGAACATCTGGCCGCTGTGTCGGTGAAGAAGCCCGCGTCTGACAAGGACATTGCACGTTTCCTGCAGCCCGACAAACTCGTGCCTATCACAGGCAAGCCGGCGGAACTGGCGGCTGCGCAAGTAAAGCCGGGCATGTCTGAGCTGGAAAAAGGCCGCGCCCTTTACGATTACACCTTCTCCACCATGCGTTATGACAAGACCGGAACGGGCTGGGGCCGGGGCGACACGCTCTGGGCCTGTGACGCCAAGCATGGCAACTGTACCGACTTCCATTCTGTGTTTATCTCCATGGCGCGTTCGCAAAAAATTCCCGCGCGATTCGAAATGGGATTGTCGCTGCCGGACGACCGGAATTCCGGCCAGATTCCCGGCTACCATTGCTGGGCGGAGTTTTACACGCGCGAGCGCGGCTGGTTCCCGGTGGACATCTCAGAAGCGTGGAAGCACCAGGAAAAGAAAGATTACTTCTTTGGCGCGCATGACGTGAACCGCGTCCAGTTCAGCGTGGGGCGTGATCTGGAATTGCGGCCCAAACAGCGCGGCGAACGCGTGAATTACCTGATCTTTCCCTACGTCGAGCTTGATGGGCAGCCGTATCCGAACGTGGCCAACGCGATTTCGTTCAACGACGTGGCCAATGCGCAGGAAGCCAAACGCGCTTCACGCTGACGTTCGGCGGCCGGTTTCAAGCGGCCCGGATCCGCCTCCTCTGCGTTCTGGGCCGCATTTTTCGCAGGGAAAACGCGCACCTATTAACTTTCAGAAGTGCAGGTCAAATTTCTTCCAAAATTGGAATCCGAGATATACGGGAAGACGTTGCTTTTCCTTGTACATAAGTATGTACAACCAGATGATTATGGTGTGAAATTAACACGCGAGTTTTAGCCACTATTTGGTTCCTGGAGTTCGAGAGAGACCAGGGGCCGGAATTATCACCTTGATGGGCCGATATACGACGAACAAGCAGAGGAGAATAAGCTCAATGAGATTGTTAGAGAAGATGTGTTTCGTAGTGCTGGCCTCTGGGCTGGCATTGGGCCAGGCAACCGCAACCAATAGCGGCTCTGCCGGGACCGGGTCAGTTGCAGACGAGCTGAAGGCTTTGCGCGAGGCCATCAGCGAGCAACAAAAACAGATTTCTCAGCAACAACAACAGATCCAGACCTTGCAACAGCAGCTGGATAACAAGACCTCCGGCACGCCGCACGTGGCCGATGCCGCACTGCGCACCGCGCCAGTGCCGGTAGCCGCCACCGTGGTCCAGGAAACAGAGAAGCCGAAGGAATCGCCGCTCTCATTCCGCATCGGCGGCACAGATTTCACACCCGGCGGATTCGTTGACTTTGAAAACGTCTTCCGCACCACCAACACGGGAGGCAGCACTACCACGTCCTTTGGCGCGATCCCGTTCAGCAATACTGTCCAGGGGCACCTGACGGAATACCGCGCCACCGGTCAGTATTCGCGCTACAACCTGAAGGTTTCGGGTACCTATGGTGCGAACAAAGTAGTTGGTTACATTGAAGGCGACTTCAACGGCAACGATGCGGCCAACGTCTTTGTCAGCTCCAATCCTCACACCAACCGTCTGCGCCTCTATTGGCTGGACCTAAAGCGCGGCAAGTGGGAATTTCTGGGCGGCCAGACCTGGGGCATGCAAACCCCCAACCGCGTCGGGCTCTCGCCCAGTCCTGGTGATGTCTTTGTGCCCATCGGCGAGGACGCCCAGACTCACGTCGGCCTTCCTTATACACGTGCGGCGGAGTTCCGGGCCGTCTACCATTTCACTGACCAGTTCCAGTGGGGCGTAGCCATACAGAACCCTGACCAGTTTGTGGGCGCCGGGGAAGTTATCTTCCCATTTGCCTTCAACGCGGCTCTGGGACCCCAGTTAGACGCTGCCAACCAGACCACGGTGCCAAATGCATTCCCGGACATCCATACCAAATTTGCCTGGGACAACGATGTGAACGGGAAGCACATGCATTTGGAGGCTGGCGGGTTCCTCACTTCCGTCAAAATCACCAATGTGCCAATCGGCGGGACTAACTTCACTCACCATTCGGCGATTGGCGGGAGCTTCCATGGCGCGTTCAATTTTGAACTGGCCAAAGGCTTCCGCGTGATGGCCAACGGCCTGTGGGGTCAGGGCAACGGCCGTTACCTGATCGGTTTCGGACCGCAGGCGGTTGTTGTTCCGATACAGACCGGTCCCGCTACCTTTGATCTCGATGTTTCCATGGTGCACTCGGGTGGCGCTATCGTCGGTTCGGAACTCCAGGCCGGCAAGAAGACCCTGTTCGGCTTCTACTACGGCGGATTCTATTACCAGCGCAATGCTTTCCGGGACACCACCTCTCCGCTGGTGGTCAAACCCTTTATCGGTTTTGGTGGAACCAACTCACCCAACAGCGCGAACCGCGCCATCCAGGAAGCTTCTATCGACTGGACGCAGACTTTCTGGAGGAACCCTCAGTACGGCGCCGTTCAATTGGTTACACAAACGTCGTACGTCACGCGCGCTCCCTGGTTCGTGGCGGTCGGCGCGCCTAAGAATGCTCACTTGATGATGGCATATGTCAGCTTGAAGTACGTGCTGCCATAAACTCACAACAACCTATATCCCCGAGCGCCGGACCGTCCGGCGCTCGTTTTTTTGTCGCTTCGGCTCCCGCAGCTTGCGGCGCCCAGGCCGGTCTCGCCGGATGCGGGCGTAAAATGGTGTAGTGGCATCAACCGCACCTACCGGTTTTACAGTTGGCCTTCTCTACTTGCTCACAACCGTGGTGACCGCCGCGGCGGCTCAGCCGGCTGGCACTCAGCATGCGCGCGTGGAACTGCTCTCACATCAAGAAACCGTGTCCCTCGGCGGGAATCTGCAAGCCGGTGTGCATTTCATTCTCGAGCCGGGCTGGCACATTTACTGGGTGAATCCGGGCGACTCCGGCCAGCCTCCGGTCTTCAAATGGCAACTGCCCGCAGGTTTTAGCGCCGGCGAAATCCAATGGCCACGCCCGGAGCGGATGCAGGCAACGCCACAACTTGCTGACTTCGGCTACCACCATGAAGTCCTGCTGCCGGTCACAATTCACGCGCCGTCATCAGCGACAATCAATTCTCCTGTCGAGATCGGCGTTGAGGCCAAGTGGCTCATCTGCCGCGAAGTCTGTCGCCCTGAACATGCGCAGCTTCATCTGACGTTGGCGGTGGCGGCATCAGGAAAAGAGGACCCGCGGTCCGCGCCGCTCTTCGCCAGGACCGAGAAACTGTTGCCCCAGCCAATGCCGCGCGGCTGGAAGGCCAGCGTCAGATCGGGAAAAGATGAGTTCGTGCTGGCGCTCGACACCGGCAAGCGGATCACGAAAGCGGAATTTTTCCCGCTCGAACCCGGCCAAATAGACAATCCTGCGCCGCAGAAAATTCAACCGTCGCGCAGCGGCTGCCGTATCACGCTAAAAAAATCCGACTTGCTTCTGAAGCCCATCACGGTACTCCGCGGTGTGCTGGTCATCCCAAGTGGAGCTGCGTACCGAATTGAAGCGCCCGTGCGTGAATCGCTACAATAATGACCGGGCGGAAACTTTTAAAGGAGCGCGATGAAAAACCTACGTCGTTCTATTCTGCGGGCTGTTGTTCTGATGGCGCTGATTGCGTCGGCATTTGCCGTCAGAGTCGGAGAGCCCGCTCCGGGCTTCACCGCCGTCGACAGCAATGGCAAGCAGCAGCACCTCTCCGACTACAAAGGCAAGTTTGTTGTCCTGGAGTGGCACAACCAGGGCTGCCCTTACACCAAAAAGCATTATGAGAGCGGCAACATGCAGCGCCTCCAAAAAGAATGGACGGCCAAGGAAGTTGTCTGGCTCACGGTGATTTCCTCCGCGCCCGGCACGCAGGGCTTTGTTACGCCGACGCAGGAAAACGATTACGTTAAGACCATGAATGCCGTTCCCACGGCCGTCATCATGGATCCGGGTGGATCGCTGGGCCATCTTTACGCCGCCAAGACAACGCCGCACATGTTCATCATTGATCCGAGCGGAACGCTGATCTACAACGGCGCCATTGACGACCATCCGACCTCTGACCAGTCTGACATCGCGAGTTCGAAGAACTATGTTTCCGCGGCGCTGCAGCAGTCCATGAGCGGCAAGCCGGTGACCGAAGCGGCCACCCGCCCTTACGGCTGCTCCGTCAAATACAAGGATTGAGGTCGCGCGAACCTGATGCGCCTGCCGCAGCCCGTGCTGGAAACCGTCCAAGCGGAGATTGACAAGGTCGAGCGGCGGCTGCTGGTGCAAGCGACAGCGCAGATTTCTGAACGCTACAAGGCTGGAGAGTTTTCTTCTCCGGCCATCACCAATGACGCGCTGCGAGCGGCCTACCTTGCCGTCCGCTTGCCGGCGACTTACGCCGCCAACCGCCGCGTATTTTCTGAAATACGTTTGCGCGCGCCCCAGCCGGAGATCGCCAGTGTTCTCGATCTGGGCGCGGGGCCGGGAACAGCTCTCTGGGCGGCGAGTGAAGAATTCCGCGCACTGCAAAAGGCCACACTCATTGAAGCCGACGAGCACTGGATCGCTTTGGGGATCGCCCTGGGAAAAGCCCTGACCGCGAACAGCCCGCTGCCAGCCGTTCGTCAGCAATGGCACAAGCAGGATCTGCGCTCGGGGTTTGCATGCGACGCGCATGATCTGGTGGTGATTTCGTACGTGCTGGGTGAGCTCCCGCCAGCCGCCGCGGAAGCCGTGATACACAAAGCCTGGTCTTGCGCGGGCAAGTTTCTCGTTGTGATCGAGCCGGGAACCCGGCACGGATTTGCCGCTGTAAACGCCGCGCGCTCTTTCTTCATCGCCAGTGGCGCGGAGATCCTGGCGCCGTGTCCGCACCTGCATGCTTGTCCCATGGCTGCGGCGGGCGACTGGTGCCACTTTTCCCAGCGCGTCGAGCGCACTTCGCAGCATCGCCAGCTCAAGGGCGGATCGCTGGGCTATGAGGACGAGAAATTTTCTTACCTCATCATGCGCCGGCAAAGCGTGGCGCCGTGGGGTGCGCGCATCGTCCGCCATCCGGGCAAGCACAGCGGCCACGTTCAGCTTGCCTTGTGTACTCCGCAAGGCCGCCTGGAATCGCGGACCATAGCGCGCTCCAGCAAACAGGCCTACAAACTGGCCCGCAAAGCCGAATGGGGAGACATCTGGGACCCATAGCGGAGCGTGGCCATCGCTTTTCGCGAAAGCCACAAACTCTGTGCCTCTATCCAGCGTATCTTCTGCGATCATAGTTGCGTGTATTTCCTTGCCAGTGCGTTGCCGTTTGTCCGCTGGATGGTTGACTTCATCCAATGGGTCAAAGGTATGGGCCCGATTGGCGGCGTGTTGTATGCCGTGTTTTACATCGCCGGGACCGCGCTGTTCTTTCCCGGGCTGCCGCTTACCCTCGGCGCGGGCTTCATTTACGGCGCCGTGATTGGGACGCTCGTAGTCTCGCCGGCCAGCGTTGCCGGAGCCAGCCTGGCGTTTCTGATCGCACGCTATCTCGCTCGCGACTGGGTAACGCGCCGCCTGAAGAAGTATCCGCAGGCCGCCGCCATTGATCGCGCCATCGAAAAGAGCGGCTTCAAAGTAGTTGTGCTGTTGCGGCTGCAACCCGTGATTCCTTTCAATATGCTGAATTACGCGCTCGGGCTCACCAGCATTCGCTGGCGCGACTACGCGCTGGCTTCCTGGATCGGCATGCTGCCCGCCACGGTCCTGTATGTTTATCTGGGCTCGATCATGAGCGACGTCTCCGATCTTTTGCGTGGACGGCCCAACTCCGGTGTTGCCGGACGAGTCTTACTCTGGGGCGGACTGGTGTCGATCGTTGTACTGGTATGGTGGTTGGGCCGCATCGCCAAGCGGGCGCTGCGGGAAGAAATGGGGCCGGACGCCGGTCGCGCGTAGGCGACAAATTCGCGTGCAATTGCCGCCTGCGGCACGCGCGCAGCCAGTGGTTGTGATCGTAAACATTTATGCAGGAAGCCATAATCTCCATCTTCGCCAAGTTTCCCGAACCGGGTTCGGTCAAGACGCGTCTTGTTCCCGAACTCGGCGCCGAGCGCGCGGCCGAACTGGCGGAAGCGTTTCTGGAAGACACGGTAGCCATGGTGCGCAAGTTGAGCTGGGCCGAATGCATCATTGCCGCTACCAGGGCTTTTGCGCGCCCGTACTTCAAGCCCCAGGAAGTGTGGCTGCAGTCGGAAGGCGATCTGGGTGAGCGCCTGGAAAAGATTCTGCGCCTGGCGTTGAAGCGCAGCCACATGGTGCTGGCCATTGGCTCTGACACTCCTAACCTTCCTCCGGCCTATCTCGACAATGCGCGCCA
>Ga0137395_10000826_pt1 | contig 13615 bp, 9 predicted proteins | sample czobulk216metaG_FD_108283 | JGI IMG/M metagenome (GOLD analysis project Ga0137395, IMG submission 108283) | Vadose zone soil microbial communities from Angelo Coast Range Reserve, California, USA - czobulk2.16 metaG | ecosystem: Environmental > Terrestrial > Soil > Vadose zone | place: USA...
AGCTGATTGCCAGCGGCAAGCAGGGTATCGCATACGTGCTCAATCGCGATGACCTCGGGTTGTATTCCGCGACCGATAGCGGGGTTATTCAGGAAGTTTCTCTTAACCCCGCAACCACCAAGGACGTGCTGTTTGGATCGCCTGCCTACTGGAACAACACTGTCTATTTCGCCCCTGGTAATGCCCCAGTCATGGCCTTCCCCTTGTCGGGTGGACGACTGGGCACTCCACTGAAGGCAGGACTATATGTTGGAAGTCACTCTCCATCCATTTCCGCCAACGGCAACAACGATGGCATCATGTGGGTTATTAGCGGTCCAATTCTCTATGCTTTTGACGCAGTTACGTTGCGATTGCTTTACACCACGAATCAGGCGGCTAACAGTCGTGACAAGTTACCTCCCGTGGGTCATTTTGTTACTCAAACCGTCGCCAACGGCAGGGTTTACGTGGCCACTCAAACGAGCCTTGAAGCGTACGGACTACTTGATGTCGCAGCGGTTACCGGCGGCAATAGCCAGTCTGGGACAGTCGGCACTAACCTTGCTTTTCCCGTTCGGATACACATCTCCAACCCCTATACCGGACAACCGGCCACCGGGGTCACGGTGAATTTTAGTGACGGTTGCAAAGTTCTCGGCAGCACTTCGTGCGGTACATTTAATCCGGCTTCCGCCGTAACCGACGCAAATGGCAATACCGGTACGACTCAATATACCCTTCCTAAAAAAGCGGGCACCTACACTTTGACTTTCTCGGGTAACGGATTCGGCAATACAACTGCCACAGTCACCGCCAAAGCTGGGCCTGCGGTAGCTATTATTATCTCCTCGGGGAATAAGCAGACTGGCTCAGCCGGCTCCACTCTTCCGAACCCGCTCGTGGCGAAGGTTCAAGACGCATACAGCAATGGCGTTTCCGGGATCGCCGTCAGCTTTTCCGCTAATAACGGGGGCGTCGTCATTCCAACTTCCGCGGTCACCGATATTACGGGCAAGGCTAGCACTAGCTTGAAGTTGCCAACCACGATTTCTACAGTCACTGTCACCGCTACTTTTGGGACTTTCACAACGAGATTCACCGAGTACTCGGTTGCCGGGGCAGCCACTAAAATCGCCGTAACCGGCGGCAATAATCAGACCGGCAGCCGCGGAACGCAATTGCCCCTGGCACTGACCGTGCTCGTGACCGATCAATACGGCAATCCTGTTTCGGGGAACAATGTTGCCTTCAGCGACGGCGGAAAGGGAGGGACTTTCGCTAACCCCAATCCTGCTCCGACCAGCGCTTCTGGGACGGCGACCCAGTTGTATACGCTGCCTTCTACCCCCGGAACTGTCAGCATCAGCGCCACGGCGACTGGGGTTACAACTCCGGCTGTCTTTAGCGAAACCGGCAATTAGACAAAGAATACAAAAATAAAGATCGAGAGCGGAATCGCCCAGCCGCAACCGCTAGTGGGCGCGCATTCCCAGTGCCAATTGACTTCCCTATCGTTTCGCGGGAAACTCGCCACTGAGTCTGCGTTTGAACTTGCAGACCGCCGGAATATGTTCCCGCCAACTACGCCGAGGTGCGCTCCCCGCTCTGACGAAGCACTTTATGATCTTGCGGGCACTCTTGAGCATTATCTTCTGAGCGGTTTTCCGGGCGATCTGGCGCTCGACTTAGTTCTCAACGAGCTTGTAGTGCGCGCCGCCGAAGCAACTCACGCCAGCGGCGCCGCGCTTGCTCTCACTCGCGGAGATCAAATGGTATGTCGCGCTGCCACCGGAGAGCTTGCGCCCGGTCTCGGCGTTCCTCTCAGTACCCAGGATGGTCTTTCCGGCGCCTGCCTGCAAACCCGTGAGCCCCAGCTTTCCATTGATACCGAGGACGATGCGCGAGTCGACCGCGAGGCTTCACGCCTGCTCGGCATTCGCTCCATCCTCGTCGTTCCCGTTTTCCGGATGCCGGACGACGGTCGCAATGATGGAGCTGAACACCACGATAGTGATACAGATGAACACAAAGATGATGAACACAAAGATTCGGAGGTGATGGGAATCCTTGAGGTTTTTTCCGCGGATCCCGGCGCCTTTTTCAACTCCGATCAGCAATTGCTACAAGACTTCGCCACGCAGTGTGCGCGCATTCGAGTGGTTGCAACAGAGCTGAGTTGGCACAAACCCGTCGCCGACTTGATCTCAGATGACGTCATGCCGCCTGCGCTTCTGCATGCCGATTTCTTGTCGCCATATCTCCTGCCCTCGGAACCGCCTGCAGTTGCCGTGGCGACGCCTGATCACTACCCCGTCGCGTTCGAGCCCGCCGGGCATGAGAGTGGGCCTGAGAACAGGCCTGAGATTTTTCCTGCCGAATCCGTGCCGCAGCGGCTCGCGTCGCGTGAAATGGTTGCCGGTCTCGGGCTTGCTCGTTCGCGTTACGAACTCTGGAGCTTGGTCGTTGGCGGGTTAGCCATCGTAGCTATCGTAGGTGTCAGCTTCCTGATCGGATCCCGCGTTGGATGGCTGCGTGCAGCCACATCGCATGCCTGGACGTCCTCGGCCACCGGGGATAGGGCAAGGCCAGCGCCAACATCTGCGGCCTCGAACACAGCGCAGGGAACCCTGTCGTCATCCGCAAGAACACTCGATCGAACATCGGGAAGAGCGAAGCAAAAATCCGCAGCGCCAGTCGCTTCCGCAGACGATTTAGTTGTTTTTGAAAAGGGCAAGGTTGTGTTTCGCATGAAGCCCACACCGTCCGCGGCGGATGGAGACGCATCCAGCGGAGCGAACCGCCAGCCCGCCGATTTAGCGTTTGGCAATAATAATGCCGAGTCTGCGAATGCAGTTGTGGAAGCATCTTCAACCACGAAAATTGCAGCGTCCCAAAGCGCCTGGCTGTCGCCACAGCAAGCCGAGAGCCGCCTGCTTAGCCGAACCGAACCGCAGTTTCCCTCAGCAGCCCTCGCAGCCCACCGCGCCGGCACTGTTGTCCTCCATGTGCAGGTAGCTGAAGACGGATCTGTTGCCAACATTCGCGCCCTGAGCGGAGATCCAATCCTCGCCAATGCCGCCATCGAAGCTGTGCGCAACTGGCGCTATCAACCCTACCGCCAACATGACCGCCCCGCGCAGTTCCAGACGGATGTAACTCTAACCTTCGCGCTCCCTAACTGAGTAATTTGTGGTCTGGTAGCATGCCGGGCATGCCGAGCAGGCGTAAGCATGCCGAATAGGAGATGACCTGTGGAAGATTCCTTTAACAAATGCTTCGAACTGCTGCGAGCAGGCGATGTCGAGGCTCTTCGCCAGTTCATCGTACAAGACTCCGCCTATGCGGAGGCTCGCGACTCGAAGGGAGTCAGCTTGCTGATGCAATGCCTTTATCGCGGACACCACGATTTGGTGGAACTGATCGCCAGCAAAAAGATCGCCGGCAAAAACACAGCGCTCGACATTTTCGAAGCGGCTGCGCTCGGCCGTCTTGATCGTCTGAAAGAGATCATTCGCGATGACGGCCTTAGAGATTCGTCGCTCATCAATTCCCACTCGACGGATGGATTCACGGCTCTTCACCTCGCCTGTTTTTTTCCCAACCTGAAGCGGCTCGTCTGTTGATCGAAGCTGGAGCTGCGGTGGATGCCGTGGCGGCAAATCCAACTCGAGTCATGCCACTGCACTCCGCCGCATCGGCCCGCAACCTGGAGGCCGCCCGATTTCTGTTGGAGCATGGAGCGCCCGTGAACGCCCGTCAGCAAGCAGGCTGGGTTCCAATTCACGCCGCAGCCCAGAACGGAGATCGCGCCATGGTTGAACTACTGCTCAAACACCATGCCGACCCCAAACTCATCAACGATGACGGCAAGACCGCAGCCATGGTAGCTAGAGAAAAAGGATATGAGCAAATAGCTGCACTGCTGTAGGTGGAATTAGATGAGTAGTTCTAATCTCGATATATCCGTTTTCCCAAGATGCTCGGGTTACTGTGTCCATAGTGAGCGGCTGAGTGGCCGTGAGCTCTTGTATCCTGCGAAAACTGCCTTACGAGAATGCCAACTCTTTAGCTCGCTGCACTGCCTTCACCACGGCTTTGATTAACGTCACGCGCAGTTTGCCTTCTTCCAATTCCATGATGCCGTCAATCGTGCATCCGGCGGGAGTGGTCACCGCGTCTTTCAATAGCGCCGGATGATCTCCCGTCTCGAGCACCACGCGCGCCGCGCCCATGGTTGTTTGCGCGGCCAGCAGCGTTGCGATATCGCGTGGGAGACCGACTTTAACCCCCGCCTCCGCCAGCGACTCCAGAATGATGTAGATGTATGCGGGACCGCTCGCCGACAATCCTGTGACTGCGTCCATATGTTTTTCGTCGACTGCAACCGTGCGCCCGACCGCATCGAAAAACTTCGTCGCTATTTCCAGATGCTGTTTAGTAGCAAACTTTCCCTTGCACAGTGCCGTCATGCCCGCCCCCAGCACGCAGGGAGTATTCGGCATGGCGCGCACCACGGGCACCTCTTTCTCCAGAGCACGCTCTATCATCTCCGTTGGAACCGAGGCTGCCACCGAAACTATCAACTGCTTCTCGTGGACATGCGCGCGAATCTCTTTCACCACGTCCGCCACTACTTGCGGTTTCACGCAAAGAAAAATAATGTCGGCATCCTTCACGGCCTCGGAGTTGTCGATTCCGGCATGAACCTTCAACCTCTCTTTTAAGATTCGCGCCCGTTCCGGGTGTGCAACCGTGGCCCATGTCTGCGCCGGTGATAGCAATCCATCGCGCAAAAACGACTGCAGCAGAATGGCTCCTATCTTCCCCGCGCCCAAAACCGCAACCTTCTTCTTCGAACTAGAACTCTGCGCCATTCGATGTCTCCAGAAAATATCCGTAGAGACGCGGCAAGCCGCGCCTTACGTCGCGGTGAAAGTATGCCGCGCCTGAGACGAGGCAATCCTCGTCTCCTCGTCTCTACGAAAGATTACACTACGACGGCAACTCAACAGCGGCGAGCGTTCGGAAACGCAGGACTAAGCGATGAGCACTCGTTTTTTTAAACGAATCCTGAAACTTTGAAACCTTGAAACCTTGAAACCTTGAAACTTTGAAAACTTCTTACTCCACAATCTCCGCCGGCACCATTTTCAATATCTCACGGCCGATCGGCAGCGATGCCGTCGCCGCCGGTGACGGGACATTCAGCACATGTAGAAATTGTTCCCGCGCCAAGAACCGGAAGTCATCTACCAGCGAGCCATCCGGGCCGACTGCCTGCGCTCGCACTCCTGATCCACCGGGCGTCATATCCTCCATCCGCACCTCTGGCACCAGTCGCTGGCAGGAACGCACAAAGTCGCGCTTTCGCAATGACCTTTGAAATTCCGATAGGCCATTTCTCCAATGCTGTCGCGCCATGGCACGAAACCCCGAGTCCGTAAAAATTTCTACTGTCTCGCGCAAATTGAAGTCGCCCCATCGATATCCCTCGCGACGGAAAGCCAGAACCGCATTTGGCCCGGCATCCACGTTGCCCTCAATACGCCGCGTGAAATGCACTCCAAGAAATGGATACCGCGGATCGGGCACCGGATAAATCAACGCGCGAACCACTGACTCGCGCGCCGGCGCCAGATCGTAATACTCGCCGCGAAAGGGAACCAGCATTATCCCAGGATCATCTCCCGCCATCCGTGCGAGTCGGTCACTATAGAGCCCGGCGCAATTCACCACGTGCCGCGCCGAAAAATCTCCAGCGCGCGTCTGAATCGCAACTGTGCGATCGGAACGCGCAAAACCGAAGATTTCCGCGTTTGTCTTTATCTCAGCGCCGCGGCTCGTCGCGATCTCCGCGTACTTTGCCGCCACCGCCGCAAAATTCGTGATGCCGGTCGATGGCACCTGCAGCGCCCGCGATCCGCCCGCATGGGGCTCAATCTCGAGCATCGCCTCGCGTTCTAAAATCCGCAATCCTTCGAGGCGATTCGCAGTGCCACGCGTCAGTAAGTCATCCAATCGCGCCACCTCATCAGAATTAGTGGCCACGATCAGCTTCCCGCATACTTCGTGGGGAATTCCGTGCCGCGAACAAAACTGCACCATCTCGCGCGCACCATCCACACACAAGCGCGCCTTCAACGAACCAGCCTTGTAGTAAACGCCACTGTGAATGACTCCGCTGTTGTGACCGGTCTGGTGCCGGGCTATTCCCGGCTCTTTTTCCAGCACCAGAATGCGGAGTCGTGGGAATTGCTCAAGCGCTTGCATGGCAAACGAGAGCCCGACGATACCTCCGCCGACAACTGCAATGTCATAGGTCATATTCAGTTTGTGTGGCGTGAAATTGCGTCCTCTGCCTTGAGTGAAAATGCCGTTCCACTGGCAGAGAAACTCGCCGCAGATGATCGTATCTCACTGCTGCGGGCTTTTTGTATTTAGGTTTGAATTAGAAGCGGAGGAGGAAGGAAATGCCGTACATAGTCGTGAATCGGTCGCGAATGGATCGCGAATGCGCTAATCCGCGCCAGGTTTAATCGCCAGTATCATTGCTACTGCACAGCCAGGGTGACTAAAGCTGAGTGCGGCCCTCCTCCAACCGCCGTAGCCGTTACAGTGATCTGCGATGCTCCCAAACCCGTTGCGGGAGCGACCGTCACATAAGTCGATCCCGGCGTCGCGACTGCGGTTGAGGTCGCCATAATTGTGACCGTTGTAGGGTTCGGCACGGTTGCAGGGGCTGTGTATAGCCCAGTCGCGTCAATAGAACCATTTACGTTTCCGCCACTGACTGTCCAGGTCACGCTTTGATTGGTTGAAGCATTAACCGTCGCGGCAAATTGTTGCTGAGTAACCGCTACCGGCCAGGCGTTACCTGTTTCGTCGGCAAATAAAGTGGCCAATCCCGGGTTCACGGTTACCGTCACCGGCGGGGGCGGGGTCGCGCTGCTGCTGCTAGCCAAGCCGCCGCACGAAAGCTCTGCCATCAATCCGAGACCGAGGCAAACTCCGGCCGCCGCTCCATAAAGACGCGTCTTGCCGCGTCTAGTTCCCCCCATCCCCACAATCCCCGCCACCACCACCCAGGCGAGCGTGAACAGTGGCAAACCACGTGGGCTTGAACCAGGTGGGCTCGAACTAGGTTGGCTGTTTTTCGTGCGGGCATCGCCAGCATCCATCCCGCGAAGCAGAACGCTCTTGCGTGGTTCTGGCTGCATTCCAAAATTCGGTCCGGTCGTCGAAATCGTCAGCGTAACTAGCGTCGCTTGCGTTCCAGTGGCGATCGAATTGGGGCTAAATCCACACGTGGTCAATGCGGGCAAGCTCTTGCACGCAAAATTCACCGCCGAACTGAAAGTTGAACCCCCAACCGGCGTCGCCGAAAATGTATAGCGGGCGCTCTCTCCCGCTAGAAGCGTCACCGAAGTACTACCCGTGTTTGTCCATGTAAAATTCACGCCGGACGTTGTCACGGTCAGCGTCTCGTTCGGCGTAGCATGGGTCAGCGTCCCGTCCGTCCCCTGAATCGAAAAATTGAAGATTGCTGCGGTTGCGCTCCCCAAGGTGACCGTAAACGGGGTGCCTGCGGTCGTCGGCGTCACCGTTGATGGAGAGATCGCACACGTACTCGGAGCTCCGGCTGTACACGTCAGCTTTACGCTCGCCCCGTATCCATCTACAGCCATCAAAGTTCCGTTCCACCCTACGTTCTGATTGACGGTGGTTGTGCTCGGAGTCGCCGTCACTGCAATTGTGAAATCGGGTACCGGTAGTTTTACTGTCAGAGCGAAGGTTTGGTTTTTAGCCGCGGCTGCGCCACCTGCCAGCGCTGCGACCGTGATCGTCGTCGGACCACCAAGCGGAGTGACCGGCGCGGCCGTCACCGTCAGCGTGACCGTTACTGGTTGAGAAGCAGTAGGACTCACAGAATTCGAAGGTGAAAAAAGGCAAGTTGCTCCCGCCGGCAGACCCGCGGAACAACTCAGCGCGACCGTCCCCGCAAAACTTCCAGCCGCGGTGACTTGAAACGTCATCGGGGACGATGTGTCTCCTTGCCCAACGCTCACCGAACTCGGAGTGAGCGTGGTCAAATTAAAATCCACCACGTGCAATACGATTAGGGCGTCATGCGCAATCGCGAATGAATCCGTTCCCACTGCGTGAGCTGCGAAACTGTAATCGCCAACATTGTCGCCGGCCCTCAAAGTATAAGTTGACGTCGGAGTTGCCTGAGCTGTCGGTGTGCAGGTCGTCGGAACGACGCCAGAGCAACTCAAGTTCACGGCGCTGGAGTATCCGGCCTCCGCCGTGAGCGTGCCGTTGAATATGGCGACTTGCCCAGGGAATATCGTCTGCGATGAATTTGAAATTAAGTTCGTGTAGTTTGGCGCAAGAGGGAAGCTCCAAATGCCCCGCCCGTACGTTGATGCGACCAGCGTTTTGGTGCCCTTTTTATCGTTAAAAATTTGCAGCGCCGTAACCGGTGCCTCGGGAAGAAACCCCGAGACACCCGCTCCTGGGGCCGGACCGGCTTCGGCCCAACTCGGCGATGTTGTCGAACTTACAAAAACGCCCACGTCGGTTGCGGCGTAAATCTTCCCCGCCTGTGTATCCACCAGCAACGCATTTACGGGAGCGTCGGGCAGTGCTGTCGATCCCGTACCCGTCCAGTCCGCCCAACCAGCGCCCGCGGTCGTCGTCTTCCACGCATGAGAAGTTGGATATAGCGTCGTGCTAAAACCCATAATTCCGATGTATGCCGTATCGCCACTCGCGTCGGAATTATCCATCGCCACCCCTGCGATGGCGTACCCCTGCGGATTCACATTTCCCGTAACATTCGTCATCAAGTTGACGCCAGCATTCGTAGTAACCCACACCTCGCCCCCTCCGCCCCCGCTCAAGGGTCCGTATCCGTTGGTTACCGCGTAAACGACTGTCGAATTCTTGTCAAAGAAAGCTGGCCCGCCCGCCGCGAGCGCAGTCACCAAGTTCGTTTCCCCGCCCGTGCACGCACCGGCGCCAAGCGTGTCGAAGTCATTGCTGAGTTGCAGTGGCGCCGTTCCGGCAGTACTTACCCGCCACACTCTGCAAGTTCCAACCAGCATTTCAGAGCTGTTCTGTGGATCGAGAATGAATGGAGTATAGAAAGCTCCTTGATCTCCTCCAAGAACTGACGGGCTGACGACCTCCGAGAAACCGCTATCGTTGCATTCCGTTCCTGATTCACACTTCAGAATTGTGAGATAAGGATTCGAGGCAAACCACTCATTTGGATCGCTCGGGTTGATGGCGTTGAATCCGCCGTCGCCCCCCAGCGCATTCTGCCAGACGCTGCTGCTGGTCGCGGTCCCGGTCTGTGGCGATCCGTTATCCTGCGTTCCGCCCAGCAGAATGTCGGAGCTTGTCGGATGAACTGACACCGATACGAATTCCGTCATTGATCCAAGACTTTCGCTCAGGCTGTCAAACTGGTTGCTCTGCGTGCAACTGCCAGAGTTAAGTCCGGCGTAGCCATCGAGTGTGCGACTGATGCCGCCGTCATGCGCGAAATAGCCAGGCGATTTCCCGCCCGCGATCATGAACGCGATTCCGTGCTGATCCGGATGCACATGCGCAGGCGAGCCGAGCGGGCCCGGATTGCATCCATATACATGCGTCAGATTGATCCAATCGCCTTGCGTGCACGTTGTGCCTCCTGCAATCGTGCACTTGAAAAGATTGATCGCGCCCGCGTACACATCCGTCGCGCCACCATTTGGGATCGCGGCCAATGCCAGGTTGTAATAACCCTGCTCTACGCCGCAGCCACTATTGTCTGGACCAAAGGCGCTGTCGCCGCAGTTTGTGATTCCATTGTCTGGAATTTGCGCCCAGTTTGCTCCGCCATTAAGACTTCGCCAGATGCCTTGGTCAACCGGCGTTGGATTGCCGTTGACGTCCGGCTGCACATCAACTGCCCATACGTACATTTCGTTGCGTCCCGGCACCACGGCAAATTCGCCGCGATAGATAAGGCACGAACTGGCATTCGAGATGGCCGGGCAGTTCGCCGTGCTGAGTCCCGTGGTCGGCTGAGCAGCGAGCCGCGCAAAATGCTGGCCGTCAGCAGACGAATAGAGCCCGTGGCGTCGGACAAAAGCGTAGAAGGTGCCAGTTGCTCCCTGGCTGGGGTCGTAAATCACCGCCGTGGCTGAGGCAGGAACCGCCCCGTCCGATAGGATGACGCGGTTCCACGTCAGGCCGCCGTCCTGCGAAAAGTAAAGTCCGCGCGCCGTCGAATTGGCATCTTCCTCCAATCCAACATAGAGCCCGTTGTCTCCAGCCGTCGCCGCCACCACCAAGCTCGGATTTGACGAGCTGAACGCAATCTTGCTGAAACCAATTCCCAAAAAAGATTGACCGCTCGCTGCACTCGATATCTGGGTCCACGTCGAACCGCCGTCGGCGGAACGCAGCATCCCTAATCCATAATAAGAATCACCAGAACTATTGGTCTCGCCCGTCCCGACCAGAATCACGTTGCTGTTACTCGGCTCTAACGCGATCGCACCCACCGCCAGGGTAGGTTGATCGTCTATCAAAGCCTGCCAAGTGACGGCAGCCGGATTCGAGTTCATACTGCCCGCATTGGTGGACTTCCAAAGTCCGCCGTAAGCGCCACCCAGCAGCACGGTGTTTCCCGAGTTGTCGGCAGGATCAATTAAAACGGAGGTGGCCCGCCCTGAAACCCAGTTGTAATCCTGCATCCCATCCCCGGTTGCGTCGGAAGCCAACGGAGCCGGACCCAGTGGCGCCCACAGCGCTGGGCTGGAACTGGAACCCGCAGCGCGGTTAGTTAGGGAGGTGGAGGATGACGATGACGTAGAAGCCGTTGCAGCGGCGCGCTCGGCCCGCATCGCCATCTTCCGCCGGTACGCGCGTAATCGCAGTCCTGCCGCCGATTGTCCCGGTACAATGCGCCCACGCTGGTTCCAGTTTGAGGTCAAATCATCGCGGCGGTACGGGCGATTTACATTTCTCCCTTCGGACGGAATTGCTCCTTTCCGGTCGGCATCCTGACCAAACACAGCGATGGGCGATCCTCCGACGTAAAGTACCAGCAATAACCAAAGAACGAAAAAGACAAAGCGAGAGGAGCGCGAAATGCGGACCGCCATAGTCGAAACGCCGGACGATGCCGCAAAACAGCATCGCACCGGACGAGTGTCAACTATCTCAAGAAGATTTCAACGTCCTCGAAAGTCCCGTCATCCTTGGTACACCGAAGGCCCACGCCCCGGGAACGGTTCCGACATCCGCTATACTAATAAGGTATGTCCGTGATCAAGAACATCGGAGCCATCGCTCAGGGAATGAGCATCACTCTGAAGGAAATGTTTCAGCCGACGATCGTGGAGAATTATCCCGACGGTCCCGGTCCCACGAAAGGGGCGAAGTTTCAGGAGCGTTTTCGCGGCATGCACGTGCTGCAGCGCGACGAAAACGGGCTGGAAAAATGCGTGGCCTGTTTCCTGTGCGCCGCTGCGTGCCCGGCGAATTGCATCTACATAGAAGCCGCGGAAAACACCGCCGAGAAACGGGTTTCGGGCGCAGAGCGCTACGCCCGCGTTTATAACATCGACTATAATCGATGTATATTCTGCGGTTATTGCGTGGAAGCCTGTCCCACCGACGCCATTACGCACGGGCACGGATTTGAACTCGCCGCGTTTAGCGCGAGTAATCTGGTTTATCGTAAAGAGCAGATGCTGGCGCCGGCCCCGGCTCATATGGGAGCCAATCAGGTGTTTGCGCAATCAGAACTGGAGTCGGGCGGCGTAAAGGGGACTTAGGGAATTTTAAGATTTTCCACCAAACGCCGGTCCCGCGGGACCGGCGTTGTTGTATACGGTTGCTGATCGCTAGTCGTTGCTGCTCTATTCTGCGGCAACGTCGCAGAGTTAAGGCCCAAGTTAAGGCCGATGTTAAAGCCAAAGTTAAGGCCGAATCGAAGGCTGCCTAAGGTCATCAAAAGGACATGACAAGAGCCCGCCAACATCCTCTGGAAAAGATCCTCGAGAGTCGAATTGCCGTCATCGATGGAGCGATGGGCACGACCATCCGCACTTATGGAATGACGGAAGCGGACATCCGCGGGGAGCGCTTTAAAAACTCGACGAAGAGCCTGCTGAACAACGGCGACCTCTTCTCGCTGACCAAGCCTGAAATGATTGGAGACATTCATCGCCGATTTCTTGAGGCAGGGGCGGACATCATCGAGACGAACACTTTCGGTGCAACCAGCATCACCCAGAGCGAATTCTTTGTCGAGGACCCGCGGGAGCGGGGCGGACGGAAGGATCCAGCGTTCTATCAGAAGATCGTCGAAGATCCGTTTCTCGGCAGCCTGGCTTGGGATATCAATGAGCAATCGGCGCGTCAGTGCCGCGAATGGGCCGACCGTCTGGGTACTGCAACCTCGCGTCAACGGTTCGTGGCGGGGGCGATCGGGCCGCTGACCGTGTCCCTGTCGAACTCGCCCGATGCCGATGATCCAAGCTTTCGCGTGATCACCTTCGATCAGGTCAAAGCCGCCTACGCGCAGCAGGTGCGCGCGCTCATTGCCGGCGGCGTAGATCTGCTGCTGGTCGAGACGATCTTCGACTCGCTCAACGCGAAGGCAGCCCTTGTTGCCATCCGTGAGGTGTTCGACGAGGATGGCAAACAATTGCCAGTGATGATCTCGGCGGCGGTGGGGCGCGGCGGCGAGACCATGATATCGGCGCAAACGACTGAGGCATTCTGGAACGCGGTGCGGCACGTGAAGCCGCTGTCGGTTGGACTCAACTGCTCTCTCGGTCCCGACCTGATGTATCCGTTCCTGGAGGAACTATCGGAGAAGGCAGATGTGGCGATATCGTGCTACCCAAACGCCGGTTTGCCGAATCCACTATCGGAGACAGGGTTCGATCTGGGGCCGCAAGATATGGCCCGTTATCTCGGCGACTTCGCGCGGGGACGATTGATCAACATTGCCGGCGGTTGCTGCGGGAACACGCCCGAGCACATCGCGGCGATCGCCAAAGCGCTCGAAGGCCAGCCTCCTCGAAAGTACGGGACTCAGCCTCCTGCCGAATCCTACGCCCTCCAAAGCGAGAGCAAAGAGTGAGCATTTCCTCCAGCACAACTGTGCCCGAGGCCGCTCCCACCAAGCCACTCCGGCTCTCGGGTTCGCAGCCCTTCACCCAGCAGTCCGGCGTCTACATCGTCATCGGTGAGCGGACCAATGTGGCCGGTTCGCCAAAGTTCGCCAGGCTCATCAAGGCGGGCAAATATGAGGAGGCGGTAAGCGTCGCGCGGCAACAAGTTGAGAACGGAGCCAATGTCCTCGACATCTGCATGGACGAGGGCATGATCGACGGCGTCACCGCAATGACACGCTTTCTGCAGTTGCTGGGGAGCGAGCCAGAAGTCGCCAAGGTCCCGTTTATGGTGGACTCCTCGAAATGGGAGGTTATTGAGGCGGGGCTGAAGTGTCTGCAGGGCAAGGGCATCGTCAATTCGATTTCGCTGAAAGAGGGCGAAGAAAAGTTTCGCAAGCACGCCGCCACCGTCCTCAAATATGGCGCGGCGGTGGTAGTGATGGCTTTCG
>Ga0137395_10000829_pt1 | contig 13556 bp, 6 predicted proteins | sample czobulk216metaG_FD_108283 | JGI IMG/M metagenome (GOLD analysis project Ga0137395, IMG submission 108283) | Vadose zone soil microbial communities from Angelo Coast Range Reserve, California, USA - czobulk2.16 metaG | ecosystem: Environmental > Terrestrial > Soil > Vadose zone | place: USA...
AGTTCTACATTCCCATGCGGCAAACGCAGGACTTCGGCTCCGTCGATCTCGTCGTTCGCACGTCGCTCCCTAACTCCGAGCTCGTTCCGCGCCTCCGCGAAGCTCTCAAACCGATCGACCCAACGTTCGCCACAGGCACGCTCCGCACCATGCAGCAAATCGTCGACAAAGCTGCCTCACCGCGCCGCTTCGTCGTCCTCTTGCTCGCAGGTTTCGCCGCTTTCGCCCTCGTCCTCGCCTCGCTCGGCATCTACGCCGTCATCTCGTATTCCGTCAGCCAGCGCGCGCAGGAAATCGGTATTCGCATGGCCCTCGGCGCTTCCGCGCAAAAACTTCAGGCCAGTATCCTTTTTCAAACGCTCGCTCTCGCCGCCGTCGGCATCCTCATCGGAGTGGCCTCTTCCTGGGCTCTCGCTCGCGCCATCAGCGGCCTCCTCTTCGGCGTAACTGCCACTGACCCAGCCACTTTTGCGGGCATGCTCATTTTGCTGACAGCCGTCTCCGCCCTCGCAGGTTATCTCCCCGCGCGCCGCGCCTCCCGCATCGACCCTATGTCCGCGTTGCGGGCGAGCTGACGCCATTTGCACAGTGAGGGGCAATCCTATTTCTTCTTAACTCTGATAAACGCGTTCTTCTACTGTGCGGACTAGTCCTGGGAAGTCCTTCTCGTCAGGAAATCAAGCACTGACGAGATGCGCGTGCTGCTAACCCGGAGGCATTACTTGTGGTTTCCCCGTCACTCGGGATACAACGGTCAGGGTACGCCGAAACCTGATCAGAGATTTCTCATAACTCCCTTTTTGAATCGCGTTCGACTTCCACGGTTAGCCGAGCATCGCTTGCGTGCAACACCGGGGTCAAGTCTGGGAAGAACAAAGCGGCTATACTTCCATTTTATGACCGCTCCTGAAATAGGCCACGATTGACAGCCGTTCGTCAGTGTTCAGCGAAGTTCCAGGGCCAGGCAGAGTGGCCGGTCAGAGGCTTGCGGCGAGTTGGTCCCAGCGGGGCTTGAGCCCAGCCATGAACTCTTCGAACTCTGGGTTGCCGCGCAGCTTACTCATGCTGGGGTTGTCGCGGAAGAGCGGATAATTTGGCATGCCCGTTCCTGCGACGCGTCTGAGCCAGCTGACCGCCTCGTGTGGTTTACCCATCTCGGCGCAGGCCGCGGCCAGAATGAAAGCGGCGTGATGAAAGTGGTCGTTGTCCTTTTGCCGACGGGCTGCAGCTTGGATCTCACGTTCGGCCTTCTGCGGCTTGGCTTCCGTGGCATAGAGAAACGCCCGTACCGCCGCAACATCTTCAGGGTCGCCTAGGAAACCCCCGCGCCTCGCCCGACCAAGTTGTTGCGCTACGCCTTCAATGATTTCCCGAGCCTGCTGCCGACGCCCGAGGTAGGCCAATGTCAAAGCCTTCTCGAAGCTTACAATGTTATACCGATCGTAGTTCTGAAGTGCCTCTGCAAATCGTTGCGACTGCCAGAGCGCGCGGCCCAGCCGGTATTTGGCACCATCATTCTGAGGGTCGAGTCGCAGTGTCGTTCGAAATTCTTCGATGGCCTGGTCATGTAAACCGGCGTGCGTCAACTCAGCGCCGAGATTGTGGTGCGCCTCGGCGAGGTTCGGATTCAAAGAGATGGCCCGTCGATAATCCGCCACGGCGCTGACGACATCAAAGTTGTGCAGCCGGGTGTAATACAAACTGCCCCGGGCGGCATAGGCCTCCGCCAGAGCCGGATTGAGAGCGATCGCCCTGCTCAAGGCAACAAACGCCTTCTCGTCATGTTCTTTTCCACCTGCCCAGTCGAAAATCTTGGCAAAGCAGCCTTGGGCGATGGCCACGTAAGCCTCCGCAAAATCCGGATCGAGTGTGACTGCTTGCTCAGCTTCCGCGATGGCCGCATTCGCATCGGCCTCGACAGCGAGTGCCGAGTGGATGTGGTACTTCGCGCGTAAGTAGGAGTCGAAGGCTTGTTGGTCGTGTGTGGGTAGAGTCTCCAGACGGCTCGCTTCGGCCGGTGTGAGCTTCAAGTGGATCTGATTTGCTATCGCCCGGGCGACGTCGCGCTGCAGTCCGAGCACGTCGATCCCATGGCGGTCGTAACTCTGGGCCCATAGATGCCGGTCATTTTTCACGTCGATCAATTGCGCGGTAATTCGCACCTGGTCACCGGACCGCGTAACCGAGCCCTCGATCACAGCGTCGACATCAAGTTCCTGAGCAACTTGCCGCAAAGGCGTGTGTGCCCCGCGATAACGCATCGCCGATGTCTCTGAAATTACCTTCAGGCTGCTGATCCTGGCCAGATCGGTCGTCAGTTCATCCGTCATTCCGTCCGCGAAATAATCTTGCGACGGGTCGCCCGACAAGTTCGTCAGCGGTAGAACGACAAGCGACGTGATGTGTGGAGAATTCTGAAGGGATATTGGCTCCCGCCACTTCTCCCAGGCCCAAACCGACGCAGCCACCAGGATCACAACCAACGCCACGGCAAGCGACAGCTTCGCTATTGTTCGGCTGCCTCTTAAGTTGCCGATAGCAGGGACCTCTTCAGACCGCGCGGGGATCACTGCGTTCGCATTTTCATGAACAGAATCGCGTTCCGGGCCCTTGATCTCCGTGACTGGGGCCACGAACCGGTATCCGCGACGGGGCAGAGTTTCCACGAACCGTGGACTCTCGGGGGAATCGCCCAGGGCCTCGCGCAGGCGATTGATGGCAGCATTGACGCTGTTATCGACATCTACGAAGGTGTCCGCCGGCCAAAGTTTTTGCCGGAGATGTTCCCGGGTGACGATCTCACCTGGATGTTCGAGCAGAAAAGCGAGGATCTGAAATGGCTGCTCCTGGAGCTTGATCTGCATCCCCTGCTTGCGCAGCTCCCGAGCGTGCAAGTCGGCCTCGAAAACGCCAAAACGCAACACGCGGGCTGCGGCGGGTGAACGCACTTCTACCCCCCTTCCTCTTTGTGCAGGAAAGTTTACCCCAACTTAAGAGGTGGAAAGTGCAAGTAATGTCTGGTTGCAAGCCTCGGCCGACAAAGGACTTGCCGTGTAAGAAATATTCAATCCGGCAACTATGGACATACCCGGCACTCAGGGAGCAAATTCGCGAGCGTTACGCAGCGTTCACAAGATGAGTTTCTTGGAGACGCCAGCACTGACGATGGTGATGCCGGCCAAACCAAGCTGAAGGAGACGGTTTATGACGAAGGTTCTTGCAGAACTTTGTGCGCTAATTTGCCGCCGCGCCATCCTGGGGGCAACGCTTGCTCTTCTTTTCCTGCACTGCCCGGCTTGCGCCGACGTAGTAACAGATTGGAACAAGAATGCTGAAAAAGCCATACTCAGCAGCAGCCTCGCGGGGAACTCAGTAGCCACCGCACGAGCGTACGTACTCATGCACGCCGCGATCTTCGATGCGGTCAATGGAATCAAACCGGATTACACTCCCTATCACGTTGACCTGGATGGCCCGGAGGGCGCGTCCACCCGCGCCGCAGCAATTCAGGCGGCCTATGTGGTGCTGGTAAGTCTTTTTCCATCGCAAAAATCCACCTTTGATGCGGAACGAGCAGCCTCCCTCGCCTCGCTGGCCGATGATGGCGATGATGGTTCCGGGGACGCGATGAACATAACTCGCGGCTTGCATTGGGGAGAGCTGGTTGCTAATGACATATTGACTTGGCGGAGTACTGATGGCTTTAGCCGCGTGCTGCCGCCCGTCATCGGCGGGCTGGGGCCCGGCCGCTGGCGGCCCACGCCACCGCAATTCCTGCCGATGGTTTTCCCTCAAGTTGCGACGATGAATCCTTATGTCTTGGACACTCCTTCGCAATTCCGTCCAGAAGGGCCGCCGCCTCTGACGAGTGAGCGCTACACCGACGCATTCAACGAGGTCAAGACGCTCGGACGCGCCACCGGCTCATCGCGCACCAGCGAGCAGACACTGATCGCCCGATACTGGGCGGGAAACGTCTCTGTATCGTGGAACCGTGTATGCGACGCGCTGGTCCTGGATCGGGAGTTGCCACTTAGCGTGACCGCGCGGCTCTTCGCGCTGATGAACCTCGCTCTGGCCGATTCCACTATAGCGGGTTGGGACTCCAAATTGTTCTTCATCGATCGCAATTGGCGTCCCGTTACCGCCATGGTGCTGGCCGACGCTGACGGCAATCCAGACACGGCCGCTGATCCAGCCTGGACTCCGCTGCTGCCGACTCCCGCGCATCCAGAATACGTTTCTGCCCATGCCATCTTCAGCGGCGGGGCCGCCGGGGTTCTGGCTGATTTCTTCGGTGACAGCGCCAGTTTTTCCCTCGAATCGGTCGGCCTTCCCGGGACGGTGCGGACTTATACGAGCTTCTCGTCCGCCCTGGCGGAAGCCGAGCTCTCGCGCATTTATGGCGGCATCCATTTCCGGTTTTCTCTAGACCATGGATCAGCCACCGGCGCGAAGGTTGCCGAGTTTGTGCTGGCCCACGTAGCACTGCCCTCGCACGGAGGGAAGACTGGGCAGATCCAGCACGACCACCTCAAAGGTGAGGATCCGAGCGTTGAAGGGATAGGACCGGAAGACTAGGCAGGCAAAATGACACACACAGAACGAGATCTCCGGGTTCTGCGTGCAAGAGCGCCGAGGATCCGCGTTTTGACGTGGACTTCAACACAGCCCTCTTTACAGGACCGGCGCGTCCCACGGTTTCGACATGAAGTAATCAAAGTTTGAGGCGGCAGGAGCCACTGGTCAAATCGGGCGCACTTGCCACTGCTCCAAGGAGTTCACCCGAAGAGCCGGGCTGTCAATCCCTGGCGAGTCACGCAAAGGCGGCGGGACTCGGGGCCGAAGGTCGCCAGTTCAAATCTGACGTTCGATACACTCCTCGGCCGTCCCGAAAGTCCACTGTACCCAGGGAAAAGACACAATTGGGGCGGCCAAGGCTCCCACATAGCCGGGCGCAGGATCCAGGTGTCTCAGACTCCAATCGGAGAGCTCTGCGTCTGGCCCTGTCATAATTCTGAGCCTCGCGGGTTGTTCAGGTTCTATAGGCACCTGAAACGAATGCAGGGGTTGTGACAAGCCCTGTCCCGTGGCCTTAATGTAGGCCTCCTTACGCGTCCAGCAGCAGAAAAAGGCTCTCGTTCGAAGAGCCGGGGTTGTCCCGCAAAACTCAACGTATTCGGAAGGAGCAAAAAAGCGCTGGGCGAGCATCTCAGCATCTGGTAGCTCGCGCACATATTCCAGGTCAACGCCCAGTTCGAAATTCTTGCAGAAGGCATAGAGCACCCGATTCTCCGAATGGCTAATACTGAAGCACATAGCCCGATTTTGCAACGCAGGCTTGCCTTGTGCACCATACTGAAACTGTATCTCAGCTGGTCTAAGCCCTAGATAGCTCGCCAGGATTGAGCGCAGCAGGCCACGGCAAATGATAAAAGACCGTCTGTGCTCGTCAAAGCGGAATCGATTGGCTCTTTCAGTTTCGTCTTGCGACAAGGACTTAGACAGTTCGAGGAAGCAGTCTTCTCCCGCAGCGACACGGCCATTCCACACGTGGATCTCGTCTGCTTTCATCGGCAAAATGCGGCACGGGGCAACTTCGGGCTCCAAGAAATTCACGCGTCCTGCAAGCACAGTTTCAAAGCCTCGGCTAGCGAACGACAGAATGGCTCGACTAGCATGCCCTTGGGATAAACGGGGAGTTGATGAACTTCTAGATCGTGACGCACGATTTCGCCCCACCCCAGGCTTGCGTCGCTCAAGCCCAAGAAATGTCCCTTTGGCCGGATGACCGCCACACGGCCGGCATAAGGTTGGGGCACGTACCGATCCGCGGCTTGATCATTGACCTTCTTTATGACCAAATGCGGATAACTGATCTGCTTCTTCCAGCCACAGGCTCCCAGAAGAACATGCCTCGCGGCTTGCAGCCTAATCCGGATCCTGGTCAGTTCGATATCGGCTTTTTGCCTCAGAAACTTTTTGCGGTCTTCCAACGGAAGCGAAACGAAGTTAGCGACGTGAAACCACAAATTCTGCAAGAAGCGCAAGAGCAGTTTCGGAGATAGTATGGACTCTGAAACCGCCGCCCTTGGATTGTAGCTATCGAGCATGACCACAAGTCCAACCTTCTCACCCCGCATGCTTAGCTGCTGTGCCATCTCCAGCGCGATGATTCCTCCAAGGCAATAGCCCCCCAGGAGATACGGACCATGTGGTTGCACGATCATTATTTCCTTAACGTACTGGGCTGCCATTTCTTGAATCGTCGTGTTAAGACCCCCGTCACCATTCAAACCTTGTGATTGCAAGCCATAAACCGGTTGATCAGGGCCCATATAACGAGTGAGATCCCGGTACAGCAAAACGTTTCCCTCAGCGCCGTGGACCAAGAATAACGGAGCACTTGATCCGAGCGGTTGCATGGGCACAAGCGATGACCACGATGGCGTCCAGCCGTCCTTGCGTATCAGTTCGGCAAATGCCTCGACCGTCGAAGCCTGAAAAAGGGTCGCAAGTGGGAGGGCCCTGCCAGTCAGCCTTTGGACCTCGGATAACATGCGGACTGCGGCCAACGAATGACCGCCCAGCTCAAAAAAATTGTCGCTTAGCCCCACCCTCTTCACTCTTAAGATTTTTCCCCATATCTTGGCCAGTGCATGTTCAAGCGGATCCCGGGGCGGGACAAACTCTCCTTGGATTTCGTTGAACGGTCCTGCCGGGGGAGGCAACGCCCTGCGATCAATCTTACCGTTGGGCGTCAGGGGCAACTTGTCCATCAAGACGATAGCTGACGGGAGCATGTAGTCGGGTAGTTCCCTCTTTAGGTGGAACCTCAGATAGGTGCTATTGGGCGCCGTTCCGGGCTTCGACTCGACGTAGGCGACCAAGATTTTGTCATTCGGGGTTTGTTCGCGCGCGACGACGACGCACTGACTCACTGCTTCGTGGCGGCCCAGCACAGCTTCGATCTCTCCCAGTTCGATGCGGAATCCGCGGATCTTCACTTGAGTATCGCTGCGGCCCAGGCATTCCAGAGTTCCGTCGGGGAGCCACCGCGATAGATCTCCCGTGCGATACAGACGCGCGTTCCGCTCAAAAGGGCTACGGATGAAGCGTTCCTGCGTCAGTTCCGGGCGACGCAAGTAACCGCGCGCCAAACCTGAACCACCGATGTAAAGCTCGCCTACCACGCCCGCGGGAACCGGATTGCGATGCCGGTCGAGAACGAAGAGTTGAGTGTTGGCAATCGGCCGGCCACAGGGGATCGGCCTGTCAGCGGAGGTGACCCGGTGAACCGCTGACCAGATAGTGGTCTCCGTCGGGCCATACATATTCCATAATTCCGCGCAGCGGACGAGAAGCTCTTGTGCCAGAGGGCGCGGAAGGGATTCGCCGCCGCAGAGAACTCTCAAGTTTGGCGAACCGCTCCAGCCGGCATCGATCAGAGCCTGCCACGTAGCTGGTGTTGCCTGCATCACGTTGCAGCGGGAGTCGCGCATTCGTGTTATCAATCGGACGGGATCGCGAGCGTCTTCGCGGCTGGCAATCACGACTTTTCCGCCAGTGGCGAGGGGCACGTAGAGCTCGAGCCCCGCAATGTCGAAGGACACGGAGGAAACAGCCAGCAGCACATCCCTGGCGGTGAAGCCTGGCTCGCGCTGCATGGAAAGGACAAAATTCATGAGCGCGTTGTGCGGAATCTCGACACCCTTAGGCTTACCCGTCGAACCAGAGGTGTAGAGCACATAGGCAAGGTTCTGCAGGCTCGCATTCACCAGTGTCGGGCTATCAGTGCTTTGCTTGGCGATCTCTGCCCAATCAGAGTCCAGGCGGACGACTAATGCCGGACGGACTGATAGATTCTTGTCAACTTCGCAGTGAGTGACGAGCAGAAACATGCCACTGTCTTCCACCATGTAGCCGAGGCGGTCTGCTGGGAAAGAAGGATCCAAAGGTACATAAGCTCCTCCGGCCTTCATGATCCCAAGGAGGGCTACCAACATTTCCAGCGAGCGCTCCATGCAGACGCCGACCAGAACATCTGGCCCGACGCCCATTTTCTGTAGGTGATGGGCGAGCTGATTGGCGCGCGCGTTGAGTTCTCGATACGAAAGCCTCAGCTCCTCGAACTCTGCCGCCACAGCGTCTGGAGTTCTTTCGGTTTGGGCCTCCACCAAATCATGCAGACATTTATCCTTCGGACGATCGACAAGCGTATGGTTCCAATCCAATAGAAGTTGTTTGCGCTCGGTGTCTGTAAGGAGCGGAAGTTCTGAAATGCTGGAATCGGGATTCGCTAGTCCTCCCTCGAGAAGTTTCTGCCAGTGCTCCACCATCCTGGTTATCGTTGAAGAGTCGAACAAGTCCGTGTTGTAGGTAATAGGCCCCGATATCGCATCGGGACGCTCATCGATAACGATCATCAGATCCAGCTTCGAAGCACCGTTAGAGACTTCCTCTGTCGCGAGATTCCATCCCGGGCAGACAGGCACTAATTGTGGTTGTTTAGACAGGATAATCTGGAAAATCGAACTACGGCTTGGATCGGGCCGTAGTTGTAGGCTTTTAACTATGCTTTCGAAGGGAACTTGTTCGTTTGTGAGGGCATCCAGCACAACGCACATAACCCGCTTGGTCAGCTCCCGAAAAGTAGGATTGCCGGTGAGATCCACTCGCAGCGCTATCGGACGGACGAAGTCCCCGACCATTCTTTCAACCTCGGGCCACCTCCGGCCAGCTGAAAGCCCGCCAATCACGATGTCCTCTTGCGCGGTATAGCGGTTCAGCAAAACCACGTATGACGCCAGCAAAACCATGTAGGACGACACGCCCTCCTGTCGGCAGAAGGCTCTTAAAGCCGGGATGACTGCTGGATCGAATCTAAATCGCTCAACGTTTCCATGATGGGTCTCATAAAGTGGCCTTGGGCGGTGATTGGGCCACGAGAGAACAGGCAGCTCGCCGGATAGTTTTTCGCGCCAGAACAAAAGCTGGCTCGAGCGACCCTCGTCCGCAAATGTCTTCTGCTCCCAATAGGCAAAGTCTCCGTATTGCAGGGTTGGTTCCGGGAGGGGCGACGGCCTGCCGGCAGAGAAGGCCTCGTACAGCGCCGATAATTCCGGCAGAAAAACACGGTACGCACTGATCGCATCAAACACCAACTGGTGAAACGTCATGTAGACGCGATATTCTTCCTCACCCAGCCGAACAACGATGGCACGCAGAAGTGGCCCTTTCTTCAAGTCAAAAGGCTTTTGCGCATTCTCCGTCGCCAGTCGCCTTGCTTCCCTGTCTCTTTCGGATTCCTCCAGGTGCCGAACGTTGGTCATCTCCAGCGGGAATCCGTCGGGAACGGATTGAACAACCTGAATGGGATCCCCGTCGATTGCGCTGAAAGTGGTTCTCCAGATTTCGTGTCGCCGAAGGATCTCAACCATGCAACGCTCAAACACCTTGATATCAAGTGAGCCTCGCCTGTAGATGGTGATCGCCTCATTGTAAATGGGAGTGTCGCCTGCCATCTGTGAGTGCAACCACACCTGCTGTTGGGCAAAAGACAGTGGAACAGGTTCACCGGTTGGCCGAGCCAGAATTGTCGGCTTTGCCTCGGGCTTGCGTGCAGCCTGCTTCTTGAGATATTTCTCAAGCAGTACGTGCTTGGACTCAGACAAGCGGATGTTTTCGGGATTCAAGTGCTGTTTTTCCAAAGTCATTCCCTGCAAAGTTCGGAAATAATCTTCCGTGGTTCTGCAGCCGCCGCCTCAAGCAGCAACTTCAAATCGTCAGTCATACGGCACACTGTTTTGGCGTCAAACAGGTCAGGATTGTATTGTGTGCGGAATATTAGACCGTTGGGACGCTCGTTAAGCTCAAGATACAGATTCCAGGTGGACCCTCCGCTTTCGATATCCATGAATGTTTGATTCCAGCCGGGCCCCAGATCAGGCACACTTGGCGCCAAGGAAATCACCGCATCGAACAGAGGATTTTCGCTGAGAGGGGCGCTGTCGCGGACGTGCTCCACGATACGGTAAAATGGCACATCGTCATTTGCAACCGCCCCCGAAACAACCTCCCGGGCTTGGCCAAGCAAATCATGAAACGTCATACCCTGCGTAATTCTGAACCGAAGGGGCACAGGGTTCAGAAAACAACCGAGTAGTTCTTGAACTCCTTGCTGTTCACGGCCGGCAGGAGCCAAGGTCCCCACAATGATGTCGTTCTGTTTCGTGTAGTAGTGCCACAAGAGGACAAAGCCAGCGAGAAAAGCCATGAATAGCGAAACTGATTCCTCTCGGCAAACTACATGCAGCTGTTCCGCAACGGCCCTCGGCCACGCACCCGAGACTATTGATCCCCGGTACGTTTGTATTGGAAGACGCGGGCGGTCGCCTGGCCACTGCAAAGTGGGGAGTTCTCCCGACAGTCTTTCTCGCCAATAGTTCAGTTGCTGCTCGAGAATCTCTTGTCCCAGAAACTGCTTCTGCCAGCTCGCAAAGTCCCCATATTGAATACCGGGTTCCGGGAGAGGCGAGGGACGACTTTCAGCGAAGGCCTCATATAATTTGATTAGTTCAAGTGGAAATACCTGGAAGACTGAGACCCCATCAACAATGATTTGATGCATGGTTACATGCACTTGATGACGCATGTTGTCTAAGTGGATCAGCCTGACACGGAGCAGCGGACCCGTCTTGAGATTGAATCGTTCTCGCGCCTGTTCTGATGCCAGTCGGAGTGCTTCCTTTTCCTTGCTTGATTCGGGCAGAGCGCTGAGGTCATACGTGCTAATCGGAAAGCTTTCCGGCGCTGGGTTCACTATCTGAAGCGGCTGACCATCCAAGACGTCAAACGTCGTTCTCCAAGCTTCGTGTCGCTTCACAATCTCTGTGAGACTCTGCTGCAAAGCGTCTACGTCGAGCGCCCCTCGCCGATGGATCGTTATTGATTCGTTGTAAAAAGGAGGCTTGTCGATCCCCTCCAGCGCCCGACGCCAAATTTCTTCTTGGGCAAGCGATAGCGGAACGGGCGCGGAAGTATTGCGACGAGTTACCGCCCCTGAACTTCCTCGTCTAATAGGCTTCTCGTGATTCAGAAGAGCATCAAGAAGGCGCCGTTTTGTTTCGGAAAGCTGTCCTATCGATGCAATTGATTCCACGGCACGGTACCCCGAGTGTTTTGTCTATGCGCTCTTCGAACCTGCAGTGGGGCTCTCGTCCCGTCCAGCAGTGCTGAAATTAATATGCAAAGACTGCAAACCGCGAAGCCCCAGGTTTGTCCGCCAGACCAGACGGTCCTCTTCGAGCGACCAGTCAGGGAGTCTGCGTACCATTTCTTCAAAACAGACCTGTCCTTCGATGCGCGCAAGCGCTGCACCGAAGCAGAAATGTGCTGCCCATCCGAAAGAGAGATGTCGGTTGTCCTTGCGCGTGATGTCGAAGCGATCGGGCTCCGGGAAACGTTGTGGATCTCGGTTTCCGGCGGCCATAACGGCGATTGTGGCTTGCCGTTTGCGAATCTTCTGACCTCCAAGCTCCAAGTCGTACGGGGCGAGACGCGCGGTGTGCTGGCTGGGTGGCTCATAGCGGAGCATTTCCTCTACCGCGGAAGGTATCAATGTGAGATCGGCCTTCAGTCGCTTGAGTTCTTGTGGGTTTCGCAGCAGCGTGAGCACGCCATTTCCGATCAGGTTTGTGGTTGTCTCTTGGCCACCAACCATTGTGACTATGGTGTTTGCGATGATCTCTTCTTCGGTAAAACGATCTCCATCGATTTCCGCAGTTAGAAAAGACTGAATGAGCCCTTCTCGCGGCTGCTTCTTGATTTCTCGGATCGCCGATTCGAAATACTTCGTCATTTCCTCAACAGAACGACGAGCCCGCGGAAAGTGATCGGGATTGTGTTGAAAGTTCCCGAGCATTTCGGCGAAATCCTGCGACCATACCTTCAATTGAGGCGCATCATCAACCGGGACTCCCAGCATTTCCGCTGTGATCACGTAAGGGAGCGGCTCAGCGAGATCGGCGATTACATCCATTCTTCCTCGGGGCGCGACTTCATCGATGAGTTTCTTCACTACATCGCGAATGTGGCCCCGCAGGATTTCCACGCGCTGGGGGGTAAATGCGTAAGAAGCCAAACTTCGGATCCGTGTGTGCGTGGGAGGATCCAAAAACAACATCTGCTTTACCATCACCTGTGCGATCGGAGCAAGATCGCCTAGGCCAAGTTTCGCGAGATATTCCGGAGTCGGCGTTCGATCCGCAGAAAAGTCATGCAAGACTGTGACTACATCTTGGTAACGCGTTACCACCCAGGCATGAAGAAAAGGATCCCAGTAAACGGGAGCTTTCGTCCGCAGCTCCTCGAAGAGTGGATATGGATTGGCAAGGACTTCTGGTTCGAGCAAGCGCACTAGGCTCGGAGCTGAGTCCACCATTTTTGGTCCCCATGCCATTCGCTGCGCGCCTGTAAGTCTAAATTGCCTGAAGCAATCCACTCCCCGGAGGTTCCAGAATTCGTTGGGCTTCCTCTTCACTCATCGCTTCTAGTCTCGCAATCAGAGAAGTCTCGACACGAGCGGCGAGTTCAGCGACCGTGGGGGCCTCAAAAATAGTCCGCAGGCTCAGTTCGATCCCGAAGGTGTCCCTGAGACGAATAATCACTTGAGTTCCCAAAAGGGAATGGCCTCCGAGCATGAAGAAATTGTCCTCAGCCCCGACATTTTCGAGTCCCAGCAGGTGCGCAAGGATTCCCGCGACTCTTTCCTCTAAAGGTGTGCGCGGCGCAACGTCTGTGTTGTCGGCTAAGAAGTTTGTTGATGTCACCGGTGGTAGAGCGGTCCGATCCACCTTTCCACTCGGTGTAAGGGGTAAGGAATCCAGTTGCACAAAAGCGGCTGGCACCATGTAGTCGGGCAAACGCTTTCGCAGCGCAAATTTAAGATCAGATGCCCGTACTCGCACTCCAGGTGTTGGCACAAAGTAACCGACTAGGCTCTTCTCTCCATCTTGGTGCTCCCGCGCCACGACAACACTCTGTTGTATAGCCGGATGTTCAGCCAAGACAGAGGTAATTTCGTTTGGTTCGATCCGATGACCACGGATTTTGATTTGATCGTCGACTCTGCCCAGAAACTCGATCTGGCCGTCCGGCAGGAAGCGGACAAGATCTCCGGTCCGATACATGCGCGCGTCGGGCCTGGAATCGAACGGATTTGGAAGGAATTTTTCGGCAGTCAGCTCGGGATGATTCAGATAGCCCCGCCCAACCCCCTTGCCACCAATGAACAGTTCACCCGAAACACCATCTGCGACGCGCTCTAAATTCTCATCCAGAATATATGTTTGAGTATTGGCAATGGGGAAGCCGATCGTGGGCCGGCTAGATGGTTCTGTTCGCGCTCCAACTGGCCCGGAGGTCGCTACCACGGTGCACTCTGTTGGGCCGTAATTTTTCACGAGTGTGTAGGGCAGTGCACGGGAAGGGAATCTATGAAGCACGTCCCCCACGGTTCGAAGAATCAGAAGGTACGTCCTGCGGGGGCACGATAG
>Ga0137395_10000832_pt1 | contig 13550 bp, 9 predicted proteins | sample czobulk216metaG_FD_108283 | JGI IMG/M metagenome (GOLD analysis project Ga0137395, IMG submission 108283) | Vadose zone soil microbial communities from Angelo Coast Range Reserve, California, USA - czobulk2.16 metaG | ecosystem: Environmental > Terrestrial > Soil > Vadose zone | place: USA...
CCCTATTTCGATATTGACTGGCATCCGCTGAAATCGGATCTGCGCGACAAAGTTCTGTTGCCAATCTTGAGTGATCAATACGGGCGCGTTCTCGAGCGCGGCGAGCTCCAAGTCCACTTCGAGGAGGGCACCTTTTATCTTCGCTACGGTGATCGCAAACTGCCGATCGCGCCGGGGACGTATCGTTACATTCTCGAGATCGCCTTACAAAACCTGGCCGAACATAAAGACGAAGACTTTTACGCGGAAGTGCAAAGCATTCTGACCGCGCTCGAATATTTGCCGAAACGCACTGAAACCGATCCGAAGCGCATCGCGGAGCGCATCCGGGAAAAAGAAATCATCAAGCGACGTCTCGAGCGCCGGTGCGCGGAAGCACCGCAAGTGCAGCAGGCAATCGAAAAGGCATTAGCGCGGATCAACGGAGAACCGGGGGACCCGCGCAGCTTCGATGCGCTCGACGAGTTGCTGAACGCGCAGTCGTACCGGCTGGCATTTTGGCGTGTTGCAGCCGAGGAAATTAATTATCGCCGCTTCTTTGACGTTAACGATCTCGCAGCGATCCGAGTTGAACATCCCAAGGTCTTTGACGCGGTTCACCGCCTGCTCCTGGAGTTGGTGCATAGCTGCGCGATAACGGGTCTCCGCATCGATCATCCGGATGGTCTTTATTTACCTCGCGAATATTTCGAGAAACTCCAGCAGCGGTGCGCGAAAGCGCTGGCGATCGCGCTGCCGCAGGATGGGCGCGCTGTTTACATGGTCGCGGAAAAAATTCTCACCGGCGCCGAAACGTTGCGCAAGGATTGGTTGGTGCACGGAACCACAGGTTACGATTTTGCGAACCAAGTGATGCAGTTGCTTGTCGATTCCTCAGCGGAGACGGCGATCACAAACGCATTCCATCGTTTCATCAGTCACTCTTTGCATTTCGGTCATCTGGTCTATGCGAAGAAGCTGCAGGTAATGAAATTGGCGCTGGCCAATGACGTTGATGTTCTTGGCAACATGGTCGATCGGCTGTCCGAGCAAAATCGCTGGTATCGCGATTTCACCCTCGAAGCGTTGGCCCGGGCGGTGCGAGAGACGATCGCCTGTTTTCCAGTTTATCGAACTTATCTCGCACCCGGGCGGCCGGTGAGCGAGGAAGATCGGCAAGTGATCGAACGCGCGGTTACCGCGGCCAAGCGCCGGAATCCCGCGATTGAAGAATCCATTTTCAATTTTCTGCGCGACGTTTTGGTCTTCCGGTTTCCGGAAAACCTCGATGCCGAAGCGCGCGCAGCGCACACGCATTTTGTTCTGAAGTTCCAGCAAGCCACGGGACCAATCATGGCCAAAGGACTGGAGGACACCGTGTTTTACATTTACAACCGGTTAGCCGCGTTAAATGAAGTCGGGGGCGAGCCGCAGCAGTTCGGGTTAAGCATTGACGCATTTCACGAGCGCAATCTGGATCGACAGCGCAATTGGCCGGCGACGCTGCTCACGACTTCGACTCACGACACAAAACGCAGCGAAGATGTGCGCACGCGGATGGTTGCGATTTCCGAAATGCCGGAGCTTTGGCGGCGCTCGTTGCAACGCTGGCGCCTCGCCAATCGCCGCTGGAAACGCACTATCAATGACGTCGAAGCGCCAGACGGAAATGAGGAATATTTGCTCTATCAAACATTGCTCGGGACCTGGCCGGTACAGCCTTCCGGCCTACCAGAAGAAGCGGCAACAGCCGAGTACAGCGAACGCATTCAAACTTATATGGCCAAGGCGCTCCACGAAGCGAAGGTGAACACGAGCTGGATCCAGCCAAATGAAGAATGGGACGCAGCGATGCGCGATTTCGTAGGGAGAATTCTGGATTCCTCGCCGCGGAACAAGTTCGTTCCGGCTTTTCTTCCGGTTGTTCAGGAAATCGCGCGCCTCGGCGCCATCAATTCGCTTAGCCAGACGCTACTCAAGCTGACTTCACCGGGAGTCCCCGACATTTATCAAGGCAACGAGATTTGGGACTACAGTCTGGTCGATCCTGACAACCGGCGGCCGGTTGATTACAGACCACGTCGAGAAATGCTCGAGGCGTTGTCAGCTTTCACTTCCGACGAGCTGATGCAGAATTGGCCGGATGGCCGGATCAAAATGTTTTTGACGCAGCGAGTGCTGCAATTTCGGCGCGAACACGTCGATCTTTTTCAACGCGGAGAATATTTGCCCCTCGTCGCAAGCGGAACGTTTACGGAGTGCTGTGTCAATTTCGCAAGACGACTTGGCGATCAATGGATCGTTGTAATCGCGCCGCGGCTCTCTTCGCGCATCGGTTTCCCGCCAATTGCTGAGCGATGGAAAGATACGACGCTAGAATTTCCCGAAACACTCTCCCTCGAGCACGCACACAATCTTTTCACTTGTCGCAAGCTTCGTCACGAAAGCCGGCGAATTTCGATAGCTGACGCACTGCCGATTTTGCCGTTCGCGGTGATGACGAACCTGTAGCGGCGGTCTGTGACCGTCGCTCGAATTTGATCACTGAACGTGCGATATGCCTGAACGTCTCCGAGGACTCGGTTATACGTTTCAGCGCCTACCGATTTATTTCGTCACGGCATGTACTCATCAACGTGAGAAGATCTTGGATAGCGCTGATATTCACACGCGTCTTGCTGAGTTCGGAAACGAACGTCCAGAGCACGGGGCATGGCTGGGCGCATACGTCCTGATGCCCGATCATTTCCATGCATTTGTTGTGATAGACGATCAACGGCTGGACCTCTCCGCTTGGATGAAATCCTTAAGAATGCTTTTTCAAAAGTTCTACTCTTACACAACGTGCCATCGCCTCATTGGCAAAGAGCTTTCCCCTATGGAACTTCTCGCTTTGGGGGAATTTCCCTTGGGGGGAATTCTCGCAAAAATCATGGCTTTTCCCCTACCCGGAACGTGCGCTTTTCTCTTTACAACCCATTGCGACATAGGAGACTGCGCGCAATTCGCCCCCGGCTCTTGCGTTGATGGGTGAAGGCGGAAGAGAAACAATTATCTGGTAGCGGAGCGCCCGAAATCTGAGAAGGGTAATCACTCAACCACGCGCAAAATTATGAAAACACTTAAGCCATTTACTCTTTGTATTGCCATCTTTGGATTGGCCGGGACCGCTTTTGCCCAAAACGATTTGAACCTGCCCGACGTCAGCCAATCCGCCGAGGTCAAGCAACGCATCGCCCTGACGGACATTACCATCAACTATCATCGGCCCCTGGTGAACGGACGAAAGATTTGGGGTGCCCTTGTTCCATACGGCAAGGTCTGGCGTGCGGGCGCAAATGAAAACACGACGATCGAATTCAGCGATCCAGTTTCGGTGGAGGGACAACCGCTGGCCAAAGGAATTTATGGTCTGCACATGATCCCGAACCCGGATTCCTGGACGGTGATCTTTTCAAAAACCAATACGGGATGGGGGAGCTACAGTTACAAGCAGGACGAGGATGCTTTGCGCGTGAATGTGAAACCGCGCTCGCTCGCCGAGATGAAAGAGGCGCTCGAATTCGAGTTCGAAGATTTGAAGCCGGAATCGACGGCGGTCGTGCTGAAGTGGGAGAAATTAGGTGTCCCGTTCACTGTCTCGATTAAAGACTCCGACCAGACGCTGCAGAACATCCGGGCCCAATTAAAGGGCCGCGGCCAGTTTACCTGGCAGGCTTTGGATGAGGGCGCGCAGTTTTGTTTAACCAGAAAGATCAATCTGGATGAGGCGTTGCGCTGGGCTGATGCCTCGATTCAGAACGAGGAGAGATTCGATAACCTCAGCACGAAAGCAGACATCCTCAAAGCGCTGAACCACCCGGATGAGGCGAAGACCGTTTGGAATCATGCCCTCGAAATGGCTACTGCGGTGCAGCTCTACTCTTATGGTCGGCGCTTACAGTCTGAGAAGAAAGGCGCCGAAGCAATGGACATTTTCCAAGCGGTCGCCAAACGGTTTCCGCAAACTGTCTACGGACATCTGGCGCAGGCCCGCATCAAGTCCGCGGCCAGTGACTTCGCCGGCGCAGCGGCGGAGGCGATGGAGGCGCAAAATGCCGCTCCTACCGACGCGCAGAAGCAAAGCATCAAAGCGCTGATCGATCGGCTGCAGTCGAAGCAGGATATTAACAAATAGCGCACCAACTTAGGCTATCCTCAGACGTAGAACGATGGTGCTTGGCGGGACGTTCACAGCTGGAAGCCTGACGTTGCGCGTGATGTACCAGAGGATTTCGCGCGGTTGGGGAATAGCCATCGCTGTTGCCATGACCGCGACGTTATCCGTGGCCAGTGCGGCTGACGCGCCGCCGTTATTTCCCGAACCGATGAGTGGTGGCGAGATCCAGCTCGCCTTGCAGAAACTCAATGTGCTTGGCCGGGTCCTCTACCTCGCTGCCCATCCCGATGATGAAAACACAAATCTGATGGCGTTGTGGGCGAACGGTTCGCTTTACGAGACGGCTTATCTTTCGGTTACGCGCGGAGATGGCGGTCAGAATTTGATCGGACCGGAACTGCGCGAGCGTCTCGGCATTATTCGAACGGAGGAATTGCTCGCCGCTCGGCGACTCGATCATGGCCAACAGTTCTTCTCGCGAGCGATTGATTTCGGATTCTCCAAGACGGCGGAGGAGACCCTGCGGATCTGGGATCACGACAAGATTCTTTCCGATGTGGTTTGGGTGATCCGGAGGTTTCGACCGGATATCGTCGTGACTCGCTTCAGTCCGGAGGATCATTTGACGCACGGTCATCACACGGCGTCGGCGATTCTGGCGGAGGAGGCGTTCTCGGCGGCGAGCGACCCGAACCGTTTTCCGGAGCAACTACGTTTCGTAAAACCATGGCGGGCGACGCGGCTCGTTTGGAATACATCGCCATTTTTCTTCTCGAACCGGAACCTGCCGTTCGATCCAACCGGTCTGACTGTCTTGGAAGCTGGCGGTTACAATCCGCTTCTCGGGAAGGCCTACACAGAAATTGCGGCGGCCAGCTTGAGCATGCACAAGAGCCAAGGCGTGGGCAGCCCGCCGCGGCGCGGAGCGCGCAAGGAATATTTCAAGCTATTGGAAGGTCAGCCCATGACGAGCGCGCTTTTCGAAGGCGTCGATACGAGCTGGTCGCGGGTTCCGAATTCGGAATCGGTTGCTGCAAAGATTCGTCAGGTCATTTCGGAATTTCATCCAGCCGATCCGGCTGCATCGGTGGCTGACCTCTTGGAGGTCCGGCAAGCGTTGAGCGGACTCAAAGATGACGGATGGGTCCCGGAGAAGAAAGCGGAGTTGGATCAAATCATCGCCGCATGTCTCGGCTTGCACGTGGAAGCGTCAACGACTAACGCGGTAATCACGCCGGGGCAAACCGCAGCCATGAAACTGGAGGCGATCAACCGCTGCAATATTCCCGTCACACTGCAGGGGGTGCGATTTCCTCTCTCCGGCGACGCGACGCGAATTGACGCGGCACTTCCGCCTAACGAACTCGTCACGAAAGATGTGTCATGCAAGATCCCGGAGAACACACCTTATTCTCAGCCCTACTGGCTTCGTAAGCGAGGAACGCTAGGCACCTTTGCGGTCGATGATCAGAAACTTATCGGCCTGCCGGAAAACCCGCCTCATCTTCCGATGGAGATAACGCTGCAAGTTAGCGAACAGGAACTTCGTTACGTTGTCGATACCAGGTACCGCACGGTGGATCCGGTAGCGGGCGAATTGCGACAGCCATTGGTCATTGCGCCGCCCGTTTTCACAGACTTCGCCAATGGCGTGCTGATGTTCAATACGAATCAGCCGAAATCCGTTCCAGTGCGTGTGACCGCGGCAAGCGGTCCGGTCAAAGGTCAACTTAAACTGGCCGCGCCGGAAGGCTGGCGCGTTGACCCGACCGCGGTGCCGATCGACCTGAAGGGAGCCGACGCCGAGATGGTGGCGGCATTTACGGTCAAACCACCGGAGCAAAATAGCGAAGGAACCTTGCGAGCCATCGCTACCATAGACGGCCGTGAGTATTCGTTTGGGCGCGTGCGTATTTCCTATCCGCACATTGGCGTTCATACCCTGATGCCGGCGGCGGAAGTCAAAGTTGTTCGCGCGGATATCCGCAAGAAAGGAGAGCGCATTGGTTACATTCCGGGCGCTGGTGACGATGTCCCGGAGAGCCTGCAACAGATCGGTTATACGGTGAAGATGTTAACCGATGCCGATATCACGGCGAAGAACCTGGGGCAGTTCTCTGCCGTAGTGCTCGGAATCCGCGCTTACAACACGGACGATCGAATTTCCACCTGGCTGCCGGAGCTGTTTGCCTATGTAAAGAGTGGAGGAGTCGCGATCGCGCAATACAACACGACGGCTGATCTCAAGACCAAGGAGACGGGACCGTATCCGTTGGAGATTTCGCGCGACCGCGTTACGGACGAAAATGCCGAAGTGCGCATTCTGGCCCTCAACCATCCACTCATGACCACGCCGAATAAAATCACGTCGAAAGATTTCGAGGGGTGGGTGCAGGAGCGCGGGCTTTATTTCCCTAACAAGTGGGATCCCGCCTGGACGCCGATTCTGTCGTGCAACGACCCGAAGGAAAAACCGCTCGATGGCGGTCTGCTGGTGGCGAAGTCCGGTAAAGGTTTCTTTATCTACACGAGTTATTCTTGGTTTCGACAATTGCCGGCCGGCGTTCCGGGCGCGTACCGCTTGTTCGCGAATATGGTGTCGCTGGGAAAATGAGCATGCGCGATAAGGAGCCGGACGCGCGTTCCTGGCGCAAAGCATATGGCCTGGCGCTTTCCCTGTTCGCCGTGGAGGTGGCACTGCTCTACCTCTTCACCCTCTGGTTCTTGTGAACCGGCTGGATTATCTCGTTCTTGTCGCCACGATCCTGGCGATCCCGTTGTATGGTCTTTGGCGAACCCGCGGGAGCGCCTCCCTCGGCCAATACCTCAAGGGGGATTCGAGCATTCGCTGGGCAACGATCGGGCTCTCCGTGCTCGCGACCCAGGCCGGACCGATCACGTTTCTTTCCATGCCGGGCCAGGCCTACGAGAGCGGCATCGGGTTCATCCAGAATTATTTTGGGCAACCACTCGCTCTCATTGTTGTTTGCGCGGTCTTCGTTCCGATCTATCAGCGGTTGAAAGTTTACACAGCCTATCAATACCTGGGCCAACGCTTCGATCGCAAGACGCAGCTGCTCGGCGCGTTCCTGTTTCTCGTGCAACGAGGAATCGCCGCCGGAATTACAATCTATGCGCCGGCTATTATTCTGTCCACCTTGCTCGGGTGGCGCTTGAATCTGACCATCTGGCTCGCCGGTGGTCTGGTTATTATCTACACGGTCGCGGGCGGGACCAAGATCGTCAGCATCACGCAACGCTATCAGATGATCGTGATCTTGATCGGCATGGCGATCGCGTTTGCGGTCGCGGTTTACCGGTTATCGTCCGAGCTGTCGTTCGGTCATGCTTTATCCGTGGCCGGCAAAATGGGTAAATTGGAGGCGGTCGATTTTTCGTTTGATCCGCACAAACGCTACACTTTCTGGTCGGGCTTGATTGGCGGCTTCTTTCTCGCGCTCTCCTATTTCGGCGCGGATCAATCGCAAGTGCAACGTTATCTAGCGGGGGGTTCGCTGAAGGAGAGTCGTTTCGGATTGCTTTTCAACGCGGTGGTGAAAGTGCCGATGCAATTTCTTATTCTGCTGCTCGGTGCGGTCGTGTTCATGTTTTATCAATTCGAGAAGCCGCCGGTTTATTTCAATCAGCCGGCCTACGAGCGCGCGGTCGAACGCGGGTATGCTCCGCAGTTGGCGATGTTGCAGACGCAATTTGATGACGTCTTTGAACGGAAACGCGCCGCCATTCGCGCAGTCTCCAGCGAATCGTCGGCATCTTCGCCAAGCGAGCGTGACGCGGCCATGACCAGAGTGCGCGAACTCGACGCGCAGGCGCACGAGGTTCGCAATCGAACCAAGTCAGTTCTGGAGCAAGCCGGCGCGGATCCGAAAAGTAAAGAATCGGATTACGTATTCATTACTTTCATTCTCCAACAAATGCCGCATGGGCTTGTCGGATTGCTGATCGCAGTGATCTTGTGCGCGACTATGTCGGCGACGGCGGCAACTCTGAATGCGCTTGGCTCAACTACGGCGATCGACTTTTATCGTCCACTGATTCGGCCAGACGCGAGCGACCATCATTATGTGGTAGCGGCGAAAGCGCTGACGGCGGCGTGGGGTTTGATCGCCATTGCTGTCGCCTCTTTTGCTAACCTTGTCGAAAACCTGATCGAAGCAGGAAACATTCTAGGCTCGGTATTTTATGGCAGCATCCTCGGCCTCTTTTTGGCCGCATTTTTTATCCGGGGAGTCAAGGGTTCGGCCGTGTTCTTCGCAGCGTTCATCGCCCAGTCGCTCGTCTTTGTGCTGTTTGCGACCACGAGTATCGGCTATCTCTGGTACAATTTTATTGGATGCGCGGCCGTGCTGGTTCTGGCACCCTTACTGCAGCAAACTATCTTTCGCGCTACAGAATCTCCCGCCGGGGTATGATCCTCATTTCGAGCGATGGATCACCCGATCATTTGTTTTGGCCAACAGCCGTGCGGATTTTTTCCCAAGCGGTTTCTGTTCGCTAAGATTATCACAGCGCGGCGTCTCCAGAAAGAGATCGGGGGAGAAATCGTCTTTTTCTTTCATGACAGCGATCACGATCCGCGCGAAACGATTACAATTATGCGAGACCGGAGCAGCGGCCACGACGTAGCGCTAAACTTTCAATTCGAGAATCGGATCCAGAAGAAATTTTCGCCCCTCTACGCCAAACGCGTCCTTCCGGACTGGCAGGCGAAGACCGCGCGCCAACTTCCGAATTACGTTGGGCCTTCGCTGGTCGAGGACTTCAACAAGACTAGAAGTTCGAACGTCGCGGATTTCTGTCTGGAGATGTATAAACGGATGAGCTTGCTGAAAGGTCTGCGGGTGGAACGTTCCAGTGCGCCCGAGTTCAGAGCGCGTGCTGTGGCGGTACCAGACTATTTCGTCGATGTGCGCTATGAAGGCGAGATCGTTCGCGCACGTTATCGCGACGGGAAATTGTTGCTGCACAAAGGAGGCGATCAGTTTCTAGAGATTCCCGGAGGCGAATTCGGTCCGAAGCAAATCAGCCCGACGCGCGATACGCGTTTCCGTTGGATGCAATCAGTGATTCGATGCACTCATTACGTCGCCGGTGCGAGCGAGCACCATTACATCAACAAGGCTGACGCTCCAGAGGTGAAATTTATCGAGCGCAATGAAATCTCCGATTCCGGCAAAGCTTATACGGAGCCATGATGGAGTCTTCGCCGCTGAAAATTGGGATTGCATGTTTTCCCTTGATTGGCGGGAGTGGCATTCTGGCGACGGCCCTCGGGTCGGAACTGGCGCGCCGCGGCCATGAAATCTACTTCTTCAGTTATGCTCAACCCGTTCGACTGGACCTGCCGCAGGAGGGTCTTCATTTCCATCGAGTCGAAGTCGCGCACAACGCTTTGTTTCCGTGCCCCGACTACACTCTGCCCCTCGCAGTGAAAATGGCGGAAGTGGCGCGTTCCCAACAGCTCGATCTTTTTCATGTTCATTATGCGGTGCCACATGCTCTGGCGGCGTGTTTGGCGGCGCAGATGTTGGGAAGCCTCGCACCGCGTATCGTCACAACTTTGCATGGAACCGATACGACCCTGCTCGGGCAGGATCCCGATTACCGCACCGCCATCGAGCATGCCCTGGTGCATTCCGATGCGGTGACGGCAGTTTCAGAAAGTCTCCGGCAGCAAACCCAAGAAATCTTTCGGTTGCAACGGCAGATTGAAGTGATTCCGAATTTTTTCAATCCGAATAAACCGAAGAGGAGCCGCGAGGAAGTTCGGCGCGATTTGGGGTTAACCGACGAATTTCTTGTGCTGCACATGTCGAATTTGCGGCTGGTCAAACGCATCGACCTTTTGTTGCGTACGATTGCCCTGTCGAAGAGCCGTGATCGTCTTCGATTGCTAATCCTGGCGGGCGGCTCGTTTGATCCTTACGAGCCATTGCTCGATGAACTGGGACTTCGAGATCGCGTCATTGTTCGCCAAAACATGGCGGCAGTTGAAGAATATCTGGAGGCGGCGGACACGGGACTCTACACCTCCGAATACGAAAGTTTCGGTTTGGGCATTCTTGAGACGCTATTTTACGGCAGACCGGTTGTCGCCTTCCGCGTCGGCGGCATACCGGAAGTCGTCGGGGACTCTTCGCCGCTGTACCCTTTCGGTGATCTGACTGCGATGGCCGCCGCCTTAGACGCGTTGGTCAAATCCCCCAATTTGGCGCGAGAGTTAGGTGAACGGGGTCGCAATCACGCGATCGAGAGATTCTCAGCCGCTCGCATCATCCCTCAGTACGAAGCGCTCTACCGCCGGATAATTGCTCCGCGCTCGGGCTAATGCCTCTTGTGATAAGTCTATCGGGTTTTGGGCTCGACAGCAGCAGCTTTTTGTCCACCGATTTTATACACTCGTGAAGTTTTTTGGGAGCATTTGAGCATCCATTAGATAACGGCACTCGCCGGATTTACCTATGGGAGAGCAATCAAGAGCGCGTGAGAAAAAGTGAGCGTACGCGACGCGGTGTCATTGGCGAAAAGGGTTCTTTGATCACATTTTACCGAGTGGGGAGTCTTACTCGCAGAAATGGGATTACGTTCGTGAGAATCCGGGATCTGCCGGATTGGTGACGGACCGGAGAGAATGGCCATTCCTGGGAGAAATCTTTGATCTGGAATTCAGAGATGATCGCTTCTGAAGAATTAATGCGACGGTCACAGACCGCCGCTACAGAAGATTAATGCTGGCTGAAGCGTCTGAAAAGATCGACAACCCATTGCGAGAAGTTACTGACGTTCGTCAGCAGATCGGCGCCGAACGCCCCAAAGGTAATTTGCGGTGACGCGAGAATTAGCATCACGCTCAGCAGCATTAAATTCATCAGATAGATCAGGACGAGCGAAAAAAAAGTGCCTTGATCGCTTAGGTCGGTCTGATTTTTTGGGATCATCCAGCAGGTGAACGTGAAATGGAATGCCCAGGTCGCTCCGATCACAGCATAAAGCAGGCGGCCGTACGGCTGAACATTTAGAAACAGGCTGAGCACGCCGTAAGCGGCGATCGCGAGAATGCTGTAGAGCGGGAAAAAATAAGGGGCCAGCGCGATCCAGAAGTTATTGCGGTTTGTCACCACATGCCCGCCATCGCGTCCGACTCGAAATCGACTGACCCGGCCGCCCATCAGCAAAACCCAGAGCGCGTGGGTCAGTTCATGCCCGAAGACATAGATGACAATCGGGCGAGGCAAGCCGAGGAAAGCGATCAACCAGAGGACCGCGCCCAATGAAAAGAACCAAAATTCTTCGCCGGCCCAAAGTCGCTGTGTCACGGTTGCGCGCGCAAAGACGGTGAAAAACGTCTGACTAAGAATTGCGCAAACCGGCAGTAAAAAAATCGCGACGACAAACTTCACCCACCGTGTCGGCACCACAAGTGAATCAGGGACGGGAACGACTCTTGTCGTCGACACGAAGCGCGGAGCAATCTTTACCCGGCCACGCGATCTGCGTCCGCGATACGTTTTCGATCTTCGATTCGTCGCCGCCAAAGTTATCGGCAGATTACGCAGATTGACGCAAGTTTGGGAAAGACAAATTCGCAGGACTTGACGAGGCCTCGCCCCTAGCTAGGCGCGTCCCATGTAGGCGCCGGTACGGGTGTCGATCTTGATATTTTCACCTTCTTTGATGAAGAGCGGAACGTTGATTGTCTTCCCGGTCTCGAGCACAGCCGGCTTGGTCACGTTGCTTGCGGTATCGCCCCGCACGCCTTCCGGGGATTCAACCACCTTTAGACTGACGGAGGCGGGCATTTCAACCTGCACTGGTTTGCCTTCGGCGTAGAGAACCTGCAGCGAGAGATTTTCCACGAGATAATCTTTGGCATCGCCGATCAGATTTTCTCGCAAGGTAATCGTGTCGTACGTCTCCGGGTCCATGAAATGAAACCCGTTACGATCTTTGTAACTGAACTCGAGATTTTTTCGCTCGATCTCGACCAGCTCCACTTTGTCGGTGGAACCAAAACGGACATCGGCGCTCTTGCCGGTGTTAATATAACGGATGATCGCCTGGACGAACGCGCGCAAATTTCCAGGCGTGCGGTGATGGACTTCGAGCACAATAGCAGGATTGCCGTTGTACTTAATCGCCATTCCTTTGCGAAGATCGTTTGCGGCAGCCATGGAAAGAGATTGAGCGTTGAGAGTTGAGGGAGCGCGGACGTTACACCCGCTCAGAGCAACTTCAAGCGGGTGAGGTCTTGCGAATCGATGATCCCGACTGGCACGCTTTCGTCATCGATAACGACAAGATCGTCGATCCGGTGACGCTCCAGCAGGTTCAGGACTTCGACCGCGAGTTTGTCTTTGTGCACCGTGACCGGATTCAACGTCATCAAATCTGCGACCAGCCGTTCACCGATCTTGGAATCTGCTTGGAAGCGTCGCGCAAAATCGCCGTGCGTAAAAATCCCGAGTAGTTCTTGATCTTCACCCACCACGACGGCGGCGCCGGCGCGGACGCTCGTCATTGCTTTGAGCACGTCGCGTATCGTCGTATCGGTTGAAACAATGGCCATCGATTGGCGTGGCCGCATGATTTGGTGCACACGCATGAGCAGGCTGCGGCCGATCAAGCCGGCGGGATGGAACTTGGCAAAATCTTCTTTATTAAATCCCCGCGCCTCGAGCAGCACCATGGCGAGCGCGTCACCCAGCGCCAGCATCACCGTCGTACTTGAAGTTGGCGCGAGATTGAGCGGACATGCTTCCTGCTCCACGTTTACATCGAGAAGCACATGGGCGTTTTGCGCGAGGGTCGATTTCGGATCGCCGCAAAACGCAATGATTCGCGCTTGAAATCGCGCGATTGCCGGCAGAATCCGGAGTAATTCCTCCGTCTCGCCGCTTGCGCTTAGCGCCAGGACAACATCGCCGTCGGCGACCATGCCCAGGTCGCCGTGCAAAGCGTTGGAAGAATCGAGTACCACAGCCGGTGATCCCGTGCTTGTGAGAGTGGCGGCGATTTTTGCGCCGATATGTCCGGATTTTCCAACGCCGAGCACGACAACTTTCCCGCGGGCATCGACCGCTTCCTTAATAAGCTCGACGGCACGGGCGAAATTTTCGCCCAAACGATCCCGAAGCCGCTTGAGTTCAAAAATTTCGATATCCAAGACACGTGCGGCCTTTTCAAGGTAGTCCATCGAAGTATATAATGTGGGCAGGCGTTGTAGCGGGCAAGAACTTGCACGTCTCGCCGGAAAGGAAAAATATGAAAACATTAATCATCTCGGTCTTGGCCGCGCTGGTAACGAGCGCTTCCGCACAAAGTTTCAGGGCACCGCTCGGGCCACAACAACCGGTGAGAGCAATGCCCACACCGCCGCCGCTCTTACAACGCC
>Ga0137395_10000833_pt1 | contig 13547 bp, 18 predicted proteins | sample czobulk216metaG_FD_108283 | JGI IMG/M metagenome (GOLD analysis project Ga0137395, IMG submission 108283) | Vadose zone soil microbial communities from Angelo Coast Range Reserve, California, USA - czobulk2.16 metaG | ecosystem: Environmental > Terrestrial > Soil > Vadose zone | place: USA...
CAGCGTCACGTCTTCGACCAGCGGGGCGATCTCCGGCGGGACGCGGATCGTGCCTTTCACACGCCAGGGCAAATGGCCGGGCGCGGCGCGCACCGGCACGAGTTTGACGCCGAACAAGGTCTCGAACACCGCCGCCGGAGCGGAGCATGCGAGACTGAAATCCGTCGCGCTGGCCTTCACCCCTTTTGCATGCAGCCAGCGGCGGCAACGCTCGGCGTTTTCGGGATCGGCGCGGAATTGGTCAATGTTGTGCGCTGTGGCGAGGCGTCCCTCGCCGGCCGTGCGCAGCAGCACTTCAAAATCGACGGAAGGTTTCGCGTGGGTCATTGGCTTCACCATAGCCGCGCGCGGGCCGGATTGCCAGCCCGCGCGGAGACGATGCTGGATCAGATCACGGCTTCACGGCCTGGACCGCGCGGTCGGCATCGACGAGCCCGAATCCCGTGGCGCCATCGGGTCCCGGCCCCGCCGTCTTGCCCAAGGCGCCGGTGCCAGTGGTGATGTCGCGGGCGGTGTATTTGAGAATGCTGCGGATTTGCTCCAGCGTCAGGCTCGGGTCGGCCTCCTTGAGCAGCGCGCAGACGCCGGCGACCATGGGGCTGCAAGCCGAAGTGCCGCTGAATGCACCCCAGCCGCCTTGCTTCTCGAGGGTCGCGCCGCTTTGCACCGGAAGCACGATGTAATCGGCCTCCGGCAATTCCCCGCAAAGACCGCAGACATCGGGAACACGCCGTCCCGGGAACCACGTCGAGTCGAAGCCGCTGGCGTAGTGCGTAGCAGAGTAGTTCAGGTTTTCATCGACGAGGACGCCGCCGGCGCTGATCACCTCGGGCATGCTTCCCGGAAAACCGTGGTGGCCGTTGCCGGCGGAGAAGCAGACGATGATGCCTCTGGAGACCGCGTCGAGCACAGCCAGGTGAAGCGGCTTGAGCCAGTTCGGCATCGCTGGCAGCGGGCCATCGACATCGAAGCCCCAGCTATTCGTCATCACGTGCGGGCGCAGTTCGACCGCGGTCTTGAAGGCCAGCGTGAGGTTGCCTCCCATTTTGACTCCGATGAAATTGATCGACGGCGCGACGGCGAGGAGATTCGCGCACTCGCCCGTGCCGTGGCCGAAATCATCGGACGTGTAATCGACCACATCCGGAGCGGCGACGGCGAGGAAGTTGTAGCCTTGCTCCTGGAAGTACGGGTGGTGGTAAAAACCGGTGTCCGGCATCGCCACACGGACGCCCCGGCCAGTCAGGCCGCGCTCGTGCACCGACGACGCGCGCAGCAGTTGCGCGACATCGCCCGGCACGCGCAGGCGGAATTTATCGTTCCAGAACGGCGGGAGCGGACGTTCGCCGGCGAAAAAGATCGGCGGCGGCTGCACATAGACGCGCTCGACCAGATTCGCGATGTCGGGATCGGTCGGCGGACTGATGCGGGTGTTCGGCGCCAGATAAGTGTACTTCGCCGGCATGCGCTCGGCGCGTATCGGCTTTTTCTCGTATAGCTTGGTCGCGAAGAGCTTCTCGAACTTTGCGCGCGGACACGAGGCCGAGATGGTGAACTCGGTGACCTTATGCACGGTCACTTCTTTCTGTTGCAAGCGCCGCGCGGTCTCCACCATCTTGTCCATCGGGATGCGATAGCGCTGGAGATTACTGACGCCGGGGACGACGTCGGTGGCGAATGCGGATTTGCCGCCGGACTCGGGTATCACCGACACTTCGAAGGGCACCTCGGGCGGGAGTTCGACCGAGATGGACGATACATCAGCAGTTTTGGATTTGCGTTTTTTGGCCATACTTCATCATGGGTTTGCGGCAGCCGGAGAACCGCCGGGGATTTTGTTTGTTCAAACGAGCGGCGGACATCGCCGCCCGGCTATTCGAGCCACCCAGGTCGATCGTGATCTGGCTGAAATCTCTCGAGCGTTCTGCCGCCACGATCTTTGTGCGGCTGGCGAGTCGCAGATCATTTGCGGAAAGGCTCGTATTTCTCCCGAGCTCGAGTGCGCCGCGTGCCGGGTTGCCATCCGCGTCCGATCCATCAGTCGGCGCCGCCCACTCAGCCCCTGCAAACGATGCGATGCCACGGGAAAACCGCGCCGGTCTTGCGCATTTCGATTCATCGTCTGCTCCTTGTGCGCCCAAGGCCGCCATTCGTCAATCCCCAAACGATCACCGCTTGCCCCCGGACCGATCTCGCTCCCGATCGAAAAACTCGCTTGCTCGTGGCCAAATATCGCGCAATCGTTGCGGCTCTCCGAAACGGGGTCTTAGCTCAGTTGGTAGAGCGCCTCAATGGCATTGAGGAGGTCAGGGGTTCGAATCCCCTAGGCTCCATGGCCCTCGGGCGAGGGACTTACGGCACAAACCTACGCTGGTTACAACGCGTGGTTACAACAGAGCCGCCGACGTTCAGCGATGTTCAGCGGGATGGCACGCCCGCCACTGCGTTCGTGCCTGCCGGAATCGCTCGATCTCCACGCACGAGAAATCCGGTTTTTCACGAGTCGAACGTTCACCGATATTCACCAATGTCACTGATGTCGGCACAATCAAAAAAGCGGCCGATTTCACCCGTGTCAGGACCGCGTTGACCTCGGACACACGCGTTGGCAGTCAAATTCCGAGCGTCGATTTTTCGGCGGATCGATTGGGACGGCAGCATCAGCAACAACGAAAAAGCTCCAACGACTTGCCGGACTGCTGTTGCCGGATTCGTTGGAGCCGAGATGAACTTCGGTCTGCGGGTGAAGGATGTCAACGCGCGGCGCTGGACGATGAGGCCAGCGAAAGTCACGATGATTGCCGATGCCTGAATATCCGGCTCAGCAGCTCATCGGCGACATCGCTCGATCCCTCTCACCGGACGAGTTCGATCACGCTGCACAGTCGGCACTCACATTCGTCGATGCGCTCAACGGAGAGATCATCGAGCAGCATGGAGTGACGCTGGCTTGCCGTGAGGGCTGCTCGCTCTGCTGCTGGCTCCGTGTCGATGTCTTCGCACACGAGGTTTTCCTGATCGCTCACCACATCCGCAGTCATTTCACCGCTGACGAGATTTCGAATCTGATGGCTCGCTTGGAAAAACATTCAGCGACGGTGCTCCCACTGACACCGTTTGAACACGCAACGATGAACGTTCGGTGTCCTCTGCTCAATGACGGCCGGTGCAGTGTTTACGCGGTTCGTCCTCATTCGTGCCGAAGACATCACTCCCAGGACTTCGCCACATGCCAATTCACCTTCGATCATCCCACCGATCTCGAATCGCCAGCGGCCCATGATCGGGATCTGTTTCGAGCGCTGACGGAAACGGTGCAGCAAAACATCGACGCGTATTCCCAGCTCAGGTTTGACCACACGATCTACGAACTCGGCACTGCTCTCAGCGAAGCACTGAATGATCCATCAAGCTGGCAGCGGTGGCGTGATCACGAACAGGCGTTTGTTCGTGCATCGGTCACTCCCGCTGCTTAGATTTTAGGTCTCAATCATGCTCCCTTTGGATCCATGAAACTCTGCATCTTCATCGGCATGACGGCCGGCGGATGGGCCGGCTGGTCCCTTGCTGAGAACTACGGAGTGATGACAGCGTTTCTGGTCAGCGGAGTCGGCAGCATCGTTGGCGTTTACCTCGGCTGGCGTGTTGCGAGGATGCTGTTGGACTGATCGGCCAAAATAATTTCGCGTTTTGCTGTCACAAACCGCCACGCGAGGAGGGATATACGATGGACGCCAGACCAAATTGCCGTGCAAAACTGCCACATTCCCGAGGCCGATCATGAATTATCGGGGAGCCGGATGATTATCGCGCGGGCATTACGCACACTTCGGAAGTCACGGCAACAGGTCCAGAACGCCCAATCGATTTTCAGCCTTCTGGAACGCAAATCGCGCCATCGTCAGGTCACGCGGTAGTCATCGCATTCGGGCCTCTTCCGGCTAATGCGATACGAGATCTTCCCCGAAGGCGATGCTTGGAAATGGAGGCTGGTCGCCAGGGATGGGACTGTCGTCGCATCAGCGTCCCGACCACTGACGCGTGAGCAAAGCATGAAAGCCGTTCAAATCATGCAGATGACGTTGGATGCTCCTGTGGCGCTGTTGGAGGAATCACCGGCGAAGATTGAAACAAAATCACAGCGACGCCCTCACTGAAAAAAGAAAGCGCGACCATTGCTGATCGCGCTGTGCGAGCTGCGGGATGAAACGTAAAGATCAATTGGGACTTGGTGACTCCCAGGCTCGCAAACAGATGATCTAGCAGCCGGCGTGCCATCGACCTCCAGCAGACGTTGAACATTCATGCATGGTCAATGGATGGGGCGGTAGCAGTGCAATGCTGCGGAACGCGTGAAACATCACGAGTGAACTCTGCCACGGACAGTTTCAGGTTTTGAAAGATTGATTGTCCACGGAAGTTTGTGATGTTTTACCTGTCCCGGCAACGGTGGAACAACTTGGCCCGGCAGCGAAGGCGTGACCTGGCCCGGCAGTGATTGGATGACTTGGCCTGGCAGGAAAGGAATCAATTGCCCCGATAGCGGCTTTACCATTTGGCCGGGCAATGGTCCGACTAATTGACCTGGCAGCGATTGGAGCAGTTGCGGAAACTCCAGATCACCGGTGTCGATGGAAGGAGATTCAGCTCCCGATACCATTTTCAAAGAAGCTGTGAAAAGGAAAATGCCGAGAAATCCGGAAGCTGTCATTTGGAAGTTTTATCATTAACCCCGCCTTTCACAAGGGGCTCGAAGTCAAGCTTCGCCGATGATTGTTAATCCTTGCGGAAGACCGCTGCGTTCTTCCTGGAGATCATCACCGACATCGATCCGCGCGAGGTGAAGATCAATGGGAAGCTCACCTCTCCTGGCATCGGCAACCTCGTAAAGCAAAAGCCCAAAGCTCGCACGGAGCACAACCCAAAGACCAGCGAAACGATCAAGATTCAAGGAAAGACCATTGTGAAGTTCCGTGTGGCCAATGCGGCGAAGGAGATGGCGTTGGGCGGGCGGTAATCGATGGCCGTGACCTGATGCGAGAGATTCTCCAGTGAGATGATTTGGGTCGGCACAGGACGTAAGACGCTTCAGCAACACTTCTTTGACGATCACAAGATGATGCTGAAGATTGCGACATGCCCTACGAACTGAATGCCGTCGAAACCCGCATTCTTGGCTGTCTTGTGGAAAAGGAACGTTTGACGCCAGAGAATTACCCGCTCTCTCTCCACAGCTTAACGGCTGCGTGCAACCAGAGCACGAATCGTGATCCGGTTGTTTCCTACGACGAGAAGACGGTCGAAGCGGGAGTGAACTCGCTTCGGGATAAAAAGCTGGCAACAGTCGTATTCGGAGCTGGCTCACGAGTCCAGAAATACCGGCACAGAGTCTTGGAACATTATACTCTTAATTCAGGTGAAACCTCGTTGCTCTGCGTCCTATTGCTAAGAGGTCCGCAGACCGCTGGTGAGCTTCGCCTTCGCACAGAGCGCATGAGCCCCTTCGAGGACATACCGGCCGTGGAGGCAACGTTGGAAGAGATGGGAAAAGGCGACTTCCCACTCGTGCGCTTGCTCCCTGCGCGTCCTGGTCAGAAAGAGAGGCGCTACTCGCAACTATTCTCAGCCGAATCACTACGGAAGGAAGATGAACCTGGCTCCAGTGACAGCATGAGAGACGTGCCACCACTTCGGACGCTTACGTTTGAGGATGAACTGGCCAATCTCAAATCCGAGCTAAAACAGCTCAGGGAAGAGTTTGTCGCCTTTCGCAAGCAATTTGATTGAGAGCATTGCGTCGGGCACCAACCTGAGAATACCTCAAAACGTCCGGGAGACGCGGCTTGCCCCATTTGCTCATATCCTCATCGCTTCAATATGCGCCGCCACGAATCAGGGATGATCGAAGCCGGAACATTCGCAAGCTGAACGCGGAGCTGGGCAGCTTCCGAATCAGACGGCACATCGCCACGGCTGAAATCGAACTTCACCTTCCATGCGTTGTTCGTCTTGTGAACGATCATAATGTAATCGATATCTGCGAGAAATCCGTCAGGCACATAGGAGCCGTCCTTGAGCCGTGGCGTGCCTTCAAACCAAGCGTAACCTTCATCCACTCGGAGGAAATCGATCTTGAACACGATCGGTTGTGGCAGCTTTCGAGAGGCTTGAGCCAACACTTTCTCACGCACGGCATCACAGATGGCCTTTCGTTCATCGGAGCCAGGCTGCGGTGTGTGCGGTGCAGGGACGCCGGTATCCAGCAACGCGACGCTGACGATCAAGGCGATGACAATGGGGTTTGGGTGATGAAACAGCGACATTCAAAGTGGATTGAACATCTCGCAAATCAATCTGTCAAAGGAGACTGATGCCAGAGCTATGAGCACCAAAAGACCGCCGAAAAGACACGCAAGACGAATCCCCAAGAATGAATGGCTTGCGGTCGTTGCATCTCTCGACGAGCTGCTTGCAAGACAGGCACCGCAGGATTCGAGGAAAGCGAGAACTCCGTCGATCGACAAGAATGCTCTGGCGGCAGTCAACACAGCATATGCAGCGACTCTGCGCTACTACACAGCGTTGCTTGAAGGTGGAGAGCATGATCCACGGACGCAAAGGGAGATCTCCCGGCTATGGCAGAAAGCTGGAACAAAGATACGGCATAATGATCCTGTGCTGGCGAATCGATTGAAGGCCAGCAATCGATTCTGGACTGAGGACGTGACCTGGACAAAGGAGACGATTCAACAGGCATGGGCTCGCCTGAATTCCATTCGAGCCAGCGCCAACACATTGAATCCTGACATCGGCACCGTGCAGCGCTGGAGCACGTTCTCCTCTTCCTGATCGCAAATCGCCATCAGCATTGACTTCGAGCGACCCGATGATCATCCTGCCGAAATGCAGAAGAAGTCAAAGAAAGCGCCACACAACTCCAAGGGGAAAAAAGTCCCGTTGAAACGAGCAGGGACGAAGCCGAAGACAGCCAAGGCGAATAGCCCGGCAGGTGGATTTACCCGAGTCAGCGAGACGCACATTCGCAAGGTTTACCGCTGACGCCTGGCCTCAGATCACAGCTTCAGCTTCTTCAATGAAGCAAGGCCAGGTTGGAATTCGGCACCTTCGTAAGCGGGGATCGCTTCTCCGGTGTGGTCTGGCGTTATTTCCGCTCGCCCAATAAGGGTCGCACCATCGTCCATCACGAGCCGGTTGGTTGTAAGGCTCCCGATGAGCGTGGCCGATCCCTTGAGTTCGCACCTGCCCGTTACCAGCACGTCACCGGTAATCTTGCCGTGCAGTGTGAGCGCATCGGTTTCAACGTTGCCCTTTACCTCTCCATTTGAACCGATCGTCAGGATTGTTCCTGCGATATTCCCGTCTCTCAATTTGCCGTCGAAGATCATCGCGCCCTTGAACGTAAGCGTGCCAGTGATCTCCACGTCACTACCGACGTTGCTGCTGTTGTCGTTTGGGGCAGCCATGAGCTTCAGTGTGAGCGTTTGACGAACGAAAGTCCAGAGAGAAATCGTTCAGCAAGCTTTTGACACCGTTGGTGACGTGTCTCCAACGAACGGAAGCGGAACTACTTCATCATTTCGTCAAGCAACGGCTGCATCGCCTCCGCCCAGATTTGGTAGCCCTTCGCATTCGGATGAAGCTGGTCGGGCATTACGTCGTCAGGAATCTTCCCATCGACCAGGAACTTTTCGTTGATGTTGAGGAATCGCACCGTCTTGCCGTCGTCTAGCTTCGCTAGCTCGACGTTTACAGCGTCGATTCTTTTCATCCGTTCCACCCCATCATCGAAACCGCCATCCGCCAGTTTTCGAGGACCTCTGGGAAAGATTGCCAGAAGCAGGACCTTTGAATCCGGCAGTTTGTGTCGAATCTCCTCCACGATTTTGCTATCTGCGGCGGCGATCTGCTTGGCAGTGTGCGTTGCAGAATTGTTGGTGCCGATCATGAGCACAACGACCTTCGGCTTAATCCCATCCAGTTCGCCGTTTTCGATGCGCCACAAGACATGCTCAGTGCGATCGCCTCCGATACCAAAATTGGCGGGCTGATATTTCGCGTAGAATTCATTCCACACTTCAGGAGCTTTTCCCCATCCCTCAGTGATCGAATCACCCAGGAACAGCACGCCGATTGGGCCTTCCTTGCCCCGCTGCAAGAAAGACTCGTGCATCTTGAAAAATTTCTCATTGCCTTCCTTCGGCGCCGCAACCGTCGGATCGCTGGGCTTTGTGACCGCAGGCGGTTCAGCCGCAATCGAGTTGACTGCAAGCAAAAGAACGACGAGCCCAAATCGAACGAACCGAAGGCAAAACGTGGTGATGGTAGAGGGATTTTGTGAGGCCATACCGCCATGATTTCAGAATCGGTCTTGCAGCGCCAGCGATGAATGAATGTGCTGATTGAGAGCCTGAGCTAAAGAAAAGCGCCCCACATGAAGTGAAACGCTGATCTTTTCAGTTCAGTTGAGCCCGACAGCCACATCCAGCAGCCCGTGCAATGCCTCCGTCCACTTCGGCAGCTCAGCGAGGTTTCCCTCTTTCAGCACAGCCGTGAACGAATTGAAGAGCGACCAGACATCGCGTTCCTCGAATTCTTTGTGCTTGGGTTCCCGCCAATCGTTGAAGACTGACGGGCTGACCGTGATAATGAGGTGGTGGCACTTTTGCCACCACGGTTTTGTGACTTGCGTTTGCGTGCCGCTGGCGCTCAGTAATCCCTTATGAGCACACGAAACCTTATTGCCGCTGTTCTACTCGGGATCGTCGCACTGACTGCATGCACGAACGAGCCGCCACGCACCGCTTCTGGTCGCAAGTTGAAACTGGAAACGATTGATCACGGGCCAAAGCGGCCGAAGACCTATCTCTATCGTCCAGTGGATCAGTGAAGCAGTTACGCATGCTTGCAGCTGATGAGCTTCGTGCTCATGCTGCTGCCTCTGTGGGTTCCGCCTTGGATTTGAGTTGATCGACCGTGCATTCATCGCTGGTAATGTCGTCCCTTTCGCCCAGATACACCGGCTGATAGATCGAGCCGGATTCCCTGAAGGCGTCGAGATAACGCACCTCGGCTGCCTGGCCGATTTGAGGGATGCCGTGATTCGCTGGAATGGTGACGTTGCCGGCGTTCACTACTTTGTCTCCATCGAACAGGATCAACGAGACGCCGCGCTTTCCGTTCACCCTGCTCACAATGAATGAGGCCGTGGCCACGAACTTGTATTTGAGCTGATCGCCGCCAGAAGCAGGACGACCGGTCGAATACGAGGCATTGAGCCGCCATCAACCCTTTTTCGTTTGGAGCAATGTCAGCAGAGCATCACCCTTGGGCGGTTGAGCGCAGTGATGTGCCGGACATCTTTGGTGACCAGCGATAATCAATTCAGGGGTTTTTCTTTTAGAGCATCCCTGGCGAATTTCAGTTGATCAGATGGCATGGTGCCGGTGCAGTGCGTCTGGCTCGACACGTGCGATCAAATGCGGCGACTCTGAGTTACTTCGCCGATTTGGCTGCCACCCACCGGATGCCTTCCGAAATGTGCTGATGACCAAAGGGTGTATCCAATGAGCGCAGATCGTGGCCGAGTTCGGTATAGAAAAACCGGCTTCCGTCCCACTCACGCAGCCAAGCGATAGGGTGGTCCTTTCCCATCGGCTTCCCACCACGGTCGAGAAAGTAAGGACGCACGGGCGTGTAGGTAGTCTCATCGACGCGCATCAGCACTTGCAATCCTGGCAACCCGGTAACCGACCTGTCGTGATTGGTCCAGTCCGCTTCATACCAGAATTCCGGCTCCTGTCCCTTGACGGACGGATGATCCTTCGAAGCCGGATCGACAATAACGCGCGCCTTTTGAAAAACTGAGTCACTGTTGAAATCGCACCCTGCGAGCTGATTAAACCAAGGCCAACCGAGTTGATGCACGATCGCCGCATGCAGCGCGACGATGCCGCCGCCTTTGCGATACCAGTCCTCGATGACCTTGCGCTGGGCTTCGTCCAGCACTTTGGCCAGCTCGTTGGCGTTATTCATCACGAGCACCTGATAGACTGCGAGCCGTTGATCGGTGAAATCCTTTGCGGTCTCGGTCACATCCACCTCCATGCCATTAGCCGCACCCAAACGCACCAGCCACCCGTTCGTCACCGGAATGTCCGGGTGGCGGTAGTATCCTGTGCCAGAAAAGACCAGCACCTTCAACTTTGGCTTTCCTGGTTCTTCGGCGTTGGATCGGTCACAAAACAGAAAAAGCAACGCAACGAGAACGATGAGAATTGAGAGGCGTTTCATGGGATAGTCATTCTACTGTTGCCCTCCAAGGATGTTCGGCGGCAGGATCAGATTGGCGTTGGTGCCATAATCGAATCGGGAGACGATCCAATCACTGCGGGCTTTCCGCCATCGAAACTGATGATGAAGACATGATCAGCAAATCGCTCTGCGTCGAGGTTTGCGATGACGAAAAGGAAGACGACGAAATGTAGGAGCAAACGCATTGGAGTGCAGAATGTCGGTGCTCGAATATCACTGCGTCAAGCAGCCCCGCTTCACGTTTGCAATGAGCGCACCATATCGCGGATCTTTTCTGCGCTCGGGGTGTTCCAGAAAATCACATCAGCATCATCGGTGGCGGCGGAAGAGAATTCAAGCCGTCCAATCCCGAGCAACCCGGACAAGCCCTTTGTGGTCAGATTGATGCTGCGGATGTCTTGAATCCGCATCTCGTTGGAGGTTTTCGAGACGATGCCAAATTCGACGCTCACCCGTTTATTGGTGACCAGGTATTTGCGCCTGCTGCGATCGAGGCGAATCCAAATGAACGTGACCGATGCAACGAAGGCCAGGACACCACGAATGCTCCACAGAACTCTTTGGTCGTCGAACAGATTCAGAAAGAACGTCGCGACCAGTGCGCTGACGAGAAGTATGATGAAAAACCACTTGCCTGCGTAATGCCAGTGCGACACAGAGCCATTCCACAGGATCGTTTCTTCGTTTTCAGTGTTTGAATCGCTCATGAGGATGACCTTTACGGCGTGTCGCTACTCGATGCAATCAATCACGCCCAAACTGTCGCAACGACAAGCGTTTCGAAAATTGATGGTTGCTCATTGTTCAAGGATGCGTGACGCTGCGTTCAACCCTTTCCTCTCACCTACAATGCCATCCAAATCATTCTGGGATCACCCGATCGAAACCATTGAAGAAGCTCTGTCCATCCGCAAACAGATTGCGTCTCTTCAAGAGAAGTTGAATGCGCTTTTCGGAAATGAGGTGTCGTCAGCCGCTGCGCATTTGGTCAAAGCAGTCAAAAAACGCACACGCACCATGTCTGCTGAAGCTCGTAAGCGCATTGCATCTGCACAGCGGGCGAGATGGGCAAAAGTGAAAGGGGATACAGTTGCAAAAGCTGTCTCTTCGTCTGCGCGAAAGAAGAGAACGTTGTCGCCAGAAGCGAGAGAGAAAATGGCCGCAGCTGCTCGTGCTCGCTGGGCGAAGGTGAAAGGGATCTCATCAGCTTCCGCGCCTGCCAAATTTGAATCGAAGAAGAAGCGCACGATGTCCCCGGAAGCTCGCGCAAAGATCGCAGCGGCGGCAGGAGCACGGTGGGCTGCAAGGAGGAAGGGTGCTGCCGCACCGAGCGCGAAATAACGACAGAGGAGCAGCCATGAGGCTCCACCTTTGGCTCTTTCTTGCGGTACGTCTGGAGCAGTACAAAGTGCAAGATGCTAGCCGCTGCTGACCCTTGGTTCCAATGAGATGCTCCACGATGATGATGTGCCCTCGACGACCGGGCGTGCCTACTTCTTGGTCAATAGCTTCTCGATTGCGCCGATGACCTCAGCCGAATCGGGTTTTACTTCTGGTTCGAAACGAGCGGCAATCATTCCATCAGGTCCGACCAGGAACTTGCCGAAGTTCCATCGCACTGGGCCAGGCATGGGAGCTTTTTCACCGGTCAATTCAGTATAAAGGGGATGCTGTTCAGGTCCATTGACGTGAATCTTCTCGAAAAGTGGAAAAGTCACATCATAGCGAGATGTGCAAAACCGTTTGATTTCTTCATTCGTTCCCGGTTCCTGCGATCCAAAATCGTTCGAAGGAAAGCCAAGCACCACCAACCCCTGATCTCTGTATTTGCGCCAAAGCGCCTCCAATTCCTCGTATTGCGGTGTGTTCCCACACTCGGACGCCACGTTCACGATCAAGAGAACCTTTCCCGCGTATGTCTTGAGTGTAGCAGCCTTTCCGCCGATGTCTTTGAGGGGAATTGAGTAGAGGTTGGAATCTTCCGCTTTCGACGCTGACGGGAGGAAAAGGGCGAGTGCAGCGACGACCGAGGGGAGTAAACGTTTCATGAGCGGAATTGAGCCTGGCACGCTTTGTCGTGTCAATGCTTGAGCGGATTTGCCACATCAGGCATCCCCTGTGCTCTCGCATCCCGCATGCACGATCTGCACGACGCGTCACTCGAATTCTTCATTTTGCTGATGAAGAGGAAACAGTATGAGGTCGCCAGAGCAGCACACACCGCCATGCAGCCTCAGTTGATTTCGGAATTGCGCCACGTTGAGCGGCGGCTTCGGCTCGAATTTCGCCATCGGCCGAATGCGACTGCTAACGGGGAATGAGCAAGGGACACTTCGAACGGTCGCCTCACACCAAACCTCGATGTAATGCTATTTGGACGTGTGCGGATTTTTGACAAATGCTTCCACCTTTTCTTTGGGAAGCATGCCGACAAAGCGTCCAACTTCCCTTCCATGCTTGATCATTACCACTAGCGGGATTGCCGTGGCATTGAATTTCTTCGCCAAATCCGGGTTATCGTCCACGTTCACTTTGGCGAGTTTGATTTTCTCGTCTTTCGCAGCGATCTCATCCAAAATCGGACTTAGCATGCGGCAGGGGCCACACCAGGGAGCCCAAAAATCAACAAGCACGGGCTTTGCGCTCTTCGCAACCTCGGCGTCCCAATTATCCTTTGTAACCACGGTCGCCGGCTCCGCTGCTTCGATCTCGAAAACGAAACCAACAAGAATGACGGTAAGGATCAGTGTTTTCATGATTCACGGAATTTTAGGGCGCGACTCTGGATCGGCAAGCACCAATAATCCCGGCTTGTCCTCCCGCCGATTGAGCATCTCCTCTTTAATATCCTCGATGTCGGTGAACTGGCGCCAGCGAGTGATGTCCTGGCTTTTACCGGCGCCTTCAAACTCGGCAATGAATTCATTCACGAGAGCGAGCTTGTCGTTGTCCTTCTCACGAAGATGCTGCTTGCAGAGACCTGCCGTCTATTGCTGGCGATGTTTGGTGCCGATGCTCATACGTGCCGTTGATCAACCCCTAGGGAAACACTGATTTAATTGCGCCCCCCTCAGAAATGGGTGGTCAATCCGACCGTGTGTTAGTTAGGAGCTCGCGCATGGAACAACAAATGAGTTTCGCGCAGTCCGAGTATGCCGGGAAGAAGAAAGTCACGCGCCGGGAGCGTTTTCTGGCGGAGATGGAAGAGTTGGTGC
>Ga0137395_10000834_pt1 | contig 13541 bp, 10 predicted proteins | sample czobulk216metaG_FD_108283 | JGI IMG/M metagenome (GOLD analysis project Ga0137395, IMG submission 108283) | Vadose zone soil microbial communities from Angelo Coast Range Reserve, California, USA - czobulk2.16 metaG | ecosystem: Environmental > Terrestrial > Soil > Vadose zone | place: USA...
CAGTTGCGGGCGATTTCCCCAGGTATCTTCCGAGCGGCCATGCCGACCGAGTTCAATGCCTCGAATGCCAAGCACTTCTTGGAATGCAAGTTGGGAGCTTCTCCCGCCGGGTCGGGCATATCCGATTTGCGGCAGCAGTTTGAAGATCCGCTATGGCTGCTCCTGGGGCTGGCCGGACTCGTTTTGCTCATTGCTTCGGCAAACCTCGCTAACCTGCTGCTGGCACGGGCCAGCGCGCGCGAAAAGGAAATGGGCATGCGCATGGCAATGGGCGCGAGCCGGGCCAGGCTGATGCGGCAATTATTGGCGGAGAGCCTGCTGCTGGCGGCGATTGGCGCCGCCTTCGGCGCTTTGCTGGCGCGAAGTGTTAGCCAGGTGCTGGTGGCTTCGCTGAGTACCCAGCGCGATCCTCTTTTTGTCGATATGGGGATGGATTGGCGTGTGCTTGGCTTCACCACAGCACTGGCAGTGCTAACTTGTATTCTTTTCGGCGTGACCCCGGCGCTGCGCGCCACCAGCGTTTCTCCCAGCGCGGTTCTGAAGGAGAGCGGCAGGGGCGCGACCCAGGGCCGCTCCCGTTTCGGCTTGCGCCGCATCCTGGTTGTGTCGCAGATTGCACTTTCTCTGACGCTGCTGGTGGGAGCGATCCTGTTTGCCAGAAGCCTAAATAATCTGGCGAAGCTCGACCCTGGCTTCCAGCGGGACGGCATTTTCGTTGCGGACATTGACTTCACTGCGCGGCATCTTCCGAAGGAGGGGCGCGTGGCGTTTTCTGACGAACTCTTGCGCCGGGTACGGGCCGTCGCGGGCGTGGAAGCCGCTGCCACTGCGGCCATCGTGCCGTTAAGCGGCGACGGCATTGGCCATGATGTCCTGATGGGCGATACGGGCGAGCCGGAGGGCGAAGCTCCCGTGGCGGCGTTCAACTATGTGAGCCCCGGTTTTTTCGAGACGCTGCAAACGGCCTTTCTGGCCGGCCACGACTTTGACGAGCACGACCGCACCGGCGCGCCCAACGTCGCTATCGTCAGCGAGGCATTCGTCAAGAAACTCGCCTTCGGAAAAAATCCGCTGGCGATGACTTTTCGGGTTCGCCGCATGAATCGGACTTCGGCTCCGTACCAGATCGTCGGCGTCGTCAAAGACACAAAATATACCGACCTTCGCGAGGAACTTGGACCCATCGTTTATACTCCAAGAGCGCAGAATGAGAATCCGGCGACGGATGCGCAGATCCTGATCCGCTCCCGTGCCCCACTGGCAAGCCTTCTGTCCGCAATAAAAACCATGGCCAGCCAGGCTGATCCCGACGCTGACATCACCTTCTCCAATTTTCATCAAATGATTGAAGACGGATTGTTGCGGGATCGCTTGATGGCCAAGCTCTCAGGATTCTTTGGTGTTCTCGCCGCGCTGCTCGCCGCCATCGGCCTCTATGGCGTGATTTCTTACATGGTCGAGCGTCGGCGCAACGAAATCGGCATTCGCATGGCCCTGGGCGCCGACCAGCAAAGCATCATTCGCCTCGTATTGCGCGAAACAGGCCTCCTGCTTGTAATCGGCCTTGTAACCGGAGTGGCTCTGGCCCTGACCACTGCGAAGGCCGCTGCTTCCATGCTCTTCGATTTGAAGCCCACCGATGTGCTTACCTACCTTTTGGCGGCGCTTAGTCTGTCCGCGGTCGCAGCCTTGGCAAGTTTTCTGCCTGCCCGTCGCGCCGCGCGCCTCGATCCGATGGCCGCGCTGAGAAACGAGTAGGTGCGATTTCAGCGAGATGGGGAGATGACCTGGTGCCACACTCGGGAGCATAGGACTGTGCGTATGGACTGGGACCCAAATCAACCAGCCGGGCGCCGCGGCCTCCGCTCTTAGGCTGCAGGTTTTGACTTGTTCCCAGCTGTTCTTTACCCTTGACAGACTGTCGCTTCCTTGATTGTCTGCGTGTTAGGTACCGCTGTCGTTAATCCAGTAACTTCGGTCCAGCATCATCCACTTGTAGCTCACCTCGGCATTTATCCAGGACCCTGTCGGGAGCGCGAGGCTTTTTCCGCACCCGTCGTAAGGAGCTGCACAATTTTGGTGCAATCTAACTGCCTTTAGGATCAACACTCATAGAAGTGCCCACAAGTGTTGATTCTAAACCACTTACATAAAATTATGAAGATAGAGGAGGGGAGAGCCGAAATTTACTGAGAAGTTGAAACAGTCAGCGGCAACGCCGCGCCTTGCTCTACGCAGAGGCTTTGTTCGGAACGATGCGGCGCAGCGGTTTTGCGCCCGGAATCGGAAACTGCATGTGCCAGAAATTCGCCTCAGGGGAGATGAACTCCACTCCGATGTACTGCTTGCCGTCGCGCGCCCGGTGGATGGAGACGACGCGGCATTCCATCGGCTGCGTAGTGTGATCATTCATCAAGATCAGCGTTTGTCCCACCAGGACGATCTCTTCAAGCTGAAATAAGGCCCCGTGCCTGTTCACCGATTGCGAATGCGTCTGCGCGGAGAACTTTTCGCCCGAATCCGTTTTCCCGTGAATCGTCAGCGGCACCGTTAGTGCCACCCGAAGAGTTCGTCTGCGCTCTTTGCAACGGAAGTGAAGCAGGGACATTTCGGCTACGACCTCAAGCTCTGATTTATTAAATCCACTGCAACTACAGCTAAATTCTATTGACGGATGTGCGCTTAACAAGTCGTGTCAGCAGGGTGCTAAAGCGACAGAACAACAGAGCGGAAGCGACTAGCACGAACCTTGCCCACACAGCCCATACTGCCTGCCTACTTATTCCAGTGCAATGGCGGAACAGTACCACAATTGCCCATCCTGTAACAGTACCCTCGTACTTCCCTGCTCATTCCTGGCGCCGGCCTGTCCTAGTCTAGTGTCCTGACCGGCGCATTCGTTTCAATTTACTCCGTGCCGGGGGGACTTTTTCCGGGGCTCCTCACCGGGGGAGCCACTCAAAAGCTTCGCCAGGAGCAGTGGATTCACCCGCGCGCGCTCGACCGTCAGCCCCCAATGCAGATGCGGCCCAGTAACGCGCCCCGTGGCTCCGACTTTTCCCAGGACCACGCCCGTTTCTACGGTATCTCCCGCCTTAACATCGATTTCCGAGAGGTGCCCATAGAAAGTGTAGATTCCAAGGCCATGATCTATCACGACGGTATTCCCGGAGAAGAACAACTCCTCCGCCAACGCGACGCGCCCACGTTGCGCGGCGTGGACCGGGGTTCCCGTGGTGCCCGGTAAGTCCATCCCGCCATGTGGTGATCCGGGATTGCCATTCAGGATTCGCCGCTTCCCAAAATTTGAGCCCGTCGTCACGCCGTCCAGTGGAATTCTAAAATTACCGTCCCATAGCCGCTCCGGCGTTGCCCGATCAAAAATATCCCGCAATTTCTGGCGCTCTTCATTGGCACGCTTGACCTGTTCCGGGTTGGGCTCGACGAACTCCTTCCCCACCTGCAATTTCTCCGTTGCAAACAAGCCTTTCTTTACCGCCACCATCGCGCTGCAACTAATCTTCTCGCCAGTTGCAGTTTGGCCTGTTAGCTTCAATTCGAACTCGCCGGGCGCCTTTTCGAGGTCAACCGCCAGCAATCCTTTTCGCTGGCTTTCGCGTGCAGCTTCCTGCCAAATGGGGACACTCCGTCCGCCCCATTCGCCCTGCACTTCCGCTAGCGGTTTAGTGCTTCTTATTTCGATCAGAAGCAAGCTTCCCTGGCTTGCTTGGGGCGCGCTCAACCACAACGTTGTTCCGGCAGTGCAAGTACCGAAATTTTTTGCAATCGCTGTGATCGGCAATGCGGCATTAGCAGTGAGACACACAACGGCAAATCGCACGCCGCGTTTCCGCACTGCCGCACTGAGTTGCGATTTCATTTCTGCTGCCGCATCGCCGCTACACGCGCCTCGACTTTTTCAAATTGCGCTCGCGCTATTTTCGATCCCAGGATGGTTTTTTCAATGTTTAAAAACAATTCGGGATTGTTCATTTTTGTCCGAATCTCCGCCAAGAAGGGCCGCACCTTCGCAAAAATGAAATACAGTTCGCCGCAAAACGACACCTGGAAGAAAAGCTTCTCGCTCACGACGCCGTTCAGAACAAAGGAAACGGCAATTCCCCAGTAGCCGCCCACCTGTCTGAGCCAATTGTTCTCCTCCGACCCCATAGCCGTCGCTACCTTGATAAAATCATCCGCACTTTTGGGCCAGAATGTGGTTAGCCACCATTGACGGGCCTTGCGCATTTCCGCCTCGCGCCTTAAGTCGTAGAGTTCCAGAATCAGTCTGGCATCGTCAATCGTCGGTTTCTTCGGCATCGTCCCCTCTCAGAAATATGTGCCTTGTGATTCTACCTTCTGCACACACTCTTTCGTTCCCGGTTTTTTGCTGGACCACCACAAGGTCGCGCCTACGCTCAGCCCGCCTCCTTTGGGGAACGCATACATGCGTTCTCGAAGTGTCCGGCATCGCGACACTTTCATCCCGCCAGCGGACGCTTACAGAGCGCCTGCCCCCTCTCTCCGTGGCCACAAGTCTTTTTGATTCTGTGGTTTCTGTCCCTTGCGCGGACGGCACGAAGATTGCGCTAACTTCGGAAGGAAAATCGCGTCTTCCGCAACTAAAAAACGGCCCCTAGGGAGGCTTCCGTGAAAAAGATCGATCGCATGCGCGAGAAGGTCACTATCTTGCCGACCTCCGTTTACTTGTCCAAGATGCACGATGCGGGCTGGAGCCTGGTGGCCCTGGAATGGGAACGCGAAGTGGAAGTATCCGGCTTGCCCGAAGAGCCGACAGTTCCGACCGCCTCGGAAGAGATCCCCTTCGGCCTGCGCATCGCCTCCGACTGCCGCCATCTCGAAGACGACCCCCTCGAAATGCAGACTCTCAAATTCCTCGCCGAAATGATTGTCCAGGACATATCCTTCACCAGCATGGCCGACGCCCTGAACGTGCGCGAGTATCGCACTCGCGACGGCCGGACCTGGTCCGCTGCAGGCGTCTTCAAGCTGATTCCTCGACTGATCGACGTCGCTCCGCGCGTGCTCTCCGGCTCCGAGTGGGAATCCCGCAAGAAACAATTGACCCGCGTCACCTGGAACTCGTAACGCGCCGGCACCTCTTCCAACGCCCGGTAAAGGCCGTGTGGTATCGTGTCGGACGATGTCGACAAGGGTTCCAGCTACTTCAGGAGACAAAAATTTCCTTGCGCGCCATCCAGTCAGGGCCTACTTTGCGCTAACCTTTGCCGTCTCCTGGCTGGGTGCCCTACTGTAGCCGCGCCGCACCTCCTGCGCGGCGAGGCCATCCCAAAATTCGCGGGTCTGATGATGTTTCCGGCCTTGGTCCTTGGTCCAAGCATGGTGGGTATCCTGCTGACCAGAGCCGTCGACGGAACCAGCGGCTTGCGCGATCTATTTTCTCGCATGCGCCGCATTCATTTCCCGGCGCGCTGGTACGCGGCGCTTCTTATTGCCCCGGTTTTGGTTCTGATCACCTGACTTACTCCCACACGAATAGCGTCTTGCTTGCGCAACTCCTGCACGCCGGTTTCACGGGATCCCTGGTCATCTTCAGCCACCCCTCGCGTAACTGCCGCGCAAGAAACTCTTTGGTATGCCGTTTACGCCGCCGTCCTCTGGCTCGTCGTCGCCGGCGTTGCGCTATTCCGTCGCAGACGGGCACTTTCGCGCCCCGCAGCCTGAGACTCACACACCCCTTTCAGAGCCGCCTAGTCTGCAACTAGGGGCCTCACACTCCTCAAGCACTCCAAAGGCACGACAAGGGACGACATTTGCAACGGCAAGGGCCCATTGCGCGTGTTGTCGCTTGTACCTGGTTTGAGGAACTGGAATAAGTTGAGCAAGCAAACGGGAATCCAAGCAAGTCTGGAGCACACATGCAGATCTTAACGATGGTGAGTCTGATGGCCTTCCTGATTTTAGTGCTTTTGCTCTTTTCGCTGGCGACGCCCAGTGGCAGTCACCGGGCTGGCAATCGAAAAACTGGGTTTTATCCGCGGTGTGATTCCGCGCATTGCACAAAGCAACCAGGAGAATCGCGATGAAGCTTGAATCGAGTTTTGTACCCCAGCCATTTGCGAGTTCCACAAAAACCGGGTTTCGCCAGCGGGCCACGGTCGCTGTGTGGGTCGCGCTAATCGCAGTGGCAATTTTTCTATGTCAGGGTTGTCTCGTGGTGCCGGTGCGCGCTCCCACGCGGACAAATGGCAACTCGGGAGCCATGGAAAAAATCAGCCTGGACTTCCTGCATTCCGGCAAGACCACCAGGAACGAAGTCACGACCAAACTGGGCGGCACCGATACAGGAATTAGAGACAAGCAGCTTTTCGTGGGACGTTGGGCTACCTCGCATTGGGGAGTCCTTTGGATGGTCGCGGGAAACAACTCGGGAGCAGGCGGATGGAACCGCGGATGGGCAAGACACAACGTGCTGGTTTCGTTCGATGACCGGGATACCGTTCAGCAATTTCGCCAGTTCTCCGATGAGGATTTGGTGAAGCAACTTTCCGCCTGGGTGGCTGAGGGCCACTGTGAGCCTCTCGATTTATCCACGCCAATGGAAGTCCCGGTCGATCACCGCCACGGCTCTGGCGTGGCTTTCCCCGGCAAGCTGGTTCTCGCTAGCGATTCGTTCGAGTTCCGTGAAAATGAGAAACACAATTTCAAGGTTTCTCCCCAGCAAATCCGTGACATTCAGCTCGCCACCGTAGGACACGGCGATAAATCCGATCCGCGGTACTTGAATGAAACCATTCATTTCACGCAGAGGACCAATATCGGCGGAAAAATGACCATCCGGGCGGATGTGCCCACCATGATGATTCTGGTCAAGTACGTGGCGCAGACGCGGCCCAATTCACACTGAGTGTTCAAAATTGAACAGATTCCCTGCGGGTCTCGCTTTTACGCTCTTACGTTTTCGGGATTGCTGGATTTGCTTGGTCGTGCGTAAGTGAGACCGAACGACGACCATCCGCACGAGGTGAGCCATCATTCAACAACCAGTCCCCCGTTCTAGAAGGTTCAGTTCGCGCATTGAGGCGCCCTGGGACGTTTACGTGTGCTGGGGCTCTGGCGGGTATGACGATACTTCGCTCATGCGCGATCTCGGTTCGCGCGGCGCATTTGTTTTGACGCAGAGGTCAAAAGCCGTGGGGATGAAGACCAACCTTTATTTTCTTGTCGAGGAAGGGCAGATCAGGGTTGAAGCCGTCGTCCGGCATCAAAAACCCGGCCGCGGATTGGGACTGCAGTTCACGGCCGTGCGCCCCGAGGATCGCCGCCATCTCGCGCTTTTGATGAAAAGGCTTCGCAGTTTCAACTCGCTCTCGAAATCCCGCAGAGACGAGTACAACCGGGAAGCACCGCTGCAATAACGCCAGGTAACAGAAATTCTTCGCCTGTTGCGCCGTAACCTTTCAAAAATCGCTGACTCCTATCCCTGCGCGCTGCATTCTCGACGAAGGATTCCCTTTCTCTCCCTTCCTGATGATGCGGTGATGTGTATCTCAAACCCATCTAAGGGCCAAACCATGAAAAAATTAAGGAGCAGTTTATTTTGGGGGATGCTCGCCGTCGGACTGTACCTTCCCGCGCGTAACCATGCTCAAGATCGCGAAGATGCCGCTCAGCCGGCTGTCTTGGTCATGACCAACGATGCGGATCACAACGAGGTCCGGTCGTATCAACGCGCTCCCAACGGGCAATTGTTCGAGGGCCGCCGTTGCGCAACGGGAGGAAGAGGCAGCGGCGGCGGCAGCGACCCGCTTGGATCTCAAAGATCACTCAATGTTTGGGGGTGCTTCAGGAACCTCCACAAACCGACGGTCGAGCCAAGTAGCGCTGTCATCCCTGCCAGCTTCTTTTACTTGGAAATCACAGGGCTTGGGCCGCGCTCCATGACCGCATACGAGGTAATCACCTGCTGATCATAAATAACCTCAGACCACATCCAGCCGCCATAGGAAAGTGCGGCAAAAAAACCGGCCACCAGCACAATCCTCCTGCCCAGATAAGGCCGCTCTTTCACACCGTAGTAGACAACAAATCCCCCGAAGAGCGTGATTACACCCAGCAGACCCTCCAAAGCGGGTATATCGGAAATCTTGAAACGTGTTAGGTCCTCTAAGCCATTGACCGCGGAGAATGTCGTGAGAACAATCGCCAGCAGCGTTCCCCACACCCGCCTTTTCCATGGAAAAGAGTTGCCATTCCTCGGCGCGATCGAGCCAAAAAGACAGATCAGAAAAAAACAAAGCCCGCTGAAGATCGCACCCCGGAGTACCACGATGCGCTCATGCAACTGTCTAAGCCGCTCCGTTTTCTCGGACCCCTGGCTCATTATTCTAGTCTCTATCAGTTGAAACTTCGTTAAAATGGCGTCTAGTTTTATCTGGTCGTCAGTTTTTTCTTGCTCCTCGAGATTCCTACCCTTGTGCTCCCTGGTCTTGCGTATGCCCTCCCGAATTGTGTCCCACGTCATTACTCTCCGATTTGTCATTTCGTTTTTCTTACGGAAACGCTCCCAGAATGCTCCATGACAAACTTCGAATTCGTCCCCGGGCTCATAAGGTTTCAGCAAGTCAATCTGTCCAATATGGCGCAGCTGGAAGTCTTGGTCTTCCAGAACCAGGCACCGGATGGAGTCCTCGGGCACTGGCCAATGCTCGTCATTGACCAACTGGCTCGATATGGGCACTATCGCCGATCCTATGCAGTAAGCCAAAGACAGTATTCCCACCCCCAGCAGCGTGTCATTGCCATGGTCTCCTCGGGCAGCAGGAACGATCTTGGCAAAGAAGGGCGGATAGACAAGATCAACCGCCATCCCCAACCAAAGAAAAGCCAGAAGGCCAACGATGGTCGTCTCGAAGGCAAGCATAAAGACATCCATATCTTGATTCTCACTCTTCTTGCATGGACGCCGGAATCTCCCTTGGGCTGTCCAGACCAATTGCTGCCTTGGTCGGGGGATCCCGGAAAGGTGAACTGGTGCCCCCTTTCGAGTAGTGTCCTACTGCCCCAGAACGTTTCATTCTTCAAGTTCAACTCACTGCCGTACCTAAAAACGGCCGCGTGTGGAGCCTACTTCCTCACCTCTTCTTTGCGGTCCGGCTTTTACCGCGGCCGGTCGGCGCGGACTCTGCGTCTCCTGCGTTATCCTTTCCCTCTTCTGCTATCCTCACTCGAGTGGGCGTTCGTCAGTTCCCGATCCATTGCGCACCTGCCACCAAAAGGAGCCCCATGCAGTCGTTGCGACTGAACCCCATCCTCAACACGGACTCCTACAAGCTCACCCACTGGTGGCAATATCCCCCGGACACGCGGCACATCTATTCCTACGTCGAATCCCGCGGCGGCATGTTCGACGAGACCATGTTGGCGATGCTGCAGTACATCATTAAGTCCAATTTCGCCGGCCAGGTTTTCACGCTCGACGACGTCGAGGAAGCTCGTCGCATCGCTCACGCGCATTTCTCCGGCCGCGCGAAAACTTTCAACTACGAAGGCTTCAAATCTCTCTATGCGAAACATGGCGGTCGCTTGCCTCTCCGCATCCGCGCCGTCAAGGAAGGCACGGTCGTCAAGAGCCACAACGCGCTCATCACCATCGAGAACACCGACCCAGAGTTCTACTGGCTTACCAACTGGGCGGAAACCGTTCTCCTGCAAGTCTGGTATCCCATTACTGTCGCCACACTCTCGCGCGCTATCAAGCAAGTCATTGGCAAGGCGCTGGTTCGCACCGGCGATCCGTCGCTTCTTCCCTTCAAGCTGCACGACTTCGGATTTCGCGGCGTCTCTTCCAAGGAGTCCGCTGCCATCGGGGGCGCCGCTCATCTGTTGAATTTTCTCGGCACAGACACGCTTGCCGCCATTCAGATCCTCAACCAGTTCTATTCCGCCGATCTCACTGCGCAGAATCCACTCGAATGCGCCGCGTACAGCATCCCTGCTTCCGAGCATTCCACCATCACAGCGTGGGGCGAAGCGCACGAGCTCGAGGCTTACGCCAACACGCTCGAAAATTGCCCGGAAGGAATCGTCGCGTGCGTCAGCGACTCCTACGATATCTACAATGCGGTGCGCAACCTCTGGGGCGGCGCGCTGCGCGAAAAGGTTCTGCAACGCACGGGAACGCTGGTGATTCGTCCCGATTCCGGCGAAGCTGTCACCGTCCTCGAGGAACTCTTCAAAATTGTCAGCGAGAAATTCGGCTACGAAGTAAACCGCAAAGGCTGGAAGGCTACCGTTCCCTGCGTGCGCTTCATCCAGGGCGATGGCGTCAACTTCTACACCATTCAAAACATCACTGCGCAGCTCACCCGCAAAGGCTGGTCGCAGGACATCTGGAGCTACGGGATGGGCGGCGCGCTGCTGCAGCAAATCAACCGCGACACGCTGAAATTTGCGCTGAAATGTTCCGCGATCGACCGCAACGGCCAATGGCACAACGTTTACAAGAACCCCAAAACCGATCCGAGCAAAGCCAGCCGCGGTGGCCGCTTCAACCTCATCCAAAGCGGAAAGGATTTTGCAACTGTCGAAATCATCGAAGGCGCTGCCATCCCCTCCAACAACGCCCTTGAAACGATTCTCGAAGACGGCAAAATCCTGCGCGACCAAACTCTTGCCGAAGTGCGCGCCATCGCTTCTTCCTACGACACCTACAATGATTCCGTATAACCAATTCTCGGAGAAAACGTCTCCAGGCTTCAATCCCGCGGCACACTGGCTTGTGCGCGTGTCCCGAAAAAACTGATCTACGCGCCGCGCAACTTGAAGCGCTGAATCTTTCCCGTCACGGTTTTTGGCAACTCCGTGCAGAATCGGACTTCACGCGGCACTTTGTAGGAAACGAGCCGCGCTTTGACGTGCTCACAAATTTCGGCAGCAAGTTTCTCCGAGCCTCGCACATCTCCGCGCAGCACCACGTGCGCCACGGAATAGGAGAGCCCTCGTTCGTCGGTTGCCCCAACTACGGCGGCTTCGGAAATTTGGGGGTGCCCCAAAAGCGCGTTCTCCACTTCCATCGGCGAAACCCACGAGCCCGCAACTTTCAGCATGTCGTCGGCGCGTCCACAGTAGTTGTAGTAGCCTTCGGAATCACAAAAGAATTTGTCGCCGGTTATTACCCAATCGCCGCGCTTGGTGCGCGCCGTCAGTTCAGGAATCCGCCAATATTCCACAAACGCGCTCGCGCCGCGAACCCAGAGATTGCCGATCTCGCCGTCACTCACCAAGTTCCCCGCGTCATCCACAATTTTTATTTCGTAACCAGGCACAGGAAACCCACACCTCCCTGGTTTGCATTTTCCGGGAACGCTGGAGATAAAAACATGCAGCATTTCTGTGGAGCCGATGCCGTCGAGGATTTCGATTCCGAATCGCCGTTTCCACACATTGAAGATTTCAGCAGGCAAGGTTTCACCGGCTGACACGCACATTCGCACGGAAGAAAAATCGACGCGGTGGTCCGGCCGCTCCGTTTCGCGCAAGATCGCAGCATAAAAAGTGGGTACGGCGAAGAAAACGGTGGGCCGTTGGCGCGCCACCATCTCGAGTACATGCGCCACGCTCGTGCGCTGTGGATTCAACAACGTGCGCGCGCCAACGGAAAACGGAAAATACATTCCGTTTCCAAGGCCGTAGGCGAAGAATAATTTCGATACCGAAAATGTTAAGTCGTCAGCGCTCAGGCCGAGAACGTTTTGCGCATAATTCCGGCTGGTGACCAGCATGTCAGCATGACGATGCACAGCTGCTTTGGATACACCGCCGCTGCCGGAGGTGTAAAGCATGAATGCGGGATCTTGAGGCGAAGTATCCGTAGAAGCGAGTTTTTCGCTGGCTGCGGCAATCCAGGCGTCCCACTCCGCGCAGGCCACGCCGTGCGGATCGATTTTATTTTCGCCGACGACGACAATCGGAATTTGCGGGCGCACGCTGGAGGCTGGCAAAAATTCAGCAAGAGATTCGGAATGGACAATCGTGGCCCTGGGCTCGCTATTTTCAAGGTAATGAATGTAATCGGAAGAGCGCGCGAAAGGATTCACGGGCACAGCCACGGCGCCGATTTTTGCCGCGCCAAAAAAGGCGGCCACAAACTCCGCGGAATCCGGGAGCACAATCAGAACGCGGTCGCCGCGGGAAACGCCCTGCGCAAGGAGCGCATTCCCCGCGCGATTGGCGAGCGCGCCGAGTTCGCCGCAGTTTAGTTCGCGAGCTTCGCCAACGATAGCGGGTCGCTCAGAATCCAGCGCAGCTGGATCATCCAGAAAGTGCGCCGCGATATTGAACTTCTCCGGAAATTCACCGGGCGGGAATTCTTCTCTGGGAGGAGTCATCGTTCCTGATTCATTGCGAATTGTGGGCTATTGAGCCGCGGGAGTGGCGCCCATGATTCGAATCTTGTACCAGGATGTGCCGGCCGGATAGAGAGCGTCATTAATTTCGGAATTGTGCTGTTCGCCGGGAGCGATGGTGACGGGGAGCGTGCCCTTGTTGACCAGAATTGCGCTGTTATCGGCGCCGACGTAATTCGTTTCATACTCGATCTTGCCGTAGCTGTAGGCCGGGGATTTATTCTCGATGGTGCCGCTGCGATCTTTGTTCATGGTGGCGCGCTGGATCTTCAGGTCATGAACCGGATCAGCAGGGCCCTTGGATTGCGCAGCCGTAGTTGTCCTCGGAACGGCGCCTTTGTACTTGCTGTAGAACATTGTTCCAGTCATAACGATGATCACGACGACGATGATGCCAATCCAGAAGCCTTTCGGCTCTTTCTGCTTTACCTCTTCAGGCGTCTCGAACATAATCCCTCCGGCTTCCTGGGCCCGCTACTTTCCCGCAACAGTTCCCGGCCTTCATCCTATGAAAAAATGCAGACTGCGTAGCAGGAGAATTCGCGATTGTGCCAGGGAGTGATCGGCACTCTTAGATGCCGGAACCGCCCTAGAGATAGCACTGAAAGCACCGGAAGTCCATGGCGACAGCAGGCGGGGGACCCGCAAAACGCGATTGAAGACCTGGGAGACGGCTGGCGGGGATTGGCCTAATTGAGCACTGTTGTTGCATGTCGCCCTTCATTCTTGACCGATGTCTTCGTGCCAGATCGCGGTGTTTCTCGCGATGTAGGTCGCTAACATTTGAATGCATTCGTCGCAGTGGAGGTCGATCACCTCGATGCCGTTTTCGCGGAGCCAGTGGATGCCGCCGCGAAAATTTAGGGACTCGCCGACGATGACGGTGCCAATTCCAAACTGACGGATCAGGCCACTGCAATACCAGCAAGGAGCCAGGGTGGTCACCATGATTTTGTCGCGGTAAGTGCGTTGGCGGCCAGCTTTGCGAAACGCATCTGTTTCGCCATGCGCGGAGGGATCGCCTTCCTGCACTCGGCGGTTGTGGCCACGTCCCAAAAGTTTTCCGTTGCTTTCGAATAGCGCGGCACCGATGGGGATTCCTCCTTCGCGGAACCCCAGACGCGCTTCCTCCACGGCCGTCTTCAGCATGGC
>Ga0137395_10000836_pt1 | contig 13511 bp, 13 predicted proteins | sample czobulk216metaG_FD_108283 | JGI IMG/M metagenome (GOLD analysis project Ga0137395, IMG submission 108283) | Vadose zone soil microbial communities from Angelo Coast Range Reserve, California, USA - czobulk2.16 metaG | ecosystem: Environmental > Terrestrial > Soil > Vadose zone | place: USA...
ACGGCTCACCGAAGATGTCGTCGCCCCGGGCGCGCAGCATCGCGGCGTCGTAGTGATACTTGATTCGGACGAAGCGCCATTGAAGGCCGGCATAACGCCCGTCGGCGGCGCTTGGCAGTTGCGCGACATCGTTTGCAGCGTTTCCAGCGCTGGGGCGGGATTGAAAAGCGGACGCAAGCGTGAACGTCGCCAGGACCGCGGCCATGGCGGCCGTCTTCACTTACGCGCCCCGGCGTCTGTCAGCTGCAGCAGGAGGTCCTGAGCGCGCGCATACGACGGAGCGATTTCGAGGGCGGCGAGCGCCTGACGTTTCGCCTCGTCGCGTTTTCCGGCCTTCAGATAGCTTTCCGCGAGGTCGGCGTGAGCCACGGCCGGATCGATGGGTTTGAGCGCGATCGCCGTGCGGAACTCGCGCGCGGCGAACTCCGCGTCGTTTCGCTGCAGAGCCACACGGCCGAGCGCCGATCGGGCCGCGCCGTCATACGGGTTGAGCGCCACGATGCGTTCGTAAACCGGCCGCAGCTTCGCCGGATCGTTGACGCCGTCCTCTTTCAGGAGCGCGGCGAGATGCTCCGTCGCGTCGAGATTCTCGAAGTCCACGGCGAACAGAGCCGTCAGCTCGGAAATCGCGCGCGCGCGATCTTTTTTCTCGAGCGCGATCTCCGCCATCTGCGCGTGCGGGCTCTGGTTGCCGACGGCGGTGGGCGCGAGCGCGGCGGCCCGCTGGAACACCTGCATCGCCTCGTCGATGCCGCCGGCCTTGCGGAGCGCGAGACCGAAGGCCTCCTGTACCGGATAACTCTGCGGGTTCTCGCGGGCGAGGGTGCGAAGGCTGTCGACGCTCGCGCGGGCCAGATCCGTGTCCTTGGGCACGCTCAGAGCTTTCTGCAACTGGCCGAACGTCCGTTCGATGTACTGATCGAAGCCGGACTGCATGCTGTCGAGATCGGTGTTGAGCACCTGCTTCAGCGCGGCGTTGGTGTCGAGGCCCTGGCCGTAGGCGCGCAGCAGTTTATTCAGACCGCTCTGCCCGAATGTCATGACCAGGTAGTCGACAACGAGACGACCTTGGTAGTAGGCAAGACCGATCCGCTTCGGATCCTGGAACGCCTCGTTCAGGTCCTTGAGCTTGATGGCCTCGCCGGCGCTCACGGTGCGCGCGAACATCGCCTCGCCCGGACGTGTCCAGTCTTTGCGCGCCTGCGTCTCTTCCCATTCCGAAATGCCTTCGGTGAGCCAGCGCGGCACACGCTGATTGGACATCTGGATCGTGACGACGTGGCCGAGCTCGTGCCACAGCGTGGCTTCCCACAGAAAATCGCCCGGAGGCTGTCGCGCCTTCGGGGAATCGAGCGTCACGACGCGGCCGAAGCACGCGCCAAGCGCGCCGATCATGCCGGGGAGACCCAGCGTTCGCACGGCGAAGTCGTCGTGCTTCGGGAACATCTCGATCAGGATCGGCCCCTTCACCGTCATCTCGTACTTCGCGGCCATCGTGGCCAGCGCCTTGTGCGCGAGCGGGATGACGTACTCCTTGAGGATCGGGGCCTCGTCCTTGTGCATCTTGACGATGAGATCGCCGTCGCGAATCGTCTCGAACTTGTCGAGCGAGTCCATCATCGTGAGCATGTTGAGCGTCGGCTTGTCGCGGGGAAACAGCTTGAACGAGCTGTCCAGCGCCTCTCGTGCCGCCGTCTCATCGCCCGTCCGAAGCAACGTCATGCCGAGATCGGACAGCATCTCGGGGTTGGCGGGCTCGAGCGCCAGCGCGCGGCGATAGAGAACAACCGCCTCGTCGAAACGATACTGGCGGGCCGTGACTTCGCCGGCGATCTGGAACACGGTGCCGCGCCTGGGCGCGATCGCCAGCGCCCTGGCGACCTCCGATTCAAAGTCGGAAGGCTTGTCTTCGACGTAGGCGACGGCCGCCAGAATCGCGTGAGCCTCGAGGCTGTTCGGATTCACGGCCAGCGCCTTCTGCACGGCCTTCAGGGCGTCGGCCTTGTGGTCCTGATCCAGGAGCTGACTGGCGAGAAACAGATGGGCGTCAACGGATGACGGATTGATCTCCAGCGCCTTGCCGGCTGCCGCGGCCGCTTGTGGAGGATCGTCGTCCGAGAGCGCTTCCGCGATGCCGACGAGCGCCGGCGTCCATCGACTGTCGGTCTTCAGCGCGGTCGCGAACAGCTCGAACGCGTCCGCCTTCTGGTGGGCGTCCAGATACAGCTCTCCCCATGCCGTGTTGGCAGCGGGATCGCCCGGCACCCTGGCCGCGGCGTTCCGCAGAAGGCTATTCGCCTCGTCAAACTTTCGAAGCGCGTGCAGAGCGCGGCCAGCCAGCAGCGAGTCCGACCCGTCGGCAACGCGACCAAGGACGCCGTCGGCTTCGGGCCGACCCAGCCGCCTGTACAGGAGCCCGAGTTCGAGCGCAGCCTCACTGGCTGGCGCACGCATGGCCACGGGCTGAAGGATCGTTTCGGCCTCGGCGTACTTGCCCCGCGCGATCATCGCGCGCGCCTTCAGCGCCACGACCCTGGGATCGCGGCCGTCGAGCTTTTCGATCGCCGACTCGAGGTCGTCGAACCGGCCCTCGAAAAAGGTGCGCGTGGCAGCATCGAGCGGCGTCGCGGGCGGCGATGCGGGACGTGCCGCCGCCGCGGGCTTTCGCGCGCCCTGGGCCACCACCAGGACGACGCAAAGCGGGACGGCCACCGCGACCGCCAGCGCCGAAAAGCAGACCGCGCGCGAGGGCGGAAACCTGATCATTCTGCTTCGTATTATAGGTCTGGCCCAGCGGGTAGTGTCCGGCTGAAATTCGCTCTACGATTCGCGACGGGCCAGCTCGAGCGCGCGATCTTCCACGACAATTCGTTTGAGCATCAGCCCGCAGAACGTCAGCGTCATCAGCGGACCGAACAGCCGCGCGCCTGACATCAGCGCCAGACCTGTCAGCTCGCCGGCGATCGCGACGTAGTTGGGATGCCGCACGAAACGATACGGGCCGCCGCCCACCAGCGCCACGCCGGGCCGCACGATGACGCGAAACGTCCAGGCTCGTCCGAGAGCGGCCACCGCCCACCACTTGAGCGCCTTCGATGCGGCAAACACCGCGAGCCCCGCGATCCAGATGCTGTGCGACGGATCCCACGCACTCTCCGCCATCATCGCCGCGAACGCAGCAGGATATGCGACGCGCATGATCCGGTACACGTCGCCGGCCGGTTCGACACCGCCCCGCTCGCGTTGCTCGCGCTCGTTGCGCGCGGCGAGCCACGCTTCGACGAGCATCGGAACATAGACAAGAGCGACGAGCAACAGGAGGGACGGGCTCACCGGGAACAGTCGCCGGCGAAGGCGATCGCCCGCTGCAGCACGAACGGCGCCACTCGCGCGCCGGCCGCGGCGACGGCAACCGCCGGCGGCGACGCGACAAGCGCGCGAAGCGTGCGGTTGAAGCGCCACTTCCCCGCGAACGCCGCCCGCCGCTGATATGCGAGACGGTCGTGCACACCGCGCCAGCCATGTTCGAGCGTCGACAACGCCGCTTCAGCGGCCAGCTCCGCGCCGCGAATTGCGAAACACAGGCCGTCGCCCGTCATCGGATCGACAAAGCCGGCGGCGTCACCTGCGAGCAGCAACCCGTCAATCGTGCAATCGCGGACATCGACGGCCAGCGGACCGATGACGGACGGCGCATCGACAACACGCGCGCCGGCAAACCGATCCCGCAGCAGCGGGTCTCGCGATAACTCGCCGAGCAACAGCTGGCGCGGATCGCCGAAGGCGCGATCGCCGGGACGCCAGGGCTTCACGACGCAGACGTTGGTCAAACCACCGGGCACGCGCGCGATGCCGATGTAGCGACCCGAACGCACGTGCATTTCGCCAAGCGTCGGAGACACCGTCGACGGACCGTCGCAGTCGACGTAGCCGCCAATGGCCCAGCGGCGTGGCCGCCGCGGATGCTTCGAGAGCCCGAGGCTGAATGCGAGCGCCGAGCGCCGGCCATCGGCGCCGATCGTGACTCGCGCGCGCAGGGCGCTCTCCCAGCCGCGACCGCCCGCGAGAACGCCGGTCACACGGCCGGCGTCGACGAGCGGCCGTCGCACGGCCACGCCGGGCTCGAACTGCGCGCCGGCAGCGACGGCATCCTGCAGCAGCATCCAGTCCAGATGGCGGCGCAACAGCGCGCGCCCGATCTGCCCGGCCGGATAGCGGCCTTCCACGGTGGCGCCGTTCGCGCCGGTAATCCACATGCCTTCGACAGGCAGACCGCAGGAGCTGATTCCGCTCGCGAGCCCGATCCGGCCGAGTGTTTCCAGCGTGCCGGGGTTCACGGTGTCGCCACACAGCTTGTCGCGAGGAAACATCGCCCGATCGACGATGCGGACCCGCGCGCCCGCGCGGGCAAGGAGAGCGCCCGCAACCGCGCCCGCCGGGCCGGCCCCCACGATCAGCACATCAAGCATGGCGCTATCGTGCCGCGCCCAAGACGAGCGCGCTGTTCTTCGATCCGAATCCCAGGCAATTGCACAAAGCCGCTTCCACACCGGCCTCGCGACCCTTGTTGGGGATGAAGTCGAGGTCGCAGGCGGGATCCGGATTGCTCAGGTTGATCGTCGGCGGCAGAAAGCCGCGCGACATCGCGAGCGCCGCCGTCACCACGCCGGCGGCGCCGCTCGCGCCTTGCGGATGGCCAATCATCGACTTCCCTGCCGAGCCGGCCAGGCGTTCCGCATGTTCGCCGAACACCTGCCGCACGCAGCGCGACTCCACGGCATCATTCAGCACGGTGGAGGTGCCGTGGTAGCTCACGTAGCCAATCGACTCCCGCGCGCGGCCCGATCGCTCGAGGGCAAGCGTGAGCGCGCGAATGATCTCGGCGCCGTCCGGCGCCATCTGGACGCGGTGATACGCATCGCATGTCGACGCGTATCCCTCGATCGTGGCGTACACGCGCGCACCTCTGGCGCGGGCGCGATCCTCCCGCTCGACCACGACCATCCACGCGCCCTCGCCGAGCACGAAGCCGTCGCGGCGCTGATCGAAGGGCCGCGACGCCTGGCTGGGCGTGTCGTTGTGCGCCATCGACACGACTTTCATGCGCGAGAAGCCGTAAATCATGCCGGGCGTGACGCACGCATCGGTTCCGCCGGACACGAGGACTTCAGCCTCGCCGGATCGAACGAGCGCGGCCGCGTACCCGATCGCGTCGGTCGAGCTCGTGCAGCCGCACGACAGCACATGGCTGATGCCGTGCAGCCGCAGCGAGATCGAAATCTCGCTCGAAACCATCCCGACGATGGAGATCGGAATCGCGTAGGGCGTGACCTTGCGGCCCTGCTCGACGAAGAAATCGAAGTACTGACGTTCACCGACGTCGATGCCGCCACCGCCGCTGCCGACGATGACGCCGGCATCGGGTTCGCCGATGCGCAGTCCGGCGTCGTTCCAGGCCTCGCGGGCTGCGATCACGCCGATGAGCGCCGAACGCGAATACCGCTTCGGATCGGCCCGGTACCCGGGATCCCAGATGTCGTCGCCGTCCAGAGGCGGGACGTCGTCGATCGTCACGCCGCTGACGGATGAGGCCACGCGGCAGCCGAACGTCGACGCATCGAAGTCGGTGATCGCAGTCGTTCCGGAGCAACCCTCGCGCACGTGATCCCAGAATCGTTCGCGACCAACGCCAAACGGCGAAACCACGCCGATGCCGGAGATCACGACGTTGGGGCCGTTGGAGTGACGCATGACCGTCCTACAATAGACCAGACGCCGAGACTATTGGATGCTCCCGATCGAACGCGCGTTCCGATGGGCCGGCGGGGCAATCTTCGTTGGCGCGCTCGCCTTCTGCGGGTACACATTCATCGTCGTGTGGTCCCGCGAGGCCGGGTTCGAACCAGCCGCGGTCGCGGCTGATGGGCTGCTCTTCTCCGTCTTCGCCATGCACCACAGTGTATTCGCGCGCGAACCGGTCAAAGGCTGGATCGCACGGCTCGTGCCCGAGCGGCTGGTGCGTTCGATGTATGTCTGGATCGCCAGCCTCCTCCTGACGAGCGTCTGCATGCTCTGGCGAACCATCGGCGGCCAGGTGTACGACGACAGCGGCTGGCTCGCCGCCGTGCACGCGGGCGTGCAGGCCGCCGGTCTTCTGCTGATCGCAGGCGCCGTGCGGAGGATCGACGCGCTCGAGCTGGCCGGCATTCGCGAACATTCAGCACAGGAGCCTCTGCAAATCACCGGCCCGTACAGGCTGGTTCGCCATCCCATCTATCTCGGCTGGCTGCTCGCGACATTCGGCGTCTCGCACATGACGGGCGACCGGCTGGTCTTCGCGGGAATCTCGGCGGTCTACCTGGTTGTCGCGATGCCGTTCGAGGAGCGCGCACTGCGCAGGGCGTTCGGCGACACCTACGCGCGATACGAGAAACTCGTTCGATGGCGCGTCGTGCCTTACATTTATTGAAACGGCGCTTACGCTGCGCACCGGTCTGCAATCCTGCCATTCTGCAATGCAAATCGCTTTTTACATTTCCGGCCATGGGTTCGGCCACACCTCCCGTAGCATCGAGCTGATCAAAGCCCTGGTCACCGCGCGGCCGGCCACGCGCGTCATCGTGAAAACGGCGGCGCCGTCGTGGCTGTTTGACGCGATCGTCGGACCATCGGTGACGATCGCCCCCTTCGAGGCCGACACCGGCGTCGCTCAGCTCGACAGCCTGAACATCGACGAGCGCGAGAGCGTGCGACGCGCGATTGCCTTCTACGGCAGTTTCGATGCGCTCGCCGACCGTGAAGCGGCGTTCCTGCGCGACAGCGGCGCGACCGTGGTGCTTGGCGACATTCCACCACTGGCACACGCGGCCGCCGGGCGCGCCGGCCTGCCGTCAGTGGCCGTCGGAAACTTCACGTGGGACTGGATCTACGCGGGGTACGACTCCTTCAGGCGGGACGCGCGCACCGTCATCGACGTCATTGGCGAGGCTTACGCACTCGCGACGCGTGCCTTGCGGCTGCCGATCCATGGCGGATTCGAGCCGATGGCCGCCGTCACGGTCGATATTCCGTTCATCGCCCGAGCATCGACGCGCGATCGGGCCGACACTCGCCACCAGCTTGGCGTGCCCGGCGATCGTCCATTCGTCCTCGCGTCGTTCGGCGCCTATGGACTGACCGCCGCCTATGAGGACATCGCCCGTGCCCAGCAGCTCACGGTGCTGTCGCCGGGTGCGGACCTTCCATCCGGCCTCGCCTATCAGGACGTCGTGGCCGCGGCCGATCTCGTGATCAGCAAGCCCGGATACGGGATCGTCTCGGAATGTGTCGCCAATGGCACGCCGCTGCTCTTCACGTCACGCGGGCACTTCGTGGAGTACGACGTGTTTGTCGCCGAGATGCCGCGCGTCCTCCGGTGCCGCTTCATCCCGCAGTACGACCTGCTGGCGGGCCGCTGGCGCGCCCACATCGACGCGCTGCTGACACAGCCGCCAGCGCCCGAGCGCCCGCGCATCGACGGAGCTCACGCCGCGGTAACGGAGATCATGAATCTGGTAAATGGGTAATCTGGTAATTGGGGAATTTGGGGGAATCGGGGAGAACTCAATTACCCAATTACAAGATTACCCAATTACCCGATTTTTTCAGTCCTTCACGCAAGTCACCAGCGACCATATTCTCGGGACGTTGACCTTCTCGATCGACACGGGGCTCAAGTCGGCCTGTGCGAGGAACGCCGGCAGATCGAGATCCGATTTGAAGCCGACATGCACGGTGAAGGGCGAGAGGCCCCGTTCGATCCACGCGAGCGCCGGATTCGCGCTGCGGAAGTGATTGAGGACGATGATGCGGCCGCCTGACCGGCACACGCGGTACATCTCACGAACGACCGCGACAGGATCGGGGACGACGCTGATGAGATACGGCGCGTAGACGATGTCGAAGGTGCCGGTCGCGAACTTCAGATCGGCGGCGTCCATTTCGAGCAGGCGCACGTTGCGAATGCCTTTGCGCGCGATCCGCTCACGCGCCTTCTCGAGCATCGGGGCCGACAGGTCGATGCCGGTCACCTGGCAATCGCGCGGATACAAGCTCGCGTTGATGCCGGTGCCGACTCCCACCTCGAGCACCCGATCGCCCGGCGCGATGCCCATGCGCTGAATCGCCTGGACTCGGCCCGGGTGCAGCGTGGGACCAAAGAACAGGTCGTAGCCCCACGCGATGTTTTCATAAACGCGGGCAACGAAGTCGTTTTCGACTGCGGTTACGGACAACGCGCGAGTGGCGGCGTCTGTCCCGAAGAACTCTTCGCTCTCGCGCGAAGACGGCGGATCAAAGAGGGCCATGTAGGCTCCGGGGACTATACATCAGGCGAACTGGGATTGGGTAATTGAGTGATTGGCGTCGCCACATCACGTGTCGATGCGCTCGCAGCGAAGGGTTTCCGAATGAATCAGCAGGTACGACTTGGTGACCATGTCGAGGCCGATCGATCGGATGCCGTGGCGCTGTGAATCGGTGAACTCGTGGTGGTGGCCGAAGAGATGGAGCCGCGGACGCATGGCGGCCAGCACATCGTTGATCACCGTCTTGCCGCTGTCGATGCGGTGTCCGGCGGGATAAAACGGGCGCGGAGCCTCGTGCGTCATGAAGACATCGATGCCCGACAGGGCCTTGCACGCCAGGACTTCTTCTTTGACGAAATGCCGGCGCTTGTCGTCGCGGCTCTTGCCGAGCTTGAGCGCGGGCGCGTTCGCCCGGCGGCCCTTCGACGCGGGCAGATTCGACGCCAGCGTCTGATACCAGCTCGGCGCGAACGTCCCCCCGAGCGCGGCCACACGCCACGGTCCGACACGATGCGGTCCCCCATTTCTGAGATAGTTCAGCGTCGGCGCCGGCGGATGGCCGGCGATGGCCGCGGCAACGACGTCGAAGTCTTCGTTGTTGCCCTTGATCCAGTAGAGCGGCGCCACCGGCGTGAAGTATTCGCCGAGATTCGACGCGACATCGCCCACTTGCAGCCAGAATGGCACGTCGGAATGCCGCGTCATGATTTCCTGGACGGTGTCGAATTCGCCGTGGATGTCGCCCAGAGCGCCGATCAACATGCGATCGCGAGGGCTGGAGAGGCAGGGCGGGCAGGATCGGCAGGATGGGAAGAACAGCTCCTGCCCATCCAGCCTACGTGCGAGGCGTCGAAGCCGGAACGAGCAGGTCGGCCTTGTCCCACACGAAGTCGTCTTTGCTGTACACGGCCAGCTCGTAGTCCTTGCCCATGAAGATCGCGCCGACCGGGCACGCCTCTTCGCAGTAGCCACAGAAAATGCAGCGCGTCTTGTGGATCTGATAAACGGCCGCGTACCGTGGGCCGGCCTGGACCTGGCCGGTGTTCTCCGCCGCTTCGAGATAGATGGCGTCGGCCGGACAGGCCACCGAACACAACCCGCAGGCGACACACTTCTCGAGGTCGTTCTCGTCGCGCATCAGCACCTGTTTCCCGCGGTACTTTGGAAACATCGGCACTTTCTGTTCCGGGTAGTTGACGGTAACGGCTTTCCGGAAAATATGCTTGAAAGTGGTGGCAAAACCGACAATTAGCGGGCGAATCACAGCCATTGCCCTCAGTTTACTCGGCCGTTAAGATCAATGTAAATCAGATGCCGGTGCCGGCCGCGATCTCAACCGACCTGTCGACCCACCAGCTCCTGCTGACGACGCTGCTCGTCAAGCTGGCCGTGATGGCGGCATCCGCGACGATTCTGGTCCGCTTCAGGCGCTTCCGCCATTTTCTGATCTTCGAACACCGCCCGTCGCCCGACCGCCTCGCGTTCGCGTTGAGTCTCGGCATTCTGCTGTCGGCCGGCGTCGCGGCGCGCCTGATCCTGCATTACGACGCGGCCGATCTGACGCTCGAAGGCGCGTTTCTCGCCGGCTTGATCGACGGCCCGTACGCCGGCGTCATCGTCGGCGCGCTCGTCGGGGTGCCGCCGCTCTTCCACAACGAGTTCGCGGCGCCGCTGTTCGCGATCGGCTGCGGATTCGCCGGCGGCGGACTTCGAGAGATCTGCCCCAAGGACGTGCTCTGGCAGTTCTCGCCGTTTGTCTTCATCAGCCTCCCGCGGCGGGCGTGGCAGATGCTGCGGTCGCTGAAAGTCGACTGGCAGGTCGTGCTGCTGCTGGCGCCAATCGGACTCGAAGGCATTCGCCAATGGGTCGGCTGGCGATTCGGCCAGCAGCTGTTCGATCTGACGCCCTCGCCCTGGTCGCTGGCGTGGTTTGCGTTGATCGTCCTCTCGACGGTCGTCGCGGTGGCGACGCCGATCAAGATCTGGAATAACGCGCGGATCGAACATCGGCTGCAGGAACAGGAGAAACTGCTGCTCGCCGCGAAGCTCGAGGCACTCGCGAACCAGATCAACCCGCATTTCCTGTTCAACACGCTGGCCTCGATTTCCTCGCTGATCCGTACGCAGCCCGAAACCGCGCGGATGCTCGTCACGAAGCTGTCGGGCCTGTTGCGGCGGCTCCTGCGGAGCACGGATCACTTCGTCACACTCCGTGAAGAGCTCGAGGCGATCGACGAGTATCTGCACATCGAGCTCGTGCGGTTCGGGCCGCAGCTGAACGTCGACAAGCAGATTCATCCCGACACGCTCGACGTGATCGTGCCCAGCCTCATCCTGCAGCCGCTGGTGGAGAACTCGATCAAGCACGGGCTCTCGCCGAAGATTGGCGGAGGCCGCATCACGATCAAGAGCGCGCTTCGCGACGGCCACGCGGTTATCGAAGTCGTCGACGACGGCATGGGCATGACGGACGAGCGGCTCCAGCACGCGCTCGGCGGCGGAATCGGCCTGAGCAACGTGAACGAACGGCTGCGCACGATTTACGGCGCGCACTACGAGTTGAAGTTGAAGAGCGTCCCGGGCTCGGGCACGTCGGTCAGCATCGAAATTCCCGAGCTGGCCATTCCCGAGCGCGTCATCGCATGAACTCGGGGCTCGCGGCATGAATTCGGGGCTCGGGGCTCGGGGCTCGGGACTCGCATCCGGCGGCTCGGAGTTAACCGCGGTGCTCGTCGACGACGAGGAACCGGCGCGCGACGAGCTGGGGTTTCTGCTCGGGCAGGCCGGCGGCGTCACCGTGGTCGGCCAGGCCGTCAACGGCGTGGATGCGCTCACGACGATTTCCAGACTGCGGCCGGACGTGGTGTTTCTGGACGTGCAGATGCCCGGCCTGACGGGTTTCGAAGTGGCGCGCCGGATGATCGACGCTGAGTTGCCGTCGCACATCATCTTCGTGACCGCGTACGACCAGCACGCCATCGAGGCGTTCGAGGTGAACGCGGTCGACTACATCCTGAAACCGGTGGATCCCGTCCGGCTGGAGGTCGCGGTCCAGCGGGCGCGCCGGCTGATCGCGTTCGAACGCGCGCCGGACGTCGCGGGCTCCGGCGGCATCACGACAGCGCAGCTCGAGAAGATCGTCGAGCTCGTCACGGAACGCAAGAGCCACCGTGACCGTCTGGCACTGAAGGTCGGCGAGCGCTTTCTCCTCGTCCAGGCCGAAGACATCGTCTACGCTTCGCTGGCAGACGATGTCATCACGGTGGTGGCCGGGCGGCACATCGGCGCATCCAACTACCGGACACTCGACGAATTGCAGGAGCGGCTCGATCCGGCCGTCTTCTGGCGTGTGCACCGCTCGCACCTCGTCAACATCAACAAGATCAAGGAGATTGTCCCTTGGTTCCACCGGAACTACATCCTGAGAATGAAAGACGAGAAGGCGACGGAGATCCCGGTCAGCCGAACGCAGACGCGCAGGCTCAGGGAGTACCTGAAACTGTAGAACCGCGGCTGGCGTTCAGCGACGAGCCTGCGGCGCCGGTGACGCCGCCACCAGTCGAGCCGCTTGCCGCGGCGGCGGTTCAGCAGCCGCCGCACGCCGCGAGCCCCGGCACAATTCGTTTGGCCGAAGTGAAAGAGGAGCTGATGGCGTGGGTGAAGACCCTGCTGTCGGCCGCTGTCTATGCCGTGCTGATCGTGACGTTCGGCTTCCAGGTTGCCCGCGTCGAAGGCCAGAGCATGGCGCCTACGCTCGAAGATCAGGATCGGCTGATCGTCAACAAGGCGATTTACCGCATCTTCGAACCGCGCCGCGGCGACATCGTCATGCTCTATTACCCGCTCAATCCGGACAAGTCATTCGTCAAACGCGTCATCGCGGAAGAAGGCGACATCGTCCGCATCATCGACGGCCGCGTGTACGTCAACGACATCCCGCTGCAGGACGACTACGTCAGATCCGATTATCGCAGCCACGACGACTGGGGTCCGCAGACGATCCCGGAAGGCTACGACTTCGTGATGGGCGACCACCGGAACAACAGCTCCGACAGCCGGCACTGGGGAATGGTCCCGAAGAAATACATCATCGGAAAGGTTCAGGTCAGGTGGTGGCCGGTTCCGACGGCGCGGGTCTTCTAGAGATTCGAGGGCGGAGGTCAGGGGTTAGGGACGTCGTGCGATCCTGATTTCGAACAGTTTCGGCCAGTACTTTCCCGTGACGAACAGGCGATCCCCCGCCGCGTCGTAAGCGATTCCGTTCGCCACGGTGTTGCCGTCGTTCTGACGCGGCAGCATGCCCCGCAGGTCGATCCACCCCGTGACGCGGCCGCTGGACGGGTCGATCCTGGCGATGTAGTCGGTCGTGTAGACGTTGGCGAAGATCTCGCCCTTGATCCATTCGAGTTCGTTCAGGTACTTGATCGGCACGCCGCCGTCGGTGACGGTGATGCGGCGCCGCTCCTTGAACGACGCCGGGTCGATGAAGCGCAACTCCGCCGTCCCGTCGCTCATGATCAGGCCGTCGGCATCATGCGTCATCGCCCAGCCCTCGCCCTTGTAGTCGAATGATTTCTTCGACGCGAACGTCTTCGCGTCGTAAACGAACGCAATCTGCGAGTTCCACGTCAGCTCGAACAGATCGTCCTTCCAGAAGGTGATGCCTTCGCCGAAATAGTCGCGGCTGATGTTGCGGTTCTGCACCACCTCGCCGGTTTCAAGCTTCACTTTTCTGATTGAGGATCGGCCGTTGAGGCCCGTGCTCTCGTAGAGAAACCCGTCGCGGAACTCGAGGCCTTCGGTGAAGGCCTCGGCGTCATGAGGGTAGGAGTGAACGACGGTGTAGTTGTAGATCGGAGCACGCGATCCGACAGGTGGGATCGAGGGCATCTGGGTGGAGACGCGAACGAACAGGAAAGGCAGGACGGGCAGGACGGCAAGGACGGGCAGGAGAGGCAGGACGGGCAGGATGGGCAGGACGGTAAGAGATCTGATTTTTACCATCCTGCCTATCCCGCCCGTCCAGCCTTTCCAGCCCTTCCTGCCTTCCCCGCCCGATAAGTGCCCGACCGTCCGCCACTCTTGTAAATAAGGCGGACGTCACCAATCACCATCGCCTTGTCCACCGCCTTCACCATGTCGTAGACCGTGAGAGCGGCGACAGCC
>Ga0137395_10000837_pt1 | contig 13497 bp, 15 predicted proteins | sample czobulk216metaG_FD_108283 | JGI IMG/M metagenome (GOLD analysis project Ga0137395, IMG submission 108283) | Vadose zone soil microbial communities from Angelo Coast Range Reserve, California, USA - czobulk2.16 metaG | ecosystem: Environmental > Terrestrial > Soil > Vadose zone | place: USA...
CGACTGCCACCGAAGAGTTCTGACTTGCGTTCATGCCGTCCCCGGCATTGCCCTGAACCGTGGCGGTCCTAACCACCATGAAGCTCTCAAAGCCGACGAAAATCCCTTCCCCGGCGTTCCGCTGGACTGTGATGCCATCGGAAATCACTGTACTCTCATTAATGACGTCCAGACCATCTCCGTTGTTGTCCTCGATGACGTCGTGGTCGAAGCTAGCGTGAGACCGGACTATATACATGCCGAGACCATCGTTGACCGCATTGTGGACGGTGTTTCCTTTGAATCGGCAAAGGCTAAAATCCGCGCACACCACACCGATGTCGCCGCCGTTGATCGTAAAACCTTGCAGCGAAGTGCGAGTGGAATCCTCAATGTCGACGACCGCGCCATTCCCGCCCGAAGCATCGGTGATTGTAGCTCCCGGATTAGCGATCAGCGTGAGTCTGTCAAAGCTCTGAATCAGCACATTCTCTTTGCAGGTGCCAGAGACAGTGATCGTACTTGGCCCCTGCGGGTTGAGTAGCTTCAGAGCACCATGGATCGTGGACAATGCTCCCCTGCCGCCGCAATTTACTTTCAGACTAATCCCTTGCGCATAGGCAGAGAACACCATTGCAAACACCATAATGAGAGTGAACCTACGCTGACGCGTGAACCCTCGCATAGAACCTCCTCGATCTTGTTTGAGTTTGTGCCTATGACTGAGCCGCTGGATACTCACGGTCTCGGTTCGTTGAAAAGTGCTCTAGGTAGGGAAGAGGTCTGACCAGCCACAGGACCTCCCACAGCGGACCGACGCCAGAGTCTGGCCTTTTTGCTGGGGTTTGTCAACAATTAATCGGGAACTGTGTCAGGCCTCGTTAGAAATGTCCGGTCGCGCTATGCAGACACCCTGCCTCATCTCGAAGGGACAGGGCAGAACTGGAGGTTCGGAGGTTTTGTTAAGACCTCTAAGGGCATTATTACTGGAAGGCTGATCGCCCTCCTATGAAGAGCAAAAGGTGAAATCCTTTGTGCGCCTCAAGGGCGCAAGAGCTATGGGATTCACGCAGTTCTGTGGTGGCGCTTCCGTTTGCTAATAACAAGGCGCGGATTTTCTCTCTTGCTTCGTCCAGCGGGAAACCGTCCCCTTCCCAGAGCGTGCCGCCTTGGAACGTGAGCTTAAGCGGTTCGGGAGGCGTGCCCCACCTCCGAGTAGAGGAGACTTGGTAGGCTGTAGGCTTCCCTTGGCTTCTTTCCACCGTTTCCGGCTTCGTGCGCGTTTAGGTCCACCATGGCTCACCAAGGTCTCCCCCTCAATGATGGTTAGCCGATAGTATGAACGCCGTTCCCTTCAAAATTTACCCCGCGAAACTCCGTAGCCAAAACGTTTATTTATCACCGCCAGTTCAGCTCATGCTTTCGATCCAGGACTGAGACTGGTTTTTCAGACACAAAAGGATTCACGTTCGTACTAGCTACGCCCAACAATGTTTTCTGGTGCATGGCTATGGTTGAATTTATAGGAAAATCAAAAAATCTGTGGATTGGTCCAAGCCCTAAACAGGGCCGCGTCTTCAAAGTCCACTTGTCCTGTTCTCGGGTCGACTGCAACGAAACGCAGATCTTCCTTCGTGAATGGCAATTCCTCCAATCGCCTGTAAACAGCCGCATCCAGACCCATACAAAGTTAACCTCGTTCAGTGCTTGACCGCACCTTCGTTGGTAAGGATCGTCACTCGACCCTGAACGCTACCCATATTCCCTTCCGCCCTCTGAATCTGCTGCATTGCTTGTGCTTTTGTAATTGAGGTACCTCGTGCGTCCACAACCACATTCGGAGCCTGCTTCAATCCGTCCTGGATCTGATTCTTTAGCGTATTCGGCCCAGCTACAGTGAGGGTCTTGAACTCGGTCTTCACCCCGTTTACGAGGGCGTCTGGATTCTTCTGCCCCTGCACAGCCTCCAGAGCCTGTACTTCATTGCCCTCGGCGAATCCGCCCTGAACGAAGGGACAAAGACCTGGCCGCCTGAGAAGTTGCTGATCGAGTGGCGAAGTCACGCTGGCTGCGGATTCAATCTGTCAACCATGTGTTTGCTCTGACACTTACAATATGAAGTTCAAATCCTTCTCCTCATCCTGCGATGCCATCCAAGAGTTCCTGGGATTGCCAAATTTTAGCGGCTTATCAGACGGGCGACTACGCCTTAGTCGACCATTCTGACGTGCAGGCACGTTGAAGGTCAACTAGTTCATCGTCCTTTGTAATCCGGGCACACGGCTTGGCTTTTGAACAATTCCATAACAATTTGTTTTCAGGATGTGAACCCGGCGCTGGCGGACGGAGGCGGCTGACGAGTCCCGGAAATGGCGGCAAGTCCCCACACTGACCAGCTCACGAGAGTAACAACCCACCCACCGGCCCGCTTTTCCAGTATCCACAGATGGCTTCCGAGGGCTTGTCTAATGGTGGAGTCTTCCGCCGAGGAAAACGTAGTCTTGTAGCTTGCGGTCAAGTAAGCAATCTCGTTTGAACCTCGAATACGACGATCCGTAATCTCAATGCCGTGAATTCTCGTCGTCCAGCACGCCAACTGCGCCGAAACCGCCGCGCGTCCAAGCACAGGCTGCGCGTCAGGCGGCCACAACTCGATGTCATCAGTGCACAATGCCATCAAGCTGTGATCTTCTCCAGCGACTTCGAACTCGATCCAACTTGAATGGATCTGCTCAATCTCTCGGACTGAGTCTTCTGTGAGTTCGTCCATACACCGGATATGGATAGCAGATGCGCCCAGCACCCTGCAAGGGCCGCGCGCACGACTGACGGGCCGCTGAACTGATGCAGAGCTGATTTCATCACCGCAGGCTGGCAAGAGTTTCTTACTTATCGCTCAATAGTATGTGTAAGGATGTTCGAGCCGCTAAACGATTTAGTTTCCTTTTCCAGGTCAGGCGGGAAGTTCATGCGGCGCAGCAGGTCTTGGAAGCATGAGTTGGAGCGGAGGGCTTCGAAAAACGGATTGACTTTGAGAAATGACCATGCCCGAAGAGCGCTCAGCCGAGTTCTTTAGCAGCTTTGCGGGCAATCAATAAAAAGCCTTTGCTGGTGGCATCTTTTTGGAGAGCGCCGAGATGGGCGCGGCCAGAGGCGGTCTTTCCGGACTTCATCTCAATCTCGCCCAACTCCAGGCGGGCCTCGAACTGATACTGGAGGAGACCAGTTTGCTTGGCCTCCGCAAGTATCGCTATCAGTTTCCGTTTCGCTTCTTCGATCCGGTTTTGCACCGCGTGCAGTTGCTCCGTCGCAATGCTGAGTTGAAACTGGTTAGCACGATTTTGACTCTTTGCCACGAAGCCCTTTCCGGCCTCGATTTCCTTCTGGGCTTCTTCGTATTTGTGTTGCGCCATCAACGCGCGGGCAAGAACTGTATCGGCTAACATTTCGTCATCAATCTGCTTCTCCTTTCGGAATTCTTCCCGTGCCTCACGGATTCTGGTTTCAGTTTCAGCGGGTTGTCCCCGTTCAAGCGCTAAAATGGCGAGAGCAAGTTGGCTTTCAGCAATCGTCCCCTTCTCGCCGATCTCCGTCCTAACGGATAAGGCCTCGTTATAGTCGCGACTGGCATCGTCCAGTTTTCCCTCGACAAGATCGATGTCACCCAGGCCGGCGAGTCCCCACGCGGCCTCCGATTTGACACCTTGCTTGCTATCAATCGCGAGTGCCTCCTCGAGCATTTTCCGCGCACCCTCCAGGTCTCCCTGGCCCGAAACAGGTGCCGCCAGATTCTCCAGAGCATTGGCTACACTGGTCTTACTGCCGACCTCTCGGAAACCAGCCAGCGCTTCCTGGAAAAAGACTTGCGAAACTTTAAGATCGCCCTTCAAATAGTGCACGCTGCCGAGGTTATCGTTCGCGGCGGCCACGTTGAGCCTGTCCCCCACTTCCTGGAAGTTTGCCCGTGCGGCAGCGTAGCCTTTGAGGGCGCCGTCCAGATCACCTTCCTGCCAGGTCACGTTTGCCAGGTGCGACAGCGCCGTTCCCATCCGCCGCCGATTTCCTGTTTGGCGAAAAATGCCCAAAGCCTCTTGATCCAGTCTTTTCGATTCAGCGAGATTGCCATCGCCGAAAAAGGTCTGGGCTATGAAGTCGGTCGCGAGCGCCATGCCATTTCGATCCCCCACGGAGGCGTAAGCTTTTTTCGCATTCTCGCATTGTGGCCGTGCTTCCTTGTTGTTGCCGAGGGCTGCCAGGCTATAACACTTGCCAAGCTGGGCGGATGCGACCAGCAGCCTCGCGCCACGGACCTCTGCTTTCTGCACCGTTGTGCTCGCGGCTGCGAGCTGCTGTTTGTAATCGCCGAGGAAATTGAAGGCTTGACTCTCTTCCCGGTCAATTCGTGGGTCGTTTCCCAAAGGTGACGGCAGTTTACGCAGGCTTGCAAGCGTACTCAGAGCATCTTGAGGTTTCCCTCCGGAGGACTGAGCTGCTGCGAGTCTTAATCCGTATTCCAGATTGTCAGGAAAGAAACCAAAGACCATACGGTAGATATCGATGGCTAATGGCCATTGCTTGCTAAGCTCCCGATACTGGCCTTCCACCAGCAAGCGCTCTTCCCGGCTCAGGTCTCCGGAAAGCTCGAATGCCGTTTTGGCCTCGTCGCTAGCCCTTTTATCATAGCCCAAACCGGCCCATGCCATGGCAAGCGCAGAGTGTGCGAGTGGATACTTAGGATCGAGCGCAACAGCTTTTTCCAACAGGGCCTTCGCAGCAATCGCATCATATAAGCGCAGTTTTTCCGAACCCTCAGCATAGATACGTGTTGCGTGAGGAGTGGAGGGATAGGAAGCCCGAACGCTCACCTGATCCACCGGCGAGACCTCGCTGACCCCGATTCTTGCTCGCAAGTCGGACCCGGCGCGTGCGATCAACTGAAACAAATCATTTTCGGTTCCGACCTCTACAACGGAAGCAATGGTTTCCCCGCTTGCGGCATCCTGAATGCGACAATCAATCCGGACCTGTCCTCCCGATCTGCTGCCTAGATCGGTGTAGCTACCGGCAAGCACCAGATCCGTTCCCAGATTTTGTCGCACCCGCTGGAGAGTGTCGCGGGCAAAAGCATCTGTATCCGCGAGGGAAAGATCGTTCTTGGCGCGAGCGACGTTTTCTTCAGAGATCGTCCGCAGCTTTTCTCCCGCACCCAGTTCTGTGGTCAGCATCTCCGCCAGCGCGGTCGAGAGCCAAGCCGCGTCCCGGCGCTGTGACAGGTTCTTGAACCCCAAAACAGCAACTGAGCGTCGCACATGGACCGGTGGGGAGGAGGGAGCCTGATGGGCGCGGCCATTGGGTTTCAACCTTGCACGTATCCCACCAATATTCAGCGCGAAGAGCGACCCGAGCACGACCGCGCAGGACAAAACAGAGATCCAGAGAATTCTCCCGTAAGGTCGGGTGCCCGGAACAAGTGGCACATCAGTAACCACTGGCCCTACAAAGCGATAGCCTCGCTTTGGAACGGTCTCGACATAGAGAGGACGTTCGGCATCATCTCCGAGCGCACTTCGAATCTGGCGTATGGCGAAGTTGAGACCTCGCTCATAATCGACGAAAGTCTCCGAGCCCCAAACCTCTTCAACAATCTCATCCCGGGTGACGGTTTCTCCCCGACGGCGGACCAACAAAGCCAAGATCTTAGCGGGTTGTGGCTGGAGCTTGACTGAGGTTCCATTGATACGCAGTTCACCACTCCGGAGATCCAACTCAAACTCCGCGAAGCGAACTACAACTTCCTGTCCGGTAACGACAGACACTGCCCACCCCGAGGTCAAACCGGTACGACCCTATGGCGGCCTATTGTAGCAGTCTCCTAGCTATAGCTAGCGCTGCTAGCTTGAACGTTGGTACCGACAGATTATGGCGAGCGTAGATAGGATATGGCTTACGTTCGCGCACAGAGCATGTGACGAACCGGCCCGCTTGGGGCTCTGCCCTGAGTGCGAATTCTGTTGGGTGAGGTGCATACTTAGGTGCATAGACCTCAGCCGAATACCCTGATTCTGCCCGACCAAGGACACCTGATGTGACCGTAACTGATTGACTCGGTGCAATATCAAGCAGATCATAAGTAGATATACATAGATTGCGGTTAAGCCGCCGCGTACTGGGTGTCTGGCATAAGAAAGAACCTGCGAATGGTCCGAGGTAGGCGTTGCAGGGAACGAAGACGTGCCAGGACATACTTTCTCGGTTCCTTCGCGTTGCGCAACCCAGCTTTGGCTACGCCATGGTGCTTCACGTGATTCCACACTTGCTCGTCCGGATTGAGTTCCGGAGAGTAGGGGGGCAGAAAGAATAATCGCAGCTTCCCGCTTAAGCTGGCGACGTAGTCCTTCACCAGCCGGCTGTTATGATAACTATCGCTGCGGTCCGCTTCTGAGCTTCTGTGATGATCCAGATTTTGGTTCCCCTGTTAAGGGAGTAAGCCGAGAGCAGCCGAAACCCTTGGATGAGACTGAGTTCGTTTTCGCGGTGGTCGTCCTCGTCTACGTCTCCCCAGTCGCCGGCACGACTCCGGCCTCGATGGTTGGGAGGCTGACGTGGAATCCGAACGGCACGCTGAGAACCCTGGCCATTACGGACGGTTTCAACACCGGTGACACGCAGACCTGCAACTTCGGAACCTCGACGGTTGCTGGCTACGATGACCTGGGGCGGATCGTAGATGACGATTGCGGTTCGGTCTGGGCGCAGACGTTCTCCTACGATCAATATAACAACTTGACCAAAGCGGGTAGTTCAGGATGGAACCCAGGCTATAACTCCAAAAACCAGTACTCAACCATAGGGGCCACTTACGATGCGTCTGGAAACATAACGTACGACGTGACCTGGCACCACTATCAATGGGATGCGTACAACAAGCTGGTGGGTATCGGCAACCCAGCGGTGTGTGGTACGAGCGGGACTTGCCTAACCTACGACGCTTCGGGTCGCATGGTGGAGAGGTCTGTCAATTCGACATACAACGAGGTGCTATACAGCCCCATTGGAAAGACGGCATCAATGAGTGGGTTGACCACAGTCAACTATTCATATCTACCTCTGCCGGGAGGGGCACGCTGTACTCGACAGGTTCCACCGGAAGCAACAGGAACTACCAACACAAAGACTGGCTTGGTTCTGCTGGCTGTGGCCGCTTACTATGTGGCCCTGATACCGGGAGTCTGGGATACGCCGCAGGCGGCAGGAGAGGCCGCCGCAGGTTCCACGGACGGTCAATCAATCGCGACAAACATCGAGCTCAGCGGGAACATCTACCAAATGCCAAACGGGAAGTATTCCTGGACGTTGCCAGGACAACGCGATTCGGACAGTTCTCCCTTCGATCCTACCGCCAGGCCCGATGGCACGTTCTTCGCCGGTTCATATCACGACCATGGCGCCTTTGATCTCAATTACAACAGTGAACAATTTTCACCAAATGGATGCAACGGAGGACTACCCTGTGACATTGGCTTGGGTATGTCCAACCTCAATCAAGGTCAGCTAATGTTCCTAGGCACACCAGCAGGTCGCATCGAGATGTTCGATCCTTCTCAGTTTGGTGCGATGCCCTTTAGCTGCGTTCTCTCTGGTTCTGCGGTATCAGCGGCACCAGGCACTGGAACCAGCTCCGTCAACGTTTCCTCGTGCCATTAGTTTTGGAGAAAGGCTCGCAAGAATGAAATATTTATTCCATTTGTTTTTCGCGTGCGTTCTTATTGCATGCCCATTCGGTCTTGGCCAAGATCAGGCCTCACCTGCGAGCGTCATTGAGCTAATAGCAAACCCTGAGAAATTCGAGGGCAAGCTGGTGAGTGTACAAGGATTCTTGCGAATTGGGCATGAAAAGCATCACGGTTTTGAGGCAACTCTGTATTTGCATCAGGAAGATGCCAGAAACCTCCTAGGGTCGAACATGGTTCTCGTGATCCCGAGCGAACAGATGTTACGAGATCAGGAAAAGATCGATCGCATATATGTCGTTCTGACAGGGGTTCTTCGTTTCGTCCCCTCCGCCAATGGCTCTCACAGCGCCGTCATAAAGGATGTGCGGAGTTGCAGTGCCTGGTCAGACCCGCAGCGTCCTGTCGGAGAGCCCCATCCGAAGGCATCGAAGCAAGAGTAGTGGGTGATCTGGCGGGTTGCGGGTGCCCCATCCTTTCGCGTTCTTTGCGAAAGGGTGGGAGCTTGCGCCGCATACGCCGTCTGGCTTCCCCAACTGCCGTAGCCCCTATCGCATAGGCGGGAGGTGTTATTGATATCTGCATAAATAATGCAATAGTCTAGCGCAAAAAAGAGGGCAGTCCGGATTGCAGTATGCAGCCGCGCAGTTTCCGAGTTGAGATACGAATCGCGTTGATCGAGCCGATGACGTCCTCAACTAACTCCTCCACATCATTGGGACAACTATTGGCGAGCGCTCGTTTCGCCAGGGACCAAACCCCTTCATCGGGGTTGAGCTCCGGAGCATAGGAGGGAAAGTGCTCGATATGCAGGCGGCTATGTTGTCGCAGCAGTTGTTGGAGAGGTGCTCCCTTGTGGGTGGAAGAATTGTCCAGAACCACGATCAGCTGGCCCGCAAGTGGCGCAACAACTCGCGCAGAAACATGCAAACTTCTTCTTGTCCGATGTTGTCGAAATAGAGTTGATAGTACAGACCCAGGCGTTGGCGGCGGGGGCTTACGGAGATTCCCGAAATGACCGAGACCTTGGCGCGCCGTCGCTGGCGATGAAGCAACTTGATACTATGGCAAACTTGGTCGGGCATTCCGGAAACCTCTTCCGAAAGGAAAGGAGCGACTATGAGAATTCTTTCAAATCCCCGCTTTCTTGCAGTGTATTCGGGCGTGCTGACCGTTGTCTTTGCTGTGGTTGTCTTGGGCGGTGCCGCGATGGTCCGCAGGCAAACATTTGGAATCATCACGGCTCGCCGAATTAACATCGTTGAACCTAATGGCACGGTTCGTCTGACGATTTCTAATCGTGCCGACTTCCCTGGTGCGTGGAACCGAAAGAAAGAATACCCAAGGCCGGATCGCAGAGAAGCAGCGGGAATGCTGTTCATGAGCGAAGAGGGCTCGGAACAAGGCGGCTTCATCTGGGGCGCGAGTCAACTGCCCGATGGAACCGTGCAAGACCACGCTCACATGAGTTTTGACCAATACGAGGAAAATCAAATTTTTGCCGTTGATGCCGGCCAGGAAGGCAAGGACAAGTTCTCGCGAATAACCATGGCCGACCAAGGAGACTTCCCCATTGAAGAGAAGCGGAAAGCCAATGAAGAGATCGACAAATTGCCTGCGAACGAACAGGATGCGGCATGGGATAAATTCTTTGCGAGTCACAGGCATGACGTGAAGAGACTCGCTTTGGGGCGCAATCCGGACGCCTCCGTCGGACTAGAATTGCGCGATCAAAATGGTCGGGTGAGGGTCAACCTCGCAGTGCGGACCAATGGAGAACCAGTCCTGGAATTCCTGAGTGAAGACGGCAAGGTTCTGCGTGAGTTCGTAAGCAGCAGTAAGTAAGTTCTGGCGGTTCGACTCCCTACCACCCCCCCGGGGCGGCTCAACTTTGAGGTCGGACGCAGCCCATTCGTTTCAAGCAACATCAGGGAAACCGCTCGTCTCAAAGTAGTTGGTGTCCGCATCAGTTCGTAGTCATCATGTCGTCACGCTCCAGTGAACATCATCTGGCACTTTCGCGTGGTTACAACCGTTATCCAAGCCGGGCATCTATTTGTGCTAAAAACAATCATGGCGAACGCGAAGCTCGCGCCCAAAAGCAAGTGGAACCCTACTCCTGCTCGCCTCTTCATGATCTTGGCGCGAAAGTCACCGACAGCGGTAATCTTTCGCCGTGGTCCTTCGCATTGGGTCCAACTCATCAAGTGGAACACTGAAACTGATACCTTTGAACTTGGTCAGTGGTTTCATGGGAAGATGTACGAGCGTCGTGCTGACCTCAGTCCTGATGGTTCACTGCTGATTTACTTCGCGCAGAAAATCTCGCAGTGCACTCTCAAAGATCAGGAGTTTAGGCACTCGTGGACCGCAATCAGCAAGCCTCCATATTTCACCGCCCCCGCCTTGTGGCCTAAAGGCCAGTCTTGGGACGGTGGTGGACTCTTTAAGAACGACAAGACCGTTCTGCTCTCACGAAAAAGAGGTTGCCGATCCACACCCGAGTCACATGCCGGGACGACTTCACGTGATCTTGAAAGATTGTCACTACGGAGGGGATGAACCAATATTCTCGGAACGATTGGAGCGAGACGGTTGGATGCTGAGGCAAGAATGGAAGAAAGAGAGCGGCGGCACCCCGTACCGATTTCGCACTATTCAGCCCGAGATTAGGGAAAAGGTGAACGGTTCGCGGACGATTCGGCTGACGAGATCGAACGAACTCACTGATTACCCCGCCGAGTGCGTAGTCGTGTCGAAGAAAGGCTCGATGGCGAGGAATGTCGGGAGGGCAGGATGGGTTGATTGGCATCAACAAGGCCGACTCGTGTTTGTCAAGGACGGCAGGACTTTCAAGGGCGACATCAACGCGGACGGCAGCATCACTGAGCGCCAACTCTTGGACCTAAACTCCTCTAAACCCCGCCCTCTGGTCCCGCCACACTGGGCGACCACGTGGTGATGTGTACCGCATAACTGTCGAAATCGCCGTTTCACTCATTAGCTGATTTGTGCAGCTCGCCTGGATTCAGGTGTAGGAGTCCACTTCACTTGAGGCGGCTGGCAAGGCATCTGGAGGATTAGAACCCATGAAATCCAGAAAGGTTTCTCTCCAAAGAAGTTTGCTCTTAAGTTCAATTGAGCAGAATGTCCCGCCTGGTAAGTTCTTCAAGCTGGGTAAACCCCCGGTTTAGCCTACAACCACCGCCGGACGCTTGCTTTGTAGGCCGCGTATTCCGCACCGAAGTGTGGCGGAGGGGGTTGTACTATGGCAAGAGACGCGATGACGCAAGCAGCGATACAACCTTCACGGATACTGCCGCCCGGACCGAAAGGTCGGTTTCTGGTGGGTAACGCTCTCGACTTTTCGCGGGGTGATTGGTTGGAATTTTTTGTTCGCTGCGCCCACGAACACGGTGATGTCGTTTTCTTCCGGTTCCTCAATGTTCCCATGTGCCTTCTCACACATCCGGATGACATCGAGGATGTCTTGGTTAAGAACTCGTCGAACTTCGTGAAATCGCGCAACTATCACGCCCTAAAGCCGATCTTGGGTAACGGACTGCTGACCAGCGAAGGAGTTTTATGGCAAAAGCAGCGAAAGTTGGTTCAGCCTTCGTTTCGGCATGAAAGCATTGCCGCTTATGCTGAGGTGATGGCAGATTCCGCCCAACAAATGCTCACCGACCGGCGCGACGGCCAGACGCGCGACGTGCATCAGGAGATGATGGGACTCACGCTTGAGATCGTTGCAAAATCCCTGTTTGGCACGGACGTATCACGAGAGACCGGCAAGGTAGGCAAGGCTATGCGCGCCCCTGACTAACCAGCTTCTTGCCATGCCGAACATAGCTTTTTTTTGCCGGAGTTTTTTCCGCTGCCGAGTACCCTGCGCTTGCGCCGCGCGGTGCGAGAGTTGAACGGCATCATCGACTGCATGATTCGCGCGCGGCGTGCGGCGAATTCCCCGTCGCACGATCTCCTCCAAATGTTACTTGACGCTCAGGATGAAGACGGCAGCCAGATGACCGACGAGCAATTGCGTGACGAAATGATGACTCTTTTCATTGCGGGTCATGAAACGACCGCGATTGCTCTGTCGTGGACGTGGTACGTGCTGGCCCAAAATCCAGAGGGTAGAAGGGAAGCTAACCGATGAGCTCAGCCATGTGCTCAACGGGCGAGCACCAGGGATTTCTGATCTCCGGGCGCTGCCCTATACCGAAATGGTAGTGAAGGAAACCATGCGCCTGTACCCTCCAGCCTGGGTTATCGGGCGGCAAGCTCTGAAGGACTTTGAGGTGCATGGTTATCAGCTGCTGGCCGGCACAAACGTGCTCCTGGCTCAGTGGATCACTCAACGTGATGCTCGTTTCTACCCTGAACCGGAAAGATTTAACCCGGACCGCTGGAAGGATGACCCGATTCGAAGCGGCCGCTTCCCGCGCTACGCCTATTTCCCCTTTGGGAGCGGCCCGCGCGTATGCATCGGAGCCGGGTTCGCAATGATGGAGGCCACGCTTCTGCTCGCCACAATCGCACAGAGATTTCATCTGACTCTAGCCTCGGACCAGTCAATCGAAATGCTGCCCTTGGTCACCCTACGTCCGAAACATGGCATAAAGATGATGCTTCAGGAACGACGGAGACGTATGTGACCACAGCTGGGCGTTTCAGAGAGCGCGTAGAAATGCGATCAATGAAGGGTCGTCGCGCCAATGTTTCCGACTCCGTTACAGCGTTTGAAGCCGCATGGCCGCAACTCCGACCAAGGTTCCATCGCATCGAACCGGCGCTCTGTGTGGGCTAGATGGCCCGCCAAGTACCGGCTAGGAGGCTAACTTGTCCGGAGTACCGACGATCTTGTCAAAAACTGCAAGTGCAAAATATGGAATGAGTTAGAGTCGGGAGGCACAGTAAGTCGAATCTCAGGTGAGAGAAAACAAGCCGCCATCCATAGCGGAGTATTCAATGCTGTGGACAGCGCCCTCAAAGCAATTAGGGGAGGGTGCTCCTCTTCATGGTTGCCGACGAACAACCATCTGCGGGGTGCGCGGAGAAGAATTTGCCTTGAGCGGCATGTTTGCCACTCGGTTTATCCCCCTCTGTCGACTGCTTCAAGTTGAAGCCGACAAGCCCGCCACGGAGCGTGGCCATTACATCCATCGGGAGCTTTTTTGTGCGCCGGAGGAGAAAAGCATAGAATGGGCGCGCCATCCGCAAATGATGCGCCGGCTAAAGGAGGCCAGAGAAAGGCAGTTAGCGCCCGTGCAGCAAGTTAGGCGGAGGGCCGCTTCGCGTAAGATTCAACCGCGAACACCCGCTTTGTCAAACCCTGCGCATCTGCCGCCGCCAGCGCGGCGAAACTAGTTTGTCGCTGAGGTTATTTGGTCTCAGAGTTCAATTGATTGGAGAGCGGCTCTCAGGGATAGCCCTCTGCGGAGCACAAAGCGGAGCACAATAACTGCCGAATGAGAGGCACTGAGCCCGACCTAGAAGTATCGAATCCGACTGTAAGTCCTTGAAAACGAGTGAGGGCGGCGAGAACGATCCATTTGCTAAACCGTTTTGGGGGCTAACACCTCCAACGAGGGTTCGAATCCCTCCCTCTCCGCTAGTTCCTTCAATCCCAATCATTTAGCTTCTACTGCAACAGCGGAATGCGACATTCCGTGGGACAAACGCATGGCCGCGGGAGGATGGACCGCGAACACCGAGCAGCGGGCCTGGCCGTCAAAGACATCTACCTTTATCCATTGCGTCGTGATGTGCAACGAGAACTTTGCCG
>Ga0137395_10000838_pt1 | contig 13482 bp, 6 predicted proteins | sample czobulk216metaG_FD_108283 | JGI IMG/M metagenome (GOLD analysis project Ga0137395, IMG submission 108283) | Vadose zone soil microbial communities from Angelo Coast Range Reserve, California, USA - czobulk2.16 metaG | ecosystem: Environmental > Terrestrial > Soil > Vadose zone | place: USA...
CGCGAGCGCGAGCAGCTCCGGCAGATCGGAGCGGAAGCCCAGGAAGTCGCACCGATCGCTGATGCCTAACTCGACCGCCAGCGCCCGGACACGCGGTTCCTCGGGACCGACGCCGGGGATCCACAGACGCAGCGACGAATCCCGCTGAAGCAGACGCTGAAACGCGCGGAGCAACACGTCGTGGCGCTTCTCGGGCCAGAACCTGGCGACCTTGATCAGTACGCGCTCGTCGGGCCCGACGCCCATCGCGAGCCGGCGGGCCGTCCGCTCCGGCTCGTCGACGGAGGCCACGCGATCGGCAAATCCGCAGGTGAGCAATCGGATCCGTGAAGCCGGCATGCCGCGCTGGACCGTCGCCTGAAGGGCGGTCTCGCAATGAGCAGTCACCTGATCGAACCGCTTCAGGAGTCGCTCGTCGACCCACTGCAGCAGCCGTCGTTTGACGCCGTAGCCGCTCCAGACATACACGGTCGTCAGCGTCCGCGTGCCGGCCATCCGGGCAGCGGCCAGACCGACCACGTTCGCGTACGTGTTGTGGCAGTGCAGCAGCTCGGCGCGATGGGCGCGCAAGTGCTCAGCCGCCGCCGTGGCGGCACGCCAGATCGGCTTGTGCCGGCCCCACGGGATCGTCGCGACATCAACTCCGGCGCGCGTCGCGGCGTCAACGAACGGCCGCTCCGAGCCATCAGGGTTTGCGAAGCAGAGCAAGCGCGCGTCAACCGTGCATCGATCGAACGTTCGAAACCAGTTGATGAGCGCCGTCTCGACGCCGCCGTGCGCCATCGTGTGGATCAGGTGCGTGACCCGAATGGGCGCGGCCGCGCGCGCGACCGTCGCCGGCATCGGCACTGGCACCACCATCTCCCGCTGCAGAACACTCATCGCCATGTCACTCCGGGACCGCCGTTGCGCCGACGCGCGTCCCGCCCGCCCGGGGAAGGTCGCCCGGGCTCGTGTACGTCGAGCGCTCGACGACGATGTCAGGCGCAGGCGAGCCACCGACGGCGATGGATTCGATCAGCGCGCTGAACGACTTCCAGAGCGCCTCCGGAAACAACTGCCCCACATCCACCACGAGGTGCGTGACGGCCGGCAGCGGCAACTCGCGCTCAACCGACGATCCGTCGTCGAACACCAGATGAATGCGAACGGCCCCGGCGTTCGCCGACACATTTGCGACGGCGATCTCCGTCTGGCTGTTTTGCGAGCCGCCGGTTTCGCCGCTGGCAAGAGCCCAACGTGTTCCGGCCGAGGCGATCGCCGGAGTCGATTCGCCGGCGTACCAGGTGTCCGGCGTCGTTCCGGGCCACCACGTCGTTCCGGTCATGACCACCGGTCGTGTCGAGGCGGCGACGACGCCGAAGTCCGCGGCAGCGAGCAGAGGATCGTCGCTGGCTGGATCGAGCGAGAGGCGGGAGTAGGCGCCGACCTGGTGCGGAACCTGGACGATGCCGCCGGCGCCGAGAACATACGTGACGACGACGTCTGCGTCGTCGTCCGTCGGGTTCAGCAGGTCGACTCGCGTCGCGAGCAGCGAACCGGTCCGTCCATCGGCGAGGAATCCGAGGAACGCAGGCGACGGCGACGCGGACGCACCCAGCGCCGTCTCCCCGCTCGCGCCGGCAATCGACGCCTCGACGACGATCGGTGCATCGCTGGCCATGACGGTGGCGACGTCGACTTCGGTGAGCGTTGCGTCTGCGGCGAGATCGACGAGCACGCGTTTTCCCGCGGCGACGGTGTGTCGAGCGAACGCGGCGGCGGCGCCGGTCGGCAGGTACGCCACATCCACCGTGGCGTCCGCCGATCCCGGATTGAAGAGCGAGTACTTCACATCGCGGCCGCCGCGCGTCGTTCCTTCCGCGAGGTACCACGCCGTTGATAAGGTCTCGGCTCCCCTCTCGGCGTCCGCCGCGTAAGGGAACTGCTGCACGATCGTCCTGTCGGCGACGACGGTGCGATCCGACTCGACGATGACCGCGAAGCTGCCACTCACCGGTTGCGAGAGCGCGGTCGTGTCGACCGTCGCTCGCGACAGCGCCGCGATGTAGCGGTATTCGGCGACCGGCGGGCCGCTATCAGGGATGAGACGAACGAGCACGCGGGCGTCGTCGGTCAGCGGGTTGAACAGCGCCACTTGCGTGCGGTGGTTGTCGTCCGCGACGCCGCGTGCGAAGTAGCGCGTGACGAACCCCCGCGGGTGCGTGCCGTCCCGCAGTTCCTGCGCGTTGGTCCGTCCGTCGTGATCCGGATCGCCATCCGGACCGTCGTCTCCGGTGGCAACTGCCGGGTTGAGCCCGAACTTCGTCTCCCAGGAGTCGGACAGCCCGTCGCCGTCGAAATCGCCGGTGTAATCGAAACGCGCGACGCAGGCACGATCCCCGGCCATCGTGATCACACCGGCCGCGCAATCGGGATCGCCGCTCCAGCCGGCGAAGACCGAGCCTTGCGCGGCCGTGGCCGTCAGCACGACCGGCAGCCGATCCGTATACATCTGCGCGCAGTCGGTGCCGCATGCGATGCCGATCCAATCGCTCGTGACAGTGCCGCTGCCGGTGCCGGTCCGCGTGACGGACAACCGAAACAGCTTTGCGAGTCCGGCCTGAACGATCACGATCGGCCGGCCGGCGATCGTGACGCGGCCGCTGCGCGCATCCTGGTCGGTATTGATCGCGGCCGAGATGATCACGGTAGCGCTGCCTGTCCGGGAAGCCGCGCCCGGGATCGTGAGCCATTCCGATCCGCTCTCGACGCTCCAGGCACAGCCATCCGTTGTCGTCAGCTGAACGCTCACGTGCGAGGCCGGCGAGGCGATCGAGATGAGCGGCTGCGACGTCGTGAACGTGCACGCCGACGCAGGCAGCGAGACGTGATTGGCGAACACGCCGCCGCCTTCGGTGCCCGCAAAGATCTGCGTCGTGTCGGACGGATTAATCGCGAGCGATGTCACCACCTGGTTGAAGAGGCCGGTGTTCAGTGCATGCCAGCTGTTGCCGCCATCCGTCGTGTAGAACACGCCGCTGTCCGCCGTTCCCGCATAGAGCGTGTCGGGATGTTGCGGATCGATCGCCAACGACAGCAGGAACGGGCTGCCGAGTCCATTGGAGGCCGGCGCCCAGTCGATACCGCCGTTCGTGCTCTTGAGCACACCGCGACCCGCCGCCGCGGCGTAGACGATGGAGGGCGTGGAGGGGTTGACCGCGACGGCAAGGATGAAGCTGTTGATCAGATCCGGCGTGACGCCGCCGGACCACGTGGCGCCGCCGTCACTCGATCGCGACAGGCCGCCGCCGAGTGTGGCCGCATAGACCGACCCCGGCACGGCGCCCGCCGCGACATGCCTGACGTCGAGGTCCGTCATCCCGGCCGTCGATGCGGTCCATGTCAATCCGGCGTCGCTGCTGCTGAACACGCCGAAGCCGTTTGTGGATGCCCAGAGATGAGCGGGTGCGGTGGAATCCACGGCAACGGCCCAGGTGTTTACTCCACGCATGCCGCCGTTCGAGGCGTTCCACGTCTGACCGCCGTCGGTGGTCGAAAACACACCGTCAGGCGTCGCGACGTACGCGCGGGCTGCGACGGCGGGATCGGCCGTGATGGACGTCACGCGGCTGGTCGTCAGGCCGGAGCTGGCCCATAACCACGTGAGGCCGCCGTCGGTCGAACGGAAGAGCCCCGCATCGAAAGTCGCCGCGAGAATCACGCCGTTGCCGAGGATCTGGACGTCTGCGACCTGCGGGCTCGCCAGGCCCGCGCTCGCATTCGTCCAGGAGCCGCCGGCGTAGACGAACACGCCCATTCCGACCGTCGCCGCGAAGACTTTGTGGTCCCTCGCGACGGTCAGAGACGACACGGAGGTGTGGTCCAGCGGTCCGCCGGGCAACGCCGTCCAACTGGCGCCGTCGTTCGAGCTCGTCCAGACTCCTGAGTGATCCGCAGCCGCATAGAGCGCTCCGTTGGCTCCGTCGATCGCGAGCGCGTAGATCGTGACCGGCGGCAGGCCGGTGGCCGTCAGGTCCCATGTCTCGCCAGCGTCGATGCTCCGGTAGACCGAGCCCCCAGTCGAACCAATAAAGACCCGGCGTCGATCTCGAGAATCGACGGCCATCGCATTCACGAACGCCGCCGGCTGCGCGAGTGTCCGCCATGTGGCGCCGGCGTCAGTCGTCCGGCTCAATCCTGCCGACGTCGCCGCGTACAGCGTGCCGGTGTGGCGAGGGTCGATCGCCAGCTTGAAGACATTCCGATCGCGGAGCCCGACGCTCGTCCAGGTCGTGCTTGCGTCGGTGCTCTTGAACACACCGGCGCCAAGCGAGCCGGCGTAGAGCGTGGAGGTGTTCGCCGGATCGATCGCGATGCCACGGACGAACAGGGTCATGCCGAAACTGCTCTGCTGCCAGGACGCACCCGAATCGCTCGAGCGGTACACGCCGCCGAGCGTCGTCCCGACGAACAGCTGGGACGGCTGCAGCTGGTTGATCACGATCGGCATGGCGCCCGTCACGGGAAGCGAGGCGGACGCCGTCAGCCACGATGCCCCGCCGTCGACGCTTCTGTACACACCGGCGTCCTGCACGGAGGCGTAGAGCACGCCCGACGCCGTCGGGTCGACCACGAGCGCGGTCACGCGGCCCGGAGGAAGGCCCGCGCTTCTCCGCGTCCACGTCAGCGCGCCGTCGTTCGACGCGAATACTCCGTCGAGCGTGCCCGCGTAGACCAGCGAAGGCGACGTTCGGTCGACGGCCGTCGAAAACACGAATGGAGACGTCAGGCCGACGTTGCGCGGCGTCCAGTCGAGCGAGCCGGACTCGCTCTTGTACACGCCGCCGCCGGCGGTTCCGAGATACAAAATCCACGGCCGCGTCGGATCCGCTGCGATCGACACCGCCGGTTCGCCGACGCCCGCCTTCGCCGCGAACCAGTTCAGGCCCTGATCGGAAGTCGCAAACAGATTGCCGCTGCCGGTGATCGCGTAGGTCTTCTCCCACGGCGCTGTCACGAGCGTCGTCACGTTCTCCGAAGGCAGCCCGTGCGAGGCGTCGCGGTAGGAGAACCCACCGTCCTGGGAAAAGACGACACGACCATCCGCGCCGCCGACAAACAGGAACGGCGCGCGCGTCGGATCGGGCGCGACGCTGAGTGCGATGCCCAGCTGGCTGGCATTTCCGGCCACCCAGAACTCGCCGTTGTTCGGCGACAGATAAACGCCGGACGATGTGGCGGCGAACACCGTAATGCCGTCAGCCGACTGGCCGAGGCTGTAGACGTTGGCCGGCACGAGATTCGTCGACGAAGGCACCCATCCGGCGCCGCCGTCGGTGCTCTTCCAGACGCCAGTGCGCTCGGACCCGAGATAGAGCGTGCCCGGCGTGGCCGGATCGGCCTCGATGTCGAAGACGCCCTGCTTCTGATCGAAGAACGTGTCCCAGATGCCCGACGTCCGCCGGTGGACGGCGAAGTCCGAGCCGGCATAGACGAGCGGCCCGCTGGCTCCACCGTCGACGACGCTGAGCGCGCCGATGAAAAGGTTCTGAATGCCCGTGTTCGCCTGGTACCAGGAGCGGCCGAAATCGGTCGTCGCTTGGAGCGCGCCGTGAATGCTTGCCGCGTGGAACACCGAGCCCGTCGGATCCGTGCTGAGCACGCGCGTCGGCAGGGTCGTCCAGCCGATCCAGTTCGGGTCGGCCTCGTCGTTCGGAAGAACGAACGCGCCGACGAGCGTTGCGGCGAACGCAAAATGCTCGATCACCGGGTGCGGCAGCAGGTCGCTCAGGGGGTACGGCGGCAGATTTCCGGTGATCTCAGTCCACGTGGCGGCGTCGCGGCGCAACTTGAACGCGCCGTTGTCGGCCGCCGCGTAGAGCTCGCGTGACGGCGGCGCACCGAACCGAAGGGACAGGACGCTTGCAGACAACAGGCCGTCGTTGAATCGCTGGAATGTCAGGCCATCGTCGGTGCTCCGATAAGCGCCCAACCCGATGGTGCCGAGGTAGACGACGCCCTGAGTGAGTGGATCGAACGCGATCGACTTGCCCTGAAGCGCGGGCGTTTGTTGATCGACGCGCTGCCAGCCACCGCCTCCCGTGGCGCTCCTGAACACACCGCCCGCGCTCGTGGCCGCGAGCACGACGCTCGAGTCGAACGGGTCGACCGCGACCGCCTGTACGTCGAGGTCGCTCAGGCCGTCGCTGAGGGGCGCCCAGGTCTGGCCCGCGTCGACCGATCGGTATACCCCGTTATGAAAGATGCCGACGTAGATCGTCGTCGCGGAGGCAAACGCGATCGTGAAGATCGACTGCGAGGAAAACTCGGCGTCGACGTGCTGCCAGGAAAAACCGTAGTCGGTGCTGCGATACAAACCGCCGAAGTACGTGCCTGCGAGGAGCACGGACGGATCGCCAGGGCTCCGCTCCAGCGTGAGCACGGTGCTGAACGCGGGTCCCGCTGGCGCCCACGTGTTGTCGGGTACGGTCTGCGCGGCAGCGCCCGGCGCACCGAACATCCCCAGCCCGAGAATCGTGGCGAGGGACAGCATCGCTCCCCGCAGGCCATCGGTCACCGGGCACCCTCGCGCGCCGTCCGAATCCCGAGCGCTTCGCGTCGGAATACATCCCAGGCAGGTTTGGGCGTGCCGTCCTGACGCAGGAGCCCGAGCGTCTGGATATAGGCCTTGAAGTTGTCGCTGTTCGGCAGGCGGTAATACGAGCCGAGGTAGTCGACAATCGATTGCGGAAGGTCGGACATGAACAGGAACGTGACGCCGACGATCCGATCACGGCGTTCTCGAATCGCCTGGAACGCGTTCGCGTAGAAGTCGGCCTGCTTTTGCGGCGAGCTCTTCAGCCGCTCGGCCGACGCGTAGCCGATCTCCTGGATGTACAGCTTTCGGCCGGCCGCGCTGTCGAGCATGCGATCGATGTCGGCACCCGCGACCGAGGGATCGCGCATCGTGAAGTCGCCGTTCAACGGGTAATACGTGAACGACGCGATATCGGTCAGGTCGGTGATGCGGCGATACCGGCTCATGTCGCCGGCCGCGCCGAATGTGAAGTTCACCGTCAACTGCGTACCCGGAAACACCTGCCGCGCAGTGGCGGCGACGCGCTGCACCAACACCGCGTACGCTTCTATCTCGTCGCGGTGCGATCCGAAGTAGCCATCGACTTCGTTCCCGATCGCCAGGTAGCGGGTGTGCCGGCGGAACGACTGCGGGAACGACTGAAGGGCGGCCCGAAGGCGGTCGGCCATCTTCTCGTCATCGAAGCGCCACCGCTCGTACTCCTTCGGCATGCTTCGCTGGTTCGTGTCGACGATGCGGACATTCAGCGCGATGGGCAGATCGTGCTCGTCGGCGAACTCGCCAATCGCCTGCACGTCGTCCGCCAATTCGTAGCGGCCCGGCGACTTCTCGAGCTCGTTCCATTTCGGCGCCGTGTGCAGCACCGCAAGCCCCGATTCCCAGGCCTGCTGAAGCGCGCTTCGTTTGCCGGCTTTCCCGCTGCCGCTCTTGCTGTGAGGTGTGGCGTCGACACCGACGAGGAGCGGCTGCATTCCCGGCCTCGCCGTGCTCGCCGGGGGCGGCAACGAACGGCTGGTGTCCGATCGCAGCGGCGCCGATCCCGCGCCGGTGCGACGTGACGTCAGCAGGTACGCGTCGCGACCGCGTCCGAAACGAACGAGCCCGGCGCCTGGCGCGAAGGTCCAGTACATCGACTGCCCCTTCTGGTCGATCGTGCGGACCTCGACGGCGTCACGATAGCTGCCGGACGGCGTCTGGACGGTCATGCCGCGGTCGGATACTTCGCCGTCGCCCACCGCCGTTTTCCATCGGTCGCCTTTGCGCTTCCCGAAGTCCCAGTAGACGGTGTCCGCCGGCATCGACGCGTTGCCTTGCCCGGTGTCCAGGCCGGCAAGCAACACGCGAGTGTCCTGCACCCGGAATCGGAACGTCGCCTGGATCCACGGGTTGATCCAGCGCACGACAAAGACGTCGCCCGAACGATCCGTCACCTCGAGCACCATCGGATCGGAGGTGGTGCTCGCGCGCAGTTCCCATCTGTTTCCTACCGCGAGCGGGAGATAGCTGCCCGACGGCTCCTGGGCGCGAGCGACAGAGCCGCCCGCAAGCAGCGCGATCGAGACGACCGCTGAGGCTCTAGACAACATGCGTTTTTTCCGCCTCCATGACGAGCCACGGGTTGACAACCGAGCCGCGGAGCGCCCGCAGCGTCTCGATGGACACCGCGTTGAAGATCGTCTCAATCGGGAAGGCGAGCATGCGGCCAACCAGTCGCCGCTTCATGCGAATGAATCCCCAGTAGTCCTTGACCGGCAGCAGCCGGGTCGACTGACATCCGGCCGCGGCGAAGAGGCGCCGATAGTCGCCGGCCGACAGCAGAAACGGATCCCACGGCGCGTTCAGTCGCGGGTACGGCTGATCCGGAGAACGGCCGTGAAAGATGTCGAGCGGGAACAGTCTGTTCGGACTGCTCACCATCGCGTGGCCGCCACGCTTCAACACGCGTCCCATCTCGCGCGCGATGCCAAGCCGCTCTTCCCGATAGTCGGAACGGACGCGATTGGAATCGCCCTCGACGCCGACGTGCGGGAAGACGCAGCCGCAATAGACGGCGTCGAAGCTGCCGGTTTCGAACGGCAGGTGCTTGCCGTTCGCGAGGCACAGGCGGTCGCGGAAGACGCGCCGCGGCCAGGTTTCGCTTCTGTTGCCGCAATCGATGCCGACAATGTCGAATCCGTCGGCGGCCAGCAGATCGATGTCGACCCCCGTGCCGCAGCCGAGCGACAGCACACGCGGGTGAGGGATGCCCTGCAGCAGCCGGCGCAGCGTCGGCATCAGATAGCGCCGTGAGAGCCACTCGTTGCTCGACTCCTCATACCGCGTCTGCTCGTCTCCGAGGTCGTCGTCGAATCGTCCGCCGACGATCAGATCGGCAAAGCCGTCGCGGTACTCGAAGCGCCGGTCGCATGCAGTGCAGGCGATCTGCGATGGAGTGAAGCGAAGCGAACCCTGGCAGAACGGACACACGGCCCTGATGGGATCGACGTGCTCGGCGTTCATACGGCGACGCCTCCCTCCGGGCGGCTCGCTTCGAGGGTCGCCTGCAGCGCGTGGCGCTCCGGCTTCACGGCGTCGACGGCGACGAGCACTCCTGCACGCGTCCACAGCGCAGCGGCCGCGATCATCCGAAGTGGATGCAGCGGGCCGAGGCCGTGGTGGAGGCAGTACCAGCGCAGAGCCGCCGAGTGGAAGGCCGTGATGTGCCGCCGCCGCACCCGGCGCGTCCGATGGCCGCTGCCGGCGCCTTCGTGGTGGATGATGCGCGAGGCGGGATGAAGGTAGATTCGGCCGCCGGCACGAAGCACCCGCGCGCAGAACACCTGCTCGTGGAAGTAGTAGAAATCCTCGGCCAGCCCTCCCGCCTGCTCGAAGACGTCGCGACGCACCATCATCGCCGCGGCCGACAGCCAGTCCACTTCGTACGGCTCCGTCAACTGGACGAGGTCCGACATCAGATAGCGCCGGGCGGGGGCCGCGCCAGGAAACAGGCGCGTCAGAATCGACTTCCGCCCGAACAGCGCGGCAAACGGCGTGGTGAAGCGCCGGCCCGACGAAAACTGATCCGTCCCGTCGGTGTTGAGCAGCCGGCTGCCGATCATCGCTGCGCCATGCTCGTCCGCCCATTCGACCAGCGCGGCGATCGCGTCGTCGATCATCAGCGTGTCATCGTTCAGGAGGACGAAATGCCTGCCCCGCGCAATGGCCGCGCCTTGATTGCCTGCGCGGCAGTACCCGACGTTCGATCGGTTCGCGACCACTCGGACTTCCGGGTAGTCTTCGGCCAGCATGTCCGGCGTGCCATCGCTCGATCCGTTGTCGACGACGATGACCTCGTAGCGGACGTTGCGCCAGGTCGATGCGTGGATCGAGCGGATGCAATCGCGAAGAAATGCGCGAGAGTTCAGGCTGATGATGATCAGAGAGACGTCGATGCCGGAGGCGTCGACGGATGTCTGCTGGTGCATATGTCCCTTCGTCATGCCGCGATCTCCAGGCGCGCAGGGGACGCCATTGGCTCGCTCAACGCCACGACGATGCCCATCGCGAGCCACCACCCCTTGAGCGGGAAATGCAGGACGTCGACCTGAGTCCCGTAAAACAGCATCGCCAGCAGCGCGACGCGCGAGGCTTTGAACAGCAGCGCCTGATCGAGGCTGCCCGCCGCCTCGAGTGAGACTTCCGCGCGGCGGGCCCGGCGGTAGAGCACGACCATGAAGGCGATCAGCAATGGATAGCCGAGCAGGCCGGTCTCGAGCAGGCTCTGAAGGTATTCGTTGTGGACCGTCGAGTTCGGCGGCATGTACATCCGCGACTGGAGCCGGCGTGGCAGTTCCGTCTGGTTGCCGATGCCGATCCCGAGCAGCCAGTTCTCCGACAGCATCGAGACGCCTTCTTCCCAATAGCTCAGGCGCGCTCGCAGCGTGTCGGAGCGGTCGACGCTGTAGTTGCTGACGTCGAGGACGCGGTCCCAGATCGCGCCGGGGACGAGCGGGATCGCCAGCACGCTGGCGAGCGCGACGCCGGTCACGGCGACGGCCGTCACACGAATGAGCCGCGTCAACGCGATCACCAGGATGACGAGAACCATGATGAGGACCGCCGCGCGCGTGTTCGTGAGGACGACGTTGTAGCAGGTGATCGCTGCTGCGCCCGCGGTCAGCACGCGGTAGAGCGGCCGCCGCACGGTGCGATGGATGTAGGCAAAGAACGGCAGCGTGAGGATCAGATTGATGCCGTACACCGCGGGGTGAGACGTGGTGCCGAGGGCGCGCGGCGTGTCGTCGAGCGCCTGGTACTCCGAGGCGTCGGACAGCACCGTCGAGAAGCGGTCGTCGCTCGTGCGCTCCCCTGTCGAATTGAAGCGATCTTCAGTGATGACAGCTGCCGGGTCGTGCCACTGATAAATGGTGAAGAGGCCGATGCCGGACGTGACGATCAGCCAGCACAGCACCGCCGCCCGCGCGTGCGCCGGCGTCCGCACCATGTTGACCACCAGGATGAAGAAGACGAGGTTGCCCAGAATCGCCGAAGCGGCCCGTACGCCGTATTCGACGTCGCTCGTGTAGAACAGCGAGAACACGCTGACGGCGAAGTAGATCGTGTAAAGGATCCCTGGCGTCGTCAGCAAGATCTTCCGCCGCTGCAGCAGCGCGTGCAGCAGGAACGCCACCAGCGTGATCGTCCCCGCCACGCGGATCAGCGAGACGGTTGTCAGGCTCGCGTCGTTCGTGAATCGACCAACGCGCTCGAGTGGAACCAGGGCGGCCGTGAGAAGGAATCCCCAGTACGGAAACGCCAGCACGGCGCCGACGCCGATGGACCCGACGAGCGCCGCGGCGCCAAGGATCGGTGACGCTTGTGCGGCGAGCACGACGAGGAGCGACCCGCCGGTGACGCCGACAGCTGCCGGGAGCACGATCCTTCGAGGAAACAGCGCGGCAGCCATCGCTCACGCGGCTCCAGCCGCAGGCCCGCGGCGCCGATCGGCGCCGAACTCGGCGAGGCAGACCAGGTCGGTGAGCGACTCGACGTCCTGCGCATCGCGAACCGTATCGCTCGTCCACTCGAGGACGACGCCGAGCGCGATGCCGAGCAGCAGGCCGACAGCGAGCGACAGCGCGGTCACGAGCAGCTTGCGCGGGTACACCGGCTCGAGGGTCGAGGTCGGCGGCACGGCGACGCTGACGTTCGAGATGCGCGTCAAATCGAGCTGCTGCTCGACCTCCGCATCCGTCAACCGCTTCATCGCCGTGAGGTAGTTCTGCTCGGTCATCGAACGTTCGCGCTCGAGTTCGGCGAGCGTCGCGTCCGCGCGCTCGACCTCATGCAGTTCGCTCTGGAGCTCGGCTATCTGTTGATGGCGCGCCGGGGTTTCCGCCGACAAGCCTTCGAGCGCGACCGTGTCCTGATTCACGGATTGCTGCAGCTGCTGGCGAAGCGGGTTGATCTCCGTCGTCACCGATCCGAGCTCGGTCGACGCACGGGCGTCGATCATCCGAACGAGCGTCGCGATCTCCTCGTCGACCGCGGCGATCGGCGCGGCGCCCGGCTTGTACGTCGTAAGCAGCCGCGCGCGGTCGGCCTGCAGCTTCGTCAGACGCTCGCGGAACTGCAGGACGGCCGGACTTGGCGTTTCGGTCTGGGTTGCGCTCACGCGTTCGGGCGCGCTCGTCGCCAGGTCCCGGGCTGCGACGAGCTGATGCGTCAGGGCCTGGGTCCGGCTGTCGGCGTTGTCCTGTTGTGCGGTCAGCTCGCGAATCTGGCGCAGCAGGAGGGCCTTCTGTTCACCGGGAACGGACAGGCCGTGCTGCTGTTTCCACGTGCGGAGTCGCGCCTCCGCTGTCTGCAGCGTCTCCTTCAGACGCTGCGCCTCGCCGTCGAAGAATTCCTTCACGCCGCTCGCCTGACGCACCTGCACGCGATACACGAGGTACTTCTGGATCAGCGTCTGCTCGACGCGCACGGCGAGGTCGGGATTCGCCAACCGCAGGTGCAGCGCGATGACATCCGATTCCTTCTGAGGTTCCACCGTGAGGTCATTGAGGAGCTGCGCGACGATGGCGTCGCGCTCGGGCAGGCGTTTCTTGAGGTCGAGCGCGATCAGGGCGTCCTGATAGCCGTTCTTCGCCCGGCGGATCGCGGCCTTCGTGTAGAACTTCGCCCTGGCGAACAGGCCCGGCGGCGGCACGCGCGCGACGCGAAACGCATCGACGCCAAGCGTGTCGACGATCTGCCGCAGGAGATCGGCCGAGCGGAGGATCTGCACTTCCGATCCAAGCTCTTCGCGTCGAAGGCCGGTGCTCAGGATCCCGTTGCGAGCGGTCGGCGGGGGATCGAGATTCTCGCGCCCGAGCTTGACCAGCAGCGCGGCGTTCACGTCGTAGAGCTCGGTGATCAGGCTGAGCCCGACATAAGTACTGAGCGCCGTCGCCAGAAACACGCCGGCAACGACCCACTTGTAGCGCGGGAGGAACGCCTGGATCTGCGCGAGCGTGACGCGTAGCCCAGGTTCGTGTGTGTCCACGGCCGCTGCGGATCGCCCGAAGAGGTCGGCCGGCATCAGCGAGCTCCGCCGAGGACCGTCGAGCCAAACAGCCAGCTCGCGCCCAGATTGAGCGGGACGACCTGGCGGACGTATTGGTCGATCGCGCGTCCGGTTCTCGCAATCCCGGACTCGCTGACGAGCACGACGTCGAGCGGCTGGAGCGCGAAACTCGACGCCTCGGATCCGCGGTTCTTGTCGTTCTTCATGGACAGTCGCAGAATGCGCGGTGCGTCCTCGGTGCCGCGGCGAACGACGAGCACCTCATCGCGTGCAGCCGACGTGCGAAACCCGCCGGCTTCCATTACCGCGCCGAGCGCGGTTTGCCGCCCGACGAGCGGCAGAACGCCGGGCCGCGCCA
>Ga0137395_10000841_pt1 | contig 13458 bp, 10 predicted proteins | sample czobulk216metaG_FD_108283 | JGI IMG/M metagenome (GOLD analysis project Ga0137395, IMG submission 108283) | Vadose zone soil microbial communities from Angelo Coast Range Reserve, California, USA - czobulk2.16 metaG | ecosystem: Environmental > Terrestrial > Soil > Vadose zone | place: USA...
CGCTTCGCATCCTCATTGAGCTCTTTGTCGAGGATGCTTTTGCAAACGTTAATGCAACTGTCGCAGATATAAACGCCCGGCCCCGCGATTAGCTTGCGCACCTCGGCATGGCTCTTGCCACAAAACGAGCACATTGTGAGGTTGGAAGCGCGGGCCATATTTGTTTAAAAAAAGGGAGCTCTTATCCCCCGGCTTTACGCGGTAAAGCAGCCTCGGCAACAGCCACCGAGCGGTCCCCGGAGGGCGGCGTCGCGCCATCAAGCAGCTTCACTTCCTTGCGAGACTTAATCACTTCGTCAACGAGACCATACGCCTTTGCTTCTGCGGCCGACATATAATAGTCACGGTCAGAGTCCAGTCGCACCTGCTCCTGGGATTTACCGGTATGTTGGGCAATGATGCTAATAAGGCGCTTCTTTAACTTAAACATGTAATCCACCTGGCGCTCAACGTCGCTCGCCGCGCCTTGCGCACCACCAGAAACCTGATGGATCATGATATCGGAATTCGGGAGAGCGAAGCGCTTGCCTTTCGTGCCGGCACAAAGCAAAACCGCAGCCATGCTTGCGGCCATGCCGAGGCAATAGGTCGTCACATCACACGTAAGAAACTGCATCGTATCGTAAACGGCGAGCCCGGCGGTTACCGATCCGCCCGGCGAGTTAATGTAGATATTGATGTCCTTCTTTGAGTCCTCCATTTGCAGAAAGAGCAGCTGCGCGATGACCAAGTTGGCGATGTGATCGTCCATCGGAGTTCCGATAAAAACAATGCGGTCCTTGAGCAACCGCGAGTAAATGTCGTAACTGCGCTCACCCCGCCCAGTCTGCTCTACAACCATCGGAATCAGCACCGATTGCGACAAATTTTCATTGGATACACTCATGATTTTTCTTCCACAGTAGCGCGTTCTTGCGTTTCCTCGACGCTAACATTTGCCTTTAGGAAATCAAGAGTCTTACCGAGCAAGACCTGTTCTGCCATGGTATTGAGGCCATCGTGTTCCTGCAGCTCCTTGCGCATTTTGTCTACGGAAATATCGTAGCGCGCGGCCTCTTCGCGGATGTGCGATTCGATCTCTTCACGAGAGACTTCGATCTTTTCGCGCTCGGCGATGCGGCTCAGAATAAAATTCGTTTTCAATCGGTGCGCGGCGAGAGAGCCTGCCCCTTCCACGAGTTCCTTCTCTTTGCCTTTCAGCGTGTCGTCAGGCACACCGCGCTCGCGGTTGCGATGCACCAGTTCGTTCAAAGCGCGCCGCGTTTCACTTTTCAAAAGCGGAGGCGGCAAATCAAAAGCGGTATGTTCGTGGAGAAATTTGACGATCTGCGATTCTTTCGCCCGTTCTACCTCGTGTTCTTTTTCGTGCTCAAGATCGTGTTCGATCATCTGGCGGAGGTCGGCAACTGTTTTTTCAGGCACGAGCTTGGCTGCAAACGCATCGTCGATCGAAGGCAGGACCTTTTGTTTGATTTCGTTTAAGGTCACGGCGTAATCCGCCTTTTTTCCGGCAAGCTCGGCCACCGGAAACTCCGCCGGAAACTCAACCTGCACGCTGCGCGTCTCGCCTCGCTTCATGTCTATGATCTGCCCGCAAAACCGTGGCAGAAAATTCTCCGGCGCAAGCTGGAGCCAGAATTTTTTGCCGCCATGCACGTTTTTACTCGCGTTCGGTGCAATTTCCCGAATTGGTCGCCCTTCAATCGCGCCTTCAAAATCGATCACCGCAAAATCTTCCATTTGCAGTCCGCGTTCCGGAACATCGACAAAATCGGCCGATTGCTCGCGCAAACGTTCCAGCGCAAGATCGACATCCTCCTCCGCGACCTTTGTCGAATGTAATTGCACCGGAATATTTTTGTATTCCGGCAACTCAAACTCGGGCGCCGTCACTACCGTCGCGCGAAAGCGCATCGATTTATCTTCCCCGAATTGAACATCCTCCAGATTCGTCAATGAGACCACGCGCAATTGTTTCTGCTCAATTGCGTCGTAATAACTTTTTGAGATGAGCTTCTTCGTCAGTTCATCATGTATTTCCTTGCGAAACCTTTTTTCGATTACCGAACGCGGCGCTTTACCGGGCCGGTAACCGGGAATCTTGGCAAGCCGCGCAAAACTGTTCGCGATTGCATCCCATTCCTTTGAAACCTCCTCGGGCGGCAGTTCGATGCGCAGCGTGGAAACAGAACCCGGTTGCGCTTCAACTTCGATTTTCATGAAGAATCGTACTGTAGCGGCGCTCTATGAGCGTCGCATTTAATTTTTGGGCGACGGTCGTAGACCGCCGCTGCAAACGCGCTCGCCCCGCACATAAACCGAATCCGCTTGGGAAAATCCAAACCAGTACGCTAGTTCGCGGTAATCTTTGCAATCGAAGATCGAGAAATTGGCGAATTTGCCCGGTTCGAGTGAGCCGATCTTATCGCCGCGGCCGAGACTATGGGCAGCGTTAATTGTCGATGCGCTGATCGCTTCCGCCGGTGACATCTTCATTTGCCTGCAGGCCAGCGAAAGCATCATTAGCATGGACGGGCTTGGTGATGACCCAGGATTAAAATCCGTCGCAATGACAACTGCTAGCCCTGCTTCGATCATTTCACGCGCACGCGGATAACATGTCGATCCAAGCGCATACACCGATCCTGGCAGCAAAACCGGCTGGACGCCCCCAGATTTCATCGCTGCAATCCCCTGGTCCTCGGTTTTTTCCAAATGATCCGCGGTCGTTGCTTTCAATTCCCCAGCCAATTTTGCGCCTCCGGAATCGCTGAGTTGATCGGCATGAATCCGCAGTTTCAATCCAAACTTTTTCGCCGCGGTCGAAATTTCTCTCGATTGCTCGATATCGAAATAACCCTGGTCACAAAATACATCGCAAAACTCCGCCAATTTTTCCTTCGCGACTCGTGGTAGCATTTCGTTAATCACCAGATCGACATACCGCTGCGGGGATTGTCGATCTTCGTGCGGAATGGCGTGCGCGCCCAAGAACGTTGGAACAAATTCAAGCGGTGTTTCGTCGTTCAACCGGCGAATCACACGCAAGATTTTCAGTTCGTCATCAACCGTCAGCCCGTAGCCTGATTTCGCTTCGACCGTTGTCGTTCCGCACTGCAGAAACCAACTCGCATGCTTTTTGGCTTGCTCGAAAAGATCGATCTCGCTAGCAGCGCGCGTCTTTTCCACGGTTGACCAAATGCCGCCCCCCGCGGCCGCGACCTGCTCATAAGTTTCTCCGCGTGTCCGACGTTCGAAATCGTCGAGACGATCTCCAGCAAAAACCGGATGCGCATGTGCATCGACAAAACCCGGAAGAATAACCTGGCCGCCTGCGTCGACAATTTCTGCGTCGGCTGCGTTCTTCTTGATTTCATCACTGGTTCCGACACTGTCGATCTTGCCATCGCTAATGCGCATGCCGCCGTCGCGAATAATCGCGAGGTCGGACATCTCAGCGCCAACGCGCGGCCTTTTCGCGCCCGCCAACGTGACCAACTGTGCAGCGTGAAGGATCGCGAGAGAGTTCAAGAATTCAAAACTACCCACCAAATTCTAAACAGAAGGCAACAAAGAAAACAAAGGTTGTGCTCTCCAGCGGGCCAAAATAACAAAACTTCGTTCGCTTTGTTTGCTTCTGTTAAATCTGCTCAGCCAAGCTTGGCCTCCACAATCTGATTAATTTCTTTGAACCTGGAGTCCGATTCGACGCCGATCTGTTGCAGTTTTTTCAGAAGCGTCGATTTGAATTTCTCATCTTTCAACCCGGCCAGATTAATTCTGACGTTCATCGCTGCCCCGCCAATACAGGCGCGCACTACGAGAAGGCCAACGCCAACGTCCGAAATCGAAGCCGGATTACCGTTTTCAGCCATCTCCGCGAGAAGCGGATAGGACTTGGCAGCCGTCTCCATCACACGCAAAGGAATCTCCGCCGCATACTTATTTGCGGATTGGATCGCTGCCGTGCGCGCCGCTTTTTCCTCCGCCGACTCCTTCGGTAAAGCAAATGCCGCCATCACCTTGTTGAAAGCGGCCGTGTCTTCATCGACCAGAAACAGCAGTTCATCCTTCAGTTGTTGCGCTTTAACTGCCCGATCACTGAAATATTTCAGTTTGTCATCCCAGCCACGTTTCCCGGCTGAGAGGTTGGCCACCATTCCGCCCAGGGACGCACCCAACGCCCCCATCAATGCTGCGACCGAACCGCCACCCGGCGCCGGAGAATCGCTTAGAGTTTCATTGCAGAATTGGCGCAAATTCATTTTCAAAAGCGACTTATTTGAAGCGGCTGATTCGATCTTGAATTCAATCACCTTTTCTTTCGGATCAAAAGATTTCAGTTCACTCAATCCCATCGAGCGGACCGCCGTGTCAATCAGCTCTTCGTCGGCAACGCCTTCCGACCATTTCTGTTTGCGGAGAAAATATCTTCCCGCATCCACTAGACATTTTTTGGGAACCATGCCCACGATCTCCGATCCGGTTGCGCGTAGGCCTCGTTTACTTGCTGCTTCGGCGCAGGCATCAAACGCAGCATGCAAGGGAGTCTCCTCAATATTCGTTAGGTTCATGGAGACTTGGGCGATTCCATATTCCTCCACATACCACCCGATGGCCTTCACATGTTTCAACGTTCCAGGAATGCGGACAGGTTCGCCGTTTTCATCGAGCACCGGTTTTCCTGACGGCGTGCCATCTTCTGTCTTAATCCTGCCGTTTTCTCTCACATCAAAAGCGACAGAATTTGCCCGTCTGACCGATTTCGTGTTCAGGTTCACATTATAGGCGACCAAAAAATCCCGTGCTCCGATCACAGTTGCGCCTGATTTTTCGTTGAAGACGGCAGGCCCGAAATCCGGCTTCCACTCGGGTTGTTTTATTTTCTCGAAGAAGCCTTCGTATTCTCCCGTGCGAATAACCGAGAGATTTGAACGGGACTTATCTTTCGCCGCTCTTTCATACAGATAGACTGGGATATTCAATTCGTCGCCAACGCGCTTTGCCAGCTCCTGCGCGCAGGCAATTGCTTCCTCCCAACTGACATTGCTGACCGGAACAAATGGGCAAACATCGGTCGCACCCATGCGGGGATGTGCCCCTTTGTGTTTCCGCATGTCAATGAGTTCCGCTGCCTTCTGGATGGCGCGGAAGGCGGCTTCCACCGCGCCTTCAGGACTGCCGACAATGGTCACAACCGTCCGGTTGGTCGTTGCTCCGGGATCGACATCGAGCAGAGCAACGCCATCCACCGATTCAATTGCGCCGGTAATCTGTCGAATGAGATCCAAGTCCCGGCCTTCAGAAAAATTAGGCACGCATTCGATGAGTTTTTGCATAATGTCCGCCGGCAGTTTGTATCTTCTCTCTTAATCTCGTGCTCGCGGCTCCATCGGGATGTCAATTTTACGCTCAGCGGCAAATTCGATCGCCCGTGAATAACCGGCATCTGCGTGCCGCAGAATTCCCATCCCTGGGTCGCTTGTTAGAACGCGCTCAAGCCGGTGTTTGGAGTTTTCGCTGCCATCGGCGACAACGACCATGCCGGCGTGCTGCGAATAGCCAATTCCCACACCGCCGCCGTTGTGGACCGACACCCAGGATGCGCCAGCGGCCGTGTTGATCAGTGCGTTGAGCAATGCCCAGTCGGCGATCGCGTCGCTGCCGTCGAGCATTCCTTCCGTTTCGCGATTGGGCGACGCGACCGAACCGGTATCAAGGTGGTCGCGTCCGATGACAATCGGCGCTTTGATTTCGCCACGTTTCACCAGCTCATTCATCGCCACGCCGAATTCGGCGCGCTCTCCATAGCCGAGCCAGCAAATGCGCGCGGGCAATCCTTGAAATTGAATCCGCTCTTTCGCGAGCTTCATCCAGCGGGCCAGAGTTTGATTTTCGGGAAATAATTCGAGCGCAAGCCGATCGGTCCGCGCGATATCTTCGGGATCACCACTCAATGCAACCCAACGAAATGGCCCCCTGCCTTCGCAGAAAAGCGGGCGAATGTATTCAGGAACGAAGCCGGGAATATCGAATGAGTTCTCGACGCCGGCCTTTTTCGCCTGAGCGCGAATGTTGTTCCCGTAATCGAACGTGACCGCGCCCTTCTTTTGCAGGGCGAGCATGGCTGCGACGTGAACAGCCATCGAATGCATCGACTTGTCGATGTACTCCTCGGGATTTTTTTCCCGCAAAGCGATTGCCTCTTCGAGTGACATGCCGTGCGGCACGTAGCCGTTCAATGCGTCGTGCGCGCTGGTTTGATCCGTGAGGACATCCGGAACCACGCCGCGCTTAACGACTTCCGGTAGCACGTCGGCGCAGTTCCCAACCAGTCCCACTGAAATTGACTGTCGGTCCTTGCGCGCGTTCTCAATCAGTTCGAGTGCTTCATCGAGCGACCAGGCGATCTTGTCGCAATAGCCACTCTTCAATCTTTTCTCGATTCGCGCAGGATCGACTTCAACGCCCAGAAATAGTGCGCCATTCATTGTAGCGGCGAGCGGTTGTGCACCGCCCATGCCACCCAGCCCGCCGGTCAGAACAAATTTTCCTTCCAGTGATCCGCCGAAATGCTTGCGGCCAGCCGCGGCGAACGTTTCGAATGTTCCCTGAACGATCCCCTGACTGCCGATATAAATCCACGAGCCAGCGGTCATTTGTCCGTACATCGTGAGACCCAGGCGTTCGAGCCGATTGAATTCCGTGTAGTTCGACCAGTGACCCACGAGATTGGAATTTGCGATCAGAACACGTGGCGCTTCGTCATGTGTGCGAAATTTTCCCACTGGTTTTCCCGATTGCACGAGCAACGTCTCGTCATTTTCGAGTTCGCGCAGGGAGCGGATGATCACATCGAAAGCTTCCCAGCTTCTCGCCGCGCGCCCTGTCCCGCCATAAACAACGAGTCGGTCGGGATCCTCGGCCACGTCCGGATCGAGGTTGTTCATGAGCATCCGCATGGCCGCTTCCTGATGCCAGCCTTTGCAACTCCGATCGTTGCCACGGGGCGCGTGGATGATTCGTTTACCGCTCATGATTTTTCGTCGCCGCCATCGAAGTCCCCCCAGCGAATCGCTTCAGCAACCCGCGCAATGTCGCCGGAGAGCGAACGATCCTCTGTGAGCGGCTGCGCGATTTTCCTGAGGGCGGTGAAAGCGCGCTCCACGCCAACACCGGCTTTGAGTGAGCGCCGGTGTTCCAACGCTTCGGCGCCCGCCAGCAATTCGATTGCCAGCAAATTCTCCGCAAGCCCGACAATGGCGCGGAATTTCAATGCGCCTGTCATTCCCATCGAAACATGATCTTCTTTTCCGCCAGAGGTAGGCACATTATCGATGCTCGATGGATGGGCGAGCACTTTCGCTTCATTGAGCAAGGCAGCCGCAGCAACATGCGCGATCATGAAGCCCGATTGCATGCCTGGTTGCCGGGCAAGAAACGCAGGAAGACCTTCATTCATGTCTGGATTGACCAGGCGCTCGATCCGGCGCTCACTAATGCTCATGAGGTCAGTGAGCGCGATCGCGGCATAATCGAGCGTGAGGGCGAGCGGTGCGCCATGGAAATTGCCGCCTGAAATGACATCACCGCTTTCGGAAAAGACGAGCGGATTATCCGTCGCCGAACCCGATTCAACCAGGAGCACATCCTCACAGTGTGAGAGTGCCCCACGAACCGCACCGTGCACCTGTGGCATGCAGCGCAGACTGTAGGCGTCCTGGATGCGGGGATCGTTCCTAAGATGCGATCGTCGAATTTCGCTACCTTCCAAAATGGACAAAAGATGTTTGGCCACGGCTTTCTGGCCGGGATGCGGTCTGGCGTCTTGCAAACGCAAATCAAAAGCGGCCGGAGTGCCCTTGAGCGCTTCGAGGCTCATCGCGCCGGAAACGTCCGCGACGCGGGCGAGCCGGTTGGCGCGAAGAAGCGCGAGCCCGCCCACCGCGTGCATCGCCTGAGTACCATTGAGCAGCGCTAGTCCTTCTTTTGCTTCGAGACGCTGAGGCTCGAGCTCGGCACGACGAAGAGCTTCGCGGCTTTCTACTCGTTCGCCTTCAAAAAACGCCTCACCTTCGCCGATTAGACTCAAAGCGAGATGAGCAAGCGGTGCGAGATCGCCGCTGGCCCCGACCGAACCCTTTTCTGGAATCACCGGGCAGACGTGATGGTTCAGTAGTTCGCAAAGCAACTCGATGATTTCGAGGCGGATTCCGCTGAAGCCGAGGGCAAGCACATTCGCGCGCAGTAACATCATCGCGCGCACCTCGGGTTCTGAAAGGGGATTGCCAATTCCACAAGCGTGACTGCGAACAAGGTTAAGCTGGAGCTGTCCCAACTCGCCGCGGGGAATGCGAACATCTGATAATTTGCCAAAGCCCGTACTGACACCGTAAACGACTGCGTCGCGCGCTATGATCTTTTCGATCACCTTACGCGAAGCAAGAACACGCGGACGCGCAGATTGGGAGACTTCAACGGCCACATTTCCGAGCGCCACCGTGGCAATCTCGGCCAGCGTCAACTTTTGGCCGTGCAACTCCATTCGTACACCTTAATTAGAACTCAACGAAAGGGAAGAAAGCTAAAGAGCGGAATTAACTGGCACAGCTTGTAGCGGCACAGCCCGTATGGGTCCAACGCAATGGCAGCACGCGAAACTGTTGTGTGATTCGGAGTGGAGAAATCTCTTACTCGGAATCCATAAGCTGTAGCCGAACTTGTAGCCTGCGGTCTATGGCCGGCCAGACACGAATGGCCGCGCCCTCTCTTTCCGCCCGACGGCCACAGAGCCCTGGGCTACTGCTTTAGCCAGACAGCGAGAGATTGAGGGGGTTCCTTCTCGCATCGGCAGGACTCGACATGACACAAAACCAAGGAAAAAGGCCAGGTCGAAAACGACCTGGCCTTTTTGGCAAAAGTATCGCCGACAGAGAATTTGAATGCCGGATTTATTTGGCGTAACCGGTCGTACCGGCACCGGTGGTCACTGCCTCCTTGTGTTGAGCACAAGCCCCCAGACCCAAAGCCGTGGCCAATAAGACCACAATCATGATCGTTTTTATAAATTTCACTCTATCTCTCCTCCTTTCCGAGCAGGTTGCTGTCATGTTCTAGGCGGGGAAGTGCGGGGGCGCAACGCTTTTGCTCCAGTGTCCTCGTGTCTGAGCTGCGAACGTTATTCCTCTATTATTACGTGTGTCCCCTCATCGACGAGCGTAAATAACTCTGCGACATCAGTATTTCGCATCCGCACACAGCCGTGGCTGTCTGGGATGCCGATTTTGTCCTCATGTTTTGTCCCGTGGATATAGATGAAACGGTCGCGCGTATTGGTGTTGTGCTCGTCTAAACCGTCGAGCCATAAAATTCGCGACATAACCAAATCCTCGGTAGGAGGAAGCGGATCGCCGGGCTTGAGGGCTACGCGAGCTTGGAACACGGTGTCGCTCGGCATTTCGCCGCCAATTTTTTCTGCCACGCGAAACCGTCCGCTTGGTGTTTTCATGCTCCCTTCTTCGGTTCCCACCCCGAATCTGGAAGTGGATACCGGATAACTGCGGAGCGGGGTCTCACCTCGTTTCAGCGTAAGCCGCTGATTTCGGATCGAAATGTGAATGTTCGTTTGCGGAGTTTGCATCAGATTAGACCAGCCATACAATCCGGCTGCCGGATGACAAAAACTTATCATATTGCGATCGTCGGCGCGACTGGCGCAGTTGGTGCGGAACTTTTGCGCGTGATCGAGAGAAGAAATTTTGCCGTGGCAAGTCTTCGGGCGGTCGGTTCGGCGCGTTCCATTGGTAAATCAGTTCGGTTTCATGACCAATCGATCGCAGTGGAAGAACTCAGCGACCGTTCTTTCGACAAGATCGACATCGCCTTTTTTAGCGCTGGCGGAGCGATCTCACGAAAATTCGTGCCCATCGCGCGACGAGCAGGAGCGATCGTAATCGATAACTCCTCGGTGTTCCGGATGGAGTCCGACGTACCGCTGGTAATTCCGGAAATTAACGCGGAAGATGCGCGTACGCATAGCGGGCTGATTGCCAATCCAAATTGCACAACTGCGATCGCGCTGATGGCGCTCTATCCGTTGCACCGCGTCTTCGGAGTTCGCCGTGTTTTTGCCGCAAGTTATCAAGCGGTTTCTGGCAGCGGTGCGCGGGCAATCGACGAGTTAAGACAGCAAGTTAAAGACGTCGCGCAAGATCAACAATGGAGCGGGCGGGAGCCCGGCGACATAGAGGGGAAGCGCGAATGGGCGACGAGAGGGAAGCGAGTCGATCAATTGACGTCGCAGATTTATCCGCATCCGATCGCGTTTAATGTTCTGCCACACGTCGATTCGTTTCTCGATAGTGGCTACACAAAAGAGGAAATGAAGATGCAAAATGAAGGCCGCAAAATCATGCATTTGCCGGAGTTCCGGGCTTCAGTCACATGCGTGCGTGTGCCCGTTTACCGCGCTCATTCGGTAGCGGTCAGCGCGGAATTTGATCGACCTATTTCAGTGGAACGAGCACGAGAAGTTTTGGCGAAAGCGCCGGGAGTCGACCTAGTCGATGAACCGCAGAACAATCGTTACCCAATGCCGCTGACCGTCGCTGGAAAAGACAATTGCCAGGTAGGCCGTGTCCGGGTGGACTGCGCTTTCGAGAATGGGCTTTCTTTTTGGGTATCAGGCGACCAATTGCTAAAAGGCGCGGCGTTGAATGCGGTGCAGATTGCGGAGTTGCTTTAGCCTGCTGTAGAGGCGGGCATATCGCCCGCAGTCGTAACCAGCGGGGTCTCGCAGCCGACACGGCTGCCACTAACAGTTAAAACGGCCCCGGATCGTTCCGGGGCCGCCGTTTCTCTTAAATTCACTCTATCCCGGAGGGCCGCCAGGCGATGGAGAAGCTTTCTCGCCCTTTTTCTTTCCACCCGCTGGTTTTCCCGGACCTTGCTCAGCTCCAGCGGGAGATCCGCCCGCAGGAGCACCCGCGGGTTGACCATAGGCACCCTGCCCTTTTTGTTTCCCGCCTCGCGTCTCGGGAGCTGTCCCGGTCGCTGGCGGAATGCTGGGTTGCGCGTAGGCGCCCTGTCCTTTTTGCCTTCCGCCTCTGTTCTCATCGGGAGCCGCACCCGTAGCCGGAGCAGCAGTTTGCTCAGGTCCGCGTCCTCTATGCTTAGCTTGCTCTGGGATGTTCGTAGCTCCCCCGGGTTGACCGGGCGTAGCAGTGGAAACGCCACGCTCAAACTGTCCTTTGCCTCTACCTGGGGGTTGCGTTGTCTCCGGAGCCGCACCGGTTTGTCCAGGTGGCGATGGCTGCGGACTTGTTCCGAATCTGCCCCTTTGCGGCCTGCCATGCTCTGCCGGTACCGGGGAACCTTGAATGGCTGGCGAAACCGCACCAGCTGGAGATTCCGCTGGAGCACCCGTCGTGCCCGGTTGAGGTCGTCCGCCGGGTCTGCCCTTGGCTCTTTCAAATGGTGCAGCAGGCGAAACCGCACCAGCTGGAGATCCGGCTGGAACGCCGGTAGCGCCCGGTTGAGGCTTCCCGCCGGGTTTGCCCTTGCCCTTACCTCTTTCGAATGGCGCAGGCGAAGTCGGTTGGGCGGCCGTAGCTCCCGGGCTCTCCCCAATCGCCGGTGATGCAGCCCCTATCGCGCGTCCCGTAGCGGGTGCGCCGGTTGGCGGCGGAATATTCTTCGGATTCTCGGTCTTAATTTTCTCTTTTAACTGAGCTGCATTGGCAACGCCGGTCCACCCCTTCTCGATTTTCGGCTGCGCAACCTTCGCCTTTACGCGCGGGGGTGCGGCCCCTGGGGCTGCCTGGCTGATCTTACTTGGAGCGCCGACTAGGAGTCTGTCACCCTGCACTTTCGTCAACGCACCGGACTTGGCCGCTGCGGACAGATCCACATTCGCTTGTCGCTCGATATTGAGCCGCTGAATGGGACGACTCGAGCGCGTGCTCAGCACGTTATAATCGGGACCATAATTATATACGACGTTGTTTTGAACGCTGATGTTGGTCACGTTCACCGTGTTGTTGATATAGTTAACATTTTGCGACGGTGCGTAAATTCGGTCGCGCAAGACCGGCTCACCGATAAAACGAACGTCGATAAAGTTGTAATAGGCCGGACCGATATCGAATTCGACGTCCACTTGACCGCCAATGGGCTGTCCCTCATAAACAATTCCGGGACCGCGCGGAGGCAAAGGCGCCCAGCCGACATAGTCGCCACCGGTTCGCCACGAGACCCAGGCCGGGCCCCAATCGAGATCGCTGCCAGGGAACCAAATCCAGCCGGTATCAGCCAGGCGAGCCCAACGGCCATAGTGGTAAGTTGCCCACCCGAAATCTTCGTAAGAAACCCATGTCCAACCCTCATCGGTATAGGCCCAGTAGCCATCAGCATAAGGACGCCAGTTAGGGTCATTCGCTGCCACATCGGGTTGCCAGCCGTAGCCGTAGTCTGCAACCTCGATCCAATTCCCGCCGGAAAGATTATTATAAAAGAAATCAATCGATACATCAGCTCCCCTGGCCTGCGGAAGAGCCGGAAAAACGAGAGCGAGCATCGCTAATGCTAGAAGCGTTCTTTTCATATCGTGATAGAAGGGTTTGAGCCCTTGGACTTTCGTGCCTCGCGCTTTATTCACTTGTGATTCGAAGAGCGCACGGCCGGCGGGCGTCTTCGTTTAGTCGACGTGGGAACGCCCGCCGACGCATTGGTGCGCGCCGCACGTCGCTTTCAGGAATCCCATTTCAAGAAACAAACTGCGCTATTTCTATTTCTTAATGCCTCCGGAATGCTCTGGTTCGTGCAACCGATTGTTTAAAAGATCTTTAGTTCTTCTTTTTATTTCCGCTCACGGGAACACCTGTCGCTACGACTCGGCTGGCGCGGGTAGGATCCATCCCGATTGTGACGCTCACCGTCATACCGGGCTTTAGATCGACAATCGTGGCTCGTTGCCCATTCACGTTGATCTCTGTGAACTGTGTAATGACAAATGTTCTCGTCGTTTTCTCTTCACACACAGTAATCGCGTTTCCCGTCACACTCGAAATGATCGGAGATTGAGACTTCGGTGCTGGTGTCGCCTTCTTTTTCTTACTCCCGCCGACAGCCGGAGTCGCCGTAATCACAGCAAGTAGAGTACAGACCGCGACTAATGGAGTGAAAATAGATTTCTTCATGGACCCTGTTTAGCAGAGCAAACGAGCCGCAACACGCTGCAATATTAATTGTCTGCGCTTTATGGTTGGGAAGTTGAGTCTTCCCCTTTATCGGTATGACGCTGCGACATCTCCAGTGTAGCGCGTTCGTCTAAATGCTTTTGAAACCAAGCTACTGAGGTTGCACTGACCGAAATTCAATCCCGTGGCGTGTTCGGGACTGCTACATCAAGATTTACCGGACTGTGTCGAAGTTGTTTACCCTCCGCGTCAGAAATGAGAG
>Ga0137395_10000842_pt1 | contig 13453 bp, 9 predicted proteins | sample czobulk216metaG_FD_108283 | JGI IMG/M metagenome (GOLD analysis project Ga0137395, IMG submission 108283) | Vadose zone soil microbial communities from Angelo Coast Range Reserve, California, USA - czobulk2.16 metaG | ecosystem: Environmental > Terrestrial > Soil > Vadose zone | place: USA...
GCGCGACCGAGCGGCGCTGGCAGAACGGAGCAAAGCTCCCCCAGGCCCGGCTTCAGGAAATCCACAACCCGCACAATGTCGGTCGGCTTTGCACGCACTTCGCTGCGGATGCGTTCGCGCCGCTCGCACCGGGTTTTTAAGTCGGCGACCCGGATCACATCCTCGTAGCTCATCCAGAGGGCGAGGTAGCGCGCGGTCTCTCGGGCCAACGGGAAATCGGTTCTGCCGCTTGCCTCCTCCACGCGCAGGACCGGCCACAAGCGATCGAGATAGAGTTGGGCGTAGCGTTTCCCCTGGTAGTCGACCAGCCGGTTGATCCCGCGTGCCACGATATCCTGCGCCGGCGGCGGGAAGCCGGCGGTCGAAAGCGCCGCAACAGCCTGTGAGGACGGGGCCGCAGGGGACGCGGGCGTACCCGCACGGATGGCCTGCTCGAAGCCCACCGCAAAGCCGCGCAGATTGGAGTCGACCGCCTTCTGCGTGCGGCGAATGGCGGCTTCGGCTGTCGAGTGATCGAGGGGCAGCGCGCCGGACGCAATCAGCACCCCAAAGAGGACGGCGTTGAGCGGCGCGTCGCGCTCGCGCCCGAGCGCTGCAGCGTCGAACAGTATCGCTTGCCGCGGCAATTTCCCGGCCGCCGCAAGAATGCGCTCACCGTCAAAGCGTTCGTCGGCCATTGCGGTACGTTCGCCGATGGCATAGACGCGGCTCGTCGAGGCAATGAGTGTCGTCCGCTCGGTGATAAAACCGTTCTGCATGGCGCGGCCCGCCTCCAGGAGCTCGGAGGCGACGACCACATCAACATCGCCGGGCGTGGGCGTGAGCGCGAGGACCAGCTGGCGGCCGCCGAGCGCCGCCAGCGGCTCGTCATGTATTTCAAGATAATAGGTAGTGGCACCCGTGCGTTGCGCGACGCCGGGAATGGACGTGCTCTGCACCGGCAAGCCGGTAAGCGCCGCGGCGGCGATGATCCAATCAGCCAACACGCCACCGCCCTCGCCGCCCAGCGCGGCGATGAGGAGCTTGTATGTGTGCGGATTGGCGCTCATACGACCGGAAACATGGGAGACGCGCGACGGCTTTGCAACGCGGCGATGATGCTTCCGCGCACGCGATCGAGCGCACGGACCCACCGCGAAGGATTCTGGATGACCTCGGCGCGATAGAACGAGGGACACAACACGGCAGCGTCAGCGATCTCACCGCACAGGCCGCAGCCGACGCAATTGTCGTCCACATGTGCGATGGGATCAGGCCGCAGCGGATCTGGATTGGGTGCGATCGTGAGCGAGGGGCAGCCGGACAGTCGGATGCAGGAATGGTCGCCGGTGCAGACGTCGGGATCGACGCCGAAGCGCGTGCGGACGACGCGCTTGCCTTCGCTCAAATCCTTGGCGATCTGCGGTCGAATACGGCGCTGAAGCGCGAGCTGGCATTCGCCGTCGGCGATGATCACCTTCAGCCCACACTCCTTGCTGGTGCTCGCCTCGATCAGCGCCTTGACCATGCTGCCCACGCTGTAGGAGCGCAGCGTCTTGAGCCATTTCACTCCGAGGGTCTTCAGCACAGGCTCGATCTGCGGGCGTGCCGGCGCAGCTTTCGTGGAAAGCGACCACGGAATGCGCTGCCCGCCAGTTGCCGCGGCATAGCCATTCTTCATGATCACCAGGATGCTGTCGCTGCCGTTCGCCAGCGCGTTCGTCACCCCGGTGGTCAACCCGTTATGCCAAAAGCCACCGTCGCCCATGATGTTGATGACTCGTTTCTTGAAATTTGCCGCGATGCCGGCGCCGCTCGCCAGACCGAGGCCATAGCCAAGCATGGTGTTGCCGATATTGAACGGCGGCAGCGATGCGAAGATATGGCAGCCGACATCGCCGGTGATATGCGTCTTGCCAATCGTACGCTCGGCGATCTTGATGGCGCTGAATACCGGCCGCTCGGGACAGCCGACGCAGAAGCCCGGCGGGCGGGCGGGTACCGGCGCGCCGAGAAGGCTCGCCGCCCTCTCCTTCACCAGCCGAATCTCTTCCGCTGCAGTCTTCCACCGTCCCGAATCACCGTCCGGCCAGACAAGCGAGAAATAATGTGCCAAGCCCTTGAGCAGGATCTCGCCGGTATATTCGCCGGCCGCCGGCAGGCAGCCCTTCCCATGCAAGACCGTTGAGATGACTGTGCGCTCCAGCAGGATGGCTTTTATTGCCTGCTCGAGATAGTTGGGCTGGCCTTCCTCGATCACCAGCACCGACGACTTACCGCGGCAAAAGTTGACGACTTCCGCCGGGACCAGCGGATAGGTGACATTGAGGACGTAGATGGACACGCGGCTCGCGCCGAACACATCAGCCAAGCCGAGGCGTTGCAGCGCGCGAATCACACCGTTGTAAAGGCCGCCCTGAACGATCAGGCCGATTTGGTCCTGCGCGCCAGGGAAAACCTCATTGAGCTTGTGCGCGACGATATAGTCGACCGCCGCCGGCCAGCGCACCTCAGTCTTACTCTTCTCCTGCGCATAGGTCCATGGCGGCAGGGCAAAGCGCGTCTTGTCGGTGCCGGGTATCGTGAGTGGATGCAAGCGCGAGATCGCAGGCGGGCGATTATCCTTGCAGACGAACTGGCCGTGCAGGTGGCAGGCACGGATACGTAATTCTAGCATCACCGGCGTGTTGCTCGCTTCCGACAGTGCAAAGCCGTGCTCCACCATGTCAACGATGGTCGGCAGGGTCGGCCGGGGATCGAGCAACCAGATCTGCGATTTCATCGCGAAGGCGTGGGTCCGCTCCTGGATGATGCTAGCGCCTTCGCCATAATCCTCGCCGACAATGATTAGCGCGCCGCCGGTGACGCCGGCGGAGGCGAGGTTGGAGAGCGCATCGGAGGCGACGTTGGTGCCGACCACGGACTTCCAGGTGGCGGCGCCACGGATGGGATAATTGATGGAGGCACCGAGCGTGGCCGCGGCCGCCGCCTCGTTCGCCGCTGGCTCGAAGTGCACGCCAAGCTCGTCGAGAATGTCGGAGGCATCCGTCAGCACATCGACGAGATGCGACACCGGTGCACCGGGGTAGCCGCTGATGTAGCTCACGCCGGATTGCAGCAGCGCCTTGGTGACGGCGAGGATGCCCTCGCCATGGAATGTCTCGCCGGCGCCGAAGCGTAGGTTCTTCACTTCTTCCCTGAACGAACGCTCCATCGTTTCCCCCGCATCGTTTGCGCAGGTTCTTTCCCGAGCATGCGCGGCTCCTTATGCCGGCGCTTCGTCTTTCGCCCGCCGCGGGCTAGTCCAACTTTACCATCTGGCGCAAATAAGTGAATTGAATCAGTGCCGCCTGCCCAAAAGTCTCCACTACAGTTGCTGGATTTGCAGCGCTGAGCGGACTTTCCTCACGTAGCGATGCGCACCGCTGCAGCCTACTCCCAACTCCATCGACGGAAAATACACTTGGTCCACACCACAGACGATTTGCCATCGCGCACCATCGATTCGAGTTAGCTTTTACGGGCCGCCACGCCGGAAAAATCGCCATTCAAACGCGCCAGGTGGTAAATTGGGATAGTTCGCCTGTCCCTCTCGACTAAACTAGAATATCGTTGTACCAATTCGGGGAGCACAGGGCCGCCGGCAAAAGGCGTGTCACGGCGCAAGCAAGTGAACTGCCACCAGTGGAGGGAATAATGAAAGGACTGTTTGCTGCGGCGGCGGCCCTGATTTTCGCAGGTGCAACTGCGCACGCAGACGTGAAGATCGGTTCGGTTCTGTCGGTGACGGGGCCTGCCTCATTTCTCGGCGATCCGGAGAAGAGAACGCTGGAAATGTATGTCGCCGACATCAATGCGGCAGGCGGCATCAATGGCCAGCGGGTGAAGGTCTTCATCTACGACGATGGCGGCGACGCCAACAAGGCACGCACCTTCGCGACGCGGCTCGTGGAGGAAGACAAGGTCGACGCGGTGGTCGGCGGCTCCATCACCGGCACGTCGCTCGCCATGCGTGACGTTTACGAGGACGCCGGAATCCCCTTCATCGCGCTCGCCGGGGCGGCGGAAATCGTGGTGCCGGTTCGCAAGTGGGTGTTCAAGACCCCGCATACCGAACCGATGTCCTGCGGCAAGATTTTCGAGGATTTGAAGAAGCGCAATCTCACCAAGATCGGCATGATCTCCGGCACCGACGGCTGGGGCAAAGCCATGCGCGCCGAATGCCTGAAGATGGCGCCGGCCGCTGGCGTTACCGTCCTCAAAGACGAGGCGTACGGCGCGACCGACAGCGACATGACGCCGCAGCTTACCAACATCAAGAATACCGATGGCATCCAGGCGCTAATCAATTGCGGTTTCGGCCAGGGGCCGGCGATCGTCACGCGCAATTACCGTCAGCTCGGCATCGCCGCACCGCTCTATGAGAGTCACGGCGTCTCATCGAAGAGCTATATCGATCTGGCCGGGCAGGCGGCGGAAGGTGTGCGGTTGCCGGCTGCGGCGCTGCTCGTCGCTGACAAGCTTTCCGACAACGATCCGCTCAAGCCCGTGGCGATGGCGTACAAGATCAAGTTCGAGAAGACGACCGGCCAGCCCGTCTCCACGTTCGGCGGGCATATGCGCGACGGGCTCCTCATCCTGGTCGAGGCGATGAAGCGGGCGAAGAGCGCCAACAAGGCCAAGGTGCGCGACGAGATCGAGAGGACCAAGAACTTCATCGGCACTGGTGGCGTTGTAAACATGTCGGCTAGCGACCATCTCGGCCTCGATCTCACCTCCTTCCGCATGCTCGAAATCAAGAACGGCGACTGGGTGCTGGTGAATTGAACGCGGCCAGCATGCGGTGCCACAGCATGGGTGCGTTCTCGTCCCCCTGTGGGGCGGGCAAGGGGTTGGGGCAGGTTTGGGTTGATGCGTCGCCTCCGACAACAATAACCCCCTCCCCAATCCTGCAGCGCCGGCAGGGAGGAAGCACGCCGGGTCCCCTGCACAACCGTGCCGAAGCATGCGATAAGCAAGTCGGCAGATGCGGCAGGGGGAAGCGGCCGTGGCTGAGTTCCTGCAATTCGCGTTTTCAGGCCTGACTGTCGGGGCGATCTATGCCCTCGTCGCACTCGGGTTTACGCTCACCTACAGCGCGGCTGAGGTCGTGAACTTCGCGCAAGGCGAGTTCGTCATGCTCGGCGGCATGGTCACGGTGTTCGCGGCCGCAGGCGGCGTGCCCCTGCCGCTCGCCGCCGTTCTGGCCGTCGTCGTCGCAATCGCAATCGGGCTCGCGCTGCATCGCTTCGCCATCGAACCCGCGCGCGGCGCATCGGCGGTGACGCTGATCATCATCACCATCGGCGCCTCGATCCTGCTGCGCGGACTGGCCGCAACCTTCTTCGATAAGAATTATCACAGTCTCCCGTCCCTTTTCGGCAACGAGCCGTGGCATATCGGCGGCGCGACGCTGTTGCCGCAAAGCCTCGTCGTCCTTGCTGGGGCAGCGATCGTCGTCCTCGGATTGTCAGGCTTTCTTACCCGCACCATCATGGGTAAGGCGCTGCGCGCTACCGCGGCAAACAAGCTCGCAGCCCGGCTCGTCGGCATCAACACGTCCGCCGTGATTGGCCTTTCCTTCGCCCTTTCGGCCGCGATCGGTGCGATCGGCGGCATCCTGGCGGCACCGATCACGCTCACCAATTACGACGTCGGCAGCATGCTGGCGCTCAAAGGTTTCGCCGCCGCCATGCTCGGCGGCATGGGGCATCCGCTCGGCGCCGTCGTGGGCGGCGTCCTACTCGGGGTCTTCGAGGCCTTTGGCGCCGGCTACGTCTCCTCGCAGTACAAGGACGCGGTCGCCTTCATTGTCATCCTGCTCGTCCTCTTCAGCATGCCGCAGGGCCTGTTTGGGAACAGCAACGTCGAACGGGTGTGACGTGCGCAATGTCCTGAAAAATCCGTATGCGATGGTGATTGGCGTCGCGCTGGTCGTCGTCGTCCTCTACCCGCTCCTCCCGTCGTCCTATTACGTGCGCGTCGCCGCACTCGCATTCATCAACGCGCTCGCGGTGCTCGGCCTCAACGTGCTGATGGGATTCGCCGGCCAGGTCAGCCTCGGTCACGCCGGCTTCTTCGGCATCGGCGCCTATGCCGTCGCGGTCGGCCCCGCGCACTTAGGCACTCCGAGCTGGGCCGCACTGCCTGCGGGGGTCGTCTCTGCCGCTCTGATCGCATTCTTCGTTGGCCGGCCGATCCTCAAGCTCAAGGGTTACTACCTCGCGGTTGCCACCATGGGCATGGGCATTCTCTTCGCGATGGTCGTGTCCAATGAGGCCAACCTTACCGGAGGACCGAATGGCATGCGGGTCTCGCGCCTCATCCTGTTTGGGTGGAGCGCCAGCGGACCGCCGACCTGGTACTGGATCTCCGGCATCACGCTGGTCATCGGCGCGTGGATCGCCGTCAACCTCATCGAAAGCCCAACCGGGCGCGCCTTCCGTGCCATCCATGATAGCGAGACCGCTGCGCACGTGCTCGGCGTCGATGCTGCGCGCTACAAGCTCCTCGCCTTCGTGCTTTCCGCCGTTTACGCCTCGATCGCCGGCTCGTATTTTGCGCTATTCGACGGCTTTGTTACGCCGGAAACGACGAGTTTCCTGCGCTCCATCGAGTTCGTCGTCATGGCCGTTCTCGGCGGGCTCGGCTCAATTCTGGGCAGCATCGTGGGCGCGACGATCCTCGTCGTGTTGCCGCAGGCGCTTACCGTCTTTCACGATTACGAGCATATCGTGCTCGGGGCACTGATCATCGTGTTCCTGATCTTCTTGCCGGCCGGTATCGTACCGGCGCTGCGGTCACTGTTACAAACGCGGGCATCATGAGTCTGCTCATCGTCGAGAATCTGCGCATCGCCTTCGGCGGCCTGGTCGCGGTCGACGGCGTCAGCTTCGCGGTCCAGCGCGGTGAAATTTTCGCGCTGATCGGCCCGAACGGTGCCGGCAAGACGACGTTGTTCAACATCATCTCCGGCATCTACGCGCCGCAGGGCGGCCGCATCGTGCTCGACGGCGAGGATGTCTCGGGTCTTCCTCCGTATCAGCTTGCGCGCCGCGGGCTCTCGCGCACCTTCCAGAACCTGCAGATCTTTTTCCGCATGAGCACGGTCGAGAACGTGATGGTCGGCCGACATCTGCATGAGAAGCGCAACGTGCTCGCGCATCTGTTCGCGCTGCCCTCCGTTAAGGCACAGAACCGCGCGACACGCGCGTGCGCCGAAAAGCTGCTCGCACTTGTCGGTCTCTCCGCCGTCGCCGACACGCCGGCGGGAGGCCTTCCCTATGGCGCACTCAAACGGCTTGAGATTGCCCGTGCGCTCGCGACCGAGCCGAAGATCCTGTTGTTGGACGAGCCCGCCGCCGGCTGCAATCCGACCGAGACCGAGGAGGTTGATGCGGTGATCAAAAAGATTGCCGCGCAAGGTATCGCCGTGGTTCTCGTCGAGCACGACATGCGGATGGTGATGAATATTTCCAGCCGCATCCACGTGCTCGACCGCGCACGCACGCTGGCCGAAGGGACGGCAGAGGCCGTGCGAGCAAACCCGGCTGTGATGGCAGCCTATCTCGGCGGGCACGGCAAACGGGAGGTCCACCGTGCTCACGCTTGAGGGACTCCGGAGCGGTTACGGCCGCATCGAAGTCATTCATGGCGTTTCGCTCGCAGTGAACGAGGGCGAGATCGTCACGCTGGTCGGCTCGAACGGCGCCGGCAAAACCACGCTGTTGCGTGCCATCTCCGGCGTGCAACCCACCTCCGGCGGCAGCATCCGCTTTGCCGGCGAGACGATGGATGCGCTGCCCGCGCACCAGCGCGTCATGCGTGGCATCGTCCAAGTGCCGGAAGGCCGGCAGGTGTTCGCGCCGCTCTCGGTCGAGGACAATCTGCGGCTCGGAGCGTTTCGGCGGACAGATGACGAGGTGGAGACCGATCTCGATCAGATCTGCGCGACCTTTCCGTTACTGGCCGAGAAGCGTCGCGCCGCCGCCGGCTCTCTCTCCGGCGGACAGCAGCAGATGCTGGCGATCGGCCGCGCGCTGATGGCGCGCCCGAAGCTCATCTTGCTGGACGAGCCCTCGATGGGCCTCGCGCCGGTGCTGGTGGAACAGATCTTTGCGATCATCCGCGACTTGAAGGCGCGCGGCCTGACGACCTTACTGGTGGAGCAGAACGCCAATGCGGCGCTCGCTATCGCAGATCGGGGCTATGTAATGGAGACCGGCCGGATTGTGATGAGCGGCTTGGGCAAGGAGCTGCTCGATAATCCGCGCGTGCAGAGCGCGTATCTGGGGATTTAGCCGTACCTTTCCGCGCCGTGCGCTGGCGTATCCGCGCAACACATGGCCGGGATAAGCCCGGCCGTGACGGCGGATCGCCCATCACCTTGCGCGCGTCCTCTTCGCAACCCTTACTGCGCTCGCGACCATGCGCTTGCGTGTGCCGCCGGAACGGCGCTTCTCCGGATTCACCAGCAGGCCTGCAAAGATCGAGTCGAGCTGGTATTTGATGAAGTCGTCGAGATTGACCAGGTTGCGCACCTCGCGCGTGTGCAGCGCGATCATATGGGAGATGAACATCACATCGAGGCCAGCGAGCCGCGGCGGCACCTTGCGGAACACACCCGCTTCGATGCCTTCGGCGACGATCGCCTCGAAATAGCTGATGACGCTCGACACCGTCGCGATGACGTTGGCGCGCGGCTCAGGTGGTAGAAATCCGACCTCGCGATAGAGCAAGCGGATCCGCCGGCGAAATTTGTAGGCGATCTGGCAATAGCTCGTGAAGCCGATCTCCAACGAGCGCTCCGGCGACGCCGGATCGAGCTCCGCCTCCGCAAGCCTCTCGGCGATGCTGTTCATAAGGTCTTGCGCGACAAGATAGAGGATGTCCTCCTTGCAGGACACGTACATGTAGAGGCTGGCGACATTGAAGGTACAGGCGCGCACGATGTCGCGAATCGACGTGTTGTGAAAGCCGCGCTCCAGGAACATCCTGGTGGCAACGTCGATCAGTTCAGCGCGGCGTCGCGCCACGCGCTCCGGACTCTTGATGGTCGTCGGAACGCGTGCCGGGCGCTCGCGTCGTGCCGGGGACAATTTTCGGGTCGCCGCTTTGGCTGGCATGCTGCCTCGTGGATGAACGCTCCGCGAGAAGCGCGGACGATGCACGACGTGCGTCAACGATTTGCGCTACCAAGCGGGAAATCCGCACGCTGGAAAGTCACCTCGATAAAGCAGAATGCGTGCCAAATCAACGCTCTGGCAATGCTTCCCTCGGGCGGGCTTCCGCGGTAGACTCAACGCCCGACCGCTACCAGGGATTGACAGCCAAAGACAGGTCTATTTAATAGAATATCGTTATACCAAAAGGGGACCAGGGAGCGCATCCATGGAAGCGGCACGACAGTTGAACCAGTCGGATCTGCCGGCGGCACCGTCGTTCAGCGGCACGTTGGCGCCGGATGCGAAAACCGCGACGGACTTTCTCAGCGCCACGCCCGATACGCCCGAAGCCAGGGAGCATCTGCGGGACGTGAAGGAAGCCTTCTTCCGCCGCCACGCGGCCGCGATGTATGCGGACCTCACCGCCAACTATACACGCTCCCTGCGCGTCTCCGAGCTGGTTTACGGCGCGGCGGAGCGTTTCCCGTTTCTCCTCCCTACCCGTGCACAGATCGCGGCGGAACGGACGCTGCGGCGGCAGAGTGCGAAAAAGGGCCTTGAGATCGATCAAGGCTTTTTCATTGCACACGTGCTGGCAGACGCGAAGGCTGGAAACCATCTCATCCAAGCCATGCTGCTGCCGAAGCGGGAGGCTGAGGGCCGTATCGGTGAATTCCGCCAGACCGGCTTCGCCGATCTCGGCGGCGCTACCGTGGAGCGCAAGGGCAGGATCGGCGAAGTCTGCCTTACTAACCCGAAGTTCATCAACGCTGAAGACGACGCGGCGATGGCGGCGCTCGAGACCGGCATCGATCTCGTCCTCCTTGATGAAAATATCGAGGTCGGCGTGCTGCGCGGCGGCTTGCTCGACCATCCGAAATACAAGGGCCGGCGCGTGTTCAACGCCGGCATCAATCTCACCCACCTCTATTACGGGCAGATCTCCTTCGTCGAATTCATCATCGAGCGCGAGCTCGGCCTCCTCAACAAGATCTATCGCGGCCACGCCCGCAGGACCTGGTGGGACGCCGAGATCGAGGACTATGCGGAAAAGCCCTGGCTGGCTGTGGTCGAGTCCTTCGCCATCGGCGGCGGCTGTCAGCTCTTGTGCGTGATGGACCGCGTGATCGCCGAGCCGGACACCTATTTCAATCTTCCGGCCAGCAAGGAGGGCTTCATCCCCGGCTCCGCCAATCTGCGGCTGCCGCGGCTGGCTGGCATCCAGAATGCGCGACACGGCATCTTCTTCGAAAAGAAATTCCATGCCGGTACGCCGGAAGGCATGATGATCTGCGACGAAGTAGTGCCGACGGGACAGATGGAGGACGCAATCGCGCGCAACACCGCGCAGATGCTGCGTGCCGGCTTCATGAGCACGATCAGCAACCGCAAGGCGTTGCGCGTCGGACAGGAGCCGCTGCCGACTTACCGCCGTTACATGGCGACCTACAGCCGGCAGCAATGCCTGTGCATGTACGATCGGGCGCTGATCGACAATCTCGAGCATAGCTGGCAGCCGCAGCAGCGGCGCATGTAACGGCATGTGCATCATGTCGAATGCCCCGAGTGCGACGGGCGCCGGCGTCGACACCAAGCACACCGCAAGGACGGCGACAGAACCGTTGGGAAGGTCGAGCACACCCGTGCAACCGTCTCGCTACAGAAGCTGATAACCTCGCTGGGCTGACCCATAGCCGGCTGGATTTGGGGAGATTGTTGCGTGCGGACGCTTGCCGAACTCATCCGCTGGCGAGCCCAGCGTCATCCCAATCTCGACGCCATCTGGTACGAAGGCAGGACGCAAACATACGGCGAGCTCAACACATCGAGCTCGGAGCTTGCCGGCGCGCTGGTCGAGCAGCTCAAGCTCGCGCCGGGGGACCGCGTCGCTATCCTCGACAAGAACTGTCCCGAGTATCTCGAGCTCATTTTCGCGCTTGACAAAGCCGGCGTCGTCGCCGCGCCGATCAACTGGCGCCTCACGCCGGGCGAAGTAAAAGCCATCATCGACGATATCAAGCCGAGGCTGATTGTCACCGGCGCGGAATTCCGCGAGCACGGGGTGGCCTCCAACGTGCCGACGCTCGCCTTCAGCGAGCTGCCGCGCGGCGGCGGCGATCCGCGCCGCGACCAGGACGGCGCCGTGAGCACCCAGTTCTGCACCTCCGGCACCACCGGACTTCCCAAGGGCGCGATGCTGACGGGTATCAACGTGCTGAATACCGGGCTCTGCCTGGCGCTGGAAATGCCGGAGATGCGTGAGGGCGGCCGCTCGCTGGTCTGCATGCCGATGTTCCATATCGGCGGCACCGGCTGGGCGATCTGGAGCATGCAGGAAGGCATGACGCTCGTGATGGTACGCGAGGTCGTGCCCGAGCGGCTCCTCAATATCATTGTTGAGCAGAAGATTGAGACCGCCCTGCTCGTCCCTTCGGTGATGCTGTTCCTGACCGAGCTGCCGGCCTCGCGTACGGCCGACTTCTCCGCGCTCAAGCACATCACCTATGGCACGGCACCGATCTCCCCGGACCTGCTCAAGCGCTGCATCGAGATCTTCAAGTGCAAGTTCTGTCAGATCTACGGGCTAACCGAGACGACCGGCCCCTTCACCTGCCTCACCTTCGACCACCACGTCGGCAAGAAGCTCCTCTCCTGCGGCCGGCCGATGTTCGGCGCGCGCGCCAAGATCGTCGACGCTAATGACGAGGAGCTGCTGCCCGGGCAGATCGGCGAAGTCTGTTACCGGGGCGAGAGCCTGATGGCCGGCTATTGGGAACGGCCGGACGCGACCAAGGACGCGATGTGCGGCGGTTGGTTCCATTCCGGCGACGCCGGCGCCATGGACGAGAACGGCTTCATCTACATCAAGGACCGCATCAAGGACATGATCCTGTCCGGCAGCGAGAACGTCTATCCGGCCGAAGTGGAAGCCGCGCTGGCGGGCCATCCCGACATCGTCGAATGCGCCGTGATCGGCGTGCCCGACAAGAAGTGGGGCGAGACAGTGAAGGCCGTGGTGGTGAAGCGGGCGAACTCGACCCTCACCGAGAAGGGGCTGATCGACTGGTGCGGCGGCAAGATCGCCGGCTATAAACGGCCCACCTCGGTCGACTTCACCGACCAGCTGCCGCGGAACGCGAGCGGTAAGCTGCTGAAGCGGACGCTGCGCGAGCCGTATTGGCAGGGATATGACCGCCGGGTGAATTGAGCCGCGGGCTAAGTTGCGTTCTGGCCGCTTCGGAGCTGCAGTGGGTAAGCCTGCTTAAGTCTGCGCGACGATGCGCGCCGGCACCGACGAGGCGACCTCCTCCGCGTCGTTGGCCCGGCTTGACATATTAGAACATCGTTATACCGTAACCAATTCCAAGGCCGTCGGCGATCGGTCGTGATCATGCGCGCAACCGCAGGCGTCTTACCGGACAAACAAGATTGCGTCGGTCAGCAGGGAACGCCGCCTAACGCCAGCTTTGACTTAAAGGCGGTGCGCATCGGCATCGGCGCAGAGCTACAGACGCTTCATTCCGACGTACTACGCGAGGAGGTCCCTGAGAGGATTGCCGCGTTGCTAACGCAACTCGATCAGCAAAAGGACGCCTAATAAGGCTGCATGATATGATTCGAATTTCGGAAACGCTGATCTAACTGCTCTCGAACCACTTAGCCGTGCACTTCCTCGGCCAACTTAACTGCCCGGAATGTTTTACCGCCCTGCATAAGAGTGATTGCGGGAGGTGCCTCGGACGTGGACACAACTCGAACCTTTAGCTGGGATGTTGGTGCAGAGAGAACTCCGTGCGAGGAAGACGTCAATCGGATCGGGTCTTGATCGCCAACCCATAGCAAAAGCTTTTCGCCAGTTTTCTCAATTCGCAACACGGCACTATCGCGGTAGGTACCATCTAAACCGTCAAGACGAGGTGCGGTTGAGGTGTCACCTGTAGCTTGCGATGCCGTAGGCCAGCCATATTCTCTCTCGATCGAGCGAAACAGCTCTTCGAGGAGGGGCCACCCCTGATTCGAATTGATCATGACTGCGGCGCCTTGGCCGGTGGCCGGATCGCTCAATGCCGGCAAACCGATCCGCGACTCAAAGGCAATCGACGCTGTGACCGCGATCGACGCGCTGGAATATTTCGCCGGCATGGCGACCAAGATCCAAGGCGACACGATTCCGGTGCCGGGCCCGTACGTCAACATGACGCTGCGCGAGCCGCTTGGCGTCATCGGTGGCATCATCCCATGGAACTACCCGCTCCTGCAGGCGGTGTGGA
>Ga0137395_10000843_pt1 | contig 13450 bp, 8 predicted proteins | sample czobulk216metaG_FD_108283 | JGI IMG/M metagenome (GOLD analysis project Ga0137395, IMG submission 108283) | Vadose zone soil microbial communities from Angelo Coast Range Reserve, California, USA - czobulk2.16 metaG | ecosystem: Environmental > Terrestrial > Soil > Vadose zone | place: USA...
GGAACCCCTCGCATCAACCAGACGGTGGCGATCGCGATCTCAGCCGAAATCGAGTGCATTTCGTCAACGCCTGATGCTGCGCTTCGCGCGTATATCGAGGCTAGAGTCATTGATTCAAGCGGCAGTCGCCGATCAGCGGTTACCAGACATTACGAAATCAAGAATGACGGGAAGTGAGCGATTGAAACAAAGATACTGGAGCCGACGACCAGAGTTGAACTGGTGACCTGCCGATTACGAATCGGCTGCTCTACCAACTGAGCTACGTCGGCTTCTGGTTTAACCTTATTTAGTTTACCAAACTGCGCACTTCAAGCTGCGGCGGCGTACCTTGTAGAATGTTTTGTCCGAATATATAGGAAAACTCTAGATGCAACTCCCGAATCGCATTCTTCTCATCGTCTTCTGTTTATTGACTTCCGCTTTCGCGCAAACGCCGGACTGGTGCAAGCGCCTGCCTCGTCCTCAGTACGACAAACTTGAGCGGGTGAAGATTCCAGATCAATGGTTCGACGTATACAAGATTCGTCCAGGAGTGTACGCCATTTATGAGCCGCACCAATTTGAAGAAGTAATCTCTTATCTCATCATCGGAACCCGGAAAGCGATCTTGTTCGACACCGGAGTGGGGATAAGCAATATCAAAGCCGTGGTTGAGGGACTGACGAAGCTTCCCGTCAGTGTTGTGAATTCGCATACCCACAACGACCACGTCGGAGACAATTGGCGCTTCGACGATGTGTATGGCATGCCGACCGATTTCACTCGCACGAACGCAAGAGGATCGACAGCCGACGCCCAGGCTGAGCTTGCGCCGGGACAAATCTGCGGACCCCTTCCAATCGGCTTCGACCCAAAATCGTACCGGACGAGAGCATTTCACATCTCGCACTGGCTGCATGACGGCGACAGCATCGATTTAGGAGATCGAACGCTAAAAGTCATATCCACACCGGGCCACAAACCCGATTCCATCGTCCTGCTGGATGAGCGGAATGGGTTACTGTTCACCGGTGATACATTCTATTTGGGCCCGATCTACCTTTATCGCCCCGAAACCGATTTGGATGCTTACGCCGCATCCATCAGGAAATTGGCGGCGTTGTCATCTCAACTCCAATTGCTGCTCCCTGCCCACAACGTGCCCGTCGCTGAGCCCAGTTATCTTCCGCGTGTCTTGGACGCAATTCAGCAAGTACGTCACGGACAGGCAAAATCTGTGTCGACGGACGGCAAGCGGGAGTATCAGTTCGAAGGATTCTCGTTTCTCATGACCCAATGAAGGCTTGCCGAATGTCCGTTAGAAACGAAAAGGCCACCCGGCAACTTGGGTGACCTTTTCTTTCAAGGGAGAATAGTTCCAACGGAGGTTTAATCCATAAGAACTTTCTGCCCGAATCTTATGGGCCTTAAAACCGCAGTGTCAAGCAAAATTTATGACTTAAATACCCTTATTTTCAATCACATACACAATGCGTCCACAAGTCAACAAACTAGGCAGAAATGGCGCACAATTCGCTTCTTTCCAGGCTTAACAACATTTGATTGAGGTACTTAGCGTTCGTGGGGGAGCGATCCAGGCCCCTCTTCGAGGTGCAGCGAGATGATTTCTACCGTCTCCCGGCGGTCAAATACAGAGTCGGGGAAAAACCGCTTTATCAGCACCCGCACCCCGCCAAAAGCGATCCCGGCAACCAGCGCCAACCCAACCACAATTCCGCACAGGACAATTGCGTTGAACAGAAAGTTCGCCAAATTATCTTTTTTGCTGACGTAGGTGTTTTCGTTCCACGTCACATCAGCTTCGTAGCTGATGGATGACATCAGCGAGCGGGCCTCGCCTTTGGAGAGCGGACCTGCCGCGATCACAATGATCGGCCCAGTGCGCGCATCGAAGAACGGGCCCACGTCAAGAATAGCCGCCACTCCTGGCTGCTGTTGGGTCTTGTGGTGGGACGCGTCGATCTGTCTCAACCGTTCCGCAGCAATCTGCGGCGTTGGATATTCGATAAGCATCAGTGTGGAATCGCCGGCATTCACCGCATATTTTGCTATCGCAACTTCCGCGCCAGAAGCAAAGTCTACGAGAGAAGCGGGCAACGGCGATCCCACCCGGGCTAGCGCAACCGGTCCGAGAATATACTTCGTCGTGCTTTTCTCCAGGTTCCTCTCGGCGGTCCCCTTCGGAAGATACACAGGCAAAGAGGGTGGATTGCGCCTGCTGTCTTCCGCCTCCGGCAACAGTCCCGCTAACTGACGCAGTTGGGCCGCCGACATCACGCTCATCCTGTCAAATATGGCGTCCACCAGCACATTACCCTGAAAGAAAAGGACGCGATTACCTAAGGAAGCCGCCTGGCCACCGATCGTCTCGTCGGCCATCTCTGGAGACTGGTAATAGGTGAATGCCCCGTAGGCTCCGCTGGCATCCGCGAACACTGCGGCTTTAATGTGGAGATTGCGGCCGTCGTCGCGCCTATAGGATGCCTTTTCCAAACGCTGGAAGCCGTACTCTTTCAACACGGACGCATCCGCCGGATCGGCGAGAGCAGGATCATCACTCTTCGTAACGCTACCGTTAAGTTGCCAACCTCCAAATTCCGTCGGAAGGACTGAAGCGGAAGAGGGAGTCTTCACCGCATCCGCCGCAGGAGGACGCTGATCGGCAGCGCGCGCCGGATGCTGAACGAGAATGCAAATGCATACGAGCAGGCACAACGACGATAAAGAAACTCTAGGACGAAGCAGCGAAAAATTCATTGAAGAAAGGCACACCTTTGCCACCTTTTAGACTACCGGCAGTTCGAGAAAGTTTCCACTTACGATCTCGCGCGGGGGAGCCGAAATGCAGCGAATTGCCGCACTGACCACAGTTTCGTGCGGTGCGAAGTTGGCATTTACGAAACAGTTGTAAGAAATTAGTTTCACAACGATCAGTAGATTACTGACCTTCGGGCTTATCCATCTTGCTCGCTACCTTTACGCCGCTCAAGCCGCTGGCATACTTCGAGATGCCGCGATAGAGGGATTCGGCTATGCGCTGGCGGTGCTCGGAAGTTTCCATTTTGCGCTCATCGGTCGGGTTGGAGACGAAGGAGATCTCGGCGAGGATTGAGGGCATGTTCGCGCCGATGAGCACAATGAAGGGCGCTTTTTTAATCCCTCGATTGCGAATACCGGCACTGTTCAGTGACAGTCCGCCGTAGAGCGATTGCTGCACATCTCCGGCAAACTCGCGCGATTCATCGATCTTTTCCTTCAGCGCAATCTTCTTCACTAAATCCTGCAACTCGTGAATCGATTTCTCCGAGACCGCATTTTCGCGAGCGGCAACCTCCAGCGCTTCGGGTGAGGAAGTGAAGTTTAGATAGTAAGTTTCTACCCCGCGCGCGTCCGAATCATGGCTGGAGTTGGCATGTATAGAGATGAACAAGTCCGCCCGCTCCTGGTTCGCGATCGCGGTCCGAGTTTCGAGCGGTATGAAAGTGTCGTCCTTGCGAGTGTATATAACTTCGGCGCCCAGACGGGTTTCTAGCAAACGACCGAGGCGCTTAGCCACATCGAGCACTACGTCCTTCTCCAGCAAGCCATTTGGCCCGATCGTGCCTGTGTCGTGACCTCCGTGGCCAGCGTCAATCACGATCTTGCCAATCTTCAGTCCCAGCGCACGAATAAGAGAACGGTCGCCGCCGGCGGTTGGGCGAGCCTCGCGCGTTTCATCCCGGGATTCTATGCCGCTTTCGTGACGAAGGTCCGCGGTATCGGAAGCGGATGACTGCGACTTTCTCCGGCGTATCGAAGAGGGTGAAGATGATTTGGCAGTTGTTGCTTCGTTGGTTCTCGGTGGAGCCGTAGTTTCGTCTGGCGTCTTTTCAAAATGCAGTTTGTCATGGTCGATCTTCGCAACCTTTGAAGGGACGTGATCCTCCGCCTCGACGATTGTCTTAGGGATTCGGCGGTTCGATCCTTTAACTGCGACTGTCGTCTTAATCACTCCAATTCCCTTCGCTGGGACTTCGGCGTTAACGGGTTTGGAGTCCTCAGCCACGTCGTTAGCGGGCAAGTCGGTCTCGACTCCAGATTTCGAAAAGTGAACTTTAGGCGCTGCCGGGTCCGGCCGCGCGTTTCGGACGACTGAGTCGGCCCGCGATATCTGATTCTTGGAGCCATCACCCGATTCCGCGGGTGCGATTATTGGAGCAGTTGTCTCGGTACCGGCATTCGCAGCGACTACATCAGTCTGAGCCGCGTCAGTCGTAGCTAACTTCGCAAGGCGCTCTTGGCCTGGAAGATTCTTGCCATGAATATCGATGATGAGGCGGTATGGATCCGGGAGCAGAAAAGCGTCATAGCTGGCAAGATCATCGACTTCCAGAACAATCCGAGTGCGTCCGGGCTGGAATTCTGCAACCCTAATCTTTTTCAGGAAACCATCGTCAACGTCGAAGGTCTTGCCTACCAGGGTTGAAGCGAGTTTGGTGTCTCGCAGATCAAAGAAAATGCGGTCGGGATGGGAGATACGCTGCGAACCGAATTTCACCTCCTGCTCAACGTCAATGGCAACGCGGGTGTAATCGGGCGTGGACCAGTGACGAACCCCGGTGACTCGCGGCAGGACTTCGCGACGCGCGACTGCCGCATTTGCTGATTCCGAGGGGTCGTCATTGCGGGCGACAGCGCCATTGCCGCCGGTACTATTCGAAGGGCGCTGCTTGTGCACGGGCTTCGGAGCCGGATGTTCCCTTGCCTCCGCCTCCGTAGCAATCTCGTTTAGCGCGGCTCGGGCATCATCGGCTAGACGATTCCGCGGATACCGGCGCAAGAAGTCGTTGAAGGTTGCTCGCGCTTCTTGGATATCATTGAGATCGTCTTTATATATCTCGCCGATCGTAAACAGCGCGTCGAAGCGATATCTGCTGCCGGGGTATTCCTTCCGCAAAAATCGGTATTGCTCAACGGCGCCACGCAGGATTTTGTTGTCGTCGAAACGCCGGCCCATCTCGACCATAAGTTCGGCCGTAGCCACCACGCTCGGATCGGCCTTCGACGATCCAGGAGAGCCGAAATAAACCCGGCGGTAGGAATCGATAACGCGCTGGTATTCGTGGCGGGTTCGCTGGGCCAAGGGGCGACCGTTTAAAGCTTCCCGCATCCGTTCTGCGGTCGCGAACTGCTGACGCGCCCAAGCGTCATTGTGGCGCACGCGCGCCGGGGCAGAAGTCAGCGGCAGTAAAACGAGCAAGAGCGCCGCGCCGAAGCGAAAGGCGCTTACGCCTCGAATCAGGGTCCGAGTTAGGGTCGAAGAAGCCTGGGTCTGCACTTGCCCGTTCCGTATTTATCGGTTCACTGCTCTTCGTTTCCCGCTATATTTTGGGCCTGACCGCAGCCTCTCGCGTGGAGTGAAATAAGGCACATGGCATCATCAGCCACTCAGAATGACAACCCAGTTTCCGTCGCAAAGTTTCTGGACTTCAACCTGGGGCGACCAGCACCACAACCAAACCAGCTCTACTCGGTGTTGCTGATGTATAAGACTCCCCTGGCATCTCGCTGCACGTGGACTGGGTCGTGCATTGCTCCGCCAAAAACGTAAGAGCCAGGCTCGCCGCCACCGTTATACAGATTGGTAATGCGGCGCACATAATTCTGCGTCTCCCGAAAGTGAGGAACGCCGGCGCTCCGGGCCACGGCTCCCGACCCGGCGTTATAAGCCGCCAGACTAAGGCGGACGTCGCCGCCATAACTATCCAACAATTTTCTTAGATGCCGAACCCCGGCATCTACATTCTGCGCCGGATCGAAAGGATTGGAAACATTGAGGGATCGGGCAGTCGAGGGCATCAACTGCATCAGTCCCATTGCACCCTTGCGCGACACCGCATTAGGGTTGAAGTTCGATTCCACCTTCACCACCGACCGTACCAGGCTCGGGTCCACATTGTGCCGGGCCGCTGCATCGTCGATCGCGGTGTCGATATCCTGTTGAGTAAAGGCACGGTTAAGTGTCTCGTGATTATTCGCTTTACCGTCGAGGTAGGTATTTACCTCCGAAGCTGCCGTTCGCGCCGCGCGCATTACCGCCCCACTGGTGGGAACCGGCTTGAAGCGGTGTTCCTTGGAACTCCAATAAACTAGCGAGGATCGGGGCGAAATAGAGGTACTTGAGGCCCGCTTGGAGGCAGGAGCAGCCTGATTTCCGCTGGTCCCTTCCAGATTGACGTAGATCTTACGGCCCGACTCGTCAGTCGTGGAAGTAATGGCCCCCCCATTTCCGCCAACTTGTGCTCGCGCCGAAATAGAGGAAAACATAGTGGAAAGAAAGGAGATCGTGGTCAAACTGCAGACGAGCGCGACTTGTAGGCGTCTTCGCATACGAACCTATAAGGCCGAAAGGGCACAACTACTTCACGCAGCCCCAAAGTCTGATATCTTCCTGCAATCGCAGCGATATCGGTTTTTGCCGCTGTTGAAGGCTTAATCAACCCCGGAACCTGTAGAGAATCCACCACCAGAGCAGGTCAATTATAGGGCTGGGTACGGAGGGGGGGCAATCTATCCAAAGGCCGTAGAACCACTGGAGTAATCTACGTAAGTGACTGAAAGCACTTGATCTTCCTAAACGCCAATGGAACCCGGCAGATAGGGAGCGGTTGTTCTCGCCAGGAGCCGATCAAACCCATTCTGGCGAGCGTGTTATTTTCGGTAAATAAGCATGGATGCACCGCCGCCAACTATCCTCAACTCCACTCCACGAAATATCTACGTTTTCGGGGTAACTTCGTTCCTCAACGACACCGCCAGCGAAATGGCGTACTGGGTGCTGCCAGCCTTTCTTGCATCGCTGGGTGCCGGGCCCGCGCAACTAGGAATTATCGAAGGCGTCGCTGAAAGTGTAGCTTCCTTTGCCAAGCTTTTCTCCGGGTACGTTACCGACAAGGTTTCGGATCGTAAACCCATCGTGGTAGGCGGATATTTTGTTGCTAACGCGGTCAAGCCGCTGCTGGCACTCGTCTCTTCGTGGTGGCAAATCCTCGGAATTCGCTTTAGTGACCGGCTTGCCAAAGGCTTTCGGGGAACCGCCCGCGATGTAATGGTGGCCGACTCCGTCGAAAATTCGTCGCTGGGCTCCGCCTACGGCCTCATTCAAGCAATGGATTCCGCCGGTGCAATCGCCGGCCCCCTACTGGCGCTGGCGGTGATCGGTCGCTACGGCATGCGCGGAGTTTTCGCTTCCGCCGCGATTCCAGGGGCGCTGTGTGTCATCGTGGCATGGTTGGGAATTCGTGAGGTACACCGTTCCCGAGACGTAGAAGAGCGACTGGCATCCTCGCCCATCGAAGCCGAGCGCAGCACGGCCGCCGCCGCTGCGCCGAGGGGCGAGGACGCCCGTCTCTCCACGAACAAATCTGGATGGCTTCCCAAATTGCCACTCGAATTCTATTACGTGATGGCCATCGTCACTCTTTTTTCACTGGGAAATTCGAGCGACATGTTTCTGGTTTTGCGAGCCGGTAACATCGGAATTGCGGCATCCAAGGCGCCTCTCCTCGGATTAGTGTTTAACATCACTTTCACATTGGCATCCTGGCCAGCGGGTAGGTTCAGCGACCGCTTCTCGCGTTCGACAATTGCCGCGGCAGGCTATTTCGTTTTCGCGATTGTTTATTTTGTGTTCGCACTCGCGCCGTCCCGGCTTGCGATCTGGCTAGCCATGGCCTTCTACGGTCTGTTCTATGCGCTGACTAACGCCGTGCTCAAAGCGCTGATTGTCGAAAGCGTGGAGGGCGACGTCCGGGGGCGTGCTCTGGGAATCTATTCGTTCTTCACCAGCGTAACCACGTTGCTCTCGAGCGTGATCACCGGAGCACTCTGGAAGGCGTATGGCGCGGCGGTCCCATTCTACGTTTCCGCTGGCATAGCTGGCGTTTCGGCGTGTGCATTGTTAGCCCACCGCTCACCGGCTCGGACTTGATCTGTAGGGAGGGGCTTGCCCGTTCTCAGACTGGTGCAATTCGCAAGTTAGAGACGCTATGGTTAAGCTTCGGGGGAGACGCGGCAAGCCGCGTCCTTACGGCTAGTGTCGGAATGGCGCAACCAGAAATACGCGACTAGAAGAAAGATCAGACCAGCCACGCTATCTAACACAGCATCGCGCCAAGTTCCGGTGCGCGACGGAATGTAGCTCTGATGCCATTCGTCCATCGACGCCACAAAGGCGCTTCCCAGCCACGAAAGGAGCGCGGTACGCCCTAATTTGGAATGGTCCTGATCGAGGGTAGCTCGCCAACCTCGCAGCAAGAGAAGTCCTAACATGCCATACCCAACGACATGCCCAGTCTTGCGGAGGTAGTGATGCAAAATGAGGAATTTATAGAGATCGATCGTACCGAGTAGGTGCGTCAGCAACGCATAGAGCATGCTACCGGTATTTTGCGACGAGAAAAAATCCGTGGACTCAACTGTAATGAGAGCGACCCAAACCATGGCTGGCCACCACGCGCGCAGAAGATTGGGACGAGACGCAGTCAATTGTTCTCTTCCCTACTCGGCCGCGTAGTTCGGCGCCTCGCGCGTGATCATGACGTCATGCACATGGCTTTCGCGAAGACCAGCGGCGCTGATTCGCACGAAGCGTGCCTTCTGCTGCAAATCGGCGATGGTCTGGCAACCACAATAACCCATGCCCGATCTCAAGCCGCCAACCATCTGGTGAACGATCATTGAGACTGAACCTCGATAGGGCACGCGGCCTTCGATTCCTTCCGGCACCAACTTTCCGAGCCGGTTGGACTCTTCGCCCATCGCCGGAATCGCGGTTGACGCATCGCCATCCGAATTCTGAAAATAGCGCTCACTCGATCCCGCAGCCATCGCCCCGAGCGACCCCATACCGCGATAGGACTTGAAAGTGCGGCCCTGATACAGAATCAATTCACCCGGACTCTCGTCGGTCCCTGCAAACATTGATCCAATCATCACCGCCGAAGCCCCCGCCGCCAGCGCCTTGCTGATGTCGCCGGAATACTTGATTCCGCCGTCGGCAATCACCGGCACACCTGAATCTCGAGTTGCCCGTGTTGCTTCCGCAATCGCAGTGATTTGCGGAACCCCAACTCCCGTGACTATGCGTGTGGTGCAGATCGAGCCTGGACCGATGCCGACTTTCACGCCGTCCACGCCTGCGCGCACCAGGTCGCAAGCGCCATCAAAGGTTGCAACGTTACCGGCTATCAATTCGACCTCAGGCAACTTCGCCTTAACTCTCTTGATTGCTTCGAGCACCAACGAGGAGTGCCCGTGCGCGCTGTCGATTGCCAGCACGTCGACCTTCGCCTTAGCCAGTTCCTGCGCGCGCTCCAGGAAGTCGCCGGTAGCGCCAATCGCGGCACTTACCCGCAGACGCCCTTGATTGTCTTTGGCAGCACCCGGATATTTCAATTTCTTCTGAATGTCTTTAACTGTGATCAAGCCTTTCAAGTTGTACTTGTCATCCACGACCAGCAGCTTTTCCACGCGATGCTCGTGCAGAATCTCTTCTGCCTGCTCGAGCGTTGTCCCGACCGGCACGGTGATCAAGTTTTCTTTGGTCATCACCCTGCTGATTGGAATATCAAAGCGCGTCTCGAAGCGCAGATCGCGATTGGTCAAAATGCCGACGAGTTTTCCATCCTTCTGCGTGATTGGGACGCCAGAAATTTTGTATTTCTGCATGACGTCCAGCGCATCAGACACCTTCGCCTCCGGTGACATGGTGACTGGATCGACGATCATGCCACTCTCTGACCGTTTCACCTTGTCGACTTCATTAGACTGCTGATCGATTGTCAGATTGCGATGAATAATGCCCAAACCGCCTTGCTGCGCCAGGGCAATCGCCATGTGCGACTCAGTTACCGTGTCCATGGCCGCACTGATGATTGGGATGTTCAGCCGAATATTGCGGGAAATTTGGGTCTGCGTATTTGTGTTGGCGGGTACAACTTCAGAGCGAGCCGGCAGCAGCAATACGTCGTCGAATGTGAGCGCCTCGGGGACTGGAAAATGGATCATAGGGTTTCGATTGAACTTCTATTGTAGGGAGCACCCGCCCTTCCCGCAAATGTTGAGCGCGTTTAGTTGAATAATGAGCAACTATCCGACATCCATAAGCTTTGTGGATTCAAAAGAATAATTGCTAAAAAGTGTCGGACAGAGTACATTGCGAGCCAGTTTGTGCGCGCCTGTGGAGGTTCCATGTTGAGTAATATGTTGCGTAACCTTCCTTTTCGGATTCCAGTCACTTTAGCTTTGGTCACAAGCCTAGCCGCCGGCCCTGCAAGTCTCAGTGCCCAGCAAGCACCCACCGATATACCCGACATCACCATCCGCACTAATACTCGTCTCGTGGTTGTAGATGTCGTCGTAACTCATAAGAACGGCGAACCGGTTACCGGGCTCAAGGCGGAAAATTTCACTCTTGAAGAGAACGGCAAAAAGCAGAAGGTTTCTGTCTTCGCAGCTCCGGGCTCCGCGACCGGTCCCACGCGCGCTCCCGCTCCCGCAGGCATCCTGTCAAACCATCCTGAGAATGTCGAACCAGCCGGAGTGCCCACGGTTTTGCTTCTCGATGCGGCAAATTCGCAATTCAGAGATCAGGCGTACGCCCGTTCGCAAATGCTGAAATACGTAGTCGAACAAGGCCAACTCGGGCACCCCATGGCGGTGCTTACGCTTACCGATCGACTGCGCGTCTTGCAACAATTTACCAGCGACCCGCAGGTGCTGATGACGGCGATCAAGAATCTTCGACCTCAAGAACCAATCTTGCAGGGCGCGCCTCCAGCGCCGGAGTCGCACGGCGTGGCGACTGGGGGGCTTGATCGCGGTGGCGGCGGTGGCACCGCTATCGGTTCCGCATTGGCGTCGGCGCAAGCCGCGGCCCAGCAATTCGCCGATATACAAGTTGGCTACAACCTGGAACGCCGCACCATTATTACGATTGAAGCCATGAAAGCGCTCACGAGAATTCTAGGTGGCCTTCCCGGACGAAAGAATGTCGTCTGGCTGACTGCATCGCTTCCATTCGACCTGGTTCCGGAAGATCGCAACGTGACCGACGCAGAACTGCTGGCGGATCTGCCCGGTCAAGGCCGGCAGCGGTCGGTTTCAGTCAATTCCGCCGGCGCTTACGCCGCTGAGGCGCGTCAACTGCACGGGCAGGATATCAAGGAAGCCGAATCGGAGTTGGCGAACACTAATATCGCTATTTATCCGGTGGACGTCACGGGCTTGATAAGCGGCATGGAGAACTCCGCCAGCAGGCAGGGGTCCGTCTATAACGATGCCGCTATCAGCGGTCGCGCACTGGGCGGTGTGTCAGCCCAGCAAGCTGCTCAAGACACAATGCGAGAAATCGCCTTACAGACCGGAGGCAAGGCATACATCAACCAGAATGAGATTAAAGACGGTATCACCCTGGCGGTCTCCGACGAAAAAGCCTCCTACTCGCTTGGCTATTATCCCGAGAATAAGAAGTGGGATGGGAAGTTCCGCAGCCTGAAGATAAAAGTTGACCAGGGAGATACCCAAGTACGTTATCGCAAGGGATACTATGCACTGGATCCTACGCAGGATAAGAAAGTCAATTTCGAACAGGAGGTTGCGGCGGTCTTGGAGATAGGAGCGCCGGCAACGCAGGTCTCCTTCATGGCGCAAGCCAAGCCCACGGATCCCGGTAAGCTGCGAGTAATGTTCCTGGTGGACGCTCATACGTTGACCGCCGAAGACGCTGGCGGCGGAAAGAAAATGAATGTCATCCTATACGCCAGTGTTTATAGCGCGGATGGCAAAAACATGGGAACCCGCAGCCTGAAGGTAGACCGCACATTTGACGCCACGACCTATCAGCAACTGCTCGATAAAGGCATGATGGTGCCGATTGATTTGGATATCCCCGCTAACGGTAAGGAACTTCGCTTGGCCGTGCTCGATAACAAGACTGGATTTATTGGTACTGTGAGCGGACCGTTTGGACAATAAGTGGCCATGTTCCGCAGGAAGATAAGGCGTCCCGGTTCCCCATCACCGCATTGCTCCCAGATCGCATGGATCATAGATCCTAAGATCAAATATCCTAAGATCGTCGATCCTAAGAACAAAGATCAAAAAACAAAGCCCAATGACAAAGCTAGGCGGAGGACCACATTCCCATCTCGGCAAGAATTTTGCTGGCCGCTTCAGTGCCTGAGCGCACGCAATCAGGAACGCCAATTCCGCTGTAACCATTGCCGGCCAGAGCGAGGCCTGGAAATTCTTGGCGAAGTGTTTCGATGCGCTGCAAGCGTTCGAGATGGCCTACCGAATACTGCGCCATCGCCGATCTCCATTTGTAGACGCGCGCGAAAAGGGGTTCGGCGCGGAGTCCGATGATCTGCTTCAACTCGTCGCGGACGATTTGTAGAATTTCTTTTTCGCTGCTTTCGAGAATCTGCTCGTCTCGAGCGCCGCCTAAGAAACAGCGGATAATAGCGCGATCCGCGGGGGCGCGATGCGGGAATTTATTGTGAACGAAGGTGGCCGCCAGCATGCGGCGGCCAGCGCTGCGCGGCACCAGGAATCCGAAGCCCGGCGGAAGCACGCGGCGCACGTTTTCGTCGTATCCAAGTGTGACTGTCACAGAAGAGCTGTACTGGATGCTGCGCAATTCGGCGGATAGTTTTTCATCCGTGCCTTGCAAAACCGAGGCTGCCGCTGGAGTGGGAGTGGCAACGATTACCGCATCGAATTGGTCGGTCTGATATCCAGCAGAGACCGTCCACTGACCTAACTCGCACGCCAAAAATTCAACAGGTACCGATGTTTTCAATGCACTGGGATCGAGGGATGCGATCAGGGCGTCGGTCATCTGCTGCATGCCATCTTTGAGCGACGTGAACAACGGTCGGGCTGGACCTTTGGGCCCTGCGGCCATTTTTTTGCGGGCTGAGAGCATGGCGCGGCCGAGGCTGCCGTGTTTCGATTCCATGTCTGCGAAACGCGGCAACACGGCACGCACGCTCAGTTGTGTAGCCTCGCCGCCATAGACTCCGGAGAGCAAGGGATCCGCCAGTAAGTCAACCACCTCGGCACCGTAGTGGCGTTCCACCATCTCGGCTACCGTTTCATCGGCGGAGGCTTTGTGTGGCGGATGAAACCATTCGGCAGCCATGCGCAATTTGGTTCGCACGGAAAAAAGCGGGGAAAGAACGGTGGCCATGATCTTAGTCGGGACCATGAACATGAGTCCGTCGGGCATGACGACCAGTTTGTTCTTGACGAGGATGTAGGTCTTGCGCGCGGAATCGTTCGAACCTATGAGCTGGCCGCCGAGACCGACTTTCGTGCAAAGATCGGCGGCCCATGGCTTCTCGGTGAGAAAAGAATCGGGGCCGGCTTCGACGAGACAGCCATCAACCCGTTCCGTGACTAGCAC